>JACCDU010242127.1_pt1 | contig 76589 bp, 62 predicted proteins | sample 7446081 | NCBI WGS metagenome assembly JACCDU01 (sample SAMN15323447, study PRJNA562643) | freshwater metagenome | isolation source: river surface water | place: USA:Blue River Watershed | collected 2017-08-17 | reverse complement strand
GCGCTTGTGGGACGTCAATCGGCATATCCATCATCCAGAATGACAAGCCTTTTCCATGCGTATCAAGATTGAGTGCGTCATTGACGCCACCGTCCAAAATCCCCTCAAGAACGAAATTCATCGCGTGAAGCTTGGGCAACACGTAGCGCGTCACTTTGGTCGGATGTCGGTAACCAAACCACTCAGCGACCTTTTCCTCCGTTGCCTGTGCAACCAGTACATCGAAACAAGCTGGGTCCCAAGCGATGACACTGATGTTGGAGGTGTTGCCTTTATCTCCCGCGCGTCCGTGTGCGAGTTGGTACAAGGGCAGTTGAACTGTCTGATGAGGTGTTGAGGTCATGCGCGCTGCTCCTCGACAAAGCGATAGCCACAAGGGACGGATTCACGTGGGATGGTGCAGGACAATGTGTCCAGTCGGGGTCTGAGTGAAGTTCTCACGCCTCCCCCTCCGGCAGGGCCACAGCAATACAGTGAGGTCACCTCACGCAGAATTTTTTCAGCGATTGATTTATCAATGTGTACGCCGGCCACACGCAAGCGGACGTCACGCGCTTCGGGTAAGCCTTTGCCCATTAGTTCTCCGGCGTCATCGCCAAAAATACTGATGGCACCGATCAGATCCACGCGTAATGGTAGTAGGTCTCCGATGCGTTTGCGGACTGTTTCACCAGCCAGCGCGGCACGCTCTCTGGCGCGAAAGCCCGCATAGGAAATCTCAGCTTCGGCGAGATAGCCATTGTCATAGCAAACGTTGACTTTGAGCTCAGCTGGACGAGGGTGCCCCTGGATGCCTTCAACACGGATACGATCCGGACCTTCTTGTGTGATGGTCGCCTCAGTAATGTCTGCGGTGACATCTGGTGTCAAGTAGCGGGCTGGGTCATGCACTTCGTACAAAATCTGCTCGCGGCCTGTACGGTCATCCACGAGTCCACCGGTATTGTTTGCCTTGAAAACAGAAAAAGTACCGTCTGCGCGAATTTCAGCGATCGGAAAACCGATTCGGTCCATGCCAGGGACGGACTTTTGACCAGGTACGCTGTAGTAACCACCTGAAACTTGCGTGCCGCACTCAAGCATATGTCCGGCCATCGTGCCACAGCCCATTTTGTGCCAGTCATCCATCGCCCAGCCAAAGTGCGCAATGGCGGGACCCAGCGTGAGGGATGGATCCGACACACGACCGGTCACAACAATGTCTGCGCCTTCCTTGAGCGCTTGCGCAATCTCAAAGGCGCCGATGTAGGCATTGGCACTGACAACACGGGCTGGATCGATATTCGTACCGAGTTTTTTGAGTAAAAATTTCAATTGCTCGGGCTCGGTCAGGTCGTCCCCGTACACGACTGCGATGCGAGGAGTACGGAGATTTTGTTCGCGTGCAATGGCGAAAATCCTCTGGGCAGCGGCTTGGGGATTGGCTGCACCAAAATTACTGACGATCTGAATATTGTGATCGAGACAGCGTTTGAGTACGGGACCCACCAGATCTGCGAGAAGGGGCTCGTAGCCCATTTTCGGATCTTTGCGTTTTTCGATTTGCGCGAGAGCTAAGGTACGCTCGGCAAGTGTTTCAAAATTCAGCACGCCGCCGCCCAGAGCGATCAGAGTATCGACCACAGGGCCTGCGCCATCCGTGCGATCTCCAGAGAAACCGGTCGCGCATCCCACGTAGAGGGGGCGTTGCGCGGCATGCGATGTAGTTAAAGTGCTCATTTATTTGCCTGATTAGTGAGAGTGACACCAGCAATGACAATCGCCCCGCCAATCACCATCGAAATATAGACGGGCTCGTCGAGGATCAGATAGCTTAACAATAAGCCAAAAACGGGGACAAGGTTGGTGAAAACGACCGTCCTGGCCGGACCGATCATTTTGACGCCTTCGTTGTACCAGATGAAGGCGATGGCTGAACCAAACGCACCTAAATAGAAAATGGCGAAAAAATTACTCCAGGTCAGCATTTCAGCACTCAGGCTGTCTAGTTCGGTCAGTGCTGCAAGACCCAGCACCAACGTGCCCCAAAGCGTGGCGTAGGTTGTTGCCGCAATTGGAGATAATCCTCTGAGTGCAAAGCGACTAATCACGGTATAGCTCACCCAGCTTACAATCGCCCCGAACATCAAAAGCTCCCCCCAGCTGAAAGTCTGAATCAAACTTTGGGTGGCATTGAGAATGTCGCCTTGGGTGACGATGGTCAGGGTACCGATGAGGGCGAGTGCGATTCCGCCCCAGCGATAGAATCCAAGTTTTTCTTTGAGAATCAGCGCAACGGTGACCGCTGTCATGATCGGACTTAACGCCACGAGCAGGGCGGTTTTTCCCGCAGGCATACGCTCCAGTGCGCCAAATAAAAAGAAGTTGTAGATGGAGATCCCGGTCAGGCCCAGAAGCAGGGTCACCCAAAGCTGTTTGTGGCTGAGCTTGGGTAGACCACCCTCGACGCGGTAGGCAATCAACAGCAGTAACACCGATGCGATCACGAAACGACCTGTCGCGACAGTCAGTGGCGGCATGGCCTGTACGGCGATTCGACCTGCAATAAAAGTGGCGCCCCAAAAAAAGGCACAAAGCACGAGTTTGATATAGGCCGAGCGAAGGGATTGTGAGTGCGTCTGTGGACCCAAGGATGTCTCAGCTCACCACGTTAACGGGTTTGCCTTGCGCAAAAGCGTTGAGATTGTTCGAAATGCCATCCATGAGGCTGCGCATGCCATGCTCGTTGGCCCAGGTGATATGAGGCGTAATAATCAGATTTGGCAAGTGCATCTGCAAAAGAGGATTTTCGGCGGGAGGGGGCTCGACAGCCAGCACATCTAATGCCACACCGCCTAACTGGCCACTAAGCAGACCATCGGCGACCGCCTGTTCATTGATCAGAGGTCCGCGCGCAGTGTTGATCAGCATGGCCCCACGTTTCATTTGAGCGATCTCCGCCTGGCCAATCATGCCGCGCGTGGCTTCGGTGAGCGGACAGTGCAGTGTAATGATGTCACTTTGAGCTAAAAGTGTTTCAAAGCGGACATAGCCTGGGCGAACCTCGGGTCGGTGGCGATGTTCGCCAAAGATGACGTTCATACCCAGGGCTTGCGCGAGCGTCGCGACCTCGTTGCCGATGGCTCCCCGTCCAAAGATTCCCAGCGTGGCACCCCGCACATTGAGCACGGGGGCCCCGTGCACGCAAAAATGGGGTGACTCTGGCCAGGCTTGACGCGCGATTGTCTGGTAATAAGGGAGCGCGCGTCGCAAAGAAAAAATAAAGCCAATCACGCCCTCGCCCACGCTTTGCCTGGAGTAACCCGGTACGTTCGAGACCACCACACCATGCTCGCGGCAGGCTTGCAGATCCACACAGTCGTACCCGGTCGCAGCGACACAGACGAACTTCAGGCGAGGCAACTGCGCAAGGATAGTCGGAGTGAGCTTGATTTTATTGGTGATGCAAATGTCTGCTTCGGCGAGCGCCTTGACCACTGCCTCAGGATCCTGTGGTGTGGCTGGGAGATTGACCCACTTGGAAACCCAATCGGGCACGGGAAGGGGGGTTGGAATGGTGTCGCTGTCAAGAAATACGATCTGCATGGTTAAACTTTACCCAGATGTGGTCTGATGTCGAATGCCGCCAATGCGGCAATGAAGCATTAAATCATGTTGGCGGTCAGTTTGAACTTAGTGCAAGATGGATGCTCAAAAAGGATGAGATTTTCTCGCGATGTTTGACATCTCAACGGGCATTTAAGGGATATTTGATCTATTTTTATATATAAATCAAACAGTTAAATGAAAAACAATCAACGGATACAAAAGACTCTTTTCGGGATTCTCGCTGCGGCACTGGCCTTGTTGGCTCTGTGGGGTTCTCAAGACCTGTCTGTGCAACTGATTCCTGATGCGCACGCTGCAGATAAAACCTACAAGTTGACCGGGAAAGTTGTTCGTGTCTCTGATGGCGACACGATCAACTTGTTGATCGACAACAAACAAGAGCGCATTCGTTTGGCAAGTATCGATGCCCCGGAAACTGCGCATGGCAGCGATCAGCCAGGTCAACCTTATGGAGAGGCTTCCAGAAAAAACCTCGCTCATTATGTCGCGGGTAAAACGCTGACGGTGCTTTGTTTCGAAAAAGATCGCTTTGATCGACACATCTGTGACATCCCGATTGACGGTACAACCGCCAATCGGTTGCAAGTCGAGCAAGGAATGGCCTGGGCCAATCAGCAAGCTAAAGGTAAATACTTGCGTGATTCCTCATTGATCGAGCTGCAAAAAAATGCGCAGCAGAAAAAGCTGGGGTTATGGGCAGAACCAGGTGCGGTTGCACCCTGGGATTGGCGAGTGCAGTGCTGGAAAAATAAAAAATGCTCTTAAGCCTGACAGGCGCGTTATCTAGGACAATTGCGGTTTGCGCAATCGTCCTGTTGGCTGGCTGTGACCAAGCGTTATCTCCAGGCCAAATCTTTGGTGAGTCTCAGATCAATAGTCCGTATGTGGCGGGTGCGGAGAAGCAAAATGTTCTGTATACGGCCTTTACGCAACGCTCACCGAAGTATCTCGATCCGGCGCGCTCATATTCGACCGACGAGACTCCCTATACGTACAACATATATGAGCCCCTGTATGGCTATCATTATCTCAAACGTCCTTATGAGCTCATTGCACGCACCGCCACGCATGTCGCTGAACCTGTTTTTTTAGATTGGCAGGGAAACACGCTGGATGCAGACTCACCTGCGACAGAGATTGTTGAAAGCGTCTACGACATCAAGCTGCGACCTGGCATCCTGTTCCAGCCTCATCCTGCTTTCGCACGGAAGGAAGACGGTCGTTTTCAATACTGGCCGATCGATGCACAGGAGTTTGAAAACAAGTTCTCCATTCCCGATTTCGAGTACATGGGCACGCGTGAGTTGACGGCCTATGATTATGTGTATGCGCTACGCAGACTCGCCAGTCCGCGTGTGGCCTCTCCGATTTTTTCAACCTTGGCGCAACACATCGTCGGGATGGAAGCCTATGGCAAGCGCTTGCGGGAAATCGACAATGACTTGCGCAAAGATGTTCCGCCGGGCACCCGCGATTTGCCTTGGCTGGACCTACGCAGCATTGGTTTTTCCGGCATCGAAGCGCTTGACGAACACACGCTGCGGATCCGTGTCAAAGGTTTGTATCCTCAGTTCAAGTATTGGCTTGCCATGACGTTTGTCGCGCCCATTCCCTGGGAAGCTGACCGGTTTTACAGTCAGGCGGGTATGGCGCAGCGTAACCTCTCGCTGAATCACTGGCCAGTCGGGACGGGTCCCTACATGCTGACTGAGTCTTTGCAAAACAGGCGTCATGTGCTCTCACGCAACCCTAATTTTCGTGGCGAGCCCTATCCCTGCGAAGGAGAGCCTGGCGATCGCGAGGCTGGTTTGTTAGAAGACTGCGGGAAAATGACCCCCTTCATTGATCGCATTGTTTTCAATATTGAAAAAGAAAGTATTCCCTTGCAGGGTAAGTTCATGCAGGGTTACTACGACATCCCTCAAGTGGATCGCGGCGATACAGGTGTCGCGATGCTCGTGGCTGCCAGTGACTCCACAGAGAAAGCCGCCTTGTACGCCAAGCACGGGATTCAATTGCCGACTACGGTCGAAGCTCAAATGCAGTATTTCGGTTTTAACTGGCGTGACCCGGTTGTCGGTCAGGGAGACACACCAGAACAACAGATTCGCAATCGTAAGCTGCGTCAGGCCTTGAGTATCGCGTTTAACTGGGAAGAGTTCGTCGCGATTTTTCAAAACGATCAGGCGCAGGTCGCCTACGGGCCGATACCCCCCGGCATTCTTGGTTATGAAAGCGGTGAGGCGGGCATTAATCGTGTGGTGTACGACATCAAGGACGGAAAACCGCAACGTAAATCCCTCGATGAAGCCCGCCGCTTGCTAGCCGAAGCAGGTTATCCAAACGGGCGGCATGAGAAAACGGGTGAGCCACTGGTGCTGCATTTCGATTCGGCAAGCGGCGCGGGGGGCTCAAGCCCGACGCTTGACTGGATGCGTCGTCAGTTTGCCAATATTGGCGTGCAACTGGATGTGCGCTCGACCGACTACAACCGGTTTCAGGAAAAAATGGCGCGAGGTGTCGCCCAAATGTACATGTGGGGGTGGGTGGCGGACTATCCTGATGCGGAAAATTTCTTGTTCTTACTGTATGGACCCAATGCCAAAGCAGGCAAGGGTGGAGAAAACGCTTCGAATTATGCCAATCCAGCCTACGACGCACTCTTTGAAAGAATGCGTGACTTACCCGATGGTCAGGAAAAGGCAGAGGTGATCGCCCAGATGACGCGCATCTTGCAAGAGGATGCGCCATGGATGTTTGGGGCATTTCCCAAGTCCGGGGGAGCATATCAGCAGTGGGTCGGTAATGCCAAGCCCACCCAGATGGTGCGTAATACATTGCAATACATGAAGATCGACCCGGAGCTGCGTGCTAAAAAAATCGCCGAGTGGAATCCGCCGATCTGGTGGCCGCTGGGTGTGTTGCTCGCTGTGCTCGCTGCCATCGTTTGGCCTGCGTGGCGTGTGCTGCGCAAACAAGAGCGTCTCAATGCATTTGGCGAGGATGCCCGCGAACATCAGCCGCTGGAGATGCGCAAATGATGGCTTATATTGCTCGCCGTTTACTGTATGGCGCATTGATTTTAGTCGGCGTGAACTTGTTCACTTTTATTTTATTTTTTGCAGTCAATACGCCTGATGATATGGCGCGACTCGCCATTGGCGGGCAACGTGTCAGCACCGATGCGATTGAAAAATGGAAGGCTGATCGTGGGTACGACAAGCCACTGTTCGTCAATACAGAAGCGACGGGCCTGGGCAAATATACCGACACGATTTTTTATCAACGCTCGGTGCCATTGTTGAAGTTTGATTTCGGCGCATCGGACGAAGGGCGTGACATTGGTCGTGAAATCGGAGTGCGAATGTGGCCAAGCCTTGCGCTGGCGATACCGACCTTTATTCTTGGTTTGTTGGTGAGTGTCGCATTCTCTTTGTCTTTGGTTTTTTTCCGAACAACGCGTCTCGATTTTTGGGGTGTGGTGTTGTGCGTGCTGATGCTATCGATTTCGGGTTTGTTTTATATCATCGCAGGACAATGGTTGTTTTCAAAAATGTTGCGTCTGGTCCCCTATTCGGGATTTGCCTGGGGCTGGGATGCGGTCAAGTTTTTAGCACTTCCGGTGCTGGTGGCGATCATCGCGCGTCTAGGCCCTGAGGCCCGTTTTTATCGCAGTTTGTTTCTTGAAGAAATTGGCAAAGACTATGTCCGTTCCGCGCGGGCGCGCGGGCTGAGTGAACGCGTCGTATTGTTCAAACATGTGTTGCGTAATGCGATGTTGCCGATTTTGACAGGTACGGTTTCTACCTTGCCCTTGCTGTTTATGGGTAGCTTGATCGCGGAGTCTTTCTTTGGGATTCCGGGATTGGGGAGTTATACGATTGATGCGATTGGCGCGCAGGATTTTTCGGTCGTGCGGGCGATGGTTTTTCTGGGGGCAAGTCTTTATATCGTCGGCTTGATTCTGGCGGACATTTCTTACACGCTCGCCGATCCGCGCGTGCGTTTCGAGTAACCGCCATGCCTAAAATTGTTTTCCTTTGGACCGATATCGCGATCTTCGCACTGTTCGCTGCGACGTTGATCTACGCCTGGCATGTCTCGCGCTCACGCAATTTGCGTGCGACATGGTCGAGGGTGGCTCGCAGCGCTCCCGCCATGTGCTCGGCGGTTGTGCTCTCCGTGTTCGTTGTGATTGGCTTGCTGGACTCGATGCATTTTCAGCCGCGCTTGCCACCCGTTCCGGGCGGACCAGTCAATGCCGCGCCGGTTTACGCACCGAAAGTCGTTTCAGTCCTGGATGCGTTGCTTGAGGATACGGCTTTTGTACGCCCTGAAAAAACGTATTCCGCTCCTTTAGATTGGCTGCAATTCACCAAAGAAACCATCTTGCAGGATGGCGGCGCGCCGACGCGAGATTTTCCGCGGTTGCGCTTTGGGGGGCGGCATTTAACTGATCCGGATTTGGAGTGGGGTGGCGATGTCGCGCAACGCGCGGGTCTGGGAGGCCTGGCGGGTTTGCTCGTGGCTGCAGTGTTGATGTGTTTGACAGTCTTGTGTGTGGGCGAGGGGACTCGCCTTGAAGTCGCCAGACAGATCTGGCGTGGTCAGACAGAGCTTCCCTGGCGCGCTGTGCTGATCACAGTATTTGTGCTTTGCGTCACGCTTGGCGTGGTCTTGGGGCTGGCCACGGGGTATCACGTGCTGGGGACAGATCGCACGGGCAATGACGTGTTGTGGCAAGCCTTGAAAAGCATTCGCACAGCCTGGGTCATTGGTAGCCTGACCACCGTCGCCATGCTGCCTCCCGCCTTGATATTGGGAATATCAGCGGGGTATTTCAAAGGCTGGATCGACGATGTGATTCAGTATGTTTACACCACGCTGACTTCGATTCCGGGTGTTTTGCTGATTGCAGCCTGTGTGCTGATGATGCAGGTCTACATTGATACCCATCCTGGTTTGTTTCCCACTGCGGCTCAGCGTGCAGATTTGCGACTTTTCTTGCTATGCATGATTTTGGGATTAACGGGGTGGGCAGGATTGTGCCGGTTACTGCGCGCCGAAGCGTTGAAGCTGCGTGAGCTCGAATATGTGCAGGCTGCGCGTGCGTTCGGTATTTCCAATTGGCGCATCATGGCGCGCCATTTGCTGCCCAATGTCATGCATATCGTGTTGATCACAGTGGTGTTGGAGTTTTCTGGTCTCGTCTTGTACGAGGCTGTGCTGTCCTACCTCGGGATCGGTGTCGATCCGAGCATGAACTCTTTTGGCTCCATGATCGAAAAATCGCGTTTCGAGATGTCGCGCGATCCGATGATCTGGTGGAATCTGCTTGCTGCCTTTGTGTTCATGCTGGCCTTGGTCCTGGCGGCGAATTTGTTTGCCGATGCAGTGCGTGATGCGTTTGACCCACGATCGAGGATGTTCCGCCCAAAGCGCTTTAAGTTTCTGGCCACTCATCAGTCCTCAAATCAGTCCTCAAGTCCTGAGGCACCCGCGTTGACGAATGATGCGAAGAGGCGTTCTGATGGGCCGGTCCTTGATGTGCATTCACTCGATGTGGTGATCGATACGGGTGAGGCCTGGCGACATGCGGTGCAGGGGCTGGCTCTTGCTGTGCATCGTGGCGAGACTTTTGCCCTGGTCGGTGAGTCAGGCTCGGGCAAGAGCATGACGGCGCTCGCGATGATGAGACTATTGCCGGAAGCCTTGCGGGTCACACGCGGTCAAGTTGCAGTCGAGGGTGTGGACATCAACAGCTTGTCCGAGTCCTCAATGCGGGCGGTCCGCGGTGGTCGGGCAGGCATGATTTTCCAGGAGCCCGGAACGAGTCTCAACCCTGTGCTCCGTGTGGGAGACCAACTATGCGAGGCCATCGTGACCCATACGGCTTTGCGTGGAAATGCCGCCAGGATGCGGGCGATTCAGTGGTTACAGCGTGTGGGGATTCCCGAGCCTGAGCAGCGGATCGACGATTATCCCTTTCAGTTTTCCGGCGGTCAAAAACAGCGGATTATGATTGCGATTGCGTTGGCGGCCGAGCCTGAATTGTTGATTGCGGATGAGCCCACGACGGCGTTGGATGTCACCGTGCAGGCGCAAGTATTGAATCTGATTCGAGACATTCAGCAAGAACTCGGAATGGCGGTCTTATTGATCACACATGATTTGGCAGTCGTGCGAGATGTGGCGGATACGGTCGCATTGATGCGCTTTGGTGAGATCGTTGAAACTGCACCTGCGCAGCAGTTTTTCAGTGCCCCCAAGCATCCCTATGCGCGGGAGTTGTTTGCTGCGATTCCGACATTTGCCAAACGTGGTCAACCTTTGAGTGCGCTGAGTCTGGACTCAGTCACTTTTGCTGAAACATTGACGCCCTCCGTCACAAGTTCCTCTGGTGCGTCACAAGCACCTGCACTTCTGGTTGAGCGGCTGCAGATTGGTTATCCAGTTCGCAAGGGCTTGTTGCGCAGGCAAGTGGGAATCAATCAAGCGGTGCGAGACGTCAGTTTCTCTTTGTGTCGCGGCGAAACCCTGGCTCTAGTCGGCGCTTCAGGCTGTGGCAAGACAACGGTCGCGAAAGCTTTGCTGAGATTACTGGATTCTTCCGCGCTGATTGTTGGTGCGGCGAGGTTGGGTGATCAAGATTTGTTGACAGCATCTCGCCAAGAGATGAAAGCATTGCGCCGTCGGATTCAAATTGTCTTTCAGGATCCCTTTGCCTCGCTTGATCCTCGCATGCGCGTGCGAGAGATTTTGCATGAAGGCATCGCGGCTCTGCGGCCCGAGTGGACGTCGGCACAACAAACTAAGCGAATTTCAGCACTGTTGGCCCGTGTGGGTCTGCCTGCGGATGCCGAGGACCGTTATCCGCACGAGTTTTCTGGCGGCCAACGCCAGCGAATCGCGATTGCACGCGCCTTGGCTGTTGAGCCCGAGGTCTTGATTCTGGATGAGCCGACCTCGGCACTTGATGTCTCGGTTCAAGCGCAAATCCTTGATTTGCTGACGGATTTGCAGAGAGAGACAGGCATGGCCTATTTGTTTATCACCCATAATTTCGGTGTGGTCGAGTATCTGGCTGATCGCGTGGCCGTGATGGATGCAGGCAACATCGTAGAGCTGGGAGACGCCACGCAGGTGCTTCAGGCACCCAAGAGCGAGGTGACGCGTGAGTTGCTCGCTTCCGTGCCTCGTTTAGGGTGATCCCTAGGTGATTTGGGTGAGTCCGTTATACTTTGAAGAACTTGTATTTTTTAAATTTGCCCTCAGACTAGGCGTATGGGACTAAAAGTTTTCGATTTGCAGTGCGAGCATGGCCATCTTTTTGAGGGCTGGTTCGGCTCGCATGAAGATTACGACTCGCAGCAAAGTCGAGGCATGTTGACATGTCCGATGTGTCAGAGCGCCAAAATTGAAAAACGCTTGTCGGCGCCAAGGCTCAATGTGGGTCATTTTGATGCAGAAACGAGGGCATTGGACGGCGCAAGTGCCTCCGGAAGTTCCTCGGCAACCGGCTCTGCAACCGCTTCCCGAGAGACAGTGCTGGCAGCTTCGCCCGAAGCCCTTCAGCTCGCCCAAATTCAGGCCGCCATCATGCAGCAGATGCGTGAGCTGGTTCGCAATACCGAGAACGTTGGTGCCAGTTTCGCCCAAGAAGCTCGCCGGATTCACGAAGGCGAGTCAGAGGAGCGTCCGATCCGCGGCACTGCTACCCCCGAGGAGCGTGAGGCACTGATCGAAGACGGCATCGCCGTCGTGGCCCTACCAGACTTTCTCGATGCCGATCAATTGCAGTGATAGGCACTGTGGTGCTTGCTGCATCGCACCTTCCATCAACAGTCCAATACCAGGTATGCCACATGGCAAACCTGCGGGTGTTCCTTGCATTCACCTTCAGCAAGATTTTCGTTGCGCGATTTTCGGTCAGCCAGAGCGGCCTGCGTTTTGCGGCGGCCTTCAGCCGTCAGACGAGATGTGCGGGTCGGACAGGGTGTACGCGCTTCGTTGGCTTAGCGAACTCGAACGCGCCACGTGTTAAAAATACTCAAGGTAGATATCTCCTGAGAATCTGATCACTTACTCGTCTAGAATGTCTGGATTTCTTAGTCTTATTGTTATGAAACTACTACTCTCAAAATGCGGCACACTGAAAACAAAGAAAAACGCGAATCGCTACTGAGCAGCATCATTCACAGCATAGGATCTTAATCATTCATGAGTACGGTGTCTGCAGTCATCATCGTTAAAAACGAAGAGGCACATCTCGCTCAATGTTTGAGCACCTTGCAGTGGGTTGATGAATTGATTGTGCTTGACTCGTGTAGTACAGATGCTACTTGCCGTATTGCGGAGTCATTCAACGCGCACATTGAACAAGTTGAGGATTGGAAAGGTTTTGGGATACAGCGTCAGCGTGCTCAAGCTTTGGCCACTTGTGACTGGGTATTGATGATCGACGCCGACGAACGAGTGACGCCAGAGTTGAAAGCTTCCATTCTGGCGCATATTCAAGGAGAGCCTGCCATTGGCAGAATGTCACGCTTGAGTTGGTGCTTCGGAGGGTTTATTCGCCATTCAGGTTGGTATCCCGATCTGATTGACCGTCTCTATCCAAGAGAGGCTGCCCATTACAACAGCGATATGGTCCATGAAAAGCTATTAAACCCCAACAATTTGCCAGTCAAAAGGCTGCATGGAGATTTACTTCACTATACCTACGACAGTATGCGGCAATACCTGGTTAAATCTGCCCATTATGCCGAGTTGTGGGCTCAGGGACGGCAACAGCAGGGTAAAACAACCAGCCTCAGTGTGGCTTTTATTCATGGTATTGGTTGTTTTATGCGGATGTATGTATTGAAGGCAGGTTTTCTGGATGGTCGCCCAGGTATATTGCTCGCTCTTCTGTCGGCGCATTCGACTTTTGCTAAATATGCAGACTTATGGGTTAAAGGAAGAGCTCAACGAAAGGATGTAGAGAAAATAATTTCAATTTCAAAGTCTCCTACTGACATATGAGAGCTTTACGCATACTGGTGGTGCGCAATGACAAGCTGGGAGATTTTATGCTTGCATGGCCAGCCTTAGCGCTTCTCAAACGTTCACTGCCAAATAGTCAAATTAGTGTGCTGGTTCCTGCCTACACTCAGCAACTTGCTGAAGTTTGTCCTTGGGTAGATCGAGTGTTGGTAGATCCTCAAGCGCTTTCTCAATTGAACCGTCAAAATTTTGATGCGGTGTTGACTTTGTTTTCGACAGGGCGGATAGGGTGGCAGGTCTTTAAAGGTTGCATTCCAGTCCGTTTTTCGCCAGCAACAAAATGGGCACAGATTTTTTATAACCATACAGTCGTCCAGAGACGATCTCAATCAGTGAGACCTGAGTTCATATATAACCTTGAGCTAGCGTCAGCTTTAATCGAATATTTAGGTCATAAACCGGCCCAGTCTTTACCACCTTACTGGTCAATCAGTTCAGATGAAAAAAGTGAACTTCGTCATCAGTTGGCTAAAAAACTTGGATTAGATCGTGCCAGACCATGGTTTTTTTTGCATAGTGGCTCCGGTGGTTCTGCTAATAATCTCACTGTCGCTCAGTATGCCCAATTACTGGTTTCAATACATGAACAATTAAAGCAAGAACGTCAATATTTGCCTCAGTGGGTCTTGACATCTGGTCCAGGAGAGGAGGCTGATGTTGAGTCTTTGTATCAGCGTATTCCTGATCATATTGAAAGAGTTATCTATCGTTCAACTGATGGGTTGGCTGCATTTGCCAAAAATATTGTGACTGCTCAGTTGATGGTGGCCGGGTCGACAGGGCCATTGCATATTGCTGGAGCGTTGGATGTGCCGACAGTAGGTTTTTTTCCAGCTAAACGTTCGGCAAGTCCTTTGAGGTGGCGTCCTTGCAATAGTGAATTACGTACTATTAGCTTTAGTCCCGAGTTACATGGAAAAGAGCTGAGTAATATGGCCAGTATCGATATCAGTATTTGTACGCAGCGTATTGTGAGTTGGCTCAGCAAGAATGATTTGCTGCAACGACAGTAAAAAATTATTTACAAACAAACCGACCATATTCATAAAAAATTCCCACCATGAGGTGGGAATTTTTGATTAGTTTTGCTGCAAAAGAAAAAATATTTACATCACGCGGCTGCGGTATTCGCCTGTGCGTGTGTCGATCTCGATCTTGTCGCCGATCGCGCAGAACAAGGGTACTGGCAACTCGTGGCCAGTGTTGATCTTGGCGGGCTTCATGACCTTGCCGGAGGTGTCGCCACGCACTGCGGGCTCTGTGTAGACGATTTCACGCACGACCATTGTGGGCAGTTCGACAGAGATGGCGCGGCCGTCATACAACACGACTTCGACCTTCATGCCTTCTTCGAGGTAGTTCAACGCATCGCCCATGCTGTCGGCTTCGACTTCGTGCTGGTTGTATTCCTCGTCCATGAAGACGTACATGGGATCGGCAAAATAAGAGTAGGTGCACTCTTTGCGATCGAGCACGACCACATCGTATTTTTCGTCAGCTTTTGACACCGTCTCGCTGCCCGAGCCGGTCAACAGGTTTTTGAACTTGAGCTTGACGACAGCGGCGTTGCGGCCAGACTTGTTGTATTCGGCGCGCTGCACGACGACGGCGTCTTTGCCGACCATCACTACGTTGCCCACGCGCAGTTCTTGTGCGGTTTTCATACTTTAAAACTCCGGTAACTGAGAGTCTCCGGGACAAACTTGGCCGGAGTTGTTTGATTAAAAAGCCCTCTATTTTAGCCTTTCTGGGCGCTTGACGCTTTAAATTGGAATTAACCGCTCAAATGCTGAAGCTTTTCTCTGCAAAAATGGTCCAAAGAAGTCGCCAAATCAGGTTGAAGAGCCAGTTTTTGGCTAAGTAACTGGCATGTCGAGCTCCATTTTTCCAGCTCGGCAGGACCCAGCGCCAAGCGAAAGGAATCTCTCAAGGCGGGCTCTGGGGAGTCTTGATTCCATTCAAGCAGAAGCTTTTGAGCAAATCCAGGCAGGTCACAACGTGCGAGCCAGGCCTCAAGTTTTTTGAGGTGTGTCTGTTCGGATTGCGGATAAATATGCCAGACAAAAGGTTTGCCAGCCCAGAGGGCGCGCACGATCGAATCCTCGCCACGTACGAAATTCAGATCTGCGCACCACAGGATTTTGTCGTAATCCTCTTGTGAAACAAACGGGATGCGCACAACATGAAGTGAACCACGAATATGAGGTGTCAAATCTGGCACGACGCCTTCAGGAACGAGTAATACAGAATCCTGATGGTCTCGGCTCAAAACCTCGAGTAAGGGCGCAAGAGGAGCCTTTGGGTAGCAAAACAGGGAAATTAGTCGTCCTGTGTGTCCGGGTGTGGGGGGCGCTTCTCCCTGCGGTCGCCATGCTTGCATGGCGGCTTCGGGTACGCCCAAGCTCTTGATGAAATGGTACTGTTGGGTGCAGTCTTTGAGCCATGCCTCGTGCTTTGCCAGCAACGCATTTTCACGAAGCAGTCCACCCGTTTGAGGCGTAAAGCCCGGAAAAAAAAAGTGGGAGGACAAACCGTCTGAACGGAGCGAAGGCAGCCCATGGCAGCCTTCCACCCATTTTTCCGCGCTCAAGTACTCGAGGTTCACCCACAAGCTTTCTTGCTCGGACATCTGGGCTAAATAAGTGGTGGGTAGATCGCAGGAAAAGCTTGCGATGACAACGGGCCTTGGGAGGAGTGCGGGTGCTGGATCTGTCCAGTGAATGATCTCCACATCCGCAATGGTTTGCCGAGCCAGCGCTGAATCCAGTCTGGGCTCCAGGCGCTGAAAGCTCCTCAGATCATCGACCCACAAACGAATCGACCACTGATACTCACTTTGCAATTGACGCACCAACCGCCAGGTCACCCCGATATCGCCAAAGTTATCAATGACTCGGCAAAAGATATCTGCGTGCATGGTCAGTGAAAATGAGCGGGCGCGGTTTCAGCGTCTTCGGGCAATTCAGCGTGCACCATTTCACCATTTGGATTGGGAAAGTAGGGTGCGCCGCAGTCTTCACAAAACTCGGGCATCAATATTCCTGGCAAGCGCCGAATATCACTGACACCGCATTCTTTGAGCAGATTGGCGATTTCATCGATCGTTTCAATCGGTGGGGGCTCATGGTCCAGCAGTGGTTGATCATCTTCGCGGCCATACAGTGGCCACAGGCAACCGTAAACCACTTCGTTTTGATTTTTCTGTGTAAAGCCGATGCGGTACTCGTCAATGCGTCGTTCGCCGCATCCGGCGATGACGGCGCGCAGTTTAGAGGCCTCGATATTGAGTGCGGCACCCAACCATGAAACCGCAGCTTTGACAGACAAAGGACGCACCCGACGATCTGCATCGCGGTTACTCACATAATAGGCATCGGGGGTCAGAATCTCAAAGCCACAGCCCGGCAAGAGATTGGCAAAAATTGGCGTTGTGTCTGCAATCCAGCGCTCCAGGCAGCTCTCGCGACCGACTCCAAGTTCGCCAGGTTCTTCTTGCCAGCGAAAGAGCGGCTGACCCTCGGGTACGGCAATTGCCGCGACGAGATACCGTGTATCGGCCAACATATTAAACGCCTCGGGTTCGCTGTTGAGTGTGGGCGCAGTATAAGAAGCGCCCAGGGCGGCGAGACCCAGTTTTTGTAACCAGTCCCAAGTCTCGCAAAAAGTGCGCGGCATTTGATCGAGGCTCGCCAAATGAGGAAACAGGGCGACCTGAGTATCGCGTGCGAGGACGTGTCTTTGAAGATGCTCGCGCAAGGCTTGCGCTGGCGCCGTGGGGATCTCGGAGGCGGGAATGCTGTATCGCGTCCATGCCACGAGCGGCGCCACCAATAGCAAGACATCAAAACGTTTGCCGTCTTGTTCGATGACGCAAGATTCAGAGAGAGTCTCTGCTTGCTCGATCAAGACTTCGTAGCCACCCAGGTGTGTCTGGGATAGATGCTCCAGAGCCGCGTCGATGGCCCCATCATGATGGTTGCGCATGAGCTTGAGCAGCACGTTCGCGAGCTCGGCTTCCCAATAACGATCCTCGACGCGGCTGCCGGAACTGTGGAGCGCGAGCGCGAGCGCCACCAGACGCGCAGCATCACGCGTCAGGCGGGTAGAAGGGGTGGTCGAACGAAGACGTGCCATGATGTTGCGTGCCTGCCGACAAAAGGAGACTAGTGTAACGAACTATCCTCCACTCATCGGCGGGTCACGGGATCAGGTCAAAATTCCCCTTTTATGCGGCGATTAACTGCCTCAGGACAAAGGGCAAAATCCCGCCGTGTTGGTAGTAGTCCACTTCGATTGGGGTATCGATACGCAGAAGCACAGGGATACTTTGTTTGGAGCCGTCTGGTCGGTGAATCACAAGGGTGACATCTTGTTGCGGCACGATGCCGTTTTCGAGTCCCTCGACATCAAACGTTTCCGCACCCGTCAGGCCCAGGGAGACAGCGCTATCCTGACCCTTGAACTGCAGGGGAAGCACACCCATTCCGACCAGGTTGCTGCGGTGAATGCGCTCAAAGCTCCGTGCAATCACGGCTTTGACTCCCAGCAGTTGCGTGCCTTTCGCCGCCCAGTCGCGCGACGAACCTGTGCCGTACTCTTCACCGCCAAAAACGACAGATGGAACACCATCTGCGACGTACTTCATCGCCGCGTCGTAAATCGAGACTTGTTCACCGCCTGGCTGCAATAGCGTTTGGCCACCTTCTACACGCGAGCCATCCGGTCTGGCGGGAATCATCAGATTTTTGATGCGCACATTGGCAAAGGTGCCGCGCATCATGATTTCGTGATTGCCACGTCGTGAGCCATAGCTGTTGAAATCCGCTTTTTGAACGCCATGCGCAAGCAACCATTGACCGGCTGGTGAGGCTTCGCTGATGGAGCCTGCAGGAGAAATGTGATCAGTGGTCACAGAGTCACCGAAGATGCCAAGGGTGCGAGCCCCGCGGATCGCAGGCATTGGTTTTGGCTGCATCGTGAAGTCGTCGAAAAACGGCGGTTCGGCAATATAAGTCGAGCTCGGCCAGTCGTAGACATCCCCATTGACGCCTTCGATGTTTTGCCAAAGTTTGCCAGGCTTTTTCTCAACCTTGGCATAGTTGGCGCGGAACACTTTGGGATCCATCGCAAACTTCATCAGCTTTTCAACTTCTTTGGCGCTTGGCCAAATATCGCCCAGGTAAACCGGGCCTTTTTTGCCCTCGCCCACAGGTTCGGTCATTAAATCGCGCATCATGTTGCCCGCCAAAGCGTAGGCGACCACAAGCGGAGGCGAGGCCAGGAAGTTGGCTTTCAGATTCGGGTGGATGCGGGCTTCGAAGTTTCTGTTACCCGACAATACCGCAGCACAGATTAGATCGTTGTCGATAATGGCTTGATTGAAGTCAGCAGCCAAATCACCTGCGTTGCCGATACAGGTTGTGCACCCGTACGCGGCGACATCAAAACCCAATTGCTCCAGATAGGGCAGAAGACCCGCGCGCTCCAGATACTCCGTGACAACACGGGATCCGGGGGCAAGCGATGTTTTGACATGCGCAGGGACTTTGAGGCCGGCCTTAACCGCTTTTTTGGCAAGCAGGCCAGCGGCCAGCATCACGCTTGGGTTGGAGGTGTTCGTACAAGACGTAATACCCGCAATCAAAATGTCGCCGTTATGGAGGGTTTTGCCCGTTGCAGTCGTAAAACCTTTGCTGAGTTTGGCGGCGGGTTGATTGAAGCCGTTGTCAGCGATGGGTTTGGAAAACAGTTTTTTGAAGGTTTTTTTGACCTCGCCGATTTCGATCTTGTCTTGTGGGCGTTTAGGACCCGCGAGGGAGGGGACGACGGAACCAAGATCGAGTTTGACGACTTTGGTGTAGTTGATATCGGCGGCATTAGGCACGCCAAACATTTGCTGCGCCTTGAAGTAGGCCTCGAGGGCTTGTACCTCGTCTTTCGTGCGGCCGGTACCCTCGAAATACTCAATCGTGCGTTGGTCAACAGGGAAAAATCCCATTGTCGCGCCGTACTCGGGCGCCATATTGCCGATTGTGGCACGGTCTGTGACGGACAACTTGGCTGTCCCGGGGCCACAAAATTCGACAAACTTACCGACCACTTTTTCTTTGCGCAAGAGTTCTGTAAGGGTCAGTACAAGGTCGGTCGCGGTCACGCCGCCGCGCAATTCGCCGGTCAACTCCACCCCGACGACATCGGGCGTTAAAAAGTACACGGGCTGCCCGAGCATCCCTGCCTCGGCTTCGATGCCACCTACACCCCATCCCACGACACCAATGCCGTTGATCATGGTGGTGTGGCTGTCCGTCCCGACCAGTGAGTCAGGATAGTAGACATCGTTCTTTTTATCGTAGTGGACTCCGCGCGCTAAATATTCGAGGTTGATCTGATGAACAATCCCAAAGCCCGGAGGTACTACGCCAAAGGTATCAAAAGCCTGCATCCCCCACTTGAGGAACTGATAGCGCTCCTTGTTGCGCGCGAACTCGACCTTCATGTTGAGATCCAGCGCGTTCTTGGTACCGAAATAGTCGATCATGACCGAGTGGTCGACGACTAAGTCGACAGGTACCAAGGGCTCGATGGATTTCGCTTCTTTGCCCATTTTCTGGGCGACTGCACGCATCGCCGCAAGATCAGCTAGCAAGGGGACACCTGTAAAGTCTTGCAACACCACACGTGCCACGACAAACGGGATTTCCAGTTCGCGTTTGCTGTTGGGTTTCCAGTCAGCGAGTTCACGGATGTGGCTTTCTGTGACTTTTTTACCGTCGCAATGACGCATGACGGATTCCAGCACGATTCGCAAGGAGACTGGCAGACGGGAAATGTCGATGCCTAGTGCCTCGCCCAGTGCGGGGAGTGAGTAAAAATGGGCATGTTTTTTGCCGATTTTGAATTTTTTAAGCGTGTTCAGTGTGTCGTGTTTCATGGCGTACGCTCCTGGGTGTTGATGTCTTTATCCTACACCAGCCACACGCTCTGCGTACAATAAAAAATCCCCCTGTGAGGACATCCACAGGGGGATTAGAGATCGAGCAGACTTAGATGGCGTCTGCTACATCTTTGTAGTCAGGAATTTGATCAAAATTCAGATACTTGTAGATTTCGGCGCTGCTGTTTTTCAGTACGCCCATATCCGCCATGTACTCTTCTTTGGTCGGGATACGGCCAAGTTTCGAGCAAATCGCTGCCAATTCGGCTGAGCCCAGATACACATTGGTATTTTTGCCCAGACGGTTGGGGAAGTTACGCGTGCTGGTGGACATCACGGTTGCACCTTCACGGACTTGAGCCTGGTTACCCATGCACAGCGAGCATCCAGGTGACTCTGTACGCGCGCCGGCTGTGCCAAACACGCCGTAGTGACCTTCCTCGGTCAGCTGGGCCGCATCCATCTTGGTCGGTGGTGCGATCCAGAGCTTGACGGGCATGTCGCGCTTACCTTCGAGCAGCTTGGAGGCGGCACGGAAGTGACCGATATTAGTCATGCAGCTACCGATGAACACCTCGTCGATCTTGGCGCCGGCGACTTCAGACAACATTTTGACGTCATCTGGATCGTTGGGGCAGGCCACGATTGGCTCATGGATATCAGCCAGATCGATTTCGATGACGGCGGCGTACTCAGCATCCGCATCGGGTTCGAGCAGCTGTGGGTTGGCAAGCCAGGCTTCCATGGCTTGGATACGGCGCTTGAGGCTGCGCTCGTCTTCGTAACCATTGGCAATCATCCACTTCAACATGACGATGTTGCTGTTGATGTATTCGATGATGGGTTCTTTGTTCAGGCGAACAGTACAGCCCGCAGCGGAGCGTTCGGCTGACGCGTCCGACAATTCGAAAGCCTGCTCGGCCTTGAGATCAGGCAAACCTTCGATTTCGAGAATGCGACCTGAGAAGATATTTTTCTTGTTTTGCTTGTCAACGGTCAGCAGACCAGCTTTGATGGCGTACAGAGGAATCGCGCTCACCAAATCACGCAGCGTGACACCGGGTTGCATTTTGCCTTTGAAACGCACCAACACTGACTCTGGCATGTCCAGAGGCATCACGCCTGTCGCGGCGGCAAAGGCCACCAGACCGGAGCCAGCTGGAAAGCTGATACCGATCGGGAAACGCGTGTGTGAGTCGCCGCCAGTACCGACTGTGTCGGGCAACAGCATGCGGTTGAGCCACGAGTGAATCACACCGTCACCTGGACGCAGTGAAATGCCACCACGATTGCTCATGAACTCTGGCAGAGTGTGGTGTGTTTTGACGTCCACAGGCTTGGGATAAGCCGAGGTGTGACAAAACGATTGCATGACCAGGTCGGCGGAGAAGCCCAGACAAGCGAGGTCTTTCAACTCGTCGCGTGTCATCGGACCAGTGGTGTCCTGGCTGCCGACTGAAGTCATCTTGGGTTCGCAGTAAGCACCTGGGCGCACGCCCTGACCTTCAGGCAGACCACATGCGCGGCCGACCATTTTCTGAGCCAGTGTGAAACCTTTTTTGGATGCTGCAGGATTTTGTGGCAAGCGGAACAGCGTCGATGGGGGCAGACCCAATGCTTCGCGCGCTTTGCCAGTGAGGCCACGACCGATGATCAAGGGAATACGACCACCTGCGCGAACCTCATCGAACAAGACTTCGGACTTGACTTGAAACTTGGCGATGACCTTGCCGTCTTTGAGTGCCTCACCGTCATAAGGACGCAACTCGATCACATCGCCCATGTTCATGTTGGAGACATCGAGCTCGATGGGCAGGGCGCCTGCGTCTTCCATGGTGTTGTAAAAAATAGGCGCGATTTTGCTACCCAGACAAACACCTCCAAAGCGCTTGTTTGGCACAAAAGGGATGTCTTCGCCGGTAAACCACAGTACCGAATTTGTCGCGGATTTGCGCGAGGAACCTGTACCGACCACATCGCCGACGTAGGCAACCAGGTTGCCTTTTTTCTTGAGGTCATTGATGAAATTGATCGGGCCCGTTTTGCCGGGTTCTTGAGGCTCGATACCGGGACGGGGATTCTTGAGCATCGCCAAGGCGTGCAGAGGAATGTCGGGGCGACTCCAGGCATCTGGTGCGGGGGACAAGTCGTCCGTATTGGTTTCGCCCGTGACCTTGAAGACCGTGACTTTGAGGCTCTTGGGCACTTCGGGGCGGCTGGTAAACCACTCGGCATCGGCCCAGCTCTGCATCACAGCTTTGGCGTTGGCGTTACCTTGAGCGGCTTTTTCTTTGACGTCGTGAAAGGCGTCAAACATCAGCAGTGTTTTCTTCAGTCCATCGGCAGCGATCGTGCCGACGTCTTTGTCGTCGAGCAGTTCGACCAAAGGTCCGATGTTGTAACCACCCAGCATAGTGCCCAGCAACTCAGTGGCCTTAGCGCGTGTGATCAACGGACACTTTTCCTTGCCCAGTGCGACTGCTGCAAGATATGAAGCTTTGACTTTAGCGGCATCATCCACGCCTGCGGGTACGCGGTGCGTGATGAGTTCCACGAGTGCATCGCCTTCGCCTGCTGGTGGAGCTTTGAGCAGTTCGATCAGGTCAGCGGTCTGCTGAGCCGAGAGTGGAAGGGGAGGAATACCAAGGGCTGCGCGTTCGGCAACGTGTTGGCGATAGGCTTGTAGCATGTGAGCGCCTTTCTATGTGGTGAAGAATGGATTGATTGTAGAGGGAAGACACCGGTGTCGCAAGTGTCTTATATCTTATATAAGACTATAAAATAAAGTAAAACTTAATTCACGAGCGAGGCGTATTCAGGATGCTTTTTGATGTACGCCGCGACGTAGCTGCATTGAGGGATGACCTTCCAGTTTTGTGAACGGGCATAGTCCAGCGCAAACTTGGTGATGTCTGCGGCTAAACCACGTCCGCCCAGCTCATTTGGAACGCCGGTATGCGTCACGGTCATAACTTTATTGTGCAAGGTGTAGTCCAGCACGCAACGGTGGCCTTCGAGCTTAAGCTCGAAGCAGTGTCCGGCGATGTTGTGTTCGATCGTATTCATTAGTTGGATCCAATGATTAAAAGCGCCCAAAGTCCAAGCATGGCAATCAGTCCGACCGCACAGCTTCCCCACATCCCCACGATTGGCCAGCGAACGCTCATGGGCAAGTTGATCGGGTCAACGTGCGACAACAAACGATTGGCATTGCTGGCAAAAGAAGCGGTCGATTTATGAAAAAGGATACGTAAAAAATAGTCTAGTGTGATCGTCAGTCGAATACTGATGGGCAGATCCGCGAACCTACGTTCACGCAAGTATGGGTGCTTAAAGCGCGCGTTGACCTCGTCGATTTTGAAAAACCACAAATACGCCCCGGAGATAAAAAATACAAAGGAGCAGGTGATGAAAAACGTAAAGGTCAGAACGAGCGCATGGGAAAAATATTGTTGCATACAGCCTACTAGATGTTTAAGAAATATCCGCTTGCATTAACCAGGAACGCGAACCCAGCCTTCCATCAGCACACGTGCGCTGCGGCTCATGATGGCTTTGGTCACCTGCCACTCGCCGTCGATTTGTGAGGCTTGGGCGCCAACACGCAACGTCCCTGAGGGGTGGCCAAAACGGACGGCATCCAGATTGCCACCACCAGCCGCCAGGTTGACAAGTGTGCCCGGAATGGCGGCAGCGGTTCCGATCGCCACAGCGGCCGTTCCCATCATGGCGTGGTGCAGCTTACCCATGGATAAGGCGCGTACCAACACATTGATATCCGAGGCAGAGATTTTTTTACCGCTCGAGGCGACGTAGTCAGCGGGCTTGGCGACAAAAGCGACTTTGGGTGTGTGCTGTCGCTTGGCCGCCTCTTCGAGCTGGCTGATCAGACCCATGCGCAGCGCACCGTGGGCACGAATCTTTTCAAACATCTCAAGCGCTTTGGGGTCGCCATTGATGTCATCCTGTAGTTCGGTGCCCTTGTAACCAATCTCCTCGGCATTGAGAAAGATCGTCGGAATACCCGCGTTGATCATGGTCGCTTTGAGTGTGCCGACACCCGGCACCACGAGATCATCCACAAGATTGCCAGTCGGGAACATCGCACCACCGCCACCTTCTTCTTCGGCAGCTGGATCCATGAATTCAAGCTGAACCTCGGCGGCCGGGAAGGTGACACCATCGAGCTCAAAATCACCTGTTTCCTGAACGGCACCGTCAGTCATCTGCACATGCGAAATAATGGTTTTGCCGATATTGGCTTGCCAGATCCGCACGGTCGCGATGCCATTTTTCGGGATGCGGGCAGGATCAACGAGACCATTGCTGATACTAAAGGGACCGACCGCCGCGGATAGGTTGCCGCAGTTGCCGCTCCAGTCGATAAAAGGCTTGTCGATCGAGACCTGGCCAAACAGATAATCCACGTCATGATCAGGGCGTGAACTTTTTGCCAGAATCACGGTTTTGCTGGTGCTCGAAGTCGCCGCCCCCATGCCATCCGTTTGCTTGCCGTAGGGGTCCGGACTGCCAATCACACGCATCAGCAAGGCATCGCGCGCCGCACCCGGCACTTGAGCGGCTGCGGGCAAGTCTTGTAGACGAAAGAAAACGCCCTTGCTTGTGCCGCCGCGCATATAAGTGGCAGGTACTTTGATTTGAGGTGCGTGCGCCATGTGTATGTTTCCTGATAGATGTTTAAGCCGCTGCGTTGGACTCTAAAAAGTCTTGTGCGAAACGTTGCAAGACGCCGCCTGCTTCGTAAATCGAGACTTCCTCCGCTGTGTCCAGACGACAGGTCATCGGAACCTCGAGGCGCTCACCATTTTTCCGCGTGATGACCAGAGTTAAGGTTGCGAGAGGTGTAGGCTTTCCAAGCACGTCATAGATTTCGGTGCCGTCCAGGTTCAGAGTCTTGCGATTCACACCGGGTTTGAACTCGAGCGGCAAGACACCCATACCCACGAGATTTGTGCGATGGATACGCTCGAAGCCCTCGGCTGCAATCGCTTCAACACCCGCGAGCCGAACGCCTTTGGCCGCCCAGTCACGCGAAGAGCCCTGACCATAGTCCGCACCCGCGACGATAATTAATGGCTGCTTGCGTTCCATGTAGGTTTCGATTGCTTCCCACATGCGGGTGACCTTGCCTTCGGGTTCAATGCGCGCAAGCGAACCTTGTTTGACCTGACCGTTTTCCACTGCCATTTCATTGATCAGCTTCGGATTGGCAAACGTCGCGCGTTGCGCGGTCAGATGATCGCCACGGTGCGTCGCATACGAGTTGAAGTCTTCTTCGGGCAGCCCCATCTTCTCTAGGTATTCGCCAGCAGCACTATTGCGCATGATGGCGTTTGAGGGAGACAGGTGATCCGTGGTGATGTTGTCACCGAGCAAAGCCAGTGGACGCATGCCTTTTAATTGACGGACACCCGCGAGAGCGCCTTCCCAATAAGGGGGACGACGGATATATGTACTCTGTGGACGCCAGTCATACAGAGGGCTGAGCTTTTCACCTGTATCCACTGTTGCGGCGAACATGGGCTCGTAAACTTTGCGGAACTGTTCGGGTTTGACGCTGGCTTTGACGATGGCATCGATTTCTTCGTCAGAGGGCCAGATATCCTTGAGCATGACGGGTTTGCCTTGCTGGTCGTGACCCAGCACATCGCGCTCGATGTCAAAACGGATCGTACCTGCAATCGCATAAGCCACTACGAGTGGGGGCGAGGCCAGAAAGGCCTGTTTCGCATAGGGGTGAATGCGACCGTCAAAGTTACGGTTTCCGGATAAAACGGCAGTCGCATAGAGATCGCGATCGATGATTTCCTGTTGGATCACGGGGTCGAGCGCGCCGCTCATGCCGTTACAGGTCGTGCAGGCAAAGGCCACAATGCCAAAGCCGAGTTTTTCCAGTTCGGGCAAAAGCTTTGCGTCGTCGAGGTAAAGCTCGACAGTTTTCGAGCCTGGTGCAAGAGAACTCTTGACCCAGGGCTTGCGTGTCAGTCCGCGTGCGTTGGCATTGCGCGCCAAAAGACCCGCGGCGATGACGTTGCGCGGATTGCTTGTGTTGGTGCAGCTTGTGATCGCGGCAATAATGACTGCCCCATCAGGCATGAGGCCAGGTTCATTTTCAACCTTTCCGGAAATGCCTTTGGCAGCCAGATCAGTGGTCGCCACGCGTCGGTGGGGATTGGAAGGGCCGGCGATGTTTCGAACCACCGTTGACAGATCGAAACGCAGTACGCGCTCATATTCCGCCGTTTTCAGGCTGTCTGCCCAGAGGCCGGCTTGCTTGGCATACGTTTCGACGAGCTTGACTTGCTCGGCTTCGCGACCGGTCAAGGTCAGGTAGTCGATTGTTTGCTGATCGATATAGAACATTGCCGCAGTCGCGCCATACTCAGGCGTCATGTTGGAGATCGTTGCACGGTCACCTAAGGTCAGGTGTGCCGCGCCTTCTCCAAAAAACTCCAAGTAAGACGAAACGACTTTTTGATGACGTAAAAATTCGGTGAGCGCCAACACTAAGTCGGTTGCAGTGATGCCGGGCTGCAGTTTGCCTGTCAGCTCTACACCAATAATGTCGGGTAGTCTCATCCATGAGGCGCGACCGAGCATGACGCTTTCCGCCTCAAGTCCACCCACACCAATCGCAATCACACCGAGTGCGTCAACATGTGGCGTATGACTGTCTGTACCGACTAAGGTGTCTGGAAAGGCAACGCCATCTTGGGCGTGGACAACAGGCGACATGCGTTCCAGATTGATCTGGTGCATGATGCCGTTACCGGGAGGAATGACGTCGACGTTTTTGAAGGTCTTTTTTGTCCAGTTAATAAAATGGAAGCGATCTTCGTTGCGACGGTCTTCGATGGCACGGTTTTTTTCAAACGCATCGGGGTCGAATCCCCCACATTCGACAGCCAGAGAGTGATCGACAATTAATTGTGTCGGTACCACCGGGTTGACGAGTGCGGGATCTCCCCCTTGCGCTGCGATCGCATCCCTCAACCCTGCCAGGTCGACTAATGCGGTTTGTCCAAGGATGTCATGACAAACGACTCTGGCGGGAAACCAGGGAAAATCCAGATCGCGTTTGCGTTCGATGATTTGCGTCAGCGAAGCCACGAGTGTCGCGGGGTCGCAGCGACGCACGAGATTTTCAGCCAGCACACGCGAGGTGTAGGGCAGTTTGTCATACGCACCCGGCTTGATGGCATCGACAGCCGCACGGGTGTCAAAATAATCAAGCTTAGTGCCTGGAAGAGGTTTGCGATACGCAGTGTTCATATTTTCTATGCCGATTAACGACGCTTGGCGAGTGGAACGAATTTCTGATCGTCGGGACCGGTGTAGTTAGCTGCCGGACGAATGATCTTGTTGTCGATACGCTGCTCGATGATGTGCGCTGACCAGCCCGCCGTTCGCGCGATCACGAACAGAGGGGTGAACATCGCAGTGGGTACGCCCATCATGTGATAGGACACAGCGGAGAACCAGTCGAGGTTGGCGAACATTTTTTTCGCATCCCACATCACGGCCTCAAGGCGATCCGCGATGTCATACATTTTGGTTGTGCCGGCTTTCTTTGAAAGGCGCAGCGCCACTTCTTTGATGACTTTGTTGCGTGGATCAGAGATCGTGTAGACGGGATGGCCAAAGCCGATGATGACCTCTTTGTTTTCGACACGCGCGCGCACGTCGGCTTCAGCTTCGTCCGGGGTTTCATAACGCTTTTGCACTTCAAAAGCCACCTCGTTGGCGCCACCGTGCTTGGGGCCGCGCAGCGCGCCAATGCCGCCAGCGATGGCCGAGTACATGTCGGAGCCTGTTCCAGCAATCACGCGGCAGGTGAATGTTGAAGCGTTGAATTCGTGCTCTGCGTAAAGAATGAGGGAAGTATGCATGGCACGGACCCAGTCAGCATTGGGTTTTTTGCCGTGGAGCAGGTGCAGGAAGTGTGCGCCGATCGAGTCATCATCTGTTTGTACATCGATGATGCGACCATTGTGACTAAAGTGGTACCAGTAAAGCAGGGCTGAGCCCAGACTGGCCATCAAGCGGTCCGCGATATCACGTGCGTCGGGAATATTGTGATCGTCTTTTTCTGGCAGGATGCAGCCAAGTGCCGAAGCCGCTGTGCGCATCACATCCATGGGATGGCTGGCCGCAGGCAATGATTCGAGAATGGTTTGCAACTGTGCGGGCAGACCTCGCATTGAGCGCAATTTTTCTTTGTAGGCGGCGAGCTCAGCCTTGTTTGGAAGTTTGCCGTGAATCAGCAAGTGCGCGATTTCCTCGAATTCGCTCGTATCGGCGAAGTCCAGAATATCGTAGCCGCGGTAGTGCAGATCATTGCCGCTGCGACCGACTGTGCAAAGCGCGGTGTTACCGGCAGTCACGCCAGAAAGCGCAACGGATTTTTTGGGTTTGAAGGCGGGCGCAGCAGTTTCGACAGCTTTAGCAGGCGCTGCGCGTTTTGCCGTTTTCTTGGTCGTGGCCATGTGTGATTTCCTCAATAAATTATTTGGATTTGCCCTGAGCGAACAAAGCGTCGAGTTTGCCTTCGAATTCGTGATAATTGATGCGGTCGTACAACTCGTCACGGGTTTGCATGATGTCGATCACATTGCGCTGGTGGCCATCACGTCGGATCGCGGTGTAGACAGTTTCAGCCGCTTTGTTCATGGCACGGAAGGCGGACAGCGGGTAGAGCACCATGCCAACACCAGAGCCGCGCAATTCATCCACTGAAAAGAGCGGTGTTTTGCCGAATTCTGTAATGTTTGCAAGCAATGGGACGTCAACGGCTTTTGAGAACTTTTCAAATGTCGCCAGGTCGTAGGCTGCTTCGGCAAAAATCGCATCGGCACCTGCTTCAACGCAGGCAATCGCGCGCTCGATCGCGGCATCGACGCCATGTGAGGCGATCGCATCAGTGCGAGCAATCAGATAAAAGCTGTCATCGGTGCGTGCGTCGGCTGCTGCTTTGACGCGGTCGCGCATTTCTTCAGTCGAAACAATTTCTTTGCCTGGGCGATGTCCGCAGCGTTTAGCGCCGACCTGGTCTTCAATGTGGCATCCGGCTGCGCCAAACTTGCTCAAACTTTGAATGGTGCGAGCGATGTTGAACGCCGAGGGGCCAAAGCCGGTATCGATATCAACGATCAGGGGCGTATCGCATACATCCGTGATGCGGCGCACATCAGTCAGCACGTCGTCAAGCGTATTGATCCCCAGGTCCGGTAATCCCAGAGAGCCAGCTGCGACTCCGCCACCAGAGAGGTAAATAGCCTTAAAGCCGGCGCGTTTGGCGAGCAAAGCATGGTTGGCGTTGATCGCACCGATGATTTGCAATGGTTTTTCGGCGGCGAGCGCTTCGCGAAACCGTTGACCGGCGGGAACTTGTTTGGGCATGATGATCTCCGTGACGAATATTTATTTTTTAAAGATTGATCTTATTAAAAAAATGGGCCCTCATGGGGCCCATTAACTCGATGCTTACTTGAGCAAATGAGCGACTGCGTCGCGCTCTTCGATCAATTCTTTCAGCGTGAGATCCATACGCTCACGTGAGAACGCATCAACCTCGAGACCTGTGACGCGGTGGTATTCGCCACCTTCGCAAGTCACTGGCACGCCATACATGACGCCTTCGGGGATGCCATAGCTTCCGTCGGAAGGAACACCCATGGTGACCCATTTACCGTTTGTACCCAACACCCAGTCGCGCACATGGTCGATTGCGGCGTTGGCTGCCGATGCGGCAGAGGACAGACCGCGCGCTTCGATGATTGCCGCGCCACGCTTGCCGACTGTAGGCAAGAAAACGTCGCGGTTCCAGGCTGCATCATTGATCAGTTTTTGAACGCTCTGGCCTCCGATTGTTGCGAAACGGTAGTCCGCGTACATTGTGGGAGAGTGGTTGCCCCAGACCGCCAGCTTTTGAATTTCGGCGACAGGCTTGCCCATCTTGCTGGCCAACTGCGACAAGGCGCGGTTGTGATCGAGGCGCAACATGGCAGTGAAGTTTTTGGCAGGCAGGTCCGGTGCCGATTTCATTGCGATGTAGGCGTTGGTGTTGGCGGGGTTGCCAACAACCAGTACTTTCACGTTGCGGTTTGCGACCGCATTCAGCGCTTTGCCCTGTGCGGTGAAAATCGCGGCATTCACGGCCAGCAAGTCCGCGCGCTCCATACCGGGGCCGCGTGGGCGTGAACCGACTAACAGTGCGACTTCAACGTCTTTGAATGCCTCGAGGGGATCGCTGTGTGCTGTCATCGATTGCAGCAAGGGAAATGCGCAATCATCGAGCTCCATCATCACGCCCTTGAGCGCCTTTTGAGCTTTCTCATCCGGGATTTCCAGCAGTTGCAAGATAACAGGCTGGTCTTTGCCAAGCATTTCACCTGAAGCAATACGGAACAAAAGGGCGTAACCAATCTGGCCAGCTGCACCAGTAACCGCAACACGCACGGCGGGTTTGGACATAACGATCTCCGAAAGGACTGAGAGGATTGTAAAAAGGGGAAATAAAGAGTTTAGCTTTTTTGCGCAACCCGTTTTTAAGGCGGCCTGGCAGGGGGCGACACGTTCACGAATGCTAAAGCAAACACGCAGTGTTCGTCAATATTCTTATATCTTATATAAGACACAAGAGTAATGGACTTTCGCTGAGGGCTATGCCACAATGAGACATGATATTTCAGAGCCCTTCAGATGTCTGACAGTTCTCGCGCCCGTGCTGCTTTGGTCGAATCAGTTCCAACTACTGCGGCGGCTTTTAGCCCGCTTTACCAGCAGATCAAGTCTCTGCTGGTAAAGTCGCTTGACGCCGGCGAATGGAAGCCGGGCGAGGCCATTCCCAGTGAAATCGAGCTTGCCGCCCGTTTTCAGGTGAGTCAGGGAACCGTGCGTAAAGCGGTCGATGAATTGGCCGCAGAAAATTTATTGTTCAGACGTCAGGGAAAGGGAACGTTCGTGGCGACGCATCTGGAGCCCAGGGTACGTTTCAGATTTCTGAGGCTTGCGCCGAACGAAGGCGCGCCCGAGCCCGCACAAAGCAAAGTTCTGGATTGTCGTCGTATCCGTGCGAATGCCGAAATCGCGCGGGCGCTCGAGATCAAATCGGGTGATCCGGTTGTGGCTATCCGCCGCTTACTCTCATTTTCTGATACCCCTACAGTTGTCGATGATATTTATTTGCCGGGTGCGCTTTTCAAGGGATTGACTGCAGATCTGCTCAACGATTACTCCGGACCGCTTTATGGTTTGTTCGAGTCAGAGTTTGGCATCAACATGGTGCGTGCCGAAGAAAAGCTTCGCGCCATTGCGGCTCCCGATGACGTTGCGCTTGCATTGGGTGTCGCCCCCTCAATACCCCTACTTTGTGTGGAGCGAATTTCTTACACCTACGGAAACCGTCCTGTAGAATTACGTATCGGTCATTATGTGACTAATGAGTATTATTATCGTAATAGCTTGAATTAATTATATTTTTTTGCTGATTTGAATGCAGTCTCTACATGAGCGAAAATAGCGTGTTTTCCCTTATCCAACTGTTCTACGTTCGAGGTCGTTATGTCTGACACAGCTAACAAGCCGCGTCCTCAGTTTCGTAACATTAATGTTACAGACTTGATGGCGTATCGCTTGCCAATGGCCGGAAAAGTTTCCATTCTCCATCGAGTGAGTGGTGCTTTGCTCTTTTTGTGCTTGCCTTTCCTGATCGCGCTCTTTGCGATGAGTTTTGTCAGCCAGGCCGGTTTCAACGCATTGGCAATGGTGGTCGGTCACCCGATCGTCAAAGTGATTCTGTTGGTCCTGATTTGGGGCTACCTCCACCATTTCTGTGCAGGCATTCGTTACCTGATCCTCGACTTGCATATTGGCGTCGACAAAGAGTCTGCTGCTAAAAGCGCGAGTCTTGTCATGGGCGTGAGCCTGGCGCTGACCCTCGTTTTCGGTCTCAAATTATTCGGAGTGTGGTAATGGTTCCCGTCGAAAAAATTGGTCCTAAGCGTCTGGTAGTTGGCGCACATTACGGCACAGGCGAGTTCATTGCCCAGCGCGTGACCGCCATCATTCTTGCGGTATACACCCTCGTGTTGCTGATTGGCATTCTGACAATGTCGGGCTTCACGTACGAGGGCTGGAAAAACCTCTTTACTTTTACTGTGCTGTTCATGCCTTTGGGTCAGATTCTTGCCACGCTCGCCATGTTTTCTCTGGCTTGGCACGCTTGGATTGGCGTGCGAGACATCTGGATGGATTACATCAAACCCGTTGGTCTTCGTATTTTTTTACTGGTCCTGACTATCCTGTGGTTGGTCGGTTCGGTCGTGTACTTCGTACACATCCTCTGGAGAAATTAAGCCGTGGCAGCTGTCAAAACATCTTTACCGCGCCGTCAATTTGATGTGGTGGTCGTGGGTGCCGGCGGAGCCGGTATGCGTTGCTCACTTCAGCTCGCCAATGCGGGCCTGTCGGTAGCCGTTCTTTCCAAAGTCTTTCCTACACGCTCCCACACGGTTGCGGCTCAGGGCGGTATTGGTGCCTCCTTGGGCAACATGAGCGAAGACAACTGGTACTGGCACATGTACGACACCGTCAAGGGTTCAGATTGGCTGGGCGACCAGGACGCCATCGAATTCATGTGCCGCGAGGCGCCCAACGCTGTCTATGAGCTTGAGCACATGGGCATGCCTTTTGACCGTAACCCTGACGGTACGATCTATCAGCGACCCTTCGGCGGTCACACTGCCAATTTCGGTGAAAAGCCCGTGCAGCGCGCATGTGCTGCCGCAGACCGTACCGGTCATGCTCTTTTGCATACCCTTTATCAGCGTAACGTGGCTTCACGCACTCAGTTTTTCGTGGAGTGGATGGCGCTTGACCTGATTCGCAACGATGCGGGCGATGTCCTGGGTGTGACAGCCCTCGAGATGGAAACCGGCGAAATCTATATTTTCGAAGCGAAAACGACCGTGATCGCAACGGGCGGTGCAGGACGTATCTGGGCCGCTTCGACTAACGCCTTTATCAATACCGGAGACGGTATGGGCATGGCTGCTCGCGCGGGCATCCCGATGATGGATATGGAGTTCTGGCAGTTCCACCCCACTGGCGTAGCCGGTGCGGGCGTGCTGATCACCGAAGGTGTGCGAGGCGAGGGCGGTATCTTGCTGAACAAAGACGGTGAGCGCTTCATGGAGCGTTACGCGCCCACGCTCAAGGATTTGGCTCCTCGCGACTTCATTTCCCGTTGCATGGATCAGGAAATCAAAGAGGGACGCGGTTGCGGACCCGATGGCTCATACGTTCATCTCAAGCTCGACCACCTTGGTGCAGACGTGATCAACAAGCGTTTGCCTTCGATTCTCGAAATCGGGCACAAGTTCGCCAACGTTGACGCCACCAAAGAGCCCATTCCTGTTGTACCGACCATCCACTATCAGATGGGCGGTATCCCCTGTAATTACAACGGTCAGGTGACAACCTGGGACGGCAAGCAGACCAAGATTGTCAATGGTCTTTACGCAATCGGAGAGTGTTCCGCAACATCGGTACACGGAGCCAACCGTTTGGGTACAAACTCCTTGCTCGATTTGATCGTGTTTGGTCGTGCGGCGGGTAATCACATTGTCGCGGCTCACCTTGAGCGTCAGCATGCGCACCAGCCTTTGCCAATGGAGTCCGTTGACTTTTCGCTTGATCGCGTCAACAAGCTTGAACAACGCAAGACTGGTGAAAAGACGCAGGTCGTTGGTAACGAAATTCGCAACGCCATGCAACAGCATTGCGGCGTATTCCGTACCATGGCCTCTCTCAAAGAGGGTGTGGCCAAGATCGATGCGTTGGCTGAAAAGGTCGACAACATCGCCTTCCAGGACAAATCCAAGGTTTTCAACACGGCACGAATCGAAGCACTCGAACTGAGCAACATGATCGAAGTCGCCCGTTCGACGATTCATTCGGCAGCAGCCCGCACGGAAAGCCGTGGCGCACATGCGCTGGACGACTTCCCAACGCGTGACGATGATAACTGGATCAAGCACACTCTCTGGTATTCCGAAGGCAACCGCCTGGACTACAAGCCCGTGCAGATGCAGCCTCTCACCGTCGAGAGCTTCCCGCCCAAGACTCGTACATTCTAAGTCAGGATATCTGGAACAAATCATGAGCAAAAAACGCATCGTGAAGTTTGAAATCTACCGCTACGATCCAGACAAGGATGAGCGCCCTTACATGCAGAAACTCGAAGTCGAGTTGCTGCCTACCGACAAAATGCTGCTTGACGCATTGCTTCGCATCAAAATGGATGTCGATGACAGCCTGGCATTGCGTCGGTCATGCCGCGAGGGCGTTTGCGGTTCAGATGCCATGAACATCAATGGCAAAAATGGTCTGGCTTGCACCACAAACATGCTTGAACTCAAAGAGCCTGTGGTGTTGCGTCCTTTGCCAGGCCTGCCTGTCATTCGCGATTTGATCGTCGATATGACGCACTTTTTCAATCAGTACCATTCGATTCGCCCATACCTCATCAACGATACGCCTCCTCCAGAGAAGGAGCGTCTCCAGACTCCCGCTGCGCGTGAGGAGCTTGATGGGTTGTATGAGTGTATTTTGTGTGCCTGCTGTTCGACTTCCTGCCCCTCGTTCTGGTGGAATCCCGACAAATTCGTGGGTCCCGCAGGCTTGTTGCAAGCTTATCGTTTCATTGCGGACACCCGCGATCACGCGACAGCCGAACGCCTCGATAACCTAGAGGATCCGTACCGCTTGTTCCGTTGCCACACCATCATGAATTGTGTGGACGTCTGTCCAAAGGGTCTGAACCCAACCAAGGCGATTGGCAAGATCAAAGAAATGCTTGTGCGTCGCACGGTTTAACTTAGAGCTTTCATGGGAACACTATCAGATCAGGATCGGGTAAGGTTACGTTGGCGTGCCAGGAGAGGCCTGCTCGAAAATGATCTGATACTCACCCAGTATCTCGATGCTCACGAGAAGGATTTGACAGACGTTGAAGTTGGCGCGCTGACTCAACTGTTTGAACTCGGAGACAACGAACTGTTAGACTTATTACTAGGTCGTGTCGAGCCCGAGGGGGCGCTTGACCGACCCGCAGTCAAGATGGTGCTGGCGCAGATTCGCGCAGCATAGACAGCGTCTTGTATTGCCCACCGAAATTAAACGAAGGAATTACGCATGAAACTGTCCGACAAAAAAGCCACGCTATCGTTCTCAGATGGTAGCCCCTCAGTTGATTTTCCTATGTACGACGGCAGCGTCGGCCCACAGGTGATCGACATTCGCAAGTTGTATGGACAGACTGGTCTGTTTACCTACGACCCGGGTTTTTTGTCGACCGCTTCATGTACTTCAAACATCACCTATATTGACGGTGACAAAGGCGAGTTACTTTATCGCGGTTACCCGATCGAAGAGCTTGCAGTCAATTGCGACTTCATGGACATCAGTTATCTGATCCTGAATGGTGAATTGCCTGATCCCAAGCAAAAAGTTGAATTTGATACGCTCGTGTCCAAGCACACGATGGTCAACGAGCAGATGCACTTCTTCTTGCGCGGCTTCCGTCGTGACGCCCATCCGATGGCGGTGTTGACTGGCCTGGTCGGCGCGTTGTCTGCTTTCTATCATGACTCGACAGACATCACGAACCCCCATCATCGTCATGTTTCGGCGATCCGACTGATCGCCAAGATGCCAACTCTTGTGGCCATGGCTTACAAGTACTCTCAGGGCCAGCCTTACATCTATCCGCAAAACAACCTGTCGTACACAGGGAACTTCTTGCGCATGATGTTTGCCACGCCATGCGAAGAGTATGTCGTGAACCCAGTGGTCGAGCGTGCGCTCGATCGCATCTTTATTTTGCACGCCGATCACGAGCAAAATGCATCGACCTCTACAGTGCGTTTGTGCGGTTCGTCCGGCACCAACCCCTTTGCAGCGATCGCCTCTGGTGTGGCTTGCCTGTGGGGGCCCGCTCACGGCGGCGCCAACGAAGCGTGCTTGCAGATGCTCGAAGAGTTGCAGGCCAAGGGCGGGTTGTCCAAAGTCGGCGAGTTCATGGAGCAGGTTAAAGATAAAAACTCCGGCGTTCGCTTGATGGGTTTTGGTCATCGCGTCTACAAAAACTACGATCCACGCGCAAAACTCATGCAGCAAACCTGCAAAGAAGTGTTGGCTGCCTTGGGTCTGGAAAACGACCCGTTGTTCAAACTTGCGATGGAAGTCGAGCGCATTGCCCTTGAAGATCCATATTTCGTTGAGCGCAAACTGTATCCTAACGTAGATTTTTACTCTGGTATTGTTCAGCGCGCGATTGGAGTTCCAACAGCGTTGTTCACAGCTATTTTTGCTTTGGCTCGCACAGTGGGTTGGATTGCCCAGTGGAACGAAATGATCTCCGATCCCGAGTACAAGATCGGTCGTCCACGTCAGTTGTACCAAGGCTCTGTTTCGCGCTCGGTCCCCAAGCGCAAGTAATTTGCACAAGAGCCAGCGCTGAAATAAAAACGCCTGATGATGAGTCAGGCGTTTTTTCTTTTAGGATGCGCTGGCTCGCGCATCCTATGGGGTCGATCAATTTCCGATCACCTTTGCTCCGCTTCCATTTGAGCATCAATCACGGCAAGCGCCGTCATATTGATGACGCGTCGTACAGTCGCGCTATTCGTCAGAATGTGAACAGGACGGGCGGCACCCAACAAAACGGGTCCCATCGCAATGCCATTGCTCCCTGTCATTTTCAACAGGTTGTATGTGACATTGCCGGTGTCGAGGTTCGGCATGATCAGCAGATTGGCACTGCCTTTCAGAGTACTGTCCGGATAGTTCGCCGTACGGATGGATTCGGACAGAGCTGAGTCCGCATGCATTTCGCCATCGACTTCGAGCGAGGGTGCGCGCTCGACGATCATTTGACGTGCATGCGCCATTTTGCGTGAAGACTCGGTCGGGCGACTCCCGAAGTTGGAGTGCGAGAGCAGGGCGATTTTCGGGACGATGCCAAAGTTGCGCATTTTATGTGCCGCTTGAATCGTCATGTCCGCCACTTGCTCGGCAGTTGGATCCTCATTGACATGCGTATCGCAAATGAACAGGGTCTGATCGGAAAGCATCAGCACGTTCATTGCCGCGAAAGTCGAAGCGCCTTTTTGTAAACCAATGACATCCTCTACGTACTTGAGCTGATTGTCGAAACGGCTGCCGATTCCGCATAGCACCGCATCTGCGTCGCCACGCTTGAGCAGCAATACGGCAATCAGTGTGTTGTGCTTGCGTACCATCGCCTTCGCCACGGTTGGTGTGACACCCTCGCGACCTTTCAGGCGGTAATACTCTTGCCAGGACTCGTTGAAACGGACATCGTCCTCTGGATCCACGACTTCAATATTTTTGCCAACCTCGAGGCGCAGTCCCATTTTCTTGATGCGCATATTGATGACAGCGGGGCGTCCAACCAAAATCGGAAAAGCGATTTTCTCGTCAGAAACCGTTTGCGCCGCACGCAGGACGCGTTCGTCTTCGCCGTCTGCGTAGATCACGCGCTTGGGCGCGCGCTTGGCCTGTGTGAACAGCGGGCTCATGAGCTGGCCGGAGTGGTAAACCATCGCCAACAATTTGGCTTTGTAGGCTTCCATGTCCTGAATCGGTCTGCGTGCCACACCTGAGTCAGCCGCCGCCTGTGCGACAGCAGGAGCGATTTGAACGATCAGGCGGGGATCGAAAGGTTTTGGAATGATGTAGTCAGGTCCGAAAGTCAATTCCTGGCCTGCGTAGGCTTGCGCAACTTCGTCACTTTGTTCAGCCTCAGCGAGTTCTGCGATCGCCTTGACGCAAGCGAGCTTCATCTCTTCGGTGATGCTGCTCGCGCCCGCATCGAGCGCACCCCTGAAAATAAAGGGGAAGCAGAGCACGTTATTGACTTGATTCGGATAGTCGGAGCGACCCGTCGCAATGATGCAATCGGGGCGTGCGGCTTTGGCGATTTCAGGACGAATCTCTGGCTCTGGATTTGCCAAGGCCAGGATCAATGGCTGCTTGCCCATGCTCTTGACCATTTCGGCATTGACGACGCCTGGCGCGGAGCAGCCCAAAAATACATCTGCACCGACCATCGCTTCTGCGAGCGTGCGAAGCTCGGTTTTTTGCGCATAGCGCTTTTTGTTTTCCTCCATCTTCGCATCGCGACCTTCGTAAATCACGCCGCGAGAATCGCAAACAAAAATGTTTTCTTTCTTGATACCAAGGTGGACAAGTAAATCCAGACAGGCGATTGAAGCCGCTCCTGCGCCGGATACAACAAGTTTGACCTCTCCCATCTTTTTGCCAACGACTTTCAGGCCGTTCATGATGGCAGCAGAGGAGATGATCGCAGTGCCATGCTGATCGTCATGAAAAACTGGAATCTTCATGCGCTCGCGCAGTTTGCGCTCAATGTAAAAACACTCAGGCGCCTTGATATCCTCAAGGTTGATGCCACCCAGCGTGGGCTCGAGCGCAGCAATGATCTCCACGAGTTTGTCTGGATCTGTTTCGGCAAGCTCAATGTCAAAAACATCGATACCTGCGAATTTTTTAAACAGGCAGCCTTTACCTTCCATGACGGGTTTGGCGGCCAAAGGACCGATGTTTCCAAGCCCCAATACTGCGGTTCCGTTAGTGATCACTGCCACCAGATTTGACCGTGAGGTGTATTTGGCGGCGGCTTCGTCGCCTTGCGCATGAATCGCCATACAGGCAGCCGCCACGCCCGGGGAGTAGGCCAGTGACAAATCGTCCTGGTTCGCCAGTGGTTTCGTGGGGGTGACGGAAATTTTCCCTGGGGTGGGGTAGGCGTGGTAATCGAGGGCAAGCTTAGAGAGGTTTTCGTCCATGGATCTCTTCAATGCAGGTGATTGGGATAAATGTGACGTTAAGCTTACAGGTAAGCATGCGCAATGGCATCAAATCCAGGTAATTTTCGATTTTGCGGCGCACCATTCACGAAAACAACTAAAGGCTTAGGGTTATACTTACATGCCGGCTCTTAAGGCTATCAAATAACCGCCTTCTGCCCCGCTATCCGCAAATCGGTTTGGCCGAGAAAACGGAAGGTATTCCTGCATCGTAACGGGTGAAGCACCCGAATAGGTGAAGCGCTAAAATGTCATCAGAACTCGAATCTTTACAAAACTCATACCTTTTTGGGGGCAATGCGCCCTACGTAGAAGAACTCTACGAAGCCTATCTGGATAATCCAGGTTCGGTTCCTGATAATTGGCGAAACTACTTCGACCAGTTGCAGCATATGCCGGCAACAGATGGCCAAGAAGCCACTCGCGACCAGGCTCACGCACCCATTATCGAATCCTTCGCGCTGCGCGCCAAAGCCAACGCTTTTGTTCAGCGTGGACAGGAGCCCGATCTCGCCGTGGCGATGAAGCAAGTCCATGTCCAGTCGCTGATCGCAGCGTATCGCTCACTCGGCTCGCGCTGGGCTGATCTCGATCCCCTCAAGCGACAAGACCGTCCCAGCATTCCCGAGCTCGATCCTGCTTTTTACGGCTTGACCGAAGCGGATCTGGATCAGGTTTTCTCGGCAACAAATACCTATTTCACGAAAGCGACAACGATGACGTTGCGCGAGATCTTGAAAGCACTGCGCGACACCTACTGCCGCTCAATTGGCGCCGAGTTCATGCATGCCTCAGATCCGGCCGTCAAGCGCTGGGTTCAGGAGCGCCTTGAGTCCACCCTCGGCGCACCGACCTTTACCCCAGAGCGCAAGCGCCACATCTTGCAGCAGTTGACCGAGGCCGAAGGCCTTGAGCGTTACCTCCATACCAAATACGTCGGCCAAAAGCGTTTTTCCCTCGAGGGCGGTGACAGCTTCATCGCATCGATGGACGAGGTCGTCAACCACGCTGGCGAGTCGGGCGTGCAGGAAATCGTCGTGGGTATGGCCCACCGCGGCCGCCTGAATATGCTGGTCAACATCATGGGCAAAATGCCTGGTGATCTGTTCGCAGAGTTCGAAGGTCACCATGCCGAAGGTTTGACCGATGGTGACGTCAAGTATCACAACGGTTTCTCCAGCGATTTGTCCACACGCGGCGGCCCAGTGCATTTGTCACTGGCCTTTAACCCCTCGCACCTCGAAATCGTCAATCCTGTGGTCGAGGGCAGCGTTCGAGCTCGTCAAGAGCGTCGCGGCGCGGATGGCTACAAGCAAGTGTTGCCTGTGCTGGTTCATGGTGATGCCGCCTTCGCTGGTCAGGGCGTTGTGATGGAAACCCTCAACCTCGCCGAAACCCGTGGTTACGGTACGGGTGGCACGGTTCATCTGGTGATTAACAACCAGATCGGCTTTACGACTTCCGACCCGCGCGATACCCGCTCGACGATTTACTGTACAGACGTCTCCAAAATGATCGAGGCGCCTGTTTTTCATGTGAATGGCGATGATCCTGAGGCAGTTGTGTATGCCACACGCCTAGCGCTGGATTTCCGCATGCAGTTTGGCAAGGATGTGGTGGTCGACATCGTCTGTTTCCGCAAGCTGGGTCACAACGAACAAGACACACCTTCGCTGACTCAGCCTTTGATGTACAAAAAAATTGGTGCGCACCCCGGCACACGCAAACTTTATGCGGACAAGCTGACGGCTCAGGGTGTACTCAAGGAAGGTGAGGGCGATCAGCTCGTCAAAGACTACCGCCAGTACATGGAAGACGGTCGTCGCACGATCGAGCCTGTGTTGACCGACTACAAGAGCAAGTATGCGATTGACTGGTCCCCTTATCTGAATGCGAAGTGGACCGACCAGGCCGACACCGCAGTGCCGATCACTGAGCTTAAGCGCATCGGTGAAAAGCTGACTGTCGTACCTGATGGTTTTGCCCCTCACTCTCTCGTGACCAAGTTGCTGAACGATCGTCGCGCCATGGCGCGTGGCGAAATGAATCTCGACTGGGGCATGGGCGAGCATTTGGCTTTTGCGACGCTGGTTGCGTCTGGTTATGCTGTCCGCATTACAGGCCAAGACTCCGGCCGCGGTACGTTCACGCACCGTCACGCAGTGCTGCACGATCAAAATCGTGAACGCTGGGATGATGGTACTTATATTCCCCTGCAGCATGTTGCCGAAGGTCAGGCACCCTTCACCGTCATCGACTCAGTCTTGTCCGAAGAAGCCGTTCTGGGTTTTGAATACGGCTACTCATGCGCCGATCCCAAGACACTCACAATCTGGGAAGCGCAGTTCGGCGATTTCGTCAACGGCGCGCAGGTCGTGATCGATCAGTTCATTGTTTCAGGCGAAGCCAAATGGGGCCGTCAGTCTGGATTGACCATGATGCTGCCACACGGCTACGAAGGGCAGGGTCCAGAGCACTCCTCCGCGCGTATCGAACGCTTCTTGCAGCTTTGCGCGGACAACAACATCCAGGTCGTTCAGCCCACGACAGCCGCTCAGATTTTCCATCTGTTGCGTCGTCAGATGATCCGTCAGTTCCGCAAGCCTTTGGTGATTTTGACGCCCAAGTCCTTGCTGCGTAACAAGGACGCAGGCTCGCCCCTGTCAGATTTGGCGACAGGTCGTTTCCGTCCGATCATCAGCGAAGTCGACGAGTCGATCAATCCCGCATCCGTCAAGCGCGTGTTGGTGTGTTCGGGCAAGGTTTACTACGATCTGGTCAATGGTCGTCGCGAACGCAAGGACAACTCTGTCGCGATTATTCGTGTTGAACAGCTCTATCCTTTTGCGCATAAAACTTTTGAAACCGAGTTGCGTAAATACCCCAAGGCAACGGAAGTGGTCTGGGTTCAGGATGAGCCACAGAACCAAGGTCCATGGTTCTATGTCCAGCACCATCTGTACCAGAACATGTCCAGCGGTCAAAAACTTGGTTACGCAGGTCGCGCGGCTTCTGCCTCGCCAGCTGTCGGTTATCTGGCCAAGCACCTCGAGCAGCAGAAAGCGCTGGTCGAGCAAGCCTTTGGCAAGTTTAAAACCTTCATGCTGACGAAGTAATCCCAGAGAATCGAATTCATCCAATTACGGAAAAAATATAATGGCAATCACAGACGTTGTTGTTCCACAGTTATCCGAATCAGTGTCCGAGGCGACACTTCTGACGTGGAAAAAGAAACCTGGCGAAGCTGTCCAGGCTGACGAAATCCTGATCGAAGTTGAAACTGACAAAGTTGTCCTCGAAGTCCCTGCGCCTGCCGCAGGTGTGTTGTCTGAAATCGTCAAGGGCGATGGCAGCATGGTGACTTCGGGCGAGGTCCTGGCTCGCATCGATACGGACGGCAAAGCAGCTGCTGCACCTGCCGCGGCCGCTGCTCCGGCAGCTGCCCCTGCGCCCGCCGCAGCCCCTGCAGCACCCGCAGCAGCCTCTGCCTCGGCTGCCGGTATTGCTTCTCCAGCTGCCTCTAAGATCCTCGCTGACAAAGGTGTATCTGCCGCATCGGTGGCTGGCACAGGTCGCGACGGTCGTATCACCAAGGGTGATGCGCTTGGCGCCTCTGCTGCCCCCGCAGCACCTGTGGCCGCTCCAAAGGTTGCGCTTGCAAATCCCACTGTGCCGATGACACAGTCCCTCGATGGTCGTCCAGAGCAGCGCGTCCCCATGAGCCGCTTGCGTGCCCGCGTCGCTGAGCGTCTGTTGCAATCGCAGCAAGACAACGCCATCCTGACGACGTTTAACGAAGTCAACATGCAGGGCGTGATTGATTTGCGAAACCTGTACAAGGACAAATTCGAGAAAGAGCATGGCGTCAAGCTGGGCTTTATGTCTTTCTTCGTCAAGGCCGCCGTCGCAGCGCTCAAGCGTTATCCAATCCTGAACGCCTCGGTCGATGGCAAGGACATCATCTATCACGGCTACTTTGATATCGGTATTGCCGTGGGTAGCCCACGCGGTTTGGTGGTGCCAATCTTGCGCAACGCCGACCAGCTCACGATCGCCGAAATCGAAAAAACAATCGCCGATTTTGGTAAGCGTGCCTCCGAGGGCAAGCTTGGAATCGAAGAAATGACAGGTGGTACGTTCTCGATTTCCAACGGTGGCGTGTTCGGCTCCATGTTGTCGACACCGATTATCAATCCTCCTCAATCCGCGATTTTGGGCGTGCATGCAACCAAAGAGCGCGCCGTGGTTGAAAAGGGTCAGATCGTGATTCGTCCAATCAACTATCTCGCGATGTCCTACGATCACCGCATTATCGACGGCCGCGAAGCGGTTCTGGGCTTGGTCGCCATGAAAGAGGCGCTCGAAGATCCGCAGCGCATGCTGCTCGAAATCTAAGCTGGAAAATATATGTCTTCAAATCAATTTGATGTAGTGGTGATTGGTGCGGGTCCCGGCGGTTATATCGCCGCGATTCGTGCGGCCCAGCTGGGTAAAACTGTTGCGTGTATCGACGCCTGGCAAAATGGCCAGGGTGGGCCCGCACCAGGTGGCACATGCACCAACGTAGGATGTATTCCTTCCAAGGCTTTGTTGCAGTCGTCAGAGCATTATGAGCAGGCCAATCATCATTTCGCCGAGCATGGCATCGAGGTCAAGGGTGTTTCACTCAAGCTCGACAAAATGATCGGCCGCAAAAATAGCGTTGTAAAACAAAACAACGACGGTATTTTGTACCTGTTCAAAAAGAACAAGATCACTTTTTTCCATGGCAAAGGCGCCTTCGCGGGTCAGGTCGATGGTGGTTGGGCGATCAAGGTTAGCGGCACAACCGAGGCTGACATTGTGGGCAAACATGTCGTGATCGCAACAGGCTCTTCGGCACGCGAGTTGCCAGGTCTGCCCTTTGACGAGCAGCAAATTTTGTCCAATGACGGTGCCCTGAACATCGGTGCTGTTCCCAAGAAGCTTGGCGTGATTGGTGCTGGCGTGATTGGTCTCGAGATGGGCAGTGTCTGGCGACGTCTGGGTGCCGAAGTGACTGTCCTCGAAGCGATGCCAGAGTTTTTGGCGGCTGTTGATACTCAGGTTGCTAAAGAAGCGCACAAGATTTTCACCAAGCAGGGTCTGAACATTCAGATGGGCGTCAAACTCGGCGAGATCAAGTCAACAGCCAAGCAAGTGACTGTTCCCTATACGGATGCCTCTGGCGCGGAGCAGAAACTGGTGGTTGACAAGCTGATCGTATCGATTGGTCGCGTGCCTTATACCGGCGGTCTGAATGCTGAGGCTGTTGGCCTCAAGCTGGATGAGCGCGGCTTCATTGTGGTTGATGCGGATTGCAAGACGAACTTGCCAAACGTCTGGGCGGTGGGTGACGTCGTGCGTGGTCCGATGCTGGCACACAAAGCTGAAGAAGAGGGCGTTGCCGTGGCTGAGCGTATTGGCGGACAACACGGCCATGTCAACTTTGACACGATTCCTTGGGTGATCTATACCTCTCCCGAAATTTCATGGGTGGGTCAGACCGAGCAACAGCTCAAGGCTTCTGGCCGAGCCTACAAGGCTGGCAGCTTCCCCTTTCTGGCCAATGGCCGTGCTCGCGCCCTGGGCGATACCACTGGTTTCGTCAAGATCCTTGCGGATGCGACCACAGACGAGGTGTTAGGCGTGCACATCATCGGACCGATGGCTTCCGAGCTCATCGCCGAGGCGGTCACCATCATGGAATTCCGTGGCGCTGCCGAAGACATTGCCCGCATTTGTCATGCCCATCCGACTTTGTCGGAGTCCATGAAAGAAGCGGCCTTGGCGGTTGACAAGCGCACTCTCAATTTCTGAGGCACTTGCGTGCAACTCTCTTGAACGTTCTTCAATATTACGAGAGCAGTCTGGCTGAGCGCGGTTATCAGCCAGACCACGCTCAGCGCGCCGCGATAGAGCGTTTACAAAAGTATTTTGACGACTGGATCGCCTTTAAGGGTGCTCGATCCAGCGCGGTCAAACGCCTGTTCAAACGACCCGATGTGCCGAGAGGTGTTTATCTCTGGGGTGGTGTCGGACGCGGTAAAAGCTTTTTGATGGATGCGTTTTATGCAACCGTTCCGGTTAAGCGTAAAACACGTCTGCATTTTCACGAATTCATGCGCAGCGTGCATCGCCAGCTTGATGAAGTCAAAGGCATGCAAGACCCTCTTGATGAGGTTGCCAAGCGCATCTCCAAACGCTATCGACTCATTTGTTTTGACGAGTTTCATGTGTCGGATGTGGCCGACGCCATGATCCTTTACCGGTTGTTACTCAAGTTTTTTGAACATGGAACGTCATTTGTCATGACGTCCAACTACGAACCTTCATTACTCTATCCTGATGGCTTGCATCGTGATCGTATTTTGCCTGCAATCGCTCTGATCAAAGACAGGATGGATATTTTGAATGTGGATGCGGGGATTGACTATCGCCGCCGTACGCTCGAGCAAGTCAAGTGCTATCACACGCCGCTTGGCCCCGAGGCCGACCAGGCGTTGCAAGAGGCTTTTGCTCAGTTATCAGATACGCCACCTCAGGATCCCGTGCTCTTGATCGAGCATCGTGAAATCACCGCTAAAAAACGCGCAGGTAGCGTGGTGTGGTTTGATTTTGCAACCCTATGCGGTGGGCCTCGCTCGCAGAATGACTATCTTGAGATCGCCAGTCGGTTTCACGCCGTGATTCTTTCTGACGTACCAAAGATGGGACCCAAGCACGCCTCCGAGGCCAGACGGTTTACTTGGCTGATCGATGTTTTCTATGATCACAAGGTCAAATTGATCATGTCGGCCGCGTGTGAACCTGAGGAAATCTACACCTCGGGTCCGATGTCAAACGAGTTTCATCGCACTGTTTCACGCATTTTAGAAATGCAGTCCAAGGAATATCTGGATTCCGAGCAGCGCGATACCGTCAGTCTCTAAGGTCATTATTCATGAACACTCGCGTTCTAACCGGCATCACGACGTCGGGCACTCCTCATCTGGGCAATTATGTCGGTGCGATCAGGCCTGCGATTCAAGCGAGCCTTGAAAAAAATGTTGATGCATTTTTCTTTCTCGCGGATTATCACGCGCTGATCAAGTGCGAAGATGCCGATCGGATTGCACGCTCACGACTGGAGATCGCGGCGACGTGGTTGGCTGCGGGTCTTGATCCCGAGCGCGTCACGTTTTATCGGCAGTCCGATGTCCCTGAAATACCCGAGTTATGCTGGATGTTGACGTGCGTGACAGCCAAGGGACTGATGAACCGAGCGCATGCTTATAAAGCCTCAGTTGATCAGAACGTTGCCAAGAATGTGGAGCCTGATGATGGCATCACGATGGGGTTGTTTTCTTATCCTATCCTGATGGCGGCGGACATTTTGATGTTCAATGCACACAAGGTCCCGGTCGGACGTGATCAGACTCAGCATCTTGAGATGGCGCGCGATATCGCCCAGCGCTTTAATCACTTGTTTGGACAGGGCAAGGATTTTTTCGTCTTGCCCGAAGCGGTGATTGCCGAGGACGTAGCAACCTTGCCCGGCCTGGATGGTCGCAAGATGTCCAAGAGCTATAACAACACCGTCCCTCTTTTCGAGGGAGGTGCACGTGCGTTGAAAGCGGCTGTCGCCCGGATTGTGACGGATTCGCGTGGCCCGGGAGAGCCTAAGGACGCTGAAGCTTCTCATCTGTATCTTATTTACAAGGCTTTCGCGCAGCAAGCTGAGACCGCTGCATTTCGTCAAGCGTTGTCAGCAGGAATGAGCTGGGGCGATGCCAAGCAAACGCTTTGCGAGCGAATCGAGCAAGAGCTCGGACCGATGCGTGCGAACTATGAAGATTTGATGGCACATCCCGTCCGAATCGAAGAAATTCTGCAAGAAGGTGCGCGTAAGGCGCGGGCCATTGCGACCCCCTTTATTCATGAGTTGCGCCAAGCAGTGGGATTACGCACGCTTGCGAATAAAGCGAATGCCGGCGGCGCCAAGGCGGCAAAAGGCGGAGGTAAAGGCGCACGTTTTGTCAGTTTCCGGGATGAGGCTGGACAGTTTCGCTTTCGTTTTCTGGGTCAGGACGGCACGGAGCTTTTTTCTTCAGTGGCTTTCGCAGATCCCAAAAAAGCTGGCGCTGCCATGCGCGCTCTGCAGACATGCGAGCTCGAATCATTGCTGACTCTCATCGGAGAGCTTGATTTCAATCTTACCCTGGAGGGTGAAGTGGTCGCCTCAGGCGTCAAGAGCGAGACTGCTGCCCAACGCTCCGAGCGTATTGAAACGCTCAGAGCGAGTTTGCGTCCATCCGAGTGAGCACCACCCGACTTTCTACCTAACGCTTAAGCTTGGCAAAGGCGGCCGCCATGGCGCCTTGTCCCGTAGTAGCAGGTGCGGGTGCAGCGTTGCGGTTTGGTTTTGCCGACCCATTGCCACCCGCAGAGGAGCGAGCAGGTGGTGCGTCGTCATTCAACCGCATCGTCAAGGCAATTCGTTTCCGTGCAATGTCGACCTCTTGTACGCGCACTTTGACAGTTTGCCCGACGCGTACGACATCCCGAGGATCAGAGACGAATTTTTCAGCGAGCGCCGAGATGTGCACCAGGCCATCTTGATGAACGCCGATATCGACAAAGGCGCCAAAGTTTGCGACGTTGGTCACGACGCCTTCGAGAATCATGCCCGGGAGTAGATCGTTGAGCGTTTCGACGCCCTCTTTGAAGGTTGCTGTTTTGAACTCTGGACGTGGATCACGACCTGGCTTTTCAAGCTCAAGCAAAATATCCCGAACGGTCGGTACGCCAAAGCGTTCATCGGTGAATTCAGAAGGCGAGAGCCCTTTGAGTTTTTCACGGTTGCCGATCACGTCTTTCATATCGGCGGAGATTTTCTTGAGGATGCGCTCCACGACAGGATAGGCTTCGGGATGCACCGAGGAAGCATCGAGAGGATTATCGCCATTTGGAATACGCAAAAAGCCTGCGGCTTGTTCAAACGCCTTTTCGCCGAAACGCGATACTTCTTTAAGAGCGAGACGATTTGAAAAGGCTCCCTTTTCATCGCGATACGCCACGATGTTTTTGGCAAGTGTGCTGTTCAGACCTGAGACACGTGTGAGCAGCGCTGCTGAGGCGGTGTTGACGTCCACGCCGACGGCATTCACACAATCTTCGACAACCGCATCCAGAGAGCGCGCAAGTTCCCGTTGGTTCAGGTCGTGCTGATATTGACCCACGCCAATGGCCTTGGGTTCGATTTTGACAAGTTCGGCCAGTGGATCTTGCAGGCGTCGAGCGATCGAGGCTGCTCCGCGCAGGCTGACATCGAGGTCAGGAAACTCCAGCGCCGCCAGTTCAGAGGCGGAGTAGACCGAGGCCCCGGCCTCTGATACTACGACTCGCGTGAGTTTGAGGTCAGGTTGTTCGGACATCAGGTCCGCCACCAGTTTTTCTGTTTCGCGCGAGGCGGTCCCATTTCCAATCGCGACCAGTTCGATCTTGTGTCGACGGGCAATCGCCGCCAGTGTGGCGAGTGAGCCTGCGCGGTCGCGTCTGGGTTCAAAAGGATAGACTGTGGCCGTTTCAACGAGTTTGCCGGTGTGGTCGATCGCAGCGACCTTGACGCCTGTTCTGATGCCTGGATCCAGACCGAGGACTGCTTTGGGGCCAGCCGGTGCGGCAAGCAACAGATCTTTCAGGTTGGCAGCAAAGACACGGATCGCTTCTGCTTCTGCACTTTCGCGCAAGCGCGTGATCATTTCCGTTTCGAACATCGTGAGCAATTTGACGCGCCAAGTCCAGCGAGCCACATCCGCCAGCCACTTTGCCCGAGGTGTGGGAGCTGCGTCAAAAAGATCCCGTCCAAGTTTTAGAAATTGAGCCACTCGCTCAACGCAAGGGTGTGGCACCAAAACATCCTGGCTCGCCTCGAGTCCAATGCGCAACTCAAGTACCCCTTGTTGGCGACCGCGGAGCATGGCGAGCACTCGATGCGAGGGCAGTGTGCGCAGGGGTTCGCTAAATTCGAACCAGTCGCGGAAATTCGCCCCCTCGGCTTCTTTGCCTTCGGCTACCTTGGAATACAGATAGCCATGCGACCATAAATGCGTGCGCATATCGGCCAGCAAGTCGGCATTTTCGGCATAGCGTTCGGCGAGGATATCTCGAGCCCCATCTAACGCAGCCTTGGGTTCTGCAATATTTGCATCCGGATTTAAATATTGTCCAGCAAGCGTCAGCGGATCGCAGCCGAGGTCAGCCAGGATGGCATCTGCCAGGGGTTCGAGTCCGGCTTCTCGGGCAATCTGGGCGCGTGTGCGACGCTTGACCTTGAAGGGGGCGTATAAGTCTTCAAGTCGTTGCTTGGTATCCGCCTGTTGAATCGACTTTTCAAGCTCGGGTGTGAGCTTTTGCTGTTCGGTGATCGAAGCCAGAATCGCCGCCCGACGGTCTTCGAGATCTCGCAGATACAGTAGGCGAGTATCCAGATTGCGCAACACTGTGTCGTCCAGGCCCCCGGTGGCTTCTTTGCGGTAGCGGGCGATAAAAGGGACAGTTGCGCCATCCTTGAGCAATTCAATGACGGCCGTGACCTGCTGGGATCTGATGCCCAGTTCCTCGGCGAGCTGGGCAGTGATGCGTTGTTCGGCCTGTGCGGCGGTGACGGGCGCGGCCAAGGTCGAGGACGGGGTGGAGCTTGAATGGCTGGTGCTTGAATCGCTCATTGTTTCCAGAACTTTAATGATGACAACAAACGGACGATTTTGCCACAAGACTGAATTCGGCCCCGTTTCGACGGGGTATGATCCGGCTTGCCCTTTGGTGTCCTTTATGCAAGAACCTACGATTTCCGAGCTTTTCTCTCTTGATGGCCCTCTGGCCGTCATGTCTCCTGGCTTTCGCGTCCGGCCCTCCCAGATTGAGCTTGCCCAGGCTGTTGAGCGCACCATTGCCGAGCGCTCAACACTGGTGGCTGAGGCAGGGACTGGCACAGGTAAAACCTGGGCTTACCTGGTGCCCGCTTTACTTGGAGGAGGAAAGGTTCTGGTCTCGACCGGGACGCGTACCCTCCAGGACCAGTTGTTTGCGCGTGATTTGCCCAGGGTCCGAGAGGCCTTGAGTCTGCCAGCCTCGATCGCGCTTTTAAAAGGGCGTGGTAATTATGTGTGCCACTATCACCTGGAGCGAATTCAGGGAGAGGATCGGTCTCTGCATTCGCGGGCTGAGGTCCAGCAGTTGCGTCATATCCAAACGTTTACACAGCAGAGCAACACAGGCGATCGCGCCGACTTGCCTTCGGTTCCCGAGGATGCGGAAATTTGGCAGCGTGTGACCTCCACGCGTGAAAATTGTCTCGGACAGGATTGCCCCAATGTGCGAGATTGTTTTGTCCTCAAAGCGCGTCGCCAGGCACAGGAGGCAGATGTTGTCGTGATCAATCACGCCTTGTTCATGGCGGATTTGATGCTGCGTGACGAGGGGATTACAGATTTGTTACCTGCCGCGGATACGGTGATCTTTGATGAGGCCCATCAGCTGCCTGACACGGCAACGCGTTTCCTCGGAACAAGTATTTCGACTCACCAGCTATTAGACTTATCCAAGTTGGTAGAAACCGCAGGTTTGGCGCATGCACGCGAGCTGACGAACTGGTCGGAGCAGGCGCGTCGGATTGAGCACGCCGCCAAGGAACTCAGGCTGAGCTGCGCTGCGCTTGAGAAAATGCCCGCGCGTAGAGTGACTTTCGAAGCCTTCCCCTCGCCAGAGAGCTTTGATGCTGCGCGCGATGTGTTGCAATTAGCTCTTGATGAGATTGCACGCATGCTTTCCAGTGTTGAGGAAAAGCATCCTGATCTGGCTGCGGCTGCGCGCAGCTGCCACGAACTTGCAGAGCGCTTATCCCAATGGGGAAAGCCGGGTCGAACGAGTCACGCTGCGCTTGAGGATGAGCAGGAGGTTGTGCGCTGGGTTGAATTAGGCCTGCACCATGTTCGCTTGCATGCCGCGCCGCTCTCGGTCGCGGAGGCGTTTTCACGCTATCGACAGGGGGGGCAGGCTTGGATCTTTACTTCCGCGACCTTGTCTGTCCATGGGGACTTTTCACACTTCACCTCTCGTCTGGGGCTAGAAAAAGCCGAAACGCTGCGCATGGAGTCCCCGTTTGATTATGCGAATCAAGCTTTGTTATTCGTACCTAGGTCGCTACCTCCTCCTCAGTCGGCGGATTTTTTACCTGCGTTCGTCGACACCTTGATGCCGTTGATTCAGGCCAGTCAGGGAGGCGCCCTGGTTTTATGCACGACGTTGCGTGCGGTCGAGCGTGTGGCGGGGTTGCTGGCGGACGCTTACGATCGGCTTGGTTTGACTTGGCCAATCATGCGCCAAGGCAACGGTACGCGTCGGGATTTGCTCGAGCGGTTTCGCACACTTGACCATGCCGTGCTGGTGGGGAGTGCAAGTTTTTGGGAAGGGATTGATGTGGCCGGTGATCGTTTGACCCTCGTGGCGATTGATAAGTTACCCTTCGCGCCGCCGGATGATCCCGTGCTTGAGGCGCGTCTAAAGGCTTGTCGCAGTCGTGGCGGCAACCCCTTTATGGAGTATCAGCTTCCTGAGGCTGCAATTGCGCTCAAACAAGGAGCGGGTCGCCTCATTCGCACCGAGACAGACTGGGGCGTGCTGATGGTGGGTGATACCCGTCTGGTTGACAAGCCTTATGGAAAACAACTTTGGCGGGGCTTGCCGCCTTTTGCAAGGACACGCGACGTTGAGGAGGCTGTGGCCTTTTATCAACGCCACAGCGCTCCGATTGATGCGACTTAGAACAGACGCAGTGGGTTCCAGGCGCTGTACTTATTGGGGAAACCTTCGCTGATCAGCTTGGTTTTGGGAAAGTTTTGCAGCAAGACCCGCTCTGCATCGTTGCGAAGTTCCGTCATGCCAAGCTTTTCATAAGACATCATCATGATGTACAAGGCCGATTCGGCAGCGGGCACACCCTGGTAGTCGGTGATCACGCTCTGGGCGCGGTTGATGGCCGCGACGTAGGCGTAGCGATCGTAATAGAAGCGTGCAACGGCGAGTTCATTTTCGGCCATTGTATTGACCAGCCAGTTCAGGCGCTTGCGCGCATCGGGTGTGTAACGGCTTTCTGGGAACTGCTGTACGAGCTCGGTAAAGGCGGCAAAAGACTGACGCAGCGCGCGCACGTCACGCTCGCCTGGATTTTGACGCGTCAGACCCGAAAATACGGCGCTGGGCGGCGTGAAGTTGATGAGTCCCTTGAGGTACAGCACGTAATCCATTGAGGGATTGCCGGGGTATTGTTGCTGAAAACGATTGAGTGTCCCCAGGGCAAGCTCAGGCTCTTTGTCTTTCCATTGGCAATAGGCCAGATTAATCTGGGCCTGCTGCGCATACACACCAAACGGGAAGCGTGCCTCAACCGCCGCAAAGCGCTCTTTGGCAACGCGCCAGTTTGCCGCATTCATTTCGGTTTTGCCGTCTTGGAACAGTCGCTCAGCATTCCAGTTCGCTGTGGGATCGTATTCCGGAGCCTTCGTGCCGCAGCCGGCAATGACCACCAATGCGGCGAGCATTAGCAAAACACGGCTGGCAAGCTGGCTGAGCGCGAGTGTAGGAAGAAAAGAAAGGGCGGTGCGACTCATCACGAGATGATCCTTGGTGTTAGCATTCTCCACTGATTATAAGACGAGTCGAAATGCCTGATACCCCTATTTCTGAAGATGCCCTCCCGGACGACGAACCCCTGATTTTTCTGGTGACGGATGAGATGCCGCTCGAGCGGCTGGACAAGGTCCTGGCTCAGTTGGTGCCTCAGCACTCCCGTAGTCGTCTTCAAGCCTGGATTGAGCGCGGGCATGTGCTTGTCAACGGCCAGGTCGCACGTGTTCGCCAGACGCTGCGAGAGGATGACGTGATCACTGTTTATGCTCAGCCATCCCCGGAAGAAGGCGCATTCAAGCCCGAACCGATCGATTTCGAGGTGATGGGTGAAAGTCCTGACTGGGTCGTCGTAAACAAACCAGTCGGTCTTGTGACCCATCCTGGTGCCGGCAACTGGAGTGGGACGCTGTTGAACGGATTGCTTTACCGCTATCCAGAGTTGGCCCAAGTGGCGCGAGCGGGGATTGTGCACCGTCTCGATAAAGATACTTCGGGACTGTTGGTGGTGGCTAGAAACGAGGTGGCTCAAACGCATTTGGTTCGGCAGCTCCAGGCTCGAACCATGGGACGCGAATATCTGGCTCTGGCGCATGGGCGGATGTTGGGCGCGGGGACGGTGGATCGTCCGATTGGACGGGATCCGCGGGTACCTGTTCGTATGAGCGTCGAGCGTCCAAGCGCTCCCAAACCTGCTGTCACGCATTACGCGCTGATGCGCGTAGGTGAGTACCACGGTTCCAATATCTCCCAAGTCAGTTGTCGTCTGGAGACCGGCCGCACCCACCAGATCCGCGTGCATCTGGCGAGCTTGGGTCATCCCCTGTTGGGCGATACGCTATACGGTGGAAGAATTTTGGGTGATGCGAATCGGCAGATGCTTCATGCTTATCAACTTCGATTCGAAGATCCGGGCACAGGTGGCGAGGTGTCTTTTATCGCGCCGCCAGCCGAGGATTTATCGAGAGTCCAAGATCAAATCCAATGGAAATAAACACTCAATCCTCCATTCCTGTCATTCGTCCTGCCAAAGCCTGGTCTGGCGTCCATACTTTTTGTACGACCCGCGTGGGAGGTGTGGGCCGACCTCCTTACGACTCCTTCAATCTGGGTCTTGGGGCGGGTGACCTTCCCGAGACAGTGTTGACGAATCGGGGTTTGCTCGCCCAGTTGATCCCGCAGGAGCCTGCCTGGTTGCAACAAGTGCACGGCGTGCGCGTGGTCGATGCGGATGACCCTAAAAATTTTGTATCGGCAAACTCTCCACCTGCGGCGGATGCTTCAGTGACCACGCAACATGAGCGTGTGCTGGCTGTTTTGACTGCGGACTGTCTGTCTGTCGTATTGGCGGATGATCGAGCAACGGTGCTGGGTGCGGCGCATGCCGGCTGGAAAGGTCTGGCAGCGGGCGTGCTCGAGGAAACACTGTCCCTCATGAAGCGCAAACAGCCTGATGCCATGGGTTGGCGTGCCTGGATCGGTCCCGGAATTGGTGCTGCTGCTTTTCAAGTGGGTGCGGACGTGTGCCAGGCGTTTGCAGCCGAGCTTGCGCTTGAGCCCAGCCTGTGTGTCCCTGATCCTGCAGTCTGCGACCGCTGGAGACTTGATCTGGCGGGTCTTGCGCGGTTACGTCTCTCCAAGATGGGTGTGGGTGATGTTGAGCTGAGCCATTGCTGCACAGCCACCAATCCTAAGCAATTCTTTTCCTATCGACGTGATCGTCAGACTGGTCGCATGGCCACGTTGGCTTGGCTCAGTCATCAGCCTGAGTCAAATGATGTAATGGTGGGGCGGGATCCATGAATGACGTTTGCGTCCGTTTCCCCTGATTGACATTATTTGTATTGCAGCGCAGGATTGAAACGCCGTGTGCATATAAAGGTCACGATTTGAATTTTCCATTTCCTGATGGTTGGACTCCACCAGCCGGTATCTCTCCCGAAGCCCTCGTCAAGATTCAGCAGGATTTTTTGGAGGGCTGGCAACGCATCTCAAAAGATGCAGCCGATGGACATTTAACTCCCTTAAAAGACAGACGTTTTGCCGGGACGGCCTGGGCAAGCAGTCCTCCGCATCTGATGATGGCGCACTTGTATTTGCTTTCTGCTGACGCGATGAGTCGCATGGTGACAGCCTCGGAAGCTGCGCCAGAGGTCAAAAACCGTTTGGAGTTTTCCATCAGCCAGTGGCTCGATGCTTTGTCTCCTGCCAATTTTTTAGCGACGAATCCCGAGGCACAAGCAGCACTTGTAGAGTCGGGCGGTGAGACACTTGTCTCGGGTATGAGTAATTTGCTCAGTGATTTGCAAAAGGGACGCATTACTCAAACGGACGAAACTAAATTCAAGCTTGGTGAAAACGTTGCGACGACACCAGGTTCGGTGGTGTTCCAAAATCCGTATTTTCAGTTGCTCCAGTACGCACCCACCACACCGACTGTATTTCAGAAACCTATTTTGTTGGTGCCCCCATGTATCAACAAGTTTTACATCCTTGATCTCCAACCGGAAAACTCTTTTGTCCGCTTTCTCGTGGAACAAGGGTTTACCGTCTTTCTGATTTCATGGCGTAATCCGATCGCCGAAGAGAACGATGGAATGGAGAAAGCCACCTGGGATGATTATCTCGAGCAAGGCGTTCTCAAAGCGATCGAAGTGACACAGGCGATTTCCAGACAAAAACAGATCAATGCTCTGGGCTTCTGTGTGGGAGGAACGATGCTGGCGACGGCGCTTGCCGTGGCGGCAGCCAGAGGCCAAGAGCCGGTCTCGTCAGTGACGATGCTGACTGCGATGATTGATTTTCGAGACACGGGCATGCTGGGTGTTTTTGTCGACGAGCAACATGCGCAATTGCGCGAACGGCAAATCGGTCAGGGCGGATTCATGTCTGCGCGCGAACTTGGTTCAACGTTTTCTTTTTTGCGTCCGAATGAACTCGTGTGGAACTATGTTGTTTCCAATTATCTGAAAGGTGAAACACCCGTCGCTTTTGATTTGCTCTTCTGGAATAGTGACGGTACAAATTTGCCGGGTCCGTTTTTCACATGGTATTTCCGCAATACCTATCTCGAAAACAAGCTGCGTCAACCGAATGCGCTGAAATGTTGCGGCGTACCGATCGATATGCGCAAAGTCAAGATTCCGGCTTTCATCTATGCCTCGCGCGAGGATCATATTGTTCCGTGGCAGTCCGCCTTTGCCACGCTTTCATTGTTTTCGGGCGAGAACACTTTTGTTCTGGGTGCGTCGGGCCATATTGCTGGTGTGATCAATCCACCGGCAAAAAACAAACGAAGTTATTGGGTGGGGCCGACGGAGTCAAAAACTCAGGATCCAGAAAAATGGGATCACGAGGCAACAGAGAAACCAGGGAGCTGGTGGCCGACTTGGGTCGAATGGCTCGCCACGCAGAGCGGCAAACGGGTGCGTGCACCCAAGCAAGCGGGTCGCGCGCCGTTTGATGTGCTCGAGGCAGCACCCGGTTCATATGTCAAGGTGAGGGCAGTCTAACTTCAGTTCAAAGTATCGTGCAGGGCAACCAGGGGAGAACCAGTATGAGTGCAAAGATTGCGTATGTCACAGGTGGTATGGGTGGAATCGGAACTGCGATTTGTCAGCGTCTGGCCAAGGATGGTATGACAGTCATTGCTGGTTGTGGTCCAAGTCGTGACCATCAGCAGTGGATTGATGAACAGGCCGCTCTGGGTTACACGTTCTATGCGTCTGTCGGAAACGTCTCCGATTGGAACTCTTGCGAAGCGGCATTTAAAAAGGTTGTCGCAGAGCACGGCCCCGTCGATGTTTTGGTGAACAATGCTGGCATCACCCGCGACGGAGTATTCCGTAAAATGTCACTTGATGATTGGCGTGCCGTGATGGATACCAACCTGAACAGCTTGTTTAACGTGACCAAGCAAGTGATCGACGGAATGGCTGATCGTGGATTTGGGCGTATCATTAACATCAGTTCAGTGAACGGACAGAAAGGGCAGTTTGGCCAATGTAATTACGCAACGGCCAAGGCGGCCATTCATGGTTTCACCATGTCGCTGGCGCTCGAGGTTGCCAGCAAAGGTGTGACGGTCAATACCGTTTCGCCTGGCTATATCGGGACAGACATGGTGCGGGCTATTCGTCCGGATGTGCTTGAGAAAATTATTGCTACCATTCCTGTCAAACGACTTGGACGGCCTGAGGAAATTGCTTCTATCATTGCCTGGATCGCGTCTGAGGAATCAGGGTTTTCGACCGGAGCGGATTTCTCACTGAACGGTGGTTTGCACATGGGTTAGTTCAGGCGAATGCGCCGGGTGGGTTGTTGACCTGCTCGGCGAGTATTTAAAATGGATAAATAGACAGTAGATCTGGGGACAAGTAATGACTGAAGCAGCAGCGGGCGCCGTTGTACGCCTGATTAAAAAGTATCCTAATCGCCGGCTGTACGATACACAGACCAGCACTTACATCACATTGGCTGATGTCAAACAGCTTGTATTGGAAAATGAGTCATTCAAAGTTGTCGATGCCAAGTCGTCCGAGGATCTGACGCGCAGCATTTTGCTACAGATTATTCTCGAAGAGGAGAGCGGTGGAATGCCGATGTTCTCTTCGACGATGCTTGCTCAGGTGATTCGTTTTTATGGCCACGCGATGCAAGGCATGATGGGCTCGTACCTCGAAAAAAATATCCAGGCTTTCATGGAAATTCAGGAACGGATGGCAGACCAGTCAAAAGGTCTTTATGGCACGAATCAGTTCGCACCTGAGGCTTGGTCGCAATTCATGAGCGCACAGACGCCTATGGTGCAAAACATGATGAACAGCTACGTCGAGCAAAGCAAGAACTTGTTTTCCCAGATGCAGGACAAGATGCAAGACCAGACGCGCACCATGTTCTCGACATTCCCTTTCCCACCCGGGTCGCCGGCTGAGAAAGGGAAAAACTAATACAGCTCAACCCTGTGCAACGCGCAGGGCGATGTGATCCAGCGCCTCCTGCACCTGATCGATCAGTATCAAACACAGATCGCCAGGCTGCAGTTTGGCCAGCGCAGTATCGATGGCCAGAAACTCGCCCCGGATTTCCACAATATCTTTGGTTCTTGACACATTCTGCAAACCTTTTTGCAAAAGTGCGAGCACTTCGCCGTCTTCGCGACCGCGTTGACATTGATCCTGATACAAAATGGCCTGATCGAAGACTTCGCCGAGGATCTCGGTCTGGCGCACGATGTCCTCGTCACGGCGATCACCTGCGCCGCTGATGACGACCATGCGTCGTTTGGCCGGGATCGTTTCGACGGCCTGAATCAATGCTTGAATGGCATCCGGATTGTGTCCATAGTCGGCCACGACCGTGGCGCCCCTGTAGTCGAACACATTAAAGCGACCAGGTGCAGTTTGGGCATCGTTGACAAACGTGGACACACCAGTCGTGATGGTTTGCCAGTCGAGGCCCAGTGCCCAGGCCGCTGCGATCGAGGCCATTGCATTTTCATTTTGGAATGTGATGGTGCCATTGCGTGTGAGCGGAATCGATTTGAGCGCAATCCTGTGTTCGCGACCACCCTCAGCGGCCACGACATGATCGCCATCGATATACACGACGCGTTTACCTTGGGCCCGGTGCGTATTGAGAGCGGGATTGAGGCGGTCGATTGAAAAGAGCGTGACTGAACCCGGGCAAGCGTCCGCCATTTTAAGAACCATGGGATCAGACGCATTCAAGACGGCCGTGCCATTGGGGGCGACGTTTTGAACAATGACGCGTTTGACGAGTGCGAGATGATCGATGGTGTTGATGAAATTCATACCAAGATGATCACCGACTCCGAGGTTGGTGACGACTGCGACATCGCATTTGTCAAATCCAAGCCCTTCGCGCAAGATGCCACCACGCGCTGTTTCAAAGACGGCTGCATCCACATCGGGGTGCATGAGCACATTGCGAGCGCTACGAGGACCGCTGCAGTCTCCGGTGTCGATGCAGCGATGTTCGATATAGACGCCATCGGAGTTGGTCATGCCGACGCGTTTGCCGCTTGTTTTCAACAAGTGCGCGGTTAACCTGACGGTTGTTGTCTTGCCGTTGGTCCCTGTCACGGCGACCACGGGGATCCGGGCGTTGTCACCCTCGGCGAACATCGTGGATATGATCGCTTCCCCCACGGGACGCGCTTTGCCGAAAGAGGGGCTCAAGTGCATACGCAGACCTGGCGCGGCATTGATTTCAACAATTCCGGCACGTTGTTCTTCCATGGGTTTGATCACGGTCTCGGCGACGAGATCGACGCCGGCAATATCAAGTCCCACCATTTGCGCTGCGGTCACCATTCTCGCGGCCAATTCCGGATGCACTTCGTCAGTGACATCAGTCGCGCTTCCGCCCGTACTCAGGTTCGCATTGTTACGCAGCAAAATGCGCTGACCCTTTTCCGGAATGGACTGTGCGTTCAGTCCCTGGTTGGCGAGTGTGGCCAGTGCGATTTCATCGAGCCGAATTTTTGTCAATGCCGTGGCGTGTCCGTCTCCACGCAAAGGATCTAAATTCACTGTTTCAACCAGTTGCGCGATGCTGTGCTGGCCATCGCCGATGACGCTGGGCGGATCACGTCTCGCGGCGGCAACGAGTTGGTTGCCGATCACCAGCATCCGGAAGTCGTGGCCGGGTATGTATTGCTCGATGATGACATCGCTGCTGATCGTGCTGGCGACATCAAACGCTTTATTGAGCTGTTCACGCGTTTCGATATTGACGGCGACCCCTTTGCCCTGATTGCCATCGCGGGGTTTGACCACCACGGGTAATCCGATGCGGGTCGCGATTTCCCAGGCTTCATCCTGGTCGCGGGCGACATGTCCCTGCGGAACAGGGACACCCGCCGCCTGAAGGAGCATTTTGGTGAGGTCTTTATCTTGGGCGATTGCTTCGGCGATTGCGCTGGTGCCGCTCGTCTCTGCCGCTTGAATACGTTTTTGTTTGCTGCCCCAGCCAAACTGTACCAAGCTACCTTCTGTGAGCCTGCGATAAGGAATGCCCCGTGCAACTGCGGCATCCACAATCGATCCTGTGCTGGGTCCCAGACGTACATCCTCGTCCAACTCCCGTAGTTCGCTCAGGGCCTGTTTGACGTCAAAGGGCGTGTCATCGAGCGCTGCCTGGCAAAGATTCTCCGCGAGTTCCAGGGCACGTCTTCCCACAGGTTCTTCTGTGTATTGAAAAACAATCTGGAAAACGTTTTGCTCGGGCGTCGCGGTCGTTTGACCAAAAGCGACAGGGCAGCCTGCTGCGGCCTGCAAGCCAAGCGCGATGGCTTCCAACGCATGTGCGACCGTGATGGGGTCTTTATGTCCCAGAGGGCGCAGCGGTTTGATTTCCGGGAATCGTGCTCGCAGTCTTGTGACAAAGCCGGGCATCTTGTCTAGGTCTGCCTCGTCGCCTGCACATGTCACGACGGCCTCGATGGCGGTGTGACGGCTCCATAAGTTAGGACCACGTAGAGCGCGAATTCTTGAAACTTCCATGTCGATTCCTGAGGATGAGGAGGTGGAACGTATTAAATCAATGAATGAGTTGAGTGAGTCAGTGCCATTCAAAAGCGATCAGACCCGCTTCGATCAAATCCGGTGTAACACCCAGCGACCATGCGGCGGCGGCAGCGGCGAGCACACTCGTGATGTGTTCGCGATGTGTGTCTTGACGGGTCACAGGGATGGACGCGATCGTACAGAGATTTCGGCGAACCGATCCATGCGCCAAAATGAGTTGGCCGTGCTCAACGAAGACAGCGCGTTCCCCGTTGGCAACATGATTGACCAGTGCAGGCAGTTTGGCCTGACTGCTAAAGAGTGTCACTTTGCCGTCGCAATAATCCGCAAGCGCCATGACACGAGCATCTTCTGCATTCAGGACAGCCATGCCATGAGGCAAGACGACGTCCATCTGGGTACGGTAGATATTGATGAGATCTTGTTCGTCTAGTATTTCGTAAGCGGCAAGGTCTTGAGTCCAGTCCACATTTGTGATGATGCCGACCTCACAACGCTCGTAGGCGAGACCTTCAGTCAAAATTTGTTTGCAACCGTTTTCAATGATGACCGCTTGCACTTCCCTGTTCAGAAGCACACGTCGTCCATTCGCGTGGTCCGCACAGTTTCCCGAGTGCAAACGGCGATGATCGACGAACAGGCCCTCGCTGCATGCCAGACCCGTTTTCCATCCATGTAAAGATAAAAGTTTGAAAAGTAGCTTGCCCGTCAGTGTTTTGCCACTGGTACCGGTGATTCCCGTGACGGGAATGCGTGCCATGTCTCCGGGGGGGAAGGTGTAGCCTACGATGTCCCGTCCAACTTGTCGTGCTTTGCCTTGAGCAGGCTTGAGATGCATGAGCAAGCCCGGACCCGCGTTGACCTCCACAATCGCGCCTTGTTGCGCGGCGAGGGGTTTGGAAATGTCTTGGGCGACAAGATCAATCCCCGCGATGTCCAGGCCGACAATGCGAGCCGCCGTACAGGCAACGGCGGCCACTTCGGGATGCACTTGTTCGGTACAGTCAAAGGCGACATTGCCGTTACGCTGAATGGTGATTGTTTTGCCGATGGGGGGGACATCGTCCGGTCCAAAGCCTTGCCGTTTGATTTCGAGCATGACTGCCGAATCCAGGCGAACGTAATTGAGCGGTTGATCTTCTTCGTGTCCGCGTCGCGGATCGGCATTGAGTTGCGTGTCGATGAGTTCGCGAATACTGCTTATGCCATCGCCAGTGACTGTCGCATCCTGGCCTTTGGCTGCGGCGATGAGTTTTCCCCCCACCACCAGCAGTCTGTGCTCGTCACCGCGGATGAATTGTTCAACGAGTACACCTGACCCTTCCTCGATTGCGACGGCGTACGCCCGTTCAATTTCCTCTTTTGTTGACAGATTCGTGAAGACGCCGCGTCCATGGTTACCGTCACTAGGCTTGACCACGACGGGCAGGCCTAAATCGACTGCGGCTTCCCAGGCATCCTCGACGTTTGCGACCTCTCGGCCGACCGGTACGGGCACGCCACAGGCACGTAATAAGCTCTTGGTCAGATCTTTGTCGCGAGAGATGGTCTCAGCAATCGCGCCAGTGTTGTCAGTTTCAGCGGTCCAGATGCGTCGCTGGTTCACGCCATAGCCCAACTGCAACAAGTTGCCGGAGCTCAGTCTGATCGCTGGAATGTCACGGTCATCCGCGGCATCCACAATGCAAGCAGTGCTGGGCCCGAGGCAAAAGCGCTGTCGCAAATCATGAAGCGTATCAACCATGGGCTTGACCTCGAGTGCTTGATCCTCGAGTGCATTCAGAATGAGTGTGCGCGCGAAAGCCAATGCCTGGCGCGTCACGTTCTCATGCCATGCGCGCACGACGACCTTGTACAGGCCAGGTTGGGAAGTCGCACGCGTTTGACCGAACCCTCCGGGCATGCCCGCCAGTTGCTGTAAGACGAGCGTGAGATGCTCAAGCAGGTGAGGCGGCCAAATGCCTGCGGCCAGCACGGATGGGGTGTCTTTGGTGGCTTCAATCCCTGGCCCAGGCTGGATAAGCGCTGGCACGGCTTTGATTAAGCGTTCGTAGGCGGCTAGAACTTTGGGGGCGGGAAGTGCTTGAAACCCGTCAAACTGTATCCAGGCCTCGATGACCGGGCGGTAGGTCCAGATATTCGGCCCGCGTAAATAAATGTCACGCCGGGTCGAGATGTCACATGTGCTCATAGGAAACAGTTTGGCTGCAGTAAAAGAGTATTTTGTTGCGCTGCACAACGTCATGCATGTGTCATTATCGCAGCAAAAAAGGTGTTTGGCGGGGCCTGACACATCGCGAGATCAATGCTTGGAGCATATGCTAGTTATACTTGCGAGGTGAACAGATTATTGAGCCAGCCAAATTTTCCCAATGAACAGCTTTCTGTTGCAGTCGGCGTTCCAGACTGACGAGCCCCTTCTGCCGCAGCAATGACACCTCTCGCATCCTCTGAGTCCACTCTCAGCCCATCCTTGCCCAGTAGTTGGTCAGACACTCTGACAGTGCTGCTGGAGCCGGATGAGCACGTCATTTCCTGGCTTGAGCCTGACCTGGACGACCGGCTGTATTTTGCGACGGGTGCGCTGGTCTTGACATCGCGTCGGCTGTTTTCAAGAGCGCCCGGCTCGACGGACTGGCTAGTCTGGACTGTATCCACGTCCCAGTCGCTTCAGCATCGCGATCATGCTGGAGTCGGTGCCATCGAGTTGTTTGATGGCGCAAACCGCCTCGGGATCTGGCGCCATACGCTAGGTATTGTTCCGGCTGTGGCGCGCATGGTCGAACTGTTTGGCAATTTACAAAAAAAATTACGCGACCCAAATGCTGAGATCGTGGTCGATGCGGCCTCTTGTCCTGCTTGTGGCACACCTTACGCACCTGACCAGGATGAGTGCGCGGTTTGTGATGCCGCCCCGACCGGACCGAGCGATACCTGGGCGTTGCTGCGTTTGGCGCGATTTGCCAAACCTTATCGGATACCGTTGCTTGTCGGATTGTTGTTGACGCTGATGTCGACTGCAGCCTCGCTGGTGCCCCCATACCTCACCATGCCGTTGATGGATGACATTCTGATTCCTTTTCAGAATGGCAAGCCTATTGACTACGATTTAGTGACCCTTTACTTGACGGGTCTGGTTGTGGCTGCTTTGCTTGCCTGGTTGCTGGGATGGGCCCGAACCTATCTCTTGTCCTGGGTCAGTGAACGTATCGGCGCGGACTTGCGCACGACGACATTCAATCATCTTCAGACATTGTCCCTGCAGTTTTTCGGCGGCAAGCGAACAGGCGATTTGATGGCGCGTATTGGTAGCGAAACGGATCGCATCAATTTATTTCTGTCTTTGCATTTCCTTGATTTCGTCAACGATGTCTTGATGATTTTGATGACGGCCGCGATCTTGCTGTCCATTGATCCATGGTTGGCAGTCACGACACTGGTTCCATTGCCGGTCATTATTTGGATGATTCATCTGGTCAGGGATCGCTTGCGTTTCGGTTTTGAAAAAGTTGACCGCTCTTGGAGCGAGCTGACCAATGTGCTGGCCGATACGATTCCCGGAATCCGTGTGGTTAAAGCATTCGCTCAGGAAAAACGTGAAGTCGCACGCTTTAGAGAGGCGAATGATCGCTACCTGAATGTGAACGACCGTATCAACAAGATCTGGGCGCTCTTTGCCCCGACCGTTACTTTTCTGACAGAGATCGGTTTGTTGGTGGTTTGGATTTTTGGTATCACTCAAGTTGCCTCCAGCGCGATTAGCGTCGGTGTGTTGGCGGCATTCTTAGCTTATATCGGTCGTTTCTACACTCGACTGGATTCGATGAGCCGGATCGTGACCTATACCCAACAGGCCGCAGCGGGTGCCAAACGAATTTTCGATATTCTGGATCACGTCTCAAGTGTCCCCGATGCGCAACGCCCCGTGCCTCTAGACCGGATGGAGGGTCGGATCGAGATTCGCAATGTGGGTTTCCGTTACGGAAGTCGTACCGTGTTGCGAAACGTTAATCTGAGCATTGGTGCGGGGGAAATGATCGGACTGGTCGGGCATAGTGGCTCCGGCAAGAGTTCACTGGTCAACCTGATCTGTCGCTTCTACGATGTCACCGAGGGTGGTATTCGTGTCGATGGCGTGGATATTCGCTCCTATTCGCTCAACTCTTTCCGAAGCAACATTGGTCTGGTGTTGCAAGAGCCTTTCCTGTTTTTTGGCACGATTGCCGAAAATATTGCTTACGGAAAGCCGACCGCGACACGCGAGGAGGTCATCGCAGCAGCCAGAGCGGCTCGTGCGCACGAATTTATTTTGAGACTTCCTCAGGGCTACGATTCTCTGGTGGGAGAGCGTGGACAGGCTTTGTCAGGTGGTGAGCGTCAACGTATTTCAATTGCGCGCGCCTTGCTGATCGATCCTCGCATTTTGATTCTCGATGAAGCGACTTCGTCGGTTGATACGACAACAGAAATGGAAATCCAGGAGGCTCTGGATAATTTGATTCAGGGTCGTACGACTATTGCGATTGCGCACCGACTCAGCACGTTGCGTAAAGCCGACCGCTTGGTCGTACTTGACCGCGGGCAAGTCGTCGAGATCGGTAATCATGAGGATCTCTTGGCGCGCGGTGGCGCCTATCACGCTTTGTACGAAGCACAAACGCGTCAAGTGGATGCGGAACCTCCTCTCCCAAGTTCAAGTGAGGCGAGCAATGGTTGATTTTCAGCTCACGCGCAACTTGGCTGGGCGGCTCGTCCTGAGGCTTTCTGATGGCACGACACACGAAGGCGTTACGCCTGTGCGCGCGTACCCTGTTCAGTCTCCCCAGGAGTTTGTCGCGTTGATGAGCACTGAAGGTAAGGAGGTGCTCTGGATTGAACGCCTGGCTGACGTGCCCGAGGATATCCGAGCGCTCGTTAATGAAGAAATCGCCTCGCGCGAGGTCATGCCTGTGATCCAGCATCTGACCAAGGTCTCAACCTATTCGACACCGAGCACCTGGGAGGTTGTGACGGATCGCGGTCCGACCAAATTCGTCCTGAAGGGTGAGGAGGATATCCGTCGCCTGAACGGAGGTACCCTCATCATTACTGACAGTCACGGTCTGCGTTTTTATGTGGCGGACATGCAGCAGCTCGATAAACATAGTCGCCGAATTCTCGATCGCTTCCTTTAAATCAAAAGCGATGCTCAAGTCAGCTTGATAAGCTGCTTGCCGAAATTTTCTCCTTTGAGTAAGCCAACAAAAGCTTTTGGAGCGTTCGCAAGACCCTCGGTCACAGACTCTTTAAATTTAAGTTTGCCCTGTGTCACGAGTGCGTATAAATTTTCCCTGATTCCTGGCCAGGTCTCGCGTTTGTCCGACACGATGAAGCCCTGGACACGGATGCGATTGATCAGAATAGAGCGCAGCGTGCGATAAGCGTGCGGTTCACGGTTGAACTCGGACACCATGCCACAAAGAGCAATGCGTGAACCGACACGCATGTGCGTGAGCAGTGTCTCAAAAATTGCGCCGCCAACATTTTCAAACAAACAGTCAATCCCTGTGGGAACCTCCGCAGCGAGTTCTTTGGCAAAGTGAGTGGATCGGTGGTCGACGCAGACATCAAAGCCAAGCTCTTGGGTCACATAACGGCATTTTTCAGGTCCGCCCGCGATGCCAATCACACGGCATCCATTGAGTTTGGCGAGTTGACCGACCACGCTGCCAACGGCGCCAGAGGCGGCATCCACCACCACGGTTTCCCCGGGTCTGGGCTGACAAATATCGATGAGTCCGGTCCATGCCGTGATGCCAGGCATGCCCAGGACACCTAAATAAGCGGAGGGACTCACAGCTTCTGTGTGAATCAAGGTGACCGCGTTTGCGTCCATCGCAGCGAATAATTGCCAGCCAGCCGCGGCGAGCACTGTGTCGCCAACCTTGAGTGCGGGTGCATTGGAGGCGATGACCCGACCGACTGTTTCCCCCACCATCCGTTCACCGATATTGACACCCCGCGCATAGGATTTCGCCTCGGATATTCGACCTCGCATGTAGGGATCAAGCGATAACCAAAGGTTTTGAATCAAGACTTGACCTGGGCCCGGGGAGGGGAGTTCTGACTCGATCAGCGAAAAATTCTCGGGTGTGACCCACCCATCGGGGCGGCTGGCCAGAATGATTTGTTGGTTTAGCATGGGCGGGGCGATATGTTTGATGGAATATAGGGTATGCACCAAGCGGTGCTTAAGGTCGCGGAGTAGTAACTTTACACATTAACAAGAATTCGCAGTTACCCGTTTTTAGACAATTAAACACCGCTCTGGGAGCTCCCAAATGGCTATAAAACTGACCGTCAATGGCAAACAGCACAGCATTGATGTGGATCCGACAACTCCTCTACTGTGGGCCATCCGTGAACAAGTCGGATTGACCGGCACCAAGTACGGCTGTGGCGTGGCCCAGTGTGGCGCCTGTACGGTGATGCTCGATGGGCAAGCCATTCGCTCCTGCGTGATTCCTGTCAGTGCGGCAGAAGGCAAAAGCGTCCAAACCATCGAAGGTCTTGCGACCGATGGCAAACTCACCAAGCTGCAGCAAGCTTGGATTGATCATCAAGTTCCGCAGTGCGGCTTCTGTCAAGCCGGCATGTTGATGGCTGCGACCGATCTGCTGAACAAGAATCCAAAGCCCACCGATGCGGACATCGACACGGCGATTACGAATATTTGTCGTTGCGGAAGTTTCCAGGAAGTTCGCGCCGCGATTCACTCAGTTGCTAAAGCTTAAGGGGTCCTCACATGAATGCTCGCGTCCCGAATCCTTCCCGCAGACAATTTATCGTCGGCACGACTGCCGTCAGTACAGGTCTGGCCCTGGGCTTGCAGTTTCCCTTTAGCAGCCTCGCGCAATCCGCCGGCGCCACACCCGAGATCGGTGTGTGGGTTGTGATCAAGCCTGATGAAAAAGTCATTGTTCGCGTCGTGCGTTCAGAGATGGGTCAAGGCACCATTACCGGCTTGGCGCAGATGGTTGCAGAAGAGCTCGAGTGTGACTGGAAAAATGTCACCACCGAGTATCCAACACCCGGCGAAAGTCTCAAGCGTAAAAACCCCTGGGGCTCGTTCTCCACAGGTGGTAGCCGCGGTATCCGCACTTCAGAGCAGTACGTGCGTCAGGGTGGCGCAGCGGCCCGCATGATGCTCGTCCAGGCAGCAGCCGATGGCTGGAAAGTGCCGGTGGCGGAGTGCGTGGTTTCCGAAGGCGTCATTACCCACAAGCCAACCGGTCGCAAGACAACCTATGGCAAAGTGGCCGATGCTGCTTCGAAATTAGCCGTACCAAAAGACATTCCACTGAAAGATCCAAAAGACTGGAAAATCATTGGCAAGTCAGTTCAGCGTATCGATACGTTTGCCGACAAAGTGACCGGCAAGCAGATTTACGGCATGGATTTGACGCTACCTGGCATGGTTGTGGCCACCATCAAAGAATGTCCCGTCTTTGGCGGCAAGGTCAAGAGTTTTGACGCCAGCAAAGTCCAGGGCATGAAAGGTGTCAAGAAAGTGGTGCAGGTGGGTGACTCCGCCGTGGCCGTCGTGGCCGATACTTTCTGGGTGGCCAAGACGGCCATGGATGCTTTGCCAATCGTGTGGGACGAGGGTCCAAACGCCAAAGTATCGAGTGAGACCATCGCTGCGATGCTCAAGGAAGGTCTGGCCGCCGAGCAAGCCTTTATCGGTAATCAGCGTGGAGACACCAAGGCAGCGCTTGCCGGTGCGGCCAAGAAAATCGAGTCCACATATTCTTATCCGTTCCTGAATCACGCTCCGATGGAAGTGATGAACGCGACAGCCAAGTGGACGCCTGAGCGTTGCGAGGCCTGGGTTCCCACTCAGGACGGTGAGGCTTCTCTTGCTGCAGTGATCGCCGCTTCCGGATTGCCTGCGGACAAGTGCGATGTCTACAAAATCAATCTCGGCGGTGGTTTCGGGCGTCGTGGCGCTTTCCAGGACTACACCACACAGGCGGTCAATATCGCCAAGCAGATGCCTGGCGTCCCCGTCAAGCTGATCTGGACTCGCGAAGAAGACATGACCCAAGGTCGTTACCATCCTGTCATGATGTGCAAAATGACAGGTGCGTTTGACGCTAACAAGAAACTGACCGGCGTGCATATGCGTCTGTCAGGCCAGTCGATTTTGGCGGCTGTGCGTCCAGCGATTGTCGAGAAAGACAAGGGCCGCGACATTCTGGTTTTCCAGGGCGTCATGGAAGGTGGAGAGCATGCGATTGGTTATGAGTTCCCCAATCAGTTGATCGATCACGCTATGCGCAATACGCATGTGCCCCCAGGTTTCTGGCGTGGCGTGAACGTCAATCAGAACGCGATCTTTATCGAGTGTTTCATGGACGAGCTGGCCGAAGAGGCTGGCATGGATCCTGTCGCATTCCGTCGTCAATACATGGGCAAGTTCCCGCGTAACCTGGCTGCCATGAACGCAGCGGCAGAGGGGATTGGTTGGGATAAGCCCGCTCCCAAGGGTGTGCATCGGGGTATCGCCCAAATGATGGCGTTTGGCAGCTATGTAGCCGCTGCTTGCGAGCTGTCTGTCATGGACGGTAACAAGGTCAAGATCCACCGGATTGTGGCGGCGACTGATTGCGGCTATGCCGTGAACCCTGCTCAGATTGAGCGCCAAGTATCCGGGTCTTTTGTTTATGGTTTGTCCGCGCTGTTCGAAGAGGAGTGCACAATCAAAGACGGCCGTGTCGAACAAAAGAACTTTGATACCTTTAACTCGATCCGCCTGGCGCAGATGCCCAAAGTTGAAACCATCATCATTCAAGGTGGCGGAAAAGCCTGGGGCGGTATTGGTGAGCCAACAATTTGCGTGGCAGCACCAGCCGTATTGAACGCGATTTATCGCGCCACGGGTAAGCGTTTGCGTGATGTGCCCTTGAAGAAAAGTGGTTTTACCTTGGTATGACGCGAAGAGTGATAAGGTGCCTCATCACAGCATGTTTTGTGTGGGCGGCTCCTTTCACGATTCAGGCGCAGCAGTCTAGCCAAGTCACAGACGGGGAGGTCATTGTCGACTCCCTGTCCGGTGCGCCTGGTGATCCAGCGCGGGGTCGCCTGATCGTTTTAAGCCGTCAAAGTGGCCTGTGCATCTTGTGTCACAGTGGTCCGTTTCCCGAAGAGCGTTTTCAGGGAAATCTGGCTCCCGATTTGGCTGCGAGTGCCGCCAGACTCTCGGAAGCCCAGCTGAGGGCCCGCATTGTCGATGCCAGTCGCTTTAATCCCGACACAATCATGCCGCAGTATTTCAGAAAGGATCACTTTACCCGGATTGCACCGCAGTTCGCTGGCAAGACGATTCTGACTGCTCAGGAAATCGAAGATGTCGTGGCATTTTTAGTGAGCTTAAAACAATGAGCACAAACCGCAGAGCATTTATCACAGTCATCGGGGCGATGGGTATCGTGCCTTGGTTGAATGCCAAAGCAACGCCCGCTGAGGCCGTTGAGGCGATTCAGAAAATTCTTGGCAATGCCCAACCCCGCAATGGGCGTGTGGCACTGGAAATTTCGCCTCTGGTTGAAAATGGCAATCTGGTGCCCATGAGCGTGACCGTGGAAAGTCCAATGACACAAGCTGATCATGTCAAGGCGATTCATGTCATTTCCGAAGGGAACCCCTTGCCAAATGTGGTGAGTTTTTATCTCGGTGCCCGTGCCGGACGCGCGCAAGTCAGCACCCGCATTCGACTGCTGACTTCCCAACGTTTGTGGGCGGTGGCTGAAATGAGCGATGGTTCGTTCTGGCAAGGTTCTGCCGAGACGATGGTGACGTTGGCTGCTTGCACGGAAGAGGTGCTGATATGAGTAAAACCTCACGGACTGTCGTATCCATGCCCAAGACTGCTGCAAAAGGCGAGATTGTGCCGATCCGTGTCATTGTTCAGCACGACATGGAATCGGGGTTTCGTCATACTGAACGTGGTGTGCGCGTACCAAGAGACATCATTCGAAATTTTGTTTGCACCTATGAAGGTGTTGAAGTGTTTCGCGCTGATCTGCATCCTGCGGTGGGTGCCAATCCGACATTCAGTTTTTTCACCGTGGCGACGCAAAGCGGTACCCTCGAATTCAAGTGGTCGGGTGACAATGGCTACGCCTCGAGCGTGACAAGTCAGCTGACGGTGACGGGATAGTGTGACTTTGCCGGGTGTGTTCATTCACAGCGTTGCCGTGCGTTTGTTGCTCACGCTGCTATTGTGTGTAGTCGGGCTGTCGGCTTGGGCGCAGGACAAGCGTCAATCCAGTTATTGGTTGATGTCCCCCGAAACAAGAGCAATGCAGGATGACGAAGCGCTCAATCCAGCGACCTTCTGGATCCTGGATGGGCAAACGCTCTGGAACGAAGCGGCAGGCAAAAAAAACATTTCCTGTGCGCAATGCCATGGTGATGCGTCTGTCTCGATGAAGGGTGTGGCGGCGAGTTTTCCCAAAGTCGTCAATCACGCACTCTTAAGTCTGGAGGGTCAGATCAATATGTGTCGGCAGTCGAAACAGGATGCCTCGCCCTTGACCCTGGAGAGCAAGCCTTTATTGTCGCTCGCGACGTATGTGGGTCATGCCTCCAAAGGTATGCCGATCTCCGTTGAGCGCACGCCCGAGAATTCGGCTGATTTGGATGCCGGACAGCGACTTTTTAACCAGCGTGTTGGCCAGCTTAATTTGTCTTGTGCGCAATGCCATGCTGAGCGCGCCGGCTTGAAACTAGGAGGCAATGTCATCCCGCAAGCGCATCCCACGGGTTATCCGATCTATCGGCTCGAGTGGCAAACGGTGGGTTCCCTGCAACGCCGTTTGCGTAACTGTATGACGGGCGTACGTGCCGAGCCTTACGCGTTGGGATCGAAAGAACTCGTTCAACTGGAACTGTTCCTGATGTGGCGAGCAAGAGGTATGCCACTTGAAACGCCCGGAGTGCGCCCTTAACCTCCCGAGAGACTGTGTTCATCCTCGGCAAGCCCTGTGCCAGTCAAATGCACCGTGCAGTTCACGAGCTCTGCCCGATGAGGGGCGTGCGCACTGATCGTAGTGATGGCCGTGTTGCCGATGCGTTCCGGAATGCTGTGCGCACCAAGTTCGATATTGTTTTCAAGCATGGCACGAATGACCAGGCCATGACTCACGATAATGAGCGGTCCTGTCAGACTTTCCCTCAGCTTGGCTGCATAGGCAAGCGCCTCGGTTACTCGCGCGTGAAAGCTCGCCATGGACTCGCCATTTTTGGGGGCTTCAATCATTTCCATCGCATTGAAGCTGAGTGTGTCGTAGGGACGTCCACGTAAATCCCCAAAATTGCGCTCCCAGAGTAATGGGGTGCTGATAGGCGTGAGCCCTGTGCTACGACTGATTGCTTGCGCAGTCTGCCAGGCGCGTGGCATGTCGCTCGCCAAAATAGCGGCAGGCTTGAGCGCACTGATCCGCTCTGCGACACGCTCTGCCTGTGCGAGACCGCGAGGAGCCAGTGGCGTGTCTGCAGGCTGGATGGTACGCGCCGCATTGAGAAGTGTTTCGCCGTGGCGAATCAGGATAATCGACATGGTGCCTTCCTTGTGTCTGCCACGTTCGTGGTCAGGGGGTGAACATACCGATAAATATTGCGGGATCGACGCGCGCATCATTCAGGCTGACATTCCAATGCAGGTGCGCGCCGGTGACTCGGCCCGTTGCGCCGACCTTGCCAAGGATTTGACCGCGCGCGAGTTGTTGCCCGGACTTAACATCGATCGTCGAGAGATGGCAAAACATGCTGATCATGCCTTGACCGTGATCGACAAAGACGGTCTTGCCATTGAAAAAGTAATCGCCCACCAAAATCACACGACCAGCAGCGGGTGATTGAACGGGAGTCCCGGTCGGAACGGCGAAATCCAGCCCCGAATGTGGTGCGCGGGGTTGATCGTTAAAAAAGCGCTTGAGACCGAAAGGACTCGAGAGCGGTCCCTTGACTGGACGATCCAGCAAGATGTTGCTCGGGGACTGCGCACTGAATTGCTGATAGGCATCGTCTTGAAGTTTTTTTTCTCGCTCGTATCGGGCTAAATCCTCAGGGCTGAGGTCGACGTGCTTGTTCGTTTTGAGCGTGATGCGTTGCTCGCGATATTTCTTGTCGCGGATGAGAAATATTTCTATCGATTTCTTGCCACCTCGGGACACCTCGAGTTCTTGCTTTTCGATGGGAGCGGACAGCGGGATGCCGACTATCGCAAACCAGCGACCCGTATCGGTTCTGGCAACCAGCACGGGCTTGTTTAAATACCGGGCTGTGGGGGCGGGGGTCTGTCCTTGACCTGTGCCCGTGATGTCGAGGACAGCCACGCCGCCAGGCACCGGCTGGTGTAAAGATTTAAGCTGCTCTGCACTAAAAGACGTGGCATGTGTCAAGACGGGTGCGATCAGTACCGCAAGCGTCAAGAGTGCGAGCAGAAGTTTGCGCAAGGAGGAGTGCAATAGGTCACCGAGACTCAAAACCAAAATTTCCAGAGATATTCAGTCGGGTTGTCGGGACAGGAACCAAACTGGCAGACCATGAGTGCGCTGATCAAATTCGCGGCGGTGATCAAAAAAAACAGACCGATTAACAGTGAAGCGATTCTTGCGTGCAAGGAAGATGTCCCGCTTGTGAGCTGCACACGGGGCGCGGAGAGCTGATTGCGATCAATGCACAACATGACAGCGCAGAAAATCATCATCACGACAAAAGCAATGAAGCCCCATGTATAAAAATGCAGACCAAATAGAGTCGAGCCGTATCCAAGGTCACCTGGTGCAATGTGAAGCAAGATCTGTCGTCCAGAGGCTGTAGCGCCACCTATAGCCGAAGCCAGGATAATGGCGTAATGCACGGCTGATGGTCCGAAACGGATGTTGAGCATCATTCCCATGCCGGCGAGCGTGAGGGCGACACGTTGTAACTGGCAGAGCGGACAGGGAAGCTCATGAAAGAAAATCTGCCAGTAGAAAGCCTCGAGCAAGGAACCGCAGATCGCAGCGAGTGCCAGCGCATTGAGCCAGAAAGACAAGCCCTGTCCTGTGGTGCTTTGCGAACGACTTGAATAGTCCATGACTGACCTCAGAGGGAAATATTGAGTTTGTCTGTCATGTGGTAATTCAACCACGCCAGAAAAATGATGAACGTGATGCCCCAGCCAATGATGGTGGGCATTCTTTCGCCACGCATCGTCAAGCCGATCGCGATCAGGGCGGTTAAAAAAGGCAGCATCATAATCATGGTAGTGACTTCCTAGTTTGACCTTGAGATGGTCGAGCGTGTCAAGCTTAACATCGCGCGAGACTGGAAAGAGACCTCGTCTGTTGAGGGTTAACCTCCATATCAGTTAAACCGCGAGGTTTGCTTCAAAGGGTTGTCCAACACGGATGGTTCGGCCCGCGCCATCCTGAACGATGGCGTTCATGCCAAAACAAATCGCATCATTCATTCTGTCCAATCGGCGGTAGGAGGCCAGCGTGTCCATGACCTCCGGGGAACTGGTCGCCGTGTAGGGGTCGATATTGGGAATCGGGCAGCGTGGACAAGGCTTGACCAGCTTGAGATCAATCACGCCCTGCTCGGTATGAAGTAATAATTCCGAGAGTTCGTCCTCCGAATGTGCATCGAGCCCTTCGAGAACGAGATTCGGTCTAAAGCGCAGCATATCAACGGCATCAAAACCCCGTTCCATCAGCCGTTCATTGAAAACGTCCAGAGACCGTTGCGTGACGACGAGTAGCGCAAAACCGTCGCTGAACATATTGTGCGCCGCAATGTCGCCCGTCCATTCTCTGGAGGAAATTCGGCTCGCCGTGGGGGAGAAACGGATCAGTCGGTATTGTTTGCCCGGGACCGCCAAAAAGGTATCGAGCCAAGCAGCCGCCTCGTCTCCCATGTCGTCGCCCATCAGAGTGTCGCGCCAGATAGTCACTTGTCTGGGCGTGCTTTTTTGATCGAAGGCCACTCTAAGTTCGGTTTGACCGGGTGCGCTCAGATAAAGGGCTTCTGAGGTCAGCCTGGGGGTGATCCACACCATGTGGGGAATCTGGCGTTGTGTCAGGAACTGGCCGTCCTGATCCACGATGAGCCACTCTCGGTCGTGTGTCAGGCCCGCAGGCGTGAGGGTCGCTTCAGAGATTTCAATCCCCGCACACGACTTTACTGGGTATATGAACATCTGGCTGATGACGCCAGTACAGTCTGCCATGCTGGTCTTCCTGCTTGTCTGAGGTCGATGTATTCTAAAATGAACTTCTCACTTCTGTCAGGATTTCGCTATGCCTTCTTTTGATGTGGTTTCTGAAGTCGATAAACACGAGCTGACCAACGCTGTCGATCAAGCCAATCGCGAGCTGTCGACCCGTTTTGACTTTAAGGGTACGGACGCCAAGTTTGAGCTTGAGGGCTTTGTCGTGACGCAGGTTGCCTCCAGCGCGTTTCAGCTCAAGCAGATGCTGGATATTTTGCGTAGCCGCCTGAGTGCCCGAGGCATTGACGTACGCTCCATGGACGTGGCTGATCCCCTTGAAAATCTGGGTGGCGCGCGTCAGAAAATCACGATCAAACAGGGGATTGAGCAACCGATCTCTAAAAAACTGATCTCGGCGATGAAAGAAGCCAAACTTAAGGTCGAGACACAGATTACGGGTGAAAAGTTACGCGTGACTGGTAAAAAACGCGATGACCTCCAGGAAGCCATCGCGTTAATGAAAAAAGTGGACGTACCACTTCCCCTGCAGTTCAATAATTTTCGGGATTAACGCCCGCCCGTTTTCGCATCACCGAACAGTGTCGTCAGTCCGCGTGGTTGTGAACGCCAGTATTGCTTGGGTGCCTGAATCGAGGCACCCAACTCTGCTGCGGCATGCCAGGGCCAACGCGGGTCATACAACATGCCGCGGGCCAGCGCGACCATGTCGGCTTCGCCGGTCGCAATAATCTCTTCGGCCTCTTTGGCCTCGGTGATCAGTCCGACCGTCATCGTGGGAAGTCCCGTCCCTTTTTTGATCGTGGTGGCCAGAGGCACCTGATATTTAGGGCCCAAGGGGATTTTTTGCTGATGCGACACGCCACCGCTTGAGACATCGATAAAGTCACAGCCCCTCGCTTTCAAGAGGTTGCAAAACTCGACGCTTTCCTCCGGTGTCCAGCCACCCTCGGCCCAATCCGTGGCTGAGATGCGGATGCCCAGGCTGATTGATTTAGGAGTGACGGCACGCACTGCGTCGAATACTTCGAGCGGGAAGCGCATACGATTGGCCAGTGAGCCGCCGTACTCGTCCGTACGTTGATTGGCGATGGGTGACAAAAACTGGTGCAAGAGATAGCCGTGCGCGCCATGCAGCTCAATGCCATCAAAACCGATGCGGATTGCGCGTTTGGCGGATTCGACAAACGCTTCGCGAATGCGGACCAGACCGGCTTTGTCCAGCGCCAGTGGGGGCGTCTCTGTGGGAAGCTGGGGAATCGCAGAGGGGCCGACGGGCTGCCAGCCGCCATCTTTTTGCGCGATCAGCTGACCACCCTCCCAGGGGCGGGCGCTCGACCCTTTACGACCCGCATGGGCGAGCTGAATCATGATGGGCATGGAGGCGTATTGCCGCACCGCATCGATCGTTTTTTTGAGCGCGGCTTCTGTTTCGTCAGAATACAGACCCACGCACCCATGAGTAATGCGTCCGATATCCTCTACGGCCGTGGCTTCGATAATCAGTAAACCCGCACCGGAGAGCGCCATATGGCCCAGATGGATCGTGTGCCAGTCGGTCGTTTTGCCATGTTCCGCGGAGTATTGGCACATCGGCGCGATGACAATACGATTCGATAGCGTAAGAGGACCGATCTTGGTGGGCGTAAACAGCTGACTCATGTGTCTGTGTCCTTGTTTGTGTGAAATAGTCACCAAATGCTAACGGGCGGCGTTCGAGTCCGCAAGTTGGCGGGCTTCCCATTCAAGCATGCGCGCTTTTCGCTCCGCTCCCCAGCGGTATTGACCACTTTCTCCCGAGGCCCGAATGACACGGTGGCAAGGGACAAGAAAAGCCAGCTGATTGGCGGCCAGTGCGGTGCCAACCGCCCGCGCCGCGCCGGGATGACCGATTGAGTCGGCCAGTTCGCCATAGGTGCGGACTTTTCCGAAGGGAATGTCTTGTAATGCTTGCCAGACTTTGAGTTGGAACGGGCTGCCGTTTAAAAACAATTTGAGTGTTGACGGATTTGTAACCGGATGAGGCTGTTTGAAGGCTTGCTCGAGGAGTTTGCCGGCTTGCGAATCATCGCGTTGCAGGGTGCTTTCCGGATACTGTTGCGCCAAGATCTTGTGAGCACGGAGATCGTCTGATTGCAATAAGTGCAGCATCACAACGCCTTGCTCTGTCCAGCCAATCAGACCAGGTCCAAAAGGCGTCGCTGCCTGGCCGAAGCGAACTGTTGAAAAGGTGTTCACGATGATTAACCCCTTAAAAAGGCGAACCCCGCAATCGGGCTCCGGTTCAGTGTAGTGGCTTCGCGCATGGAGAGAAACCCTCAGGACGCAGGCATATAATTTCGAGTGTACCCAGTGGGCTGGGTTATTTTCGGATGGACAAATCATAATGAAGCAGGTGTTGCTTGGATGCATTGCCGATGACTTTACAGGCGCCACCGATTTGGCAAACAATCTGGTGCGCGCGGGAATGCGAGTCTTGCAGACGATCGGGGTGCCTGATTCGCCCGTAGACTTGGCGATTGATGCCGTGGTGGTCTCTTTAAAAAGTCGAACAATCCCGCCTGGCGAAG
>JACCDU010692655.1_pt1 | contig 77055 bp, 78 predicted proteins | sample 7446081 | NCBI WGS metagenome assembly JACCDU01 (sample SAMN15323447, study PRJNA562643) | freshwater metagenome | isolation source: river surface water | place: USA:Blue River Watershed | collected 2017-08-17 | reverse complement strand
GGACTCGAACCTCCACGGTGTTACCCGCTAGTACCTGAAACTAGTGCGTCTACCAATTCCGCCACCCGGGCAGGGTGGGCGGCGAAATGTACGCAGGGGCGGCACGGGTGTCAATGAAGCATCGTTCAGGGTCGCGGCGGCACCCACCGCGACAGGGCGCTGGGGCAACCGGTCCGCGTGCGCGCCGGACCAATGCGGGAACGATGGAGGGCGTGGTCTCGACCCATCGATCCGGGTTCGCGTTCGTCCGCGTCGAGGGGCAGGAGGAGAGCGTCTTTCTGCCGCCTAGGGCCGCCGTTGGTTTGGCGAGCGGCGATCGGGTACGAGTGAGCGTCGAGAAAGATCACTCCGGTCGGTATTCGGGCGAAGTGCTCGCGATCCTCTCGCGCGGCGTGACCGCTTTCCTCGGCACGGTCGAGATTCAGGGGCGCACGGCGTTCGTTCACTTGGTCGATCGTCGCTTGAGTTTGCGCTGTCTTGTACCCGCAGATCGTTTAGGCGGCGCCCGACGTGACGATTGGGTGATTGCACGTATCACTCGCTATCCGGATGCACACCGCACGGCGATGGCCGAGATCGTCAAAGTTCTCGACCCGGAGCGGCCTCTCGAGATGGCGACCGAGACGGCGATCGCACGCTATTCGTTACCCGTCGAGTTCGCTTCGGCGGCATTGCGCGAGGCCGACCATTTTGGCGAGCGTATCGACCCGAACGAAGCACATGGTCGTATCGATTTGCGCGAGATGCCGCTCGTCACCATCGACGGCGCCGACGCTCGTGACTTCGACGATGCTGTCTATGCAGAGAAGCATCCCAAGGGCTTTCGGCTCGTCGTTGCGATTGCGGATGTGAGTCACTACGTTCGAACCGGTAGTGGTCTTGATGTGGACGCGCGCGAACGGGGCACATCGGTGTATTTCCCGGGGCGGGTATTACCCATGCTGCCGACCGGGTTATCGAATCATCTCTGCTCGCTCGAGCCCGACGTCGATCGATTGTGTTTGGTCGCCGATATGGTCGTCGGGAAGAGCGGCGGCTTGCTTGAGTTTCGTTTTTATCCGGCCGTGATGCGTAGTCATCTGCGGCTGACTTACACGCTCGCCTTCGAAGCGCTGTTCGAGGGCAAGCCGGCGGCGCGCAAAACCATCGGCTCGCTGTTGCCAGCACTCGAACCCTTGGTCGATCTCTATCGCGTGTTGCTCAAAGCACGGCATCGTCGCGGTGCCTTGGATTTCGAGAGCACGGAGCCCGTATACGATTTCGATGAGGCGGGGCGGGTGCGAGCCATGTCGCTCTATGCGCGCAACGATGCTCACAAGCTCATTGAGGAGTGCATGATCCTCGCCAACGTCGCCGCTGCTCGGCAGCTGAAGGGCGCGCGTGCTGGCGGTCTCTATCGCGTGCATGCGGTGCCTGATGAAAAGAAACTCGACCAGTTGCTCACTCAGCTGACGGCCATCGGCGTCGATGCCACTCTGCCCGAGGAGGTCGAGCCGCGCGATTTGCGCAAGATCACCGAGCGTGCGGCCCATAGTATCGATTTGCCATTCATCGAATCTTTGGTCGTCCGGTCGATGCCGCAGGCCTTGTATCAGCCGGTGAATATCGGTCACTTCGGTTTGGCGCTGACCGAATACGCCCACTTCACATCGCCGATCCGTCGTTATCCCGATCTCGTCGTGCACCGCGCGATCAAAGCGAGTCTCGATCCAGCCGATCGGTCGGGTCTGCGTTACGGGGCAGAGCAGCTCGCGCCGTTGGGGCAAGATCTCTCGCGTCTCGAGAAACGTGCGGATGAGTCGGATCGGTACGTCGACAACTTCCTCAAGTGCAGCTATCTGCGCGAGCGGCTCGGTCAAACTTTTGATGGTTTGATCACGACTGTGGTGGAGTACGGTTGCTTCGTGCAATTGCGTGGGATTGGTATCGATGGCCTGCTGCGTCTCGACACGTTGCGCGACGATGACTATGAGATGAGTCCCGACGGCCAAGCTTGGTACGCCAAGCAGCGAGATCTGGAGCTGCGGATCGGTGCAGCGGTGCGTGTGATCGTCACGAATGCGAACCCCGTGGAGGGTCTTGTTGATCTCGAGCTGGATGCGGCACTCGATGTGTCTACGCCCCGAGCGAAGGGCCAGCGTCCGGCGCCGCGCCGCGCGCAGTCGAAGCGTGGCGCGACGAAAGAGCGAGGCAGGAAACGAGCATGAGTCAGTTGGAAATCGTTCACGGGATTCATGCCGTGCAGGCACTGCTCGAGCGTCATGCCGAGCGGGTACAGCGGGTGTATCTGGCGAGAGGGCGCGAGGATGCGCGGGCGTCGAGTCTATTGAAGGTCGCCGCCGTCGCCGGCGTTGCGATCGAACGGGTCGACGCTGCGCGTATTGAGCGTATCGCCGGGGCTGCCGTGCATCAGGGTGTCGTAGCCGAGGTGAAGCCCATGGCGCCTTGGAACGAGGACCGATTGACCGCAGTCTTGTCGGATTGGGATACGTCGCGCGGCGCGCCCTTGGTGTTGGCGCTCGATGGTGTTCAGGACCCGCACAATCTCGGCGCCTGCCTGCGAACGGCCGATGCGTGCGGAGCGCTGGCCGTGGTCATCCCGAAGGATCGTGCCGTCCAAATGAACGCGACGGTGCGCAAAGTGGCAGCCGGCGCTGCCGAGACCACGCCAGTGGTCGCCGTCACCAACCTCGTGCGCTGTTTGCGCGATTTGAAATCCCAAGGTCTTTGGGTCGTGGGTGCCGAAGCCGAGGGTGAGAAGCGAGCCGATCAGGTCGATTTGACCGGCCCCATCGCCCTCGTGATGGGCGCCGAGGGGAGTGGGCTTCGGCAGAACACCCGCCAACATTGTGATTTCCTGGTTCGGCTCCCCTCGCTAGGGGCGGTTGAGAGCCTGAATGTGTCGGTCGCCACCGGCATGTTGCTTTATGAAGCAGTGCGCCAAAGACAATCCTCAAGCCGCTGATTCGGCTTGATTTTTAGCTCCTGAGAACAGCGTATTCCGGTGCCACTGACGGGTTGCTGCCGGGCGGGCCGTCGGCTATAGTTCGCGCCCCTTGCTCCACTGGCAGCGCCTCGCCGGGGAGCTTTATATCCACAAGGAGATCACATGAGGCACTATGAAGTCGTTTTCCTGGTCCATCCGGATCAGAGCGAGCAGGTTCCTGCCATGCTCGAGCGTTACAAAGGCATGATCACCCAGGGCGGTGGTCAGGTTCATCGTCTTGAGGACTGGGGTCGTCGCCAATTGGCGTTCCCGATCTCGAAAGTTCACAAGGCTCACTACATCCTCATGAACATCGAGACCGACCAGAAGACGCTCGCTGAACTCACGGGCGCGTTCCGTTTCAGCGATGCCGTGCTGCGTCACCTCGTGATCAAGATGGATGGTCCTGTGGTCGAGCCGTCGCCGATGGCGCGCGGTGAGGACGAAGAAGCGGCTGAGGGCGTCGATCGTCCGCGCCGTCTGCGTCGTGACGATCTCGGTGACGAAGAAGGCCTCGGGGAGTAATCATCATGAGCTTTGGCAAACAGCAGGGCGGTAACAGCCGCTTCACCCGTCGCAAGAAGTTCTGTCGCTTCACCGCCGAAGGCGTGAAGCAGATCGACTACAAAGATCTCGCGACTCTCAAGGGTTACATCACCGAGACCGGCAAGATCGTCCCTAGCCGTATCACGGGAACCCGTTCGTTTTACCAGCGTCAACTGGCCACGGCTGTACGTCGCGCGCGCTATCTCGCGTTGCTCCCGTACACCGACCAGCATTGATCGGGCGGAGGAATCACCATGGATGTCATTCTTCTTACCAAAGTTGCCAACCTCGGCAATATCGGTGATCGCGTCAACGTGAAGTCGGGCTACGGCCGTAACTTCTTGTTGCCCTCTGGCAAGGCCACGCTCGCCACCCCGGCGAACGTCGCCAAGTTCGAAGCGCGTCGCGCGGAACTCGAGAAGATCGCTCGCGACGAGCTCGCCGATGCCACGCGTCGCGCCGAGGCCATGAAGGAGTTCAAGCTGCAGATCACGGCGAAGGCCGGCAGCGAGGGCAAACTTTTCGGCTCGATCGGCACGACCGACATCGCCGATGCCTGCACGGCTCAGGGTCACAAGGTTGCGCGCTCGGAAGTGCGCATGCCGAATGGTCCGATCCGCATGGTCGGTGAACACGCGATCTCGCTGCACTTGCACACGGATATCGATGTCGAGTTGCAGCTGACCGTGATTGCCGAGGAGTAATCGCGCTCATGAGCGCACGCGGCGGAGACGTGCGAACACCGCCGCATTCAATCGAGGCGGAGCAGGCCGTTTTAGGCGGCCTGCTCCTCGACTCACAGTCCTGGGACAACGTCGCCGACGTACTCCGCTCCGAGGACTTCTACCGACCTGATCATCGCGTCATTTTCGATGCGATCGGCAAGCTAGCCGCATTAGGTCAACCTTCCGATGCCGTCACGGTCAGCGAGCAGCTCGAACGCAGCGGCCAGTTAGCCGATGCCGGCGGTCTTGCGTACCTCGGTGCACTGGCGCGCGATACGCCCACGGCAGCAAACGTCCGTGCGTACGCGGAAATCGTCCGTGAGCGATCGCTGCTGCGCCAACTGCTGAAGGCGGGCACCGACATTGCGGCGTCGGTATTCAACAACGAAGGTGAAACGGCCCGCGAGCTCGTCGAGACAGCCGAGAGTCGGGTGTTTGCGATTGCCGAGCAGGGCGTACGCGGGCAGCGCGATGGCGCCGTGGCCGTGCAATCTTTGATGCCGGCGTTGATCGATCAAATCGACGAGTGGCACAACAACCCGGACGGCATGCGCGGTCTGCCGACCGGTTTCGATGAGTTCGATCGCAAGACCGGCGGATTGCGCGGTGGCGATCTCGTGGTGGTTGCCGGTCGACCCTCGATGGGTAAGACCACCTTTGCGGTCAATATGGCGGAGTTCGCAGCACTGAAAGAGGGCGTCAAAGCCTCGGTCGCGATCTTCTCCATGGAAATGCCCTCGGAGCAGTTGCTCACGCGCATGCTCTCGTCTGTCGGTCGGGTGAGTTTGCAGCACATTCGCAGCGGTGGAATATCCGACGACGATTGGCCGCGCATCACCGGCGCCGCCGGACAGTTATCCGAAGCACGGATCTTCATCGACGAGACACCGGGCCTGACGCCGACGGAGCTGCGTGCTCGCGCGCGCCGCGTGCACCGCGAACACGGTCTGAATTTGGTGGTCGTCGACTACCTGCAGCTGATGCAGGTCCCTGGTAATCAAGAAAACCGCGCCACCGAGATTGCGGAGATTTCTCGCGGACTCAAGGCGCTCGCCAAAGAATTGCATGTTCCCGTGATTGCGCTCTCGCAGCTCAATCGCGGCGTCGAGCAGCGTGTCGACAAAAAGCCCGTGATGTCGGATCTTCGCGAGTCGGGCGCGATCGAACAGGACGCAGACATGATCCTGCTCATCTATCGCGAAGAGGTTTACGACAAGAACACCACCAAGAAGGGCATCGCCGAGATTGATCTCGCGAAACATCGTAACGGCGAGACCGGTACCTTCTTGTTGACCTTCCAAGGTCAGTATTCACGCTTCGTCAATTACGCGCCCGATTCGTACGCCGAGGGCGTGCTGCGTTGAGTTCGATGGCGCAGGGGCCGATCCGCGCCGTCATTTCGCGCTCTGCGTGGCGGAAGAATATGGCACGGTTGCGTGCGGCGGCGCCCGACGCTCAAATACTCGCGGTCATCAAGGCCAATGCCTACGGGCATGGTGCCATCGAAGCTGCGCGAACCTTGCCCGCCGATGCCTTTGGTGTCGCCCGCCTCGGTGAGGGTGTCGAGTTGCGAGCGGCCGGTATCGTTGCGCCGATCGTCCTGATGGAAGGGTTTTTTTCGCCAGACGAGCTGGCTATCGCGCTCGAGCATCGATTCGATCTCGTTGTGCATTCGGCTCATCAAATTGATTGGTTGGAGTCGTGCGCAGCCGCTGCGGGCCAGCCGCCCATCGTCGTGTGGTTGAAGATGAACACCGGCATGAATCGACTGGGTTTCAACGAATCGGATCTGTCGGTCGCTGCGATGCGTTTACGGCAGATCGCGATCGTCAAAGAAATTCGACTCATGACGCACTTCGCCACGGCAGATGAGTCCGAGCATCCGCTGACAGGTCATCAATTGCAGCGATTCGCAACGGCGTCGGCCAGTATCACCGCTTCGCGTAGCCTCGGTAATTCGGCTGGAATCCTCAAGGGGGCTGCCACGCAGGGAGACTGGGTGCGTGCCGGCATTGCGCTTTACGGTTCATCGCCGACCGCTGAGCGCGCCGCTTCCGAACTCGGTCTTGAGCCCGTGATGAGCTTGCAGAGTGAAATCATTGCACTGCGCGAACTCGCAGTCGGGGAATCGGTCGGCTACGGTGCGACGTGGGTCGCAGCGAGACCGACGCGCCTCGCGATCGTCGCGGCCGGTTATGCGGACGGATTTCCGCGCAGCTGTCCGTCGGGCACGCCGGTCTTGGTGAACGGTTGCCGTGCGTCGCTGGTCGGCCGCGTTTCGATGGATATGATTACGGTCGATGTAACCGATATCCCGAGCGTCGACATCGGCGATCCGGTGGTGTTGTGGGGCGCGGGTCTGTCGGTGGATGAGATTGCGCGGAGCGCAGGAACCATCGGTTACGAGTTGTTGTGTCGGGTGACGGCACGCGTCCCGCGCGTTTATGTGGATTGAGTCTGCGCGCACAAATGCAGCGCGACCACACTGATGTTGTCGCGTCCACCTGCCTGATTGGCTTTTTCGATCAGTCTTCGACATAGACTGTCGGCCGAATCGGCGCGGTGCATCGCGTGGCGCCACTCTTCGGCAATCTGCTCGTCATGCAGTTCGTGATTCAAGCCGTCACTGCAGAGCAAAAATCCATCGCCGGGCTCGCACTGGCACTCGGCTAGTTCAACGCCGCAGTCTGTATCCATACCGATCGCGCGAGTTAGTCGGTGTGCACCGGAAGAGGCGCGCGCCTCCGCCTCTGTGCAGAGGCCAAGATCCAAGCGCCACTGCGCGACGGTGTGATCGCGCGTCAATAAACTTAACTGCCCACCGTGTAAGCGATAGAGACGCGAATCGCCGACATGGGCATAGTGCAGCGTCATTTCGTGTAGCACCGCAACGAGTAATGTGGTTCCCATGCCAGCGAAGAGGTCGCAACTCCGCGAGCGTCGCAGGACCTCTTGATTTGCCGCGATGATCGATTCATCGAGTAATTGGCGATGATGGGGTCGATCGAGGCCCTGTGACCGCCATCGTTGTTGGGCGTTGCGCCACCACGTGTGAACCGTCTCAATGGCAAGGCGACTGGCGACCTCGCCACTGGCGTGACCACCCATGCCATCGGCGATGGCGAACACGCCGAGGATCGGATCACACAGCACGCTATCTTCGTTGGTGCTGCGTTTGAGACCGCGATCGCTGACTGCAGCGGCATCGAGATTCGGAATCGGTAATCGGGTCGTTTGCATAAACGGTTCCTCCCACCTGTGCTACGGCATTGCGCTCCAGAAACGGTCATCCATGGGCGCGTGCTAGCATCCGTTTGATATGAGCAAAGTGCGCGAAGTGTTCGTCTGTCGTTCCTGCGGCGCAGAGTCGACTCGCTGGCAAGGTCAATGTGGGCAGTGCCAGGAGTGGAACACGCTCGAGTCGGCGCTCAAGGAGCGGCGCAGTTCGTCGTCTCGCTCGAGCGGGCCGGCCGCCAAGACAACGCTGCTCGGCAAGCTCGATGGGCAGATGACGGCGCAACGTTTACCGAGTGGCTCTCACGAGCTCGACCGTGTGCTCGGTGGCGGTCTCGTCCCGGGTAGCGTGGTCTTGCTCGGTGGTGACCCGGGTATCGGCAAGTCAACCTTGCTACTGCAGGTGGGCGCCCGCGTCTGTGGCGATGCCAACGTGCTCTATGCAACGGGCGAGGAGTCGGCATCACAGGTTGCCGCGCGCGCCGTTCGACTCGGGTTGGATGTCGCTAACTTGCAGCTCATGTCGGAACCGAGTCTCGATGTGATCCTTGAGGCTGCACGTGATGCGAAAGCGTCATTGTTGATCGTCGATTCGATCCAGACGGTGCATCTGCCCGAGGTCGCCGCGAGCGCGGGTGGCGTTTCGCAATTGCGCGAGTGCGCTGCCGCCTTGGTGCGTTACGCCAAGAGCACCTCGACAACGGTCTTGATTATCGGTCACGTGACTCGCGAAGGTACCATTGCGGGGCCCAAGGTGCTCGAACACTTGGTCGATACGGTGCTGTACTTCGAAAGCGACGCCGGATCGCGTTATCGCATCGTGCGTGCGACCAAGAATCGCTTCGGTGCCGTCAACGAGCTCGCGTTCTTTGCCATGACCGAGTCGGGTCTCAAAGAAATCGCCAACCCGTCCGCTATTTTTCTGGCGCGGCCCGCCGAGATCGCTCCCGGTAGTCTCGTCACCGTCGCGCGCGAGGGCGGGCGTCCTCTGCTCGTGGAGATTCAGGGGCTCGTCGATCCGATGCGCTTTGGCAATCCGCGCCGTGTTGCGCAGGGGCTCGACTCGACGCGGCTCGCCATGTTGCTAGCCGTGCTGAATCGTCACGGCGGACTTTCCCTGCAGGATCACGATGTGTTCGCCAATGTCGTCGGTGGACTTTCCCTGCAGGAGACGGCGAGTGATTTGCCGGTGCTGCTGGCTTTGGCGTCGAGTCTGCGCGACAAGCCGCTACCGGCGACGCTCGTTGCCTTCGGCGAGGTTGGCCTCACGGGCGAAGTGCGTCCGGTCGCCTACGGCGAGGAGCGTTTGCGGGAGGCAGCGAAGCAGGGCTTTGGTATGGCGATCGTGGCGGCCGACAATGCGCCGCGCAAACCCATCGATGGGCTGAAGATCAAAGCTGTCTCGCGATTGTCAGAGGCTCTTGCGATCGCCTTCGGCGGCTGACTCGCTCGTCAGGCGTACTTTGACGGTACGCACCGCGTTGTCGACCACCTGCAGCACTTCCATCTCGAGATTGTCGATCCGTAGCGACGTGCCCGAAGTCGGGATGGTCTCCAGACGCTCGATCAATAGACCATTCAAGGTTTTCGGCCCATCCGTCGGCAGTTGCCAGCCCAGAGTTCGGTTGAGCGTTCGGATCGTGGTGCTACCGTTGATGATGTAGGCGCCGGAGCGATCGCGATGGATGTCGCGGTGCGAGACGGTGGCAGCGTTATTGGTGAAATCGCCGACGATTTCTTCGAGCAGGTCTTCCAACGTCACGAGCCCGAGCACCTCGCCGTATTCGTCAACCACGAAGGCGAGCCGTCGCCGGTCACGCTGGAAGTTCTGCAGCTGGGTGGTCAGGGGCGTGCCTTCGGGAACGTAATAGGGCTCTCGTTGCACGGCCACTTCGCCTAGCCGTTCGCGATCGAGCGAACCGCGGGCGAGTTCTTGAGCGACGCGTTTCATGTGCAGCAAGCCCACCATGTTGCCCATGTCGCCTCGATAGACGGGCAGGCGGGTATGTGGCGTCTGTCGCAGCTGATCGAGAATGCGCTCCCAATCGTCCTCGAGATCGATCCCCGATATTTCCTGACGGGGAACCATGATGTCATTCACGGTGATTCGTTCGAGATCGAGAATGCCGATCAACATTTCTTGGTGACTGCGCGGGATCATGAGCCCGGCTTCGGCGACGACGGTGCGCAACTCTTCACGTGACAGCGTGTTCTGTTGAGTTTGCTGATCGACCTTGAGTCCGATGAGTCGCAGTGCCCCGTTAGTGATCCAGTTGACGGCTAGGACCGCGGGTCGCAGTGCCCATTGCAGTGCGACGTAGATGTAGGACGAGGTCGTTGCTAGCCAACGAGGGTGTATTGCCGCGTAGGTCTTCGGACCGACCTCGCAGAAGATCAGCATGATCAGCGTGATGACGCCGGCGCCGACGGCGACCCATTCCTCACCGTAAGTGCGAAGCACGATGATGGCGACCAAAGTCGCCGCGAGGTTGTTGACGAGATTGTTGCCGAGCAGGATCAGACCGATCAGGCGATCGGGACGCTGCAATAGCCTCTCCGCCAATATGGCACCCCGATGGCCTTGATTGGCCATGGTGCGCAGCTGGTAACGGTTGAAACTCATCAGCGCTGTTTCGGTGCCCGAGAAAAATGCGGACAGAACGAGACAAAGCGCGAGGAGGCCTATCAAGACAGGGAGGGCCGGATCGCTCACGGCTATAATCATGCGATGTTCGAAAACCTGAGTCAAAAACTCGCGAAGACGGTCCAAAATCTGCGCGGCAAGGGTCGTATCAGCGAGGACAACATCGCCGAGACCCTGCGCGAGGTGCGCATGGCGCTGCTCGAGGCCGATGTCGCCTTGCCCGTCATCAAGACCTTCCTCGATTCGGTCAAGGTCAAAGCGCAGGGCCAGGAGGTGGCGACCAGCTTGACCCCGGGTCAGGTTTTCGTCTCCATCATCCACCACGAGCTGGTCGAGCTCATGGGGGGCGCCCAGGCGGGCTTCGAGCTGCGGGCGCAGCCACCCTACGTGGTGTTGCTCGCGGGTCTCCAAGGTGCCGGTAAAACCACCACGGCCGCAAAACTCGCGCGCTGGCTGATCGAAGCTCGCAAGAAGCGCGTGTTGCTCGTCAGCACCGACGTACGACGTCCGGCAGCGATCACCCAGTTACAGCGTTTAGCCGAACAGGTCGGAGCCTCCTTCCACGCCTGCGATCCGAGCGATGATCCGGTTCGCATCGCGCGAGCGGCGTTGGAGGCCGCCAAACACGGCGTCTTCGACGTCCTCATCGTCGATACCGCCGGTCGCTTGCATATCGACGCGGAGCTGATGGGTGAGGCGCAAGCCATCGATGCCGCCGTTGGCGCTCACGAGCGATTGTTCGTGGTCGATGCGATGGCAGGTCAAGACGCACTCAATGCGGCCAAAGCCTTCAGTGGAGCGCTCGAGCTGACCGGCGTGATCCTCACCAAGATCGATGGCGATGCTCGCGGTGGTGCAGCGCTGTCTGTGAGGCACGTTACCGGTAAGCCAATCGTATTCCTCGGCGTCGGCGAGAAAACCGATGCGCTGCAGCCGTTCGACCCTGAGCGCATGGCCGGGCGCATTTTGGGCATGGGCGATGTCGTGGCGCTGGTCGAGCAGGTGCAGGGCAAGGTCGATGCCGCTGAGGCTGAGCGCCTCGCTAAAAAGGTCATGGGCGGCGGCCGTTTCGATTTTTACGATCTCAAGGGCCAGCTCGAACAGGTGCAAAGTTTGGGTGGACTCGAATCGCTCATGGACAAACTGCCGGGCAATCTGGCCAAAGGCGCGATGCCAGCGGGTGAGGGCGATGCCCAGATTCGCCGGCAAATCGCCATCATCAATTCCATGACCCATCGTGAACGTCGCAAGCCCGAGATCATCGACGGGTCGCGCCGGCGGCGTATCGCGACCGGTTCAGGTACCCAGGTGCAGGACGTCAATCGTCTCCTGAAGCAGTTCACCGAGATGCAGCGGATGATGAAAAGCATGAAGGGCGGTAAGTTCCGCCGCATGCTCGGCGCCCTCAAAGGGGGCGGCCTTCCGCCGGGCTTCCCGAAGCCATAAGACCGCTTCCATCAAGTCACTGATTTCTGTAGACTCCGCGCTCTTTTTCAGCCCCCCGGGGCTACGACCGAGAGCGTAACGACCTATGGTGACGATTCGTCTGACGCGGCGTGGTGCGAAGAATTCGCCCTTTTATCACGTCGTTGTGACCGACAGCCGCAAGCGACAGGGCGGTGCGAGCCTTGAAAATGTAGGCTTTTTCAATCCTGTGGCGCGCAAGAGCGAGCCGAAGCTGAAGCTCGATCTCGCCCGTATCGAATACTGGGTGAGCCAGGGTGCCAAGCAGTCCGACCGCGTGAAATCGCTGGTCAGCGATTACCGCAAGGTCGCTCAGGCCGCGGCCTGAACAGCGACTGGGTTGAGCTGGGGCGACTAGGTCGCCCCAAAGGCTTGAAGGGGTGGTTGCACCTGCAGTCCTGGACGGACCCCCCTGAAGCCATACTGGACTATCCCACGTGGCATCTGCGCAGCGCCTCCGGGCAGCGGCAGGTGGTCGAGGTGGCAGAGGCAGACAGCAACGCGAAGGGCTTGCTGGTGCGTTTGGAGGGGGCATCCCAACGAGAGGCAGCCGAACTTTGGGTCGGCTGCATCATCGAGGTGCCTCGCTCGGAGTTGCCCCCCTTGGAACCGGGGGAGCACTACCGGCACGACCTGATCGGGTACCGGGTGCATAACCTCGAGGGTGTCGACTTCGGCACAGTCGAGGGGTTCGAGGACCTGCCGGCCAATGCCGTGATGGTGGTTCGAGGCGAGCGCGAGCGGTGGCTGCCGGTCAGTCGGGAGCACCTTCGAGAAATCGACGACGCCGCCAAGACCATCCGAGTGGATTGGCCAGAAGATTTATGAAAATCGTCGTGGTGACGTTGTTTCCCGAATTGGTTCGGGGGGCGTTAGAACACGGCGTACTGGGCCGAGCGATGGCGCGCGGTTTGGTGCAGATCGAGTGCGTAGACCCGCGGCAGTTCGCCACGGATGTGCACAAGACCGTGGACGACCGTCCCTATGGTGGCGGGCCGGGCATGGTTGGAACGCCGGCGCCTTGGGCGGCGGCCATCGATCTGGCGAGCAGCCTCGTGGCGGCGGGCACCCCTCGGGTGCACCTGTCGGCGCAGGGCGAAAGATTCGATCAGGTGATGGCGCGGGATTTCGCTGCCTTGCCTGGGTTGGTGCTGGTGGCGAGCCGCTATGAAGGCTTGGATCAGCGGGTGATCGACGCGCGCATCGATCGCGAAGTGTCGCTCGGGGACTACGTGCTCTCGGGTGGCGAGTTCGCAGCGCTCGCGGTCATCGATGCCGCGGTGCGATTGCTGCCCGGGGTGCTCGGTGACGAGCGCTCGAGTGAGCAAGAGTCGCATTCGGATGGCAGGCTCGATTGGCCGCATTACACGCGCCCGATCGAGTGGGAAGGACAAACGGTGCCGCAGGTGCTGCAAGGTGGAAACCATGCGGCGATCGCGCGCTGGAGAATGAAGCAGGCCGTGGGTCGTACTTGGTTGCGACGCCCCGATCTGCTACAGGCCGATAACGGCCGAGGTCGAGCGCTCACCAAAGAGGAGAGCGCGCTGTTGAACGAGTATCTCGCCGAGCGAGAGGTGGATGAAAATGGCTAATGTCATCGCGGAAATGGAACAACGTCGCATCACCCGTCAGCTGCCGGATTTCAAGCCGGGCGACACGGTCATTGTGAACGTGAAGGTGGTCGAGGGCGATCGTGAGCGCGTGCAGGCTTACGAGGGCGTCGTGATCGCCAAGAGCAATCGCGGTTTCAACTCGTCTTTCACGGTGCGCAAGATGTCGCACGGTGAGGGCGTCGAGCGCACTTTCCAGTCGCACAGCCCGAGCATCGCGGACGTGTCCGTGAAGCGCCGCGGTAACGTGCGTCGCGCCAAGTTGTATTACTTGCGCGGACTGTCGGGCAAGGCTGCCCGCATCGAAGAAAAAGTCTGATTTCGCGGCGCGTGGCTTTGTAGCCGCGCCCGTTGCTAGACTAGAACACGCCACCCCGATTCCTGGGGTGGCGTTTCCTTTTGGAGATCCCGCATGCGCAAGTTTTTCCGCTTCGTCATCGCTCTTTTCGAGGGTCTGCGAAAGACGCTGCACCTGTTGCTGCTGCTCGCGATTTTCGGTTTCGTGGTCGGCGCGCTGCAAGGCAGCATTCCGAAGATGCCCGACGATGCCGCACTCGTCATTCGCCCGGAGGGCGAGATCGTCGAGCAGCAAAGCGGTGATCCTTTGGAGCTCGCGCTGGCTGAGGCCCGTGGTATGGGGCGCAACGAGACCACGCTGCGTGATTTGACCGAGGCTATCGAGGCTGCCAAGGACGATAAGCGCATCAAGACCTTGGTGCTCGATTTCGATGCGATGGGTGGTGCCGGCCAACCGACACTCGATGAATTTGCGCGTGCCGTGAAGTCGTTCCGCGAGTCGGGCAAAAAAGTCATTGCGTACGGCACGGGTTATGGTCGCGATTCCTACTACGTCGCCGCGCATGCGGATGAGATCTACCTCGATCCGATGGGGCTCGTCGTGCTCGAGGGTTACGAGCGTTACCGCAACTACTACAAGTCGGCGCTCGACAAGCTCGGTATCGACGTCAACGTATTTCGCGTGGGCACGTTCAAGAGTGCCGTTGAACCTTGGATTCGCGACGACATGTCGCCTGAAGACCGTGTCGCGAGTCAGGCCTTCGTGGATTCTTTGTGGGGTACATACCTCGATGTCGTGGCGGCGGCTCGCGGTGTTGAGCCAGCGGCGTTACGACAGTATGTCGATACTCTCTCGCCCACGGTCAAAGCCGCCAAGGGTGACACTGCCAAGGTCGCACTCGATGCCAAGCTCGTGACGGCCTTGAAGACGCCGCTTGAGGTCGAGCAGCGCATCATGGAGCTCGCGGCGAAGGACGAAGATAAAGAGACGTATCGCAGCGTGAGTCTCGATGATTACCTGCGAATCGTGCGCGCCGAGGACAAGATTTCTCGCCATCCGGATGCCCGCGTTGCGGTGTTGGTCGGTTCCGGCGAAATCGTCGACGGCTCCGGTGGTGGCGGTGTGATCGCCGGCGATGACATGTCGGCCCTGATCCGCAAGGCTCGATTGGATGCGGACATCAAAGCCCTCGTACTGCGCATCGATAGCCCGGGAGGCAGCGTGCTCGCTTCCGAGAAGATCTATCGTGAAGTGCTTGCCTTCAAAGAAACAGGGCGTCCCGTCGTCGTTTCCATGGGTGATCTCGCGGCCTCCGGTGGCTATTACATCGCAGCACCGGCTGATGAGATTTGGGCGAGCCCCGCCACGATCACAGGATCGATCGGTATTTTCGGTCTCTTCGCGACGGCACCTCGCGCCCTCGACAAGATTGGGGTGAACACCGATGGCGTCGGAACGACGCCGCTGTCAGGGGAGTTGCGCCTCGATCGATCGGTGGGTCCGGCTGCAGCAATGCTGCTGCAGGCAACAATCGAGCGCGGTTACGAAGATTTCCTCGCACGCGTATCCAAGGGGCGTAACAAGTCTCGTGACGAGATCGATGCGATCGCTCAAGGTCGAGTATGGTCCGGGCGAGATGCAAAGGAGCGAGGGCTCGTCGATCAACTGGGCTCGCTCGATCAGGCGATCGCCGCGGCTGCCAAGCGTGCGGGTCTCGAGAAAGGAAAATACGAGCGTGATTACCTCGAGTCGGACAAGAGCTGGGCGCAGGAGCTCGTCGCATCCGTGGAAACCTCCGCGGCGTCCATGATGCTTCGCGTAGCGGGTCCGACGGAGCTCAGCTCGGCGTGGGCGTTACAAGCGGCCAAGCGCGATTTCGGTCCTGTGGAGCGTGAGGTGTTGCGGTTCAACCGGCACGCTATCGCAGATCGGCTCTACGCTCACTGCTTCTGCACGCCGTACTAATTTCGCGCGATGCGAATCACCGATAGCAAGGCGACGCGGCTCTTCATCGTGTTGGCCGGGTTTTTCCTGACCAACGCGTTGCTGGCCGAGTTCGTCGGCGTGAAGATCTTCTCGCTCGAACGCACGATCGGTATCGAGCCGGTCGAGTGGTCCTTGCTCGGTATTACCGGCAATCTCAATTTCACGGCGGGTGTCTTGCTGTGGCCGTTCGTATTCGTGATGACGGACGTCATCAACGAATACTTCGGCCCGCGTGGCGTTCGCTTGATCTCGTGGGTTGCCGTTGCGTTCATTTGCTATGCCTTTTTCGCAGCCTATGCATCGATCGCATTGGCGCCGGCGGGCTTTTGGGTGGATGCAAACCGGGATCTCGGCGTGCCGGATATCCAGCATGCCTATGCGCAAATTTTCGGGCAGGGGCTATGGACGATCGTCGGTTCGGTGATCGCCTTTTTGATCGGTCAGTTGATCGACGTGGCTGTGTTTCATCGCATTCGTCGTGCGACGGGCGAAAAGCTCGTCTGGTTGCGCGCGACCGGTTCGACGGCCGTATCGCAATTCATCGATAGCTTCGTGGTGCTCTACATCGCTTTTGTCCTCGGACCCCAGCAATGGCCGATGCCGCAGTTCCTCGCCGTCGGTACTGTCAATTATCTCTACAAGCTCGGTGCGGCGATTGCGCTGATTCCGCTGTTGTACCTTGCGCGAGGCTGGATCAAGTCCTATCTCGGCGCGGCTGAGGCGGCACGCCTGCGAGATGAGGCGGCGCACTAGGCACCGCTCAATATCTCAGTGAAGTAGAGCGGCAAGGCGTCGTCTCGCACTAGCGAGTGCGAGCTCATCAGCGGTGTTGAGATCGAAGGCTTTAAGTAGATCGTCACGTCCGGCGCCGGTGGCATAGCGTCGATTTCTCTCCGCTGCCGTGAATAGCGAGTCCACTCCGGATCTCCAATCATCTTTCAGCAGATAGCGTGCGGCCGCCACGCGCGCGCTCTGGATGGAGTCGGTTTCGTCGGGTGAGAGCGCAATGCGCGCGAAATAGAGCTTGGCCCTTAGGGCTTTGACCTCGGACTCGCTCTGCATCACTGGTGGCAATGCATCGAGGATTTTCTCCGCCGCACTCGCATCGCCTGACATGATCAGCCGCGTCGCTTCCTCGAGACGCGGATCGCTTTGTTTCGTCAGGTGCGCCGCGACGAACGATTTGACCGCGCCGAGCGGTTGAGCGCCGACAAACTCATCGACCACCTGACCGTTCTTGAAGAGCTTCACCGCTGGAATGCTGCGAATCGCGTAAGCGCCGGCGACTTCGGGCTCGTCGTCGGTGTTGAGTTTCACGACTTTGACGCCCGGCGTGCTTGCAGCGAGTTGATCCAGCACCGGACCGAGCATGCGGCAGGGTCCACACCACGGAGCCCAAAAATCAACGAGGACAGGCTGCTGATGCGAGGCCTCAATGACCTCCTGACGAAAGTTGCTGGTGGTGACGGCGATTGCCTGGCTCATGGTTCGGCTCTGGTGTTTGCGGATGTGTCGAAAATGGGGGCGCGAGATCGGCATTTCAACCGTGTCTCGGTATCTCGCATAATGCGGGCATGTTTCCGTCGCCGCCGAAGGTCCTCGCGCTGATCCCGCCGATGACCCAGTTGAACACCCCGTATCCCGCGACGGCCTATTTGAGCGGCTTTCTGCGCAGTCGCGAGGTGCCCTTCGCGCAGGCGGATCTTGCGCTCGAGCTCGTCCTAGCGGTGATGAGCAAATCAGGTCTGGAAATGCTCGCTGAGTCTGTGGAAGCGCGCAGCGCCAAACGGCGCACGGAGACAGAGCGCGTTTTTTTGGCGTCGCGTGACCTTTATAGCGCGACCATTGAACCGGTGATCGCGTTTCTGCAGGGGCGCGATGCGACTCTGGCGCACCGCATCGCCTCGCGGCGCTACCTTCCCGAGGGTCCGCGATTTTCGGTCTTGGCCGCATACGAAGGGGATGACCCACTCGCTTGGGCTTTCGGTGCTCTTGGGACGCAGGATCGCGCGCGGCACCTCGCGACGCTGTATTTGAACGACATCGCCGATGTGATCCGCGATGCCATCGATCCCGGCTTCGAGTTCGTACGCTATGGTGAAAAACTAGCTGCGAGCCAGTCCGAGTTCGGACCTCTCGAACGCGCGTTAGCTCGCCCACGACATTTGCTCGATCGATTTCTCGAGCAGCTGACTCGCCAAGCTCTCGACGCGAACACACCTGATTTGGTGCTGCTGTCAGTCCCATTCCCGGGGGCGCTCTATGGCGCACTGCGTATCGCGCAGACGGTGCGGTCGTTGCGCCCGCAAGCGACCATCGTGATGGGCGGGGGTTACGTCAATACCGAATTGCGTGAGCTTGGCGAACCGAAGCTGTTCGATTTCGTCGACTATGTGACGCTCGATCGAGGTGAGGCGCCGCTGTGGGCGATCATCGAGTTGCTGCGCGGGCAGCGCGATCCGACACGGCTCATTCGAACCTTCATTCGTACGAAAGAAGGTGAGGTGCGCTACGTCGACGCCGGTGATTTGGAAATTCCCTTCACTGATACCGGCACACCGACTTGGCAAGGCTTGCCACTCGATCGCTACCTATCGCTGCTCGACATGTTGAACCCGATGCACCGCCTTTGGTCGGAGGGTCGCTGGAACAAGCTCACCGTCGCGCATGGCTGCTATTGGAAGAAGTGCAGTTTCTGCGATGTGAGCCTCGACTACATCTCGAACTATCAAACGGCGAGCGCCGCTGTACTCGTCGATCGTATCGAGACGATCGTGGCCGAAACAGGCGAGAGTGGCTTTCATTTCGTCGACGAGGCCGCGCCGCCCAAAGTATTAAAAGCGCTCGCTGCTGAACTGCTGCGACGGCAGACGACGATTTCTTGGTGGGGCAATATTCGTTTCGAAAAAACCTTCACACCGGCGCTATGTGAAGAGTTGGCTGCCAGTGGGTGTATCGCCGTTTCGGGCGGTCTCGAGGTGGCCTCGGATAGACTGCTCAAGCTGATGAAGAAGGGCGTCTCGGTGGCGCAAGTCGCGCGGGTGACGCGCTCCTTTACCGATGCTGGCATTCTGGTGCACGCGTATTTGATGTACGGTTTTCCGACGCAGACGGTGGCGGAGACGATCGACTCGCTCGAGTACGTGCGTCAGTTATTCGCCGAGGGCTGCGTGCAATCTGGGTACTTCCACCGCTTCACGTGCACGGTGCATTCGCCCGTCGGTCTGAATCCCGCCGAGTATGGCGTGAGCTTGATTCCACCGCCGCAAGGGCGCTTTGCTCGCAATGACATCGGCTTTCACGATCCGAGCGGCGTTGATCATGATGTGCTTGGCAAGGCGTTGAGCGCGGCGCTCTACAACTACATGCATGGCGTCGCGCTCGATCGACCGGTGCGCGACTGGTTCGCCGAGGTCATGCCGGAGGCGCGTTTGCCGCGTACCCGTGTACCGGCGAACTATATCGCTCGTGCTTTGGCGGGCGAAATCGACTAACGGTTCAGGCTTGCGTGATGATGTAGCTCGCGTCTGGCGCGAACGCCGACCACTGCGCTGCCGTGAATTGCCAAGAAGCCCAACCTGCCGTCTTCAAGCCTCGATAGGCTTCGCGCTGCGATAGGTCGGGCAGGGCATCGAATACGAAGTCAGACAGCCCCGGGTTGTGACCAACCACGCACAGGTGATCGTGGCCATCACCCTGAGCGTCGATGACGCGTCGTACGGTGGCGGCACTCGCCAAGTAGAGCTCAGGCAGATAGTCGACTGACGTCGCTTCTAGCTCGAGTGCTCGTATGACGATCGCGGCCGTTTCCCGGGTCCGTTTGGCGCTACTGACAAGCAGTTTGGAAGGTCGCCCGAACTGCGCGAGTGCCCCGGCTGCCGCGAGCACTTCTGCGCGACCGATCTCGTCTAACGCACGATCAATATCGCCGCTCGGAGCCGAGACCTCTGCATGACCGTGCCGCAGCAGGGTCAAGCGTCGCTGCATCGTCACGATCGGCGAACCTCGATACGCCCCTCGATTTCGCGAACTTCAAAAATCCGGATCGGTTCGTAAGCCGGTGGCGTCAGCGCGGCGCCCGTTTTGAGGCAAAAGCGCGCGCCATGTCGCGGGCAAATCACGACACCGCAGGGCGTTGTCGCATCGCCCTCAAGTTCGGCACCGGCCAAGGCTTCGCCGTCATGGGTGCATCGATCTTCGAAAGCGTGCAATTGACCGTCTAATCGAGCGACAGCGACGTAATCGCCATCCACATCGACTTCGAGACGACTTTGACTGGCGAGTTGCTCGATCGTGCCCGCCGCTACCCAGCCCGCGCTCACATCATCCCCGTTTGCAGGCGAGCCGCCTCGGACATCATCGACTGATTCCAAGGGGGGTCGAAAACAAGCTCGACTTTGGCTTCGCGTACGGTTGGAATGATCTCGATCTTTTCTTTGACGTCCTGAACGAGCACATCACCCATGCCGCAGCCCGGCGCTGTCAACGTCATCTTGACGGCGACATCGCGCGTGCCATCGTCATTGGGTGCCACTTCGCACTCGTAAACGAGACCTAGCTCTACGATGTTGATGGGAATCTCAGGGTCGTAGCAGCTGCGCATCTGTTGCCAGGCGAGCGCTTGTACGTCGGCTGCGGTCGCGCCGGGGGGCAGCTCGGGTGCTTGCAGAGTCTGTTTGCCGATGGCGTCGGCGTTCTCACCGGAGAGGCGGTAGAGATTGCCCTCGATGTACAGCGTGAAACTGCCACCCAAGGCTTGCGTAATGAACCCGGAGAGTCCTGATTTGAGCGTGATCGAATCGCCCGAGGGGACCATCACCGCCGGGGTGTCGCGCGAGAGGATGAAAGCTTCGTTCTCGTGACTACGCATGGTGTCATTCCGTGGATACAGCCGCGCTGCCGCCACGATGGGCGAGTGCAGCCGAGAGGGTGTGCCAGCAAAGGCTTGCGCATTTGACGCGCGCCGGGTATTCGCGAACACCCGAGAGGGCGGCGAGTTTGCCGAGTCCGTCGGGTACCGGCGCATCAGTGGGTGAGGTGAGTGTGCGATGAATCACATCACTGAGTGCCGTGATCGCGCGCTCGTCCAAGCCTTTGATCGCCTCGGTCATGAGCGATGCGGAGGCGGTCGAAATGGCGCAACCCTTGCCCTCAAAACGGACGTCGCTGACCGTGTCGCCTTCGAGGCGCAGCGTGAGCGTCAGGCGATCGCCGCAAAGCGGATTATGTCCATCGGCCGAGGTGTCGCAGGGCTCGAGCTTGCCGAAATTGCGAGGGTTTTTGTTGTGATCGAGAATGACGTCTCGATACAGATCCTTCAAATCCATCAGCCGAAAACCTCCAGCGCACGGTGTAGTGCGCCGATCAATTGGTCGACATCGGTCTGGTTCGTATAGCAACCGAACGAGGCCCGTGCTGTCGCCGGAACACCGAAGAAATCCATCACCGGCATCGCGCAGTGGTGTCCGGCCCGAACCGCGACACCTTCAGAATCGAGAATGGTGCCAAGATCGTGCGGGTGAACTTGCTCGAGCGTGAACGAAATGACGCCAGCCTTATTCGTTGCCTCACCGATGATCTGCAATCCCGGAATGGTTCGCAGTGCATCCGTCGCGTAGCGAAGTAAGGCCTGTTCGTGGGCATGAACCTTGTCGATGTCGAGCGATTCGAGATAGTCGATTGCGGCGGCCAGACCGACAGCGCCTGAGATGTTCGGGGTGCCAGCCTCGAAACGGTAGGGGAGTTCGTTGTAGGTCGTTTTCTCGAATGAGACCGTGCGGATCATGTCGCCGCCGCCTTGCCAGGGTGGCATCTCGGCGAGCACCGATTCGCGAGCCCACAACACACCCATGCCGGTGGGGCCGTAGAGTTTGTGACTTGAGAAGGCGTAAAAGTCGCAGTCGAGAGCCTGGAGATCGATTCGCTGATGGGCTACAGCCTGAGCGCCATCGACCAGCACGAGGCTACCGTTTTTTCGTGCAGCCGAAATGACTTCCTGGATCGGCAGCACGGTACCCAAAGAATTCGAAACCTGGGTGATTGCCACCAATCGCGTCTTGGGTGATAGCAGTTGGTGATAGGACGAAAGATCGAGTTCGCCGCGTCGATCGATGGGGATGACTCGTAGTACCGCGCCACTGCGCTCACAGGCCATCTGCCACGGAACGATATTCGCGTGATGCTCCATCCAACTGATGAGGATTTCGTCACCAGGCTTTAGCGAGCGTCCCCAGGATTGAGCGACGAGGTTGATCGACTCGGTCGTGCCTCGGGTGAAGATCACTTCTCGAAGCGTCCGGGCATTGAGGAATCGTCGAACTCGCTCCCTCGAGGCTTCGAAGGCGTCGGTAGCCTTCTGGCTCAATTCGTAGACCCCGCGATGGACGTTCGCATGCAGATGCCGCTCGTAATGCACGATCGCATCGATGACCGAAGCAGGTCTTTGCGACGAGGCGGCCGTATCGAGAAAAGCCAGTCGCTTGCCACGCACGGTGGTGGCCAGTATCGGAAAGTCCTGTCGGACTCGCTCGACGTCATATTTTTCGAGCGAGGTATGAATCACGCTCATGTCGTCGACCCCTGCGCTGCGATCGCACCGGGGAGTTGGCGAACTAGACTCGCTTCGATGTGGTGACGCAACTCCACCGAAGGCACGTGGATCAACACGTCGCTGACGAAAGCCCACTTGAGCAGTGCCTCCGCCGTGACCTGATCGATGCCGCGCGAGAGCAAGTAGAAGAGCATGTCGCCATCGAGTTTACCGACGGTAGCACCGTGGGTTGCGGTGACTTCGTTTGTATAGATTTCGAGCTGCGGTCGAACGTTCGCTTCCGCTTCGATCCCGGTCAGCAGAGTCTTGAGTGATTGTCCTGAGTGAGTCCCGTGCGCGCCGTCGCCGACGAGCATGTGGCCGTTGAAGGCGATCTTGCTGCGTCCGCTTGCGATTCCCCGAAAGAGTTGATGGGTCTGTGCTCGTCGAGCTTGATGGTCGATGCGCACATACGAATCGTGCTGTTGTTGCCCATCTGCAATCACTGCGCTGTTCCAGTGCAGCGCGGCGCCTTGGCCGCGGTGAGTGACGAAGGCGGTGGAGCGACTCGAGACCGGAGTGTCCCCGCGGTCTGCGCTCGTAATGTGAGTGAGGTAGCACTGACTCGATGCGCCCAAAGACAAGTCGAGCGTTTCGATGTAGGAAGCGGCACTGACAAAGTGCTGCCATCGGGCGAGTTTGAGTGTCGATCGCTCGGCAAGGGAAATGGCAAGCGCGAGATTCGTGGCGGCTGCGCCCGAGCCCAGGGCAAGGTGACGCTCGATCAGGGTGAGCTCAGCGCCCAACTCGAGTTGTACGTTGATCGCAGGCTGACCGATGCGAGTCGCCACATGCAGGATTTCGACTTGCACGCACTGCTTCGCGAGCACGCGCAGGTTCAAGGTTTCACGACGCCCTTTTTGATTGACGTGCAGGTAATGCAGATCGACGGGGTTAAGGCCGAGCGCCGTGGTGATCGGCGTCGTGTCGGTTGCGGCTGGCTGGATGTCGAGCGTTGCGCCGTTCGGTAGTGCATCCGAGAGGATGGCCGAGAACCGGCCATCGACCAACACGAGGCGACACTCCATCGTTTTGGTCGGAAGCTCAACTGAGAGCGGGTCGGTGGCTGGGTCGTCCGTCGCTGAATGGTCCGCCGCTTGCTCGAAGGGCAGGCGCGACAGCGCGCGAACGTTCGCGTACTTCCAGTTTTCGTCGCGATTCGTCGGTGCTCGCGACGGGGCCGTCATTGCGCTGGCAGTCATGGGATCAGGCAGCATCCGCCAGCAGCCAATCGTAGCCGCGAGCTTCGAGTTCGAGGGCGAGCTCGGGACCACCCGTCTTGATGATGCGTCCGCGCGCGAGCACATGCACCACATCGGGTTTGATGTAGTCGAGCAAGCGTTGGTAGTGAGTGACGAGCACGACGGCACGATCGGGTGATCGCAAGGAGTTCACACCGTTGGCAACGACCTTGAGTGCATCGATGTCGAGACCCGAATCCGTTTCATCGAGCAGAGCGAGTTTCGGCTCGAGCACGAGCATCTGCAGGATCTCGTTGCGCTTTTTCTCGCCACCCGAGAAACCCTCGTTCACGCCGCGCGAGAGAAACGACTCATCCATCTGCATCAATCGCATCTTTTCGCGCACGAGCGTCAGAAACTCGAAGGCATCCACTTCGGGTAAACCACGATGCTTTCGCGCGGCATTGAGTGCGGCTTTTAGCAAATAGACGTTGTTCACCCCAGGGATTTCGACCGGATATTGAAAGCCTAAGAAAAGACCCGCCTGCGCGCGCTCCTCCGGTGCCAGCGCGAGTAGATCGGCGCCGTCGAAACGAACGCTGCCCGAGGTGACCTCGTATCCCGGACGACCGGCGAGGGTGTAGGCGAGGGAGCTTTTGCCGGCACCGTTCGGGCCCATGATGGCGTGAACTTCGCCTGCTTTGACGGTCAGGTTCAGGCCGCGCAGAATCTCGCGCTCACCGATCCGAGTCTGCAATGAATTAATTTCGAGCATGATGATCTCCGTTCAGCCGACCGAGCCTTCGAGACTGACCGCGAGCAGGTTCTGTGCTTCCACGGCGAACTCCATCGGCAATTCCTTGAACACGCTTTTGCAAAAGCCGTTGACAATCATATTGACGGCGTCTTCCTCGGCGATGCCGCGCTGCAGGCAGTAGAAGAGTTGATCCTCACTGATGCGCGAGGTCGATGCCTCGTGTTCCACGGTTGCCGTCGGATTCTTCACTTCTACATAGGGGAACGTGTGTGCGCCGCAGTCGCCGCCCATCAGCAAAGAATCACATTGCGTGAAGTTACGCGCGCCACTGGCCGTCGGAAGAATCTTCACAAGACCTCGATAGGTGTTCTGGCCGTGTCCCGCCGAGATGCCCTTGGAGACGATGGTGCTGCGGGTATTGGCGCCAATATGGATCATCTTCGTGCCGGTGTCGGCCTGCTGACGATGGTTGGCAAGCGCTACCGAGTAGAACTCGCCGACCGAGTTTTCGCCGCGCAACACGCAGCTCGGATACTTCCACGTGATGGCCGAGCCCGTTTCAACCTGAGTCCACGAAATTTTGGAGTTACGACCGCGGCATTCGCCGCGCTTGGTGACGAAGTTGTAGATACCGCCCACGCCGTTTTCATCGCCTGGGTACCAGTTCTGCACGGTCGAATATTTGATCTCGGCGTGATCGAGGGCGACCAGTTCCACCACGGCAGCATGCAACTGGTTTTCGTCGCGCATCGGTGCGGTACAACCTTCGAGATAACTCACGTGGCTGCCTTCGTCAGCGATGATCAGCGTGCGTTCGAACTGGCCCGTCTTGGCGGCGTTGATGCGAAAGTAGGTCGACAGCTCCATCGGGCAACGAACGCCCTTCGGGATATAGACGAAAGATCCGTCCGAGAACACCGCTGAATTCAAGCAGGCGTAGTAGTTGTCGGTGTGCGGCACAACGCTGCCGAGATAACGTTCGATCAACTCCGGATGCTTTTGTACGGCCTCCGAGAACGAGCAGAACACGACACCGGCTTTTTCGAGCCGATCTTTGAAGGTGGTGGCAACCGAGACGCTGTCGAACACGGCATCGACGGCGACGCCTGCCAAGCGCGCTCTCTCGTGCAGGGGCACGCCGAGTTTTTCGTAGGTCGCGAGCAACTTGGGGTCGACCTCATCGAGGCTTTTGGGGCCGTCGGTCTTCGCCTTGGGAGCCGAGTAGTAGGAGAGCGCTTGGTAGTCGATGGGCTGCACGCGCACGTGTGCCCACGCGGGTTCGCGCATGGTCAGCCAATGGCGATAGGCGCGCAGTCGCCATTCGGTCAAAAACGCCGGCTCGCGCTTGATCGCGGAAATCTTCCGGACGACGTCCTCGTCGAGTCCTGGAGGCAGGCTGTCGGATTCAATGTCGGTGACGAAGCCATGTTGATAGCCGCGACCGACGAGTTCGTTGAGTTGTGCGTTTTCGCTCATGTGTGTGCCTTTATCTGCCAAGCGCTGCGGCGGCGCGACCGCCCCGTGCGGGACGCAGCTCGCGTTCGAGCGGTGCCAGTTCGACGCTCGACCCGTCCAAGCCGGCCAACTGCGCGAGGCTCACCTGATGCAGCGAGCGCCTTAGCGCGAGATTGACTCGCTGCCAGGTGCGGCCCACGCCGCAGGTGGTTTCGAGTTCGCATTGACCGGCGCCCGCGGCGCAGTCCGTTACCGCGACCGGACCCTCGAGCGCATCGAGGATGGCGGCCGCAGAGATCTCCGCGGCGGGGCGAGCCAAGGTGTAACCGCCATGCAAGCCACGGGTCGAACGCACGAGGCCCGCGCGATGCAGGGCCTTTAGGGCTTTGCTGACGGTCGGCACCGCGATCTGCGTGCGCTCGGCGAGGGCCGCAGCGCTTTGCTGTGTCTGCGGCGCACGGGCGAGCTCGGCGAGGATCACCGTGGCGTAGTCGGTCATTTTGCTGATACGAATCATAAAACAGCACCATTTTAGTCCGATTTACCGAAGACTGCATCTCCTTTGGTAATATCCCGCGCCCTCATGAGCGCTCCCCCCGTCCGCATCCGAGATTTGCATTACGCCGTCGGCACCAGACCGATTTTTGCGGGCGTGGACATCGACGTGCCGCAAGGTCAGATCACCGCCGTGATGGGCCCGAGTGGAACGGGCAAGACGACGCTACTGCGTCTGTTGACCGGCCAGGTTGCGGCCGACCGCGGGCGAATCGAACTCTTTGGGGAGAGTGTCGGCGAGTTGGATAAGGCGCGCTTGTATGCGCTACGTCGTCGAACCGGCATGCTGTTTCAAAACGGCGCCTTGCTGACCGATCTGACGGTATTCGAGAACGTCGCGTTTCCCGTGCGGGCGCATGCTCGTTTGCCGGAGTCGGTTTTGCGGCGCTTGGTTTTAACCAAACTTGAGGCCGTTGGCTTGCGCGGTGCGGCTGACTTGATGCCCTCGCAGCTCTCCGGTGGCATGGCGCGACGCGTGGCGTTAGCACGAGCCATCGTGATGGACCCCGAATTATTGATCTACGACGAACCCTTCGTGGGCCTCGATCCGATTTCGATGGGCGTGATCGTGCGTTTGATTCGAGAGCTCAACGATACGCTCGGTGTCACGAGTATCGTCGTGTCGCACGATGTCGAAGAGCTTGCGACGATTGCGCACCGAAGCTATCTCTTGTCGGAAGGTCGAGTGGTTGCTTCCGGGACGCCCGAGGAGCTTGCGCGCAGTGATGAGCCGGTCGTCCGACAGTTTATGAGCGGGGCGGCTGATGGTCCGGTGCCGTTCCATTTTCCCGCCGGTGATTTAGCCTCCGACGTGCTCGCACCGACCGACCGCACGAGGGTTCGCTCGTGATGGGCAGTGGTTGGATCGGAAATAGCGTGGGGCGTGTTGGCGCGGTTGTGCTGTTTCTGTTGCGAGTGCTGCGACAGTGCCCATCAGCGCTCGCAAAGCCGCGTGCCGTCGTTCATCAAATTTACAACGCGGGTGCGCGCTCGCTCGTCATCATCATGCTGAGCGGTCTTTTCGTCGGCATGGTGCTCGGGTTGCAGGGCTTCGATCTGTTGCAACGTTTCGGATCCGAAGATGCGCTCGGTGTTGCCGCAGCGCTCGGATTGCTCAAGGAACTGGGGCCCGTCGTGACGGCGCTCTTGTTTGCGGGGCGAGCGGGGACCGCTTTGACCTCGGAAATCGGCTTGATGCGCGCGACGGATCAATTGACGGCCATGGAGATGATGGCGGTCGATCCGCTGCGCTATGTGATCGCACCGCGCTTCCTAGGTGGCGTCATTGCGATGCCGTTGCTCGTGGCGATCTTCGACATCGTGGGGCTCTTCGGCGCGCAGCTGATCGGCGTGCAGCTCATGGCGGTCGATCCGGGCGCCTTCTGGTCGCAAATGCAGGCGGCGGTCGAGCTCGACGATGTCAATGAAGGCATCGTCAAAAGCATTTGCTTTGGATTTGCTTGCAGCCTGATCGCCGTATACGAGGGCTATCACGCGCCACCGACGGCGCAGGGTGTGGGTCTTGCCACGACGCGCACCGTAGTCGTCTCGTCGGTACTCGTGCTCTTGATCGACTACATGCTGACAGCCGCTTTTCTCGGAAGGTAATCCCGTATGAAACCGCAACGCTCACTCGAAATCGGCACTGGCCTGTTCGTCCTACTCGGCTTTGCCGCGCTCTTTTTCCTCACGACGCAACTGCCGGGTAGTGGGCTCTCGCTTGGCGAGCAGGCGGGCTATCGAGTGACGGCCAAGTTCGACAATGTCGGTGACTTGAAGGTGGGCTCACCGGTCAGCATGGCGGGTGTTCGAATCGGGCGCGTCGAGGGTATCAGTTTTGATCCGAACGACTACCGTGCTGTGGTTTCACTCAACATCGAGTCGTCTTTCGATCGTATCCCCGATGACAGTGATGCCAGCATTCAGACTCAAGGTTTGCTCGGCGGCAAGTATGTGGGGATCGGTCCCGGTGGCTCCGAAACTTTTCTCGCCGAGGGTAGTCAAATCGAGTTCACCCAGTCGGCGATCGTGCTCGAATCACTCGTGAACAAGTTCTTCGCCAATTTTGCGAGCAAAGACGCCGGCAGTGACGCCGCCAAGGCTGAGTAAGGAAACCATCATGATCCGATCACCGATCCCCCTGTTTTTGTTGTTGCTCGTAACGCTGCTCGGTAGTACGTCGGCACTCGCGCAGAGCAAGGCGAGCGTCGTCAACGCGAGTGAGCCCAATGCGCTCATCGAGACGGCGGCCAATGCGATGGTTGGCGAGCTCGAGTCGCGACGGGCTGAGTTGCGCAAGGATCCGGCCAAGCTCGGTGAGTTGGTTGATCGCATCTTGTTGCCGCATTTCGACGTCAATCACGCCGCCCGTCTCGTACTCGGCAAGCATTGGCGTACGGCGACGCCCGAGCAGCGCCAGCAATTCATTGATGCGTTCTACGGCTCGCTGATGAGCAACTATGGTGACGCGTTGCTCGAGTTCACAGGCGATCGGATCAAGGTGTTGCCGACGCCGGTCCCGGCCGATGCCGTTTCGGCGAGTGTCCGCACTGAGGTTCGGCGCAGCAACGGTACCCGTGTTCCGGTGAACTACTCCTTACGAAAGACCGAGGCTGGTTGGAAAGTTTGGGATGTGGTCATCGAAGGCATCAGCTACGTGAAGAGCTTTCGAGAGGATTTCGGCGCGGAAATCGACCAGAAGGGCCTCGATGCCGTGATCCAGCGCCTGCAAGCTCAAAATCGGGGTGTGGGTCGCAAAGGATGAGCGGTTTTCAGCTTTCTGCGACCGCGGAAACGGGTGCCTGCCGTGCCGGTGGTGAGCTCAGCTTCGCGAACGCGGTGCAGGCTCACGCCGAGTTGCAACACCTGATCACGGTGGGTGGGAAGGTCAGCATCGATTGCGGGGCGCTGGAGCGCATCGATAGCGCGGGACTTGCCGTGCTGCTCGACATCGTCGCGCTGGCGCGCGCGCAGGGTACCGAGCTGCGCTACGTCAACTTGCCAGCCGGCGTCTTGCGTCTTGCTCGCCTCGGTGGCGTCGAGTCCTTGCTGCCGGTCTAAGTTCACCGCGCCCGATCAGGGCTCTTTGGGCGAATCTTCGCTGAGCTCTCGCTCGAGCTCAGCTTCCAAATCTTCACCTGTCGTGACGCCGTCGTTCACCAAAAACTCACGCCGCTGCAGATAGGCGCTACGAATGAAGGCGTAGCTGTCGCCGGTGCGATCGAGAACGGCATCTGCATCGAGCAGTCGCACGCGGCGCTCGAACTTATCGCCAGCCCATAGGCCGTAGCGAGTGCTGTCGTCTTCGAGGTAAGAGCGCGGCTCAGCGAAGTCATCCACGATGCTGCCGATTCCGTCACGCAAGGTATAGGGCCCAAGGAAGGGAACGACGACATAGATCCCGCTCGGCACGCCCCAGGCGCCCAGCGTTTGACCGAAGTCCTCGTCGTGACGCTCGAGCCCGGCCGAGGTGGCAGGATCAAAGAGACCGCCCAAGCCTAGGGTGGTATTCAGTGTGATTCGGCCGAGATCCGAGAGCGCCGGCACGAACTTTCCTTGCAAGGCATTGTTGACCATCGTCACGGGATACTTCGCGTTGAAGAACGCATTCGATACACCGATCTGGATGGGTTCCGGCACGAGCTGGTGGTAACCGCGCGCGACCGGGCGCAGCAAGGCTCGGTCGAGATCTTCATTGAATTGATGCGCGACTCGATTGACACGCTCGAGCGGATCGCGGGAGTCACTCGAGTTCGAGCCGGTGGTCGCGCACGCCGAGAGCGCCAACGACAACAGAGCAAGCGCGGACGCTCGCCAAAGGGAAGCAGGGGAATTCATGGTCGTATTTTATCAGTTTCCCGAGTCAGGTCGGGCTGATCTACTCGCACGTTTGCCGCTTTCGATTAGCGCATCACGAACTTCCTTGCTGCGCGCCTCGAAACGCGCGCGCTGCACTCCCGAAATATCGGGATGCGCGATCGCCAACTCCAATTGTTTGACGGCCAGAGGCAGATCGCCATTGGCGATATGATATTCAGCCATGTAGTGATGCGCGTCGGCTGTGTCGCCCGCCCCGCTGGCAGCCACGGCCGTCAACCGAATTTGCTCCGGTGTGGGTGGAACATTGTTGAATAGATCGAGCAGAACGCGGTGCGCTTCCTTGGATTGCCCGCTTTGCATCAGCACTTCGGCATATCGGATGGTCAACGGAATGTTGCGCGGAGCCACTTGCAAGGCTTTCTCGAGGCTGCTGCGTGCAAGGTCGAGTTGTCCTGCCGCAAATAGTGCCTGTCCAAGAGCGGCTTGTAGCAGTGGGCTCTCGGGTTGTGCGGCTGCGAGTTCGATTAAGGTGCTCGCTGCTTGGTCGCGCTCGCCGGCGCGTAATTGCGCCAAAGCCTGACCGTATCGTTGCGCAGGATTGAGCGGTGCTCGGTCGGTTAGTGCGGCGTAGTAGGTGCGCAAGTCGCTATCGTTCGATGCGCCCAGCACTCGGACGCGCTCGCGAACGAAGGCGTAAGAGGGGCTCTCGGGTATGACTTTGGGAGCGAGTTGCGCCGCGCGATCGCGTGACTCGGCAATGCGATTGGTGGTGACGGGGTGAGTTCTCAGGAATTCGGGAACCTGAGCGCCCGCGAGTCCGGCGCGTCGCCCGAGCGTCTCAAAGAAATCGGGCATGGCGCTCGGGTCGTAGCCCGCTGCGGCCAAGAAGCCAATCCCGATCCGATCTGCCTCGTACTCATTGGCGCGCGTGAAGTTGATTTGTTGCTGAGCCGCCGTGCCTTGCGAAATCGCGATACCCGCTTGAATGGCATCGCTCGAACCCGTTGCCATGCCAACGAGGACGGCCGCGAGCAGCGCAGCGGCAGAGGCCATTCCTTGACGCCCTCGGGCTTGGATCGAACGAGCGATATGCCGTTGGGTGACGTGCGCGATTTCGTGTGCGAGCACACTGGCCAGTTGTGCCTCGTTGGCGGTCGCAGTGATGAGTCCGTAGTTCACGCCGATGAAGCCGCCGGGGAGGGCGAACGCGTTGATATCACCCTCACGCACGACAAAAAAATGAAACCGTTGCTCTGAGTCGCTGGCTTGCGAGGCGATACGACTTCCGACGTTCTGGATGTAGTCGGTGACCTCGGGGTCTTCGAGGATGAGCCCTTGCTCACGCAGACCGCGCACGACCATCAAGCCGATTCGATATTCGTCGCCGAGTGTCAGCGCGGAATTGGCCGCCGAGCCGATGTTGGGCAGATCGATCGCATTACCCTGAGCAGACGCTTGGCCGCTGGTGAGTGCCGTCAAGGCCGCCAAGCCGAGAATCAGCAATGGCTGCCACAGGCCTGCCCTGAGTCGACCGATTAATGAACCGCGAGTCTGCATGCCTGAACTAGACCACGATGGGCGGGCCAAGTTCAACGGCGCACCCGGCTCTGATCAGAGCGTCTCCGAGGCGTGATCGGCGAGGCGAGAGCGTTCGCCACGGACCAAGGTGACGTGGCCCGAATGTCCCCAGCCTTGGAAGCGGCTGACCACGAAGGTTAGACCGGAGGTGGTTTCCGTCAGATAGGGTGTATCAATCTGCGCGATATTGCCGAGGCAGACGATCTTCGTGCCAGGACCTGCACGCGTCACCAGGGCCTTCATCTGCTTCGGCGTGAGGTTTTGCGCTTCATCAAGGATCACATAGCGATTCAGGAAGGTGCGCCCGCGCATGAAATTCAGCGAGCGGATCTTGATGCGATTTCGAAGTAGATCGTTGGTTGCAGCGCGACCCCAACTACCGCCGTCGGAGCTTTGCGTCAGTACTTCGAGGTTGTCCATCAGGGCGCCCATCCAGGGCTCCATCTTTTCTTCCTCGGTGCCCGGTAGAAATCCGATGTCCTCGCCGAGTGGAATCGTCACGCGGGTCATGATGATTTCCGCGTAACGATTGTGCTCCAACGTTTGCACGAGGCCCGCTGCCAAGGTCAGCAGTGTTTTACCGGTACCAGCAGGTCCCAAGATCGAGACGAAATCGACCTCGGGATCCATCAAAAGATTGAGTGCGAAGTTCTGCTCGCGATTGCGTGCACAGATACCCCATACGCCGTGCTTGTCGCCGCGAAAGTCCCGCACGATTTCGAGCGTCGCGGTATTGCCTTGTAGTTTGCGCACGATGGCCTCGATGCCGCCGTCGCGCTCTTCGTAAACGAATTGGTTCGGTATCCACTTGCCAACGGCCGGTCCCGAGATTTCGTAAAACGTTCGCGTGCCTTCTTTCCACGAACGCATGTTCTTGCCGTGTCGTTCCCAAAAGTCGGCAGGCAGGGCTTCGTGGCCGGGTGATAAGACATCGGCATCTTCAATCGCGCGATCGCTGAAGTAGTCCTCAGCATGTACGCCAACGACCGCCGCCTTGATACGGAGGTTGATGTCCTTAGAAACGAGGACAACGCGGGCTTCGGAATGCAGCGCCTGCAGTGCCAAGGTTTGCGCAAGTATCGCGTTGTCGTTGCCCTGGCCCGGCAAGTTTTCCGGCAGTTGAATATTGAGCTGCTGCGTCTGGAAGAACAGTCTGCCGCTGCTTGGCTTCTTGCCGTGATTGCCGGACATGTGGTTCGGCAGGGGCAGGCCGCTTTCGATTTGTTCGCGCGTCGCATCGCGCATCAAATCGTCCAAGAAACGGCTGACCTGGCGCACGTTGCGCGAGGCTTCCGACACGCCTTTCTTGTGGGCATCGAGTTCTTCGAGCACCACCATGGGCAGATAGATGTCGTGCTCTTCGAAGCGGAATATCGCAGCCGGATCGTGCATCAGCACGTTGGTGTCGAGCACGAAGAGTCGGCGCTCGCGGGTGCTGCGCCGACGCTTAGTCGGAGCAGCGCTCTTCGTTGCGCGGCTCAAAGCGCTTTCGCCGCAGCGAGCACCACTTGGGCATGGCCCTCGGCTTTGACCTTGCGCCACTCGGCGGCCAGTTTTCCATCGCTATCGATCAGGAAGGTACTGCGCTCGATGCCGAACACCTTCTTGCCGTACATGTTCTTTTCGCGGATGACATCAAAGAGCTGGCACAGCGACTCATCGGCATCGGAGAGTAGCTCATAGTTCAGCTTTTCTTTGGTGCGAAACTTCTGATGCGAGGAGCAGCTGTCGCGCGAGATCCCGACCACTTGGGTGTTTGCCCGTCGGAACTGCGCTTGCAGATCGCGAAACTCCTGAGCCTCGATCGTGCAACCGGGTGTCATGTCCTTCGGATAGAAGAATAAGACGACCTTGGAGCCCGCTGCGTCCTTCAACCGCCATTCATTGCCGTCTGTGGTGACGGCTTTGAAATCCGGCACTTTCTTACCGATGACGACTTTACTGGTGGCAGTCTTGGTCATGAGCACTCCAGGGTGTAGTCAGAATGAGGTTGTCGGATCAGGATTTTACGGGCTCGAGAATGGCATCCAGGTTACGGGAGTCGCAAAACTCCATGAACTCCTCGCGCAGATGCGCGAGGTGCAATTTACTGGGCACGTTGACGATCATCTGCACCGAGAACATCAGCGCGCCAGTGTGTGCCGCCGGATAGGTGCGCGTGGCGACCTCTGCGATATCGATACCCCGTTGCGCACAGAATCCAGAGAGCGCCGAGACGATGCCCGTCTGATCGAGACAGACGGCATCGATGGAGTAGGGTAGGTACTCCGTTCGCGCGGGTCGTGGCTCCGTTCGCTGTAGATGCAGCGTGATTCCCGACTCCGTGGCAAATCGGGCGAGTTCCGACTCGAGTTTGGCCAAGGAGTGCCAATTGCCGCCCACGAGGGCGACCATCGCAAATTCACTGCCGAGACTCGCCATGCGGCTTTCGCTGATATTGCCGCCGCAATCGCTGATGACTTTCGTGAGGTCGTGAACGAGGCCTGTTCGATCCGGCCCGATGGCCGAGATGGCGATGTGTTGCTTCATGTCGGCAGGAGTGTAGCGATTCGCAGGCGTGACCGCGACCCGGTTGCACCACTTGGCGCGTGGCTCGTAACATCCACGGTCTTCCTCATCCCCTCGGTAAGCTCATGTCAGCCGGCTTGTTTGCAGGCAGTTCCGTTGCGATCGTCACGCCGATGCGTGCCGACGGTTCCATCGATTTCGCGGCTTGGGAGCGATTGCTCGAATATCACGTCAGTCACGAGACCGACGCCATCATCGTCGGTGGTACGACCGGTGAATCCGCAACGATCACGGACCACGAGTTGCGTGAGCTCGTCTTGGCGGCGCAGAAGTTTGTACGGGGCCGCGTTCAAATCTTGGCTGGCGCGGGTGTGAGCAGCACTGCGATGACGGTTGAGCGAGTGCGCTGGCTATCCGACTTGGGTGTCGATGGGCTGCTCGTCGTGACACCCGCGTACGTCAAGCCGACGCAGGAAGGTCTGTTTCGTCACTACGTGGCCGTTGCCGAGGCGTCGACCGTGCCCGTCATGCTCTACAACGTGCCGGGTCGCACGGGTGTCGACATGCAACCTTCCACGGTGGCACGACTGGCCGAGATCCCTCGTATCGTCGCGATCAAAGAGGCGGTGGCCGATATCACCCGCATCGAGTCGCTATGCCGTCTCGCGCCGACCATCACGATACTGTCGGGCGATGATCCGACAGCCTGCTCGGCGATTTTGGCGGGTGCGCAGGGCGTGGTATCGGTGACGGCGAATGTCGCGCCGCAGGCGATGGCTCGCATGATCAAGGCGGCAAGGACAGGGGATGTCGAGACCGCGCGTGCCCTCGACTCGACCTTGGCAGGTCTACACAGCGAGCTCTTCTGCGAACCCAACCCCATCCCGGTGAAATGGGCCCTCGCGCGCATGGGTCTGATGGGTCCCGGTATTCGACTGCCGCTCGTGTCGTTGTCGCCCGAATTGTGGCCGCGCGTTGAAGCAGCGATCGCTCGCGCTGGCCTGCCGCTAGCGCCTACAATGCGCGCATGAACTTGTTTCTCACGATCCATCCTCGACGGTTGTCGCTCCTCGTTGGATTGGTGCTATTGCCAGGCTGCGCGGCGATCAACCCGTTCCAGACCACTTGCGCCAAACCCGAGGATTTCGCCGGTGTGGTGGATAACGCGCCGCTGCGCGTACCGGCAGGTAAGGACATGCCGGACACCCGCGCGGCACTCAAGATTCCGTCGCTAGAGACGCCTGAAGCGCCTCGGCCTGCCGACTCACCGTGTCTCGACACGCCGCCGAAATTCACGCCGGCGGCACCCCGTCAGCCCTAGGCCTTGGTATCATCCCGCCCGGTCGGAGAGATGGCCGAGCGGTCGAAGGCGCTTGATTGGAAGTCAAGTAACATCGCAAGGTGTTCGTGGGTTCGAATCCCACCCTCTCCGCCAGAGTTCCATGGCGTCCCGCATCGGTTCCTCCGCGACGACCAACCGTCAACCCCGCCAGGCCCGGAAGGGAGCAACGGTCGCGGTGATGTCGGGTGCCGGAGTCCAGCTGGTGCGGGCCGCCTCCCTCAGTTTGTCTGATCGGGCCTGTTCATGAGTTACACCGCGCTCGCCCGCAAGTGGCGTCCGAAACGTTTCGATGAGTTGACCGGGCAGGAGCATGTTCTGCAGGCACTCTCGAATGCGCTCGCGACGCAGCGGGTGCATCACGCGTTCTTGTTCACGGGAACCCGTGGCGTCGGTAAGACGACGATCGCTCGCATTCTCGCCAAGTGCCTCAATTGCGACACGGGTATGACACCCACGCCCTGCGGCACTTGCGCCACGTGTCGAGAGATCGACGAGGGGCGGTTTGTCGATTTGATCGAGGTCGATGCGGCCTCGAGAACGAAGGTCGAAGATACTCGCGAGCTACTCGAGAATGTGCAGTACGCGCCGACGCGCGGCCGATACAAGGTCTACCTGATCGACGAAGTGCACATGCTCTCGAACAACTCCTTCAACGCCTTGTTGAAGACGCTCGAAGAGCCACCGCCGCATGTCAAATTCTTGCTGGCAACCACCGATCCGCAAAAGTTACCCGTGACGGTTCTGTCGCGCTGTCTGCAGTTCAACCTGAAACGTTTGCCGGTTTCTTTGATTGCGCAGCGTATGAAGTTCATTCTCGACGCCGAGAGCCTCGGCTACGAAGCGCCGGGTATACGGCTCCTGGCCGAAGCGGCCGATGGCAGCATGCGAGATGGATTGTCGTTGCTCGACCAGCTACTGGCCTTCGGGGGCGGTCGTGTGACCGAAGAGGCTGCGCGAGCGATGCTCGCCACCGTCGATCGCAAGCAAGTCGAACAGTTGTTGAAGTTGATCGGCAGTGGTGATGCACAAGCTGTGCTTGCGTTCGCCCGTTCACTCGAGGAGTGGGCTCCGGATTACGCCGACATGCTCGATGAAATCGCGAGCCTGCTTGTGCAGGTGGCGATGAAGCAGGCTCTGCCGGCCTATGAAGGCGACGAATTGCATCCGGAGAGTTTGCTTGCCGAGTTGGCTGCGGCCATTTCTCCGGAAGATGTGCAGTTGCATTACCAAACGGTGATTTTGGGTCGGCGCGATTTGGCTTGGGCACCCGACCCGCGCAGTGGATTCGAAATGACCTTGCTGCGAATCCTCGCGTTCCGGCCGGGGTCGGGCGAGGGCGGGCGTTCGATGCCATCAGCTAGTGGCGGTGCGGCCTCGGGTCAAGGCGCGGCTCGCGCACCAGCGCGCGCGACGACATCCGTCGGTTCGGCGTCCGCCTCGGTCGTCGCGCGTGCCGAGCCCGGTTCGTGGCAAGAGACCCTCGCTGCACTCGAGTTGGGCGGTGCCGCTCGTCAGCTCGCGGCGCACTGCGCCTATCTGGGTCGCGAGGGTAATTTGGTTCGGCTTGCGCTCGACCCGGCGCAGAGTCTTCTGAAAACAACGGCGCTGGTCGACAAGTTGTCGCAGGCGCTGGCGAAACACTTTGGCGAGAACGTCAAAGTCGAGGTTGAGCTAGCGCAAGCGGCGGTCGATACGCCGGCACGCGCAGAGCAGCGTGAGGCGGAGGCGACCTTGGCGTCAGCGCGCCGATCGATCGACGAGGACGCGACGGTGCGTGGCTTTAAAGAGCGCTTCGGTGCGACGGTCAAAACGGATTCGGTGAAACCCAACTGAGGACGACGAGATGGCGAATTTCGGCAACATGATGAAGCAGGCTGAGGCGCTGCAGCGCAACATGCAGAAGGCCCAAGAAGAGATCGCGCTGCTCGAGGTCACGGGTGAATCGGGCGCTGGCATGGTGAAGGTCACCATGACGGGTAAGCATGAGGTGAAGCGTGTGCAGATCGAGCCTGCCGTCATCGGTGAAGATCGCGAGATGCTCGAGGATCTCGTTGCAGCGGCCATCAATGACGCCGTTCGCCGCGTCGAGAGCGAATCGCAACAGCGGATGTCCGCGCTGATGTCGGGGCTGCGACTGCCTCCTGGCATGAAGCTGCCGTTCTAAGATTTCGATGAAACACACACCGGCGCTCGCGCGCTTGATCGATGCTTTACGGGTTCTGCCCGGAGTAGGTCCGAAGAGCGCGCAGCGTATGGCGTTTCATCTCTTGCAGGATGGACGCGACGGCGCCCGTGCTTTGACTGCATCACTCGAGGCTGCGCTTGAGAAAGTCGGGCGATGTCGGCGATGCCGCATGCTCACCGAGTCGGAGTTCTGTTTTATCTGCAGCACACCACAGCGCGATGCGAGTTTGATGTGCGTGGTGGAATCACCGGCTGATGTCGTCGCCATCGAGCAGTCGGGTGGGTATCGCGGACGCTATTTCGTGTTGATGGGACACTTGTCGCCTCTCGATGGGATCGGGCCGGAGCAGCTCGGTATTCGTGAGTTCGAGGCTAGTCTGGAAGAGGGTGAAATCGCTGAGGTTATCCTTGCGACCAATCCCACCGTCGAGGGCGAAGCAACAGCCCATTTTTTATCGGACCTCGTTCGACAGCGAGGCTTGAAAGCCACGCGCATCGCGCATGGTGTGCCGATCGGTGGCGAACTCGAGTACATTGATGGCGGCACGCTCGCACACGCGCTGGCCGGAAGACAGTCTCTGCTTTGATTTAGCTGCGCTTGCCCGGACCTTGCGCCTCGATCAACTCGTCGCGAATTCGACGCAGTCTTCGATAGCTCTCGTATCGACGCGGATCGAGTCGCTGCGCTTCAGCGGCCGTGCGTACGGCACAGCCCGGTTCACGTAGGTGACGGCAGTCGAGAAACTTACAGCCCGTCGCGAGTTGATCCACCTCTGGAAATCCAAGGCTGTGCGGTTCGAGACTATCGATCGCCGGTGCATAGTCGCGCACACCGGGGGAGTCGATCAGTGCGCCACCATCGGGCAAGTCGTATAGACGCGAGGCCGTGGTCGTGTGACGGCCTTCCTCGGTTTTGTCGAGAGCGCCGGTGGCAATCTCGCTGGTCGGTGCGAGCGCGGCGATCAGGGAAGATTTGCCAACACCCGATTGCCCGACGAAGGCACTGGTGCGGTTGGCTAGCAGTGAGCGCAACGCGGCCAGTTGTGAGGGCGAGTGACTGCTGACGGTGAGCGTCTCGTAACCGGCCGCACGATACGCGGCTAGCCACGCATGCCACTCGTTCACAGCCGAATCTGTCGACTCGAGCAGATCGGCTTTGTTGAGTAGCACCAGCGCCGCCATGCCGGCGGAGCTCGCCGCGCAGAGATATCGGTCGATGATGAACGGGTCGGGTTTGGGCAAAGGCGCAAAGACGGTTACGAGTAGATCAAGATTCGCGACGATTGGCTCAGCCGTGCCTCGCAAGGTTGCGCGAGCCAGCGTGCTACGCCGCGGCAATATCTTCGTGACGTGGGTTTCACCGTGGTGGGCGTCGCGCTCGCATATCACCCGATCGCCACAGACGGCTTGCACACGTCGCCCGAAAGGACGCGCTTCGTGACTGGCACCGGCTGAGTCCCGAACGAGGAGATGTCGGCCGTAAGCCGCGATGACTTGTGCTTCGAATTCCAAGCGGGACGCTCTGATCGCCGTGACCGGCAAGGCCGGGAATGTAGCCTCTGCTAGACTGAACCACAATCAAAACAGCGTTTCATGCTAAGAGGTTCCCCGCATGCCGAGTCGCGACGCCCTGATCTGGATCGATCTCGAAATGACCGGTTTGAAGCCCGAGTCGGATTCGATCATCGAGATCGCCACGCTCGTGACCGATTCATCTTTGCGACTGATCGCGGAGGGGCCGGTCTATGCGATTCACCAGGACGAGGCGACGCTGGCGAAGATGGACGAGTGGAATCAACGTCAACACGGCTCTTCTGGTTTGCTCGCGCGAGTGCGTGCGAGCCGAACGACGACGATGGAGGCCGAGCGCGGCACGCTCGAGTTCTTGCGGCAACACGTCGAGGCGGGTGCTTCGCCGATGTGTGGTAACAGCATCTGTCAGGACCGTCGCTTCATGGCGCGCCTCATGCCTCAGCTCGAATCGTTTTTTCATTACCGCAATCTCGATGTCAGCACGCTCAAAGAATTAGCCAAGCGCTGGGCGCCAGAGGTAGCCGCTGCCTTTTCCAAGGAAGGTACACACTTGGCGATGGATGACATTCGAGAGTCGGTTCGCGAGCTCGCTTACTACCGCGAGCATCTGTTCGTTCCGGGCATGAGAGGAGCCTGCTGATGTTGCCGGTCTTTGCTGATGTGGTCGCTGCCGCAGGGCGCTTGCAGGGGCGTGTCATCCACACGCCCGTCATGACATCCGAGCGGTTCGATGCTCGGGTCGGTCGCAAAGTGCTCCTCAAGTGCGAGAACCTGCAGCATATCGGTGCGTTCAAGTTCCGCGGGGCGCTCAATACGCTCTTGCAGCTCGAGGCCGCCGCCGCAGCGGATCCAGCGAGTTCGCGTATCGTGGCAACGCACTCTTCGGGCAATCATGGTGCTGCGCTCGCACGCGCCGCTCGCGAGCTCGGCTGGCGTTGCATGGTGGTCACGCCCAATGATGCCTCGCCCGTCAAGCTGGCCAACATCACCGCCGAGGGCGCCACGTTGCGTCACTGCGAGCCCGGTCTTGCTCCGCGTGAAGCGGCGCTCGCGGATATCGTCGCGCAGACAGGCGCCGCCGTCGTCCATCCTTTCGACGATGCTCGGGTGATCGCGGGTCAAGGTACTGCGGCGCTCGAACTACTGAGTGCCTATCCGTCGATCGATGTGATTTCGACACCGGTGGGCGGCGGTGGCTTGCTCTCAGGCACTGCCTTGGCCGCGCGAGGCCTCTCGCCCAACTGCCGCGTCATGGGTGTCGAGCCGAAAGAGGCCGATGATGCCGCGCGATCCTTTCACTCGGGTGTTCGAGTGGGCATGAGCGGATCGCCACCGACGATCGCCGATGGTTTGCGGGGGTCTTTGGGTGTGCTTCCCTTCGAGATCTTCAGACGCGACGTTGATGACGTGCTGACGGTCGAAGAGAGCGCGATCGTGCAGGCAATGCGGATTGCGCTCGAGGATTTTCGTCTGCTGATCGAACCGTCATCAGCGGTGGTACTGGCAGCGATCTTGGATGGCCGCCTCGGCAAGCCTGGCGAGACGATCGGCGTGATCGTCTCGGGCGGCAATGTCGATCTGTCGGTCTGTCCGTTTTTATCCGGAAGTCGTTCAGCTCGCGCGAGCTGAGTCCTGCGCCAACATGAGCCAGGTTTCGACCACGGTATCGGGGTTCAGAGAGATGCTCTCGATGCCCTGAGCGACGAGCCAGCGGGCGAGATCCGGATGATCTGAGGGTCCTTGACCGCAGATGCCGACGTATTTGTTGGCCTTACGACAAGCGGCAATCGCCATCGACAGCATGGCCTTCACGGCGTCATCGCGCTCATCGAAGTGGCTGGCGACGATCCCAGAGTCACGATCGACACCGAGAGTGAGCTGGGTCATGTCGTTCGACCCGATCGACATACCGTCAAAGTATTCGAGGAAGCGCTCAGCGAGCACCGCATTGGAAGGTAGCTCGCACATCATGATGATTTTGAGATCGCTCTCGCCACGCTTCAAGCCATTGGCGGCGAGCAGCTCCGTGACCTTGGCGGCTTCCGCGACGGTGCGTACGAAGGGCACCATGATCCAGACGTTCGTGAGGCCCATCTCGTCGCGAACCCGTCGCAAGGCGCGGCATTCGAGCTCGAAGCAGGGACGGAACGATTCGTCGACGTAACGTGCCGCGCCGCGAAATCCGATCATCGGATTTTCCTCATGCGGTTCGTAGTGACGACCGCCTATGAGGTTGGCGTATTCGTTGGACTTGAAGTCCGATAGGCGCACGATGACCGGCTCCGGCGCGAATGCCGCGGCAATTTGCGAAATGCCCTCGGCGAGTTTATCAACGTAGAAGCTAACCGGGTCAGAGTAGCCTGCCATCTGCGCTTGAATTTCGTTTTTCAAAGCAGTGTCGAGGCGATCGAATTCGAGCAGCGCACGCGGGTGCACGCCGATCATGCGGTTGATGATGAACTCGAGGCGAGCGAGGCCCACACCCCGGTGCGGGATGCTGGCGAAGTCGAAGGCGCGATCCGGATTGCCCACGTTCATCATGATCTTGACGGGCGAGGGTGGCAGACCATCCAGCTCGATCTGTTTGCGCTCGAAATCGAGAGCACCCTCGTAGACGAAGCCGGTATCACCCTCGGCACACGAGACGGTGACCGACATGCCTTCGCGGATCGCCGTGGTGGCATCACCGCAGCCGACGACCGCCGGAATGCCCAGTTCGCGCGCGATGATGGCGGCATGGCAAGTGCGACCACCGCGGTTGGTCACGATGGCTGAAGCGCGTTTCATCACCGGCTCCCAATCTGGGTCGGTCATGTCGGCGACGAGTACGTCACCGGGTTGCACGCGTGCCATTTGCGAGACATCACTAATGACGCGAGCAGGCCCGGCGCCGATGCGCTGACCGATACTGCGACCCTCGGCGAGCACTTTGGAGCGTTTGCTTAGCGTGTAGCGTTGGATGGTACGACCGGTGCGGCTTTGAACCGTTTCGGGACGCGCTTGCAGGATGTAGATCTCACCGGTGCTGCCGTCTTTGCCCCATTCGATATCCATGGGTCGGCCATAGTGCTCTTCGATGATGAGTGCTTGTTTGGCGAGTGTGACGAGATCTTGATCGTCCAAACAAAAACGCTGGCGATCCGCCATCGGCACATCGATCGTGCGAACGCGATCCTTCGAGCCCGGTTCGCCGTAGACCATCTTGATCGCTTTGGCGCCGAGGTTGCGGCGGAGCACCGAGCGTCGGCCTGCGCGCAGCGCAGGCTTGTAGAGATAGAACTCGTCGGGGTTCACTGCACCCTGAACGACCGTTTCACCCAATCCGTAGGAAGCGGTGACGAAAACGACGTCACGAAAACCCGAGTCGGTGTCGAGCGTGAACATCACGCCACTAGCGCCGAGATCGGAACGCACCATCTGCTGAATGCCTGCCGACAGTGCAACCTGCGAATGATCGAAGCCTTGGTGAACTCGATAGGCGATCGCACGATCGTTGAATAGCGAAGCGAAGACGTGGCGCATCGCCTCAAGAACCGCTTCCTCACCCTGCACGTTGAGGAAGGTTTCTTGCTGACCGGCGAAAGACGCTTCCGGTAAATCTTCGGCTGTCGCCGATGAGCGCACCGCGACGGCAGCATCGGCGCCGAAGCGACGATAACCCTCGCGAACGGCTTGCTCGAGTGCGGGCGGCAACGGTGCGGCGAGAATCCAATTCCGAATCTGCGCGCCGACTTCGGCGAGCTTCACCACGTCATCGACGTTGAGATCGGCGAGGACGGCTCGGATGCGCTCGTCGAGACCCTCGTGCGCAAGGGTGGCTCGGTAGGCTGCCGCGGTGGTTGCAAACCCGCCAGGCACTTTGACGCCAAGCCGAGATAGCGAGGCAATCATTTCGCCGATGGAGGCGTTCTTGCCACCGACGGTCTCCACATCGTGCATGCCGAGGCGTTCGAAAGGGATCACGACTTCAGTCATGGAAATTCACCTTGTCGGCTGCCGACGTCGATGAAACACTCGCGACGGGGGCAGTGGGAATTGGGGAGTAAGGCTAGTGGCTGGCAGGATCGTCTTCTTCGTTTCGGACCAAACCGGTGTCACCGCTGAGACCATGGGTCACAGTTTGTTGACCCAGTTCGATGGCCTGGAAATTCGGGCCGTGACTTTGCCATTTGTGTCGACCCTTGACAAGGCAGAGGAGGCGGTTCGGCGTATCGATTCCGCAGGTCAGGAAAGTGGTCAAAGACCCATTGTTTTCAGCACCTTGGTGCAGGACGATCTGCGTGAAGTACTGCGACGTAGCAACGCCTTGTTCCTCGATTTTTTCGAAGCCTTCGTGGGGCCGATGGAGCAGGAGATCGGCACGCGATCGACGCATCGCTCCGGACGCGCGCACGGCATCGCTGATGCCGTGCACTACGCGGCTCGTATCGATGCGACCAACTACGCGCTGGCCAACGACGACGGATCGCAGCGCGACTATACGCGTGCGGATGTGATCTTGGTTGGCGTGTCGCGCTCCGGTAAAACGCCGACCTGTCTCTACCTTGCAATGCAGTACGGTATCTTCGCGGCCAATTATCCGCTGACGGACGACGACCTCGAGTCGAACCGGTTGCCGCCGGGATTGCAGTCGTTTCGCAGCAAGCTATTCGGTTTGCGAATTTCGCCGTCGCGCCTGCAGCAGATTCGCCAAGAGCGCAGGCCCAACAGTCGCTACTCATCACCGCAACAAGTGCAGTTCGAAACGCGCGCGGCCGATGGGATCTTCCAACGTCATGGCATTCCCTTCATCGATACTACCGAGTGTTCGATCGAAGAAATCTCGGCGCGTATTTTGGATGCAACGGGTATCGAGCGTCGTACACGCCCCTAGTTACGATTCACCGGTTAAGCGTTATAGTTTTCGCGTGACTACAAGACCTCATTCATGGCGTTTCATCGATTCGATCGTCCTGTCGGGCGAGAGCGCCTTGCCGGCGAGTTGGCGCGGGCGCCCGCGCAGCTTCGTCGCGTTGATGTCGCTCTACGAGAGCAACTATTTGCGACTCACCGAGCTCGCGGGTCCGTTGCGACATCTGCGCGGTGAGTGCATCTCAGCGATCGAATCCGACTGCGATCTGCGACTGAGAGTGGGTGAGGTTTCGCCTTACACGACCTTGCTCGAGTTGACTTATTTGTTCGGTGCGGAAGGGGAAGAGGGCTCGAGCACCGCACCGGATATGCAATTGCGCATCTACCACGACGCCTGTCTTGTCGAGGCGCACTCTTGGGCCGCGACGCATCACCACCCACTATTGCGGGATTGGCGACAGTTAGCGGGGCAAGATCTCGATCAGCGCTGGGCGCGTAACGTGATGCTCAACAAGTGGTTGGAGTATTGCCTCGATCGCGGTCACTGCCTGCGTGCAGCTAGCGCCGAACCGAATTGCACCATATCACCGGCAACCTGAACTGCTTGGTCGAGAATCACGTCCGGTAGTTCTGCGCTGTCGAGTTCGCTGATCGCGGTGAGTGCAGGCTGCTGCCGGGCTGTGCGGCGTTCATTCTCACGCGCGAGACGCTGCGCTTCGAGTGCGGCACGCTCGGCCTTGCGAGTCTCGAGGTTGAGTGAAAGGGTCTTTTGGCCGCGCAGTTTCTCAACGGCCGCTATGTCGGCGAGCCACCATCGATAGTCGGCATCGCGTCGCTGGCGGGCGTTTTCTTCGGTGACCAGTTTTGCGATCGAGGGAGTAAGTTGGCCCGGCTGACCAAAGCCTGCTGGCTGGATGCGATCCCAGGGCAATGCATCGTCCAGTGCGCTTTCGCCGATATCCTGCAAGCTGATGGGGGAGGCCAAGGGCACGTCCGGCTCCACCCCCCGATGTTGAGTGCTCTCGCCCGTGACTCGATAGAACTTGCCGATGGTGACGGTCAGCTGACCGTTGACGGGTCGTGCACTCCAGCGCGAGAGCGGCACGAGGTTTTGTACGGTCCCCTTACCGAAGCTGCGTTGTCCGACGACGACGCCACGGCCGTAGTCTTGGATGGCGCCTGCAAAAATTTCCGAGGCGGAGGCGCTAAACCGGTCGATCAGAACCACGAGCGGACCATCGTAGGCGATGCCGGCCTCATCGTCGTCAAGCACCTCTTTGTCACCACCCGAAAACTGTACTTGCACCACGGGACCACGATCGATGAAAAGGCCCGTCAAAGATTGCGCTTCGGGTAGGAATCCGCCGCCGTTACCACGCAGGTCCATCACGATGCTATCGACGCCTTCTTTCTTAAGTTCGTCGATGAGCTTGCGTACGTCACGCGTGGTGCTGCGATAGTCCTTGTCGCCGGCGCGCTGCGCGTCGTAATCGGAGTAGAAGCCCGGAACGTTGATCACGCCGACTTTGTATTCGCGCTCGCCGCGCCGAAACGTCTTCAATTCCTTCTTGGCGGCTTGGGCTTCGAGTGTGACCTTGCCGCGCATGAATTCAACGGTTTTCTCCGGCGATCCGGGAGCAGCGCCCGCGGGCAGAATCTGCAGTCTGACCGGCGTGCCGCCCTTACCGCGAATTAATTGCACGACATCGTCGATGCGCCAACCGACGACGTCGGTCATGGGGCCTTCGCGACCTTGGCCAACGGCCGTGATGCGATCGTTAATCTTCAGGGTTCCCGCTGCCGCGGCGGGCCCGCCCTCGATCAGGTTCATGATGGTGACGTATTCGTCGACGAGCTGCAGCGATGCCCCGATGCCCTCGTAATTGAGGCTCATCTGGATCTTGTATTCCTCAGAATTTCGCGGCGAGAAATAACTCGAGTGCGGATCGAAGGTTCGCGCATAGGCATTGAGAAACAACTCGAACACTTCTTCGGGTTTCACTTGATCGGCGCGCTTCAGCACTCGCTCGTAACGCGTACGCAGTACGTCGCGCGCCTCTGCCCAAGTCTTGTTCGTGAGCAGTAGTGAGATCGCGTCGTTCTTCACGCGCTTGCGCCACAGCTCGTCGAGTTCGGCGGAGTCCTTGGCCCACGGTGCGTCTTCGCGATCGAACTCGAAGCTTTCGTTCAGCGAAAAGTCCGGTTCGCGATCCAGCAGGGCGAGCGCGTGTTGAACGCGTTCGCGATTGCGCTGCTGATAGCGAGCGAAGATCAGATAGGCCGGTTCGATATCGCCGGTGCGAATCATGTCATCGAAACGCAGACGATGAGTTTCGAACTCCGCGATGTCGCTCGCGAGGAAATAACTGCGCTGTCCGTCGAGACCGTTGATGAACTTATCCATCACCCGAGGTGAAAGACCATCGTCGATTTTCAACTTGCTGTAGTGCGCCTCTTCCAACAGCGAGCCAACTTGGCGCGCGATCATGCGTTCGCGAGCGGTCGGGGCGAGTGCGCCCGGTGGTAGCAGCGACGTATTGGCCGTCAGTCGCGAGGAGCTGCCGACCGTCAGTAGTGCGGTGAGCACGACGGTAAAGGCAAGCAGGGCGGTTGGGCGGCGACTGGAAGGGGTCATGTACGGCCTTGGCATCAGTTAGACTCGCTTTGCAGACTAGAGTGCCTGCGCCGCACCTTCAAGTGCAGAGACCCCGTCAAGGAAGAAAATCGATGCAACCGCTCGCCATGCTGCTCGGGATCGTCCTCGGATCGGCCGTTTCGATTACGGTCGCGCTCGTGTTGACGCTGATCGTATTCCTGTTCTTGCCGGAGTTTGCGGAGCGCATCGGCGAGGAATTCCCGCCCTTGATACAAACGCTGGTGGTGACTGCCATCCTGGCGGTGGTGTCGGCGGCCGCCTTTGTCGGTGAGCTGCAGGCTCGCCGCTGGAGGCGAGTCGCGCAGGGCATACTTGCCGCGATGCTGATTCTCATCATGTGGTGGGTTTGGCCTGAGCCGAAAGCCTAATGTCACAGGTCCAGCGCGGTCGGCACTAACGCTGAAGGAAACTGAGCGGAGAAGTCCATGTCCTTGATCAAGTCTCTCGCAACCCCGATGGTCGTCGCTGCGCTGGTACTTTTGGCCGGTTGCGTGACTCCGGACAAGGGGGCTAGCAACAAGCCCGCGGCCACGGTCGCGCCGATCTCGGCTGCCGAATACGAGCGTCACCTCGCGACGCTCTCGAGTGACGAGTTCGAAGGACGCAAGCCCGGCACGGCAGGTGAGCGTAAGACCGTCGACTACTTGATCAACGAGTTCAAGAAGCTCGGTTTGAAGCCGGGTAATGGGTCCTCTTGGTTGCAGGAGGTACCGATCGTCGAGATCACGGCCGGTTCCGACGCGAGTTTGACACTCGGCGCGCGTGAGCTCGCTTATTCGAAAGACATGGTGATATGGACCAAGCGCCTCGTGCCCGAGGCGAGTCTTGCCGACAGCCCGCTCGTCTTCGTGGGCCACGGTGTCGTCGCGCCGGAGTTTGGTTGGAACGATTACGCGGGCGTCGATATGAAGGGCAAGACCGCTGTGATCCTCATCAACGATCCGGGGTTCGCCACCGACGATGCCAGTTTGTTTCGCGGTCGAGCGATGACCTACTACGGTCGTTGGACCTACAAATTTGAAGAGGCGGCGCGTCAGGGTGCCGCAGCGGCCATCATCATTCACGACGACAAGCCCGCGGCTTATCCGTGGGATACGGTTCAAAACAGTTGGACGGGTCCACAACTCGACATGGTGGCCAAAGACGGTAACGCCGGTCGGCCGGCCATCGAGGGTTGGATTACCAAGGCCGAGGGCGACGCATTGTTGCGCTCGAGCGGATACAGCTATGACACGCTGTTATTGGCAGCTAGCCAACGTGGCTTCAAGCCGATTGATCTTGGCCAGAAGGCGAGTGGCTCGGTCCGCAATCTCGTGCGTCGTGCATCGTCCTCAAATGTGGTGGCGATGCTGGAAGGTAGCGAGCATCCCGATGAGGTCATTGTCTACATGGCGCATTGGGATCACCTCGGCAAGACCCTCGCGCGCTCTGGCGACAACATTTTCAACGGAGCGCTCGACAATGCCACCGGCACGGCCGGCTTGTTGACCATCGCCAAGGCTTACTCGGAGTCCAAGCCGCGACCGGCGCGATCGGTGGTGTTTCTCGCGGTCACGCTTGAGGAGAGCGGCCTGTTGGGATCCGCGTATTACGTGGCCAACCCGATCTTCCCGTTGGCGAAGACGGTCGCCGCACTGAACATGGATGCCATCAGTTGGGGCGGACCGACCAAGGATGTCACGGTCGTCGGTCATGGCGCCTCTGAACTCGAGGAATATCTGGCGATCGAGGCTAAGCGGCAAGATCGCGTCGTCAAACCGGAGCCTACGCCCGAGAACGGCTTTTTCTTCCGGTCTGATCATTTCAACTTCGCCAAAGGCGGTGTTCCGGCGCTGTACATCAAACTCGGGGTCGACGATCGCGAGAAGGGCGAAGAGTGGGGGCGTGCTCAGCTCGCCGAATTCACCAAGAACGACTATCACAAGCCTTCGGATGAGTTCCGACCGGGGACGGATTTACGCGGTGGCCTGCAGGACGTCGAGTTGCTGCAGCGCATTGGTTGGCGCCTCGCTAACGAGCGGCGTTTCCCGAACTGGTATCCAGACAGCGAATTCCGTGCAGCGCGTGATCGCAGCCGCGCGAATTGAGGGTTCTTACCGCAGTCGCTGATGCAGCGACCAGACGAGGCGCCCGATCTGCAGAAATGCATACGGCGCAACGAGCAAGATCCACGCGGCCGCGCCGCCTTCGCCGAGTTCGCGCAGAAAATCGAGCCACAGGTCGATGATCCCGCCGTTCTCGTATCGACCGAGCAGGATACGGCCGCTGAGCCAGAGCAGGATCGGCAGCAGGATCGCGCCTGCCCCGGCCGCCAAGGCGAGCCAGCGGAGCTCACGTAGCGCGATGGCGGTGGCTTGGGGCTTTTTTCGTTTCGACATCGGCACATAATAAGCGATGAACAACATACGGGCAGCGGTGATCGGCACGGGCTATCTCGGTCGGTTTCACGCACAGAAGTACGCCGCGGCACCCGGCTGCACGTTGGTGGGTGTCGTCGATCCGCGCAAAGAGGTCCGAGAGGCCGTCGCTGCCGAGATGGGTACGAACGGTTTTGCAGACCATCGCGAGTTGCTCGGTCAGGTCGATGCCGTCAGCGTGGTGACAACGACGCCCGCGCACTATGCGATTGCGCGTGATTTCCTCGAGGCGGGTGCGCACGTGCTCGTGGAAAAACCGATCACCGAGACCGTGCGGCAAGCGCAGTCGCTGATCGATATCGCTGCCGCGCGTGGTCGCATCCTGCAGGTGGGGCATCTCGAGCGTTTCAATCCTGCCATCGTCGCTGCTGAGTCGCGTTTGCGTGGCGCGCGCTTCATCGAGTGTCAGCGTCTAGCGCCATTCAAGGAGCGCGGCACCGACGTCAACGTAGTGCTCGACCTCATGATCCACGATATCGATATCGTTCAAAGTATCGTCGGTCGACCGGTGGAGTCGATTGAGGCGGTCGGCACGCCGGTGTTTTCGGGTGCGGTTGACATCGCCAACGCGCGCCTGCGCTTCGAGGGCGGCTGTGTGGCCAACGTGACGGCGAGTCGAGTCAGTCTCAAGACCGAGAGGAAGATGCGGGTATTCCGTGATGACGCTTATCTTTCGATCGATTTGCAACAACGTATTTTGACCGTGATCGGCAAGCGTGCCGGTGGGCCCGCTCCGGGAGAGCTGCCCGTGACGATCGAAGAGAGTAGTTACGATCAGGGCGATGCGTTGCGCGCCGAAATTCACTCGTTCCTTGATTGCATCCGTGAGGGCAAGCCGCCATTGGTATCGGGTGAAGATGGTCTGCGCGCACTCGATATTGCGATTCGCATTACCGGCATGTTGACGAAGGGGGCGGACTGATGGGCGAGTCGCGTCGAGTCACGGTTGCAACAACCCAGTTTGCTTGTGCTGCGGATCGTGCGACCAACATAGAACGCGCCGAAGCCATGGTCAGGCGCGCAGCGGCAGCCGGTGCCGAGGTCATACTGCTGCAGGAGCTCTTCGAAACTCCCTATTTCTGCATCGATCAGGATGCACGGCATTTTGCGCTCGCCACCACGGTCAATGAAAACCCAGCGCTTCGACACTTTGCGCCCATTGCGCGTGAGCTTGGTGTGGTTCTGCCGATTAGTTTTTTTGAGCGGGCCGGTCAGGCGTTCTTCAATACGGTAGCCATGCTCGATGCCGATGGGCGAGTACTGGGCACCTATCGCAAATCACATATTCCGAACGGACCTGGTTATCAGGAAAAACAGTATTTCAGTCCTGGTGATACCGGCTTTCGCGTGTGGTCGACTCGCTTTGGTCGCATCGGTGTTGGCATCTGTTGGGATCAGTGGTTTCCCGAGTGCGCACGAGCCATGGCGCTGCAGGGTGCCGAGTTATTGCTGTATCCGACGGCGATCGGTAGCGAACCACCGCCGGCCGCGCCAGTCGACTCGCGTCGTCACTGGCAGCGTACCCAGCAAGGACACGCTGCCGCGAACGTGATGCCGCTAGTGGCGGCCAACCGCTGGGGTGTCGAACGTTCGGTGCAAAGACCCGACGAGGTATTCATCCGATTCTATGGTTCGTCGTTCATCGCCAATTCCAGCGGTGCGCTCGTCGCGGAGGCGGGTGATGAGGGTGACGCGATGCTGACGGCGACCTTCGATCTGGCAGAGCTCGCCGCACAGCGTGCGAGCTGGGGCGTGTTTCGCGACCGACGACCTGATTTATACGGGTCGCTCGCGAGCTTCGATGGCGCGTGAACACCGCTCCGATTCCGGTGTGGGTCGTCGCGGGTCCATTGGGGTCCGGTAAGACGACGGCGCTCTCGCAGCTGGTTGCGAGCAAACCACCCACCGAGAACTGGGTGGTGTTACTCAATGAATTCACTGATGCGGGCATTGATGCGTTGACGGTAGCGTCGGCTGCGACTGGGCCCTTCGACGTGAGGCTAGTCCCCGGTGGTTGTTTGTGTTGTGCCGGCGAAGCCGATTTCCGACGCAACCTTAATGAGCTTGTGACGACAGTGCGACCCGATCGAATTTTGGTTGAGCCCTCTGGGCTTGGTCATCCAGCTGGAATCATTGACGAGTTGTTGGCGCATCAAGCCGCCGGACGTATCGCGTTGGAGTTGATCATCGGTTTGTTGACGGCCGATGATCTCGAGAGGGTGGACAGCGACGAGATCGCGCGTGCGGTAGCCGAAATTGCGGACGTACTGCTACTCAGTAAAAGTGATGTGGCGTCTACCGAGGACCGAGTGCAATTCGATGCGTTCACGGCCGAACTTTTCCCGGCCAAGCGTGGCAGTGGTGCTTGGCACCGACATGAATCGTTGCAACCTTGGTTGATACCGGCCGCCTCATCTGCGGTGGTTCGCCGCGCGGGTGAGAGACCGGCCTTGCATGCGCAGGAGCGTCATCGTCACGAGCACCATGCGCATCGCCATTTGGCAGAGCCCGTCGAGATCGGGCCCGGCGCTGAGCGGCGCCTGATCGAGGTCTTGCAGCGACAGGGTGCGCGCTGGGTTTTTGATCGTTCGTACGAATTCTCGGAATCTCGATTGATGGCGGCGTTGTTGGCGGACACGGAGCTCAACCGATCCATCGAGCGATTCAAGGCGGTTGTTCGCGTGGGTGACGATGAATGGGTGTTGCTGCAGCGCGCAGGCGGACGTCTGCAAGCGACGGCTACATCGTGGCGTCGAGATCACCGACTGGAGGTGCAGAATTTGCCAGGGGCGCCGCTGGATCTCGCGCAATGGGACGCGTTATGGGCACGGTGTCAAACCACGCGCTGAAGGACGATCGCGCCTGGCTCGCGAGCGTATTTACCGCTGCGGTAGTCTCGGTGCATCCGCGAGCCGCTTTGGAGCGACTCGCGTCGGCGCGGATCAAAAAAATACTCCCTGAGCCGCGCGGCTTAGGGCGCCGACGCTTGATTGCGATCGGCAAGGCAGCGGGCGCCTTTGCGCGGGAGTTCGTTGAGAGATTTCCGATCGACGATGGCATCGTGATCGCGCCGCCGGATGCACCGGCGTCGGTGCCGGGATTGATTGATGTACCCGGGGATCACCCGGTGCCAGGCGAGGCGAGTCTTGCAGCCAGTCGCCGCCTCTGGAGTTTCATTGGCGAGCCGAGTAGCGATGACGTCTATGTGGTTTTGTTGACCGGAGGCGCATCGGCACTTTGCGTTGCGCCGATCGACGGTGTGACGCTCGAGCAGAAGCGAAGGGCAACGATGGAGTTGATGCACTCAGGCGCTTCGATTGCCGAGCTCAATCAGCTGCGCCGTCGTCTCTCGCTCATCAAGGGTGGCGGACTTGAGCGACGTTTGGCACCGTCGAGATGTGCCACTTTCGCCATTTCGGATGTGCAGGGCGATGATCCCGCCGTCATCGGTTCGGCACCGACGATTTCATCCGAGGCATCGCTTGCGCATTACGCCGTCATCGCCACGTTGGACGATGCGCTGCAGGCGGTGCGCCTCGAGGTCGCCAAAGCTCATATCTCGATCGTCGATCTCGGTAGAACGCTCTATGGTACGGTCGAGTTCGAAGCGATCCGTATCGCGGAGCAAATCCACCGTTGTCGCGCGGCGCTACCATTTGGCGCTGCGCCAATACTGCTGTTGGCCGGCGGAGAGCCTGTGATCGCCGTGCACGGCGATGGGGTGGGCGGCAGGGCGCAGCATCTCGCGCTCGCCATTGGGGCTCGGATCGGGGGTCTCGAGGGCGTTACCGTGCTCGCGGCCGGTACGGACGGTATTGATGGACCGACTCCAGCAGCGGGCGCGTTCGCTGACGGAACGACGCTTGCGCGCTTGCGTTCAAACGGTCTCGACATTGACGATGTTTTGCGGCGTTGTGATTCGCATCGGGTGCTGGCAGCGCTCGGCGATCTCTGGGTGACCGGCAGAACGGACACTAACGTCGCAGATCTGCTCTTGGTGTTGATCCGTCCAGCTAGAATGTCTGCATGACTCAGATTTCTCAAAGCATCGCCGTGATAGGCGGTACAGGTCAGCTCGGTGCGGCGATAGCGCGCCGGCTGGCGAAAGCGGGCTGCGCTGTGATCATCGGCTCGCGTGATCCCGTGAAGGCCGAGGCGGCTGCTCGACAGCTTGGCGCCGAGCTCGGTTGCGAGGTGGCTTTCGGCGGCAATGTCGCCGCAGCGGGTGCGGCTGAAGTCGTCATCCTCACCGTACCGTTCGCCTCACAGCGCACCACCCTTGAAGATATTCGCAGCAGTGTCGCGGGCAAGATCGTCATCGACACCACGGTTCCGCTGATGCCACCGAAGGTGATGCGGGTGCAACTACCGCCTGAGGGCAGTGCAGCACAACGCGCGCAGGAAATCTTAGGTGAAGAGGTGCGCGTCGTTTCTGCCTTTCACAACGTCGCAGCCCACAAGCTCATCACCGATGGCGTCGTCGAGTGCGACGTGTTGGTTTTTGGTGATGACAAGGCGGCGCGCGAGGTGGCCGTCTCGCTGGTCGATGCCTGCGGCTTGCGTGGCTTGCACGGTGGCGTGCTTGCCAACTCGGCGGCCGCAGAGGCAATGACCTCGGTATTGATTTTCCTCAACAAGAACTACTCGGCTGATGGAGCCGGCGTGCGTATAACGGGGCAGCTCACGGTCCCGATCGCGCGTTAAGGACATGCCGACGGCACTCGAGCTTCGAGCTCTCGAGGGGATACCGGAGATTGGTCCCGGTGATGACCTCGCATCGATTCTGAAGGCAGCCCTTCGTCGTCACGACATCATGCTTCGGCAAGGCGACGTGCTCGTCGTCGCGCAGAAGATCATCTCGAAGGTAGAGAATCGATTTTTGGATTTACGCAGTGTGCGTCCATCGGGTCGAGCGATCGAAATCGCCAACGAGATCGGCAAGGAAGCGGCTTTCGTCGAGGCTGTGCTGATGGAGTCGAGCGAGATCGTCAGAACTGCGCCGAATACTTTGATCACGCGTCACCGGACCGGCTATGTCATGGCTAATGCGGGCATCGACCGATCGAATGTGCCCGGTGACGAGCATACGGTATTGCTGTTGCCCAAAGACTGCGATGCTTCCGCGGCGCAGTTGCGAGCTCAGTTTCCTCAGCCTGCACCGGGTATCGTCATTAGCGACAGTTTCGGTCGGCCATGGCGCGAGGGTGTGGTGAATGTGGCCCTCGGTGCTGCGGGAATCGTTGCGTTGATCGATCGACGCGGCGGTGTCGATCGGCAGGGTCGTACTTTGCAGGTAACGCAAATTGCGCTCGCCGATGCCGTCGCCGCTGCCGCGGGCATCGTGATGGGTGAGACGACCGAGGGCACTCCCGCGGTTTGGATTCGCGGGCTCGACGCCTACGCCAGCGAGGATCAAAGAGGTGCAGCACCCTTGCTTCGGCCGCGGGCGAACGATCTTTTCAAATGACGATGGACCCGCGCGTCATCGTGCTCTGTGGCGGCGTCGGCGGCGCGAAGTTGGCGTTAGGGCTCGATCGCTCCTTGCCGCGCGGCGATCTCGCCATCATCGTCAATACCGGTGATGACTTTGATCATCTGGGTCTGCGGATTTGTCCCGATCTCGACACGGTGCTGTATACGCTTGCGGGCGTCGTCCATCCCGCGCAGGGCTGGGGTCGTGCTGATGAGACCTTCCGTGTGCTCGATGAGATCGCAGGACGAGGTGGTCCCGATTGGTTTCGCTTAGGGGATCAAGATCTCGCTTTGCACTTGCAGCGCACTGAGCGTTGGCGTCGCGGTGATCGGTTGACCGCCATCACGGCAGACCTCGCAGAGCAGTTCAACGTGGGCTCGAAGATGCTGCCGATGACTGACAGCGTCGTTGCGACTCGTCTCGATACAGGCGAGGGAGTGCTTGAGTTTCAGGATTATTTCGTTCGCAGGCGCTGCGAGCCGGTCGTACAGGGCCTCGAATACGTTGGTGCTGCATCGGCAACTCTATCACCCGAAGTGATACGGGCGCTCGCTAGCCCAAGGCTCGAGCGTATCGTCATTGCGCCATCGAATCCGTTACTCAGCATCGCGCCGATCCTCGCTGTGTCCGGTATGCGTGACCGGCTACGTGGAGCGGGTGTTCCGATCATCGCCGTCGCACCGTTGATCGGTGGTCGCGCGATCAAGGGGCCGACTGCCAAGCTCATGCAGGAACTCGGCATACAGCCCGGGTTACGGGGTATCGCGGATTTTTATGCAGACTTGATCGATGCGATGGTCGTCGATTCAGCCGATGGCCACGAAGCGACTATGCTCGGTTGTGTCGTGGCGTCGACCGATACGTTGATGCAGACTATGGAGGATCGCCTGCGCGTTGCGCGGAGCGTGCTCGAGTTATCGGTCAAAGGGGGTCGACCGTGACGCGAATCGTGGCCGTGGTGCCAGTCCGTTCTTTGTCGCAAGGCAAGTCACGCCTTGCCGATGTGCTGTCGCCTCGTCGACGCGCAGCGCTGATCGAGTCCATGCTGTCTCGGGTACTCGCGTCTCTACGCGCGTCGCAGAGCATCGATCGCATCATCGTCGTCAGTCCCGACGACGCACTCTCGGTTCCCGCGGGTGTTGAGCGCTGGCGTGATCGAGGTGTTGGTCTCAACGAGGCCATCGAGTTCACGCGGCAGCGGCTTGAAGGCACTGCGGGAGCCATGCTGGTCGTCGCAGCTGATGCGCCGCAGGTCACATCCACCGAGATCGATCGATTGGTCGAGAGGGCGCGCGACGTTGAGGTCGCCATCGTTCCGGATCGCCATGGTCTTGGGACCAATGCGATCTGGATGCGACTGCCGACGCGCTTCGAGCCCCAGTTCGGTTCCCATAGCGCGCAGGCGCATTTGGCTGAAGCGCGCAGACTCGGTCTCAGTCATTTGCTGCTGCCCGTCCCTGGTCTTTCTCACGACGTCGATGTCGAGAGCGATCTCGATGGAGAGCCGATGCCCGATGAAGTCGCGCGTCTGCTCGCGGACGAGAACGACATGCCGGCGTTGTTGCGCCGGGCGGAGAAGCTGACGACAGCGGGCTTCGGAACTCGGGTTGGCTATTCGCGAAAGGTCTTCATCCCGCTGACGCATTGGTGTCGGGATGTCTGTCATTACTGCACTTTCGCGGCGCCGCCTCGCAAGGGCTCGCGAGCGTTTCTCACGATCGATGAAGTGCTCACGATCGCGCGTGCCGGTGTTGCAGCCGGTTGCGACGAGGCCTTGTTCACGCTTGGTGACAAGCCAGAGCTACGCTACGCAGCGGCGCGCGCCGAATTGGCCGACCTTGGCTTTGCTACCACGCTGGAGTATCTCGCTTATTGTGCCCGCCGAGTGTTCGAAGAAACGGGGTTACTGCCTCATCTGAATCCGGGCTTGATGACCGCATCCGAGCTGGCGATGCTGCGCCCCGTATCGGTGTCGATGGGCATCATGCTCGAGAGCGTTGCGAGCCGTCTGTGCGAGAAGGGCGGACCACATCATCGATCGCCCGATAAAGATCCTGCGCACAGACTCGCGACCATCGAAGCGGCGGGCGCACTGGCGATTCCGTTTACCTCAGGGCTTTTGATGGGCATCGGCGAGACGCGCGCGGAGCGCATCGACACCTTGCTGGCGTTGCGTGCGAGTCATCAGCGTTACGGACATTTGCAGGAAATCATCATCCAGAATTTTCGCGCAAAGCCGGGTACTCGCATGGCCGATGCGCCCGAGCCCTCGCTCGAGGATTTACAGTGGACGATTGCGGTAGCGCGGTTGATCTTTGGCAAGACAATGTCGATTCAGGCGCCTCCCAATCTGTCACCCGGTGCATTGCGTGCCTTGGTGTCAGCGGGCGTCAATGATTGGGGTGGTGTGTCGCCCGTCACGCCCGATCATGTGAACCCCGAGGCGCCATGGCCGACGCTGCCAGCGTTGGAGCGTCAGACCGCCGAGGCGGGGCGCTGGTTGGTGCAGCGTTTGCCCATCACGCCCGTCTATGCGCTTGAGTCAACCCGTTGGCTCGATCCCGCGATGCGTACGGCCGTCTTGCGCCGAATCGATGCGACAGGTTATGCGCTCGAACGTGACTGGCATGCCGGTGCTGGCGATAGACCGCCGCGACGTTATCGCGCGCGACATCGCCGCTGGTTTGCGCCGAGCCTGCGCCAGCGTGCTCTCGAACAAGCTGTGCGTCGTTGTCTAGAAGGTGAGGCGCCAAGTGAGTTGGAGCTGGCCCGCTGGTTCGAGGCCGATGGCGATGACTACGGCTTGTTGGTGCGAGCGGCTGACGAGTGTCGTCAGCGCGTGAATGGCGATGAAGTCACCTACGTCGTCAATCGCAATATCAACTACACGAACATCTGTACGCATTCCTGCGGCTTCTGCGCTTTTGCCAAAGGCCGAAGTGCGCGCGCGCTGCGCGGACCGGGATATCTGCTAGACCTTGATGAGATTGCGCGACGGGTGGCCGAAGCGAGCGATCGTGGCGCAACTGAGGTGTGTCTGCAGGGCGGAATCCATCCGACTTTTAATGGTCAGACGTATCTCGATATCGTGCACGCGGTCAAATCGGCAGCACCCGCGATTCACGTGCATGCCTTTTCGCCCTTGGAGGTGACTCATGGTGCGCGAACCTTGGGGCTCAGTGTCGGTGCGTTTCTAGAGCGTTTGATGGCGGCGGGTTTGCGCAGTCTGCCAGGGACTGCCGCCGAAATTTTGAGTGACGACGTTCGCGAGATCATCTGTGCCGACAAGGTGACGAGCGAGGAATGGCTCGAGGTGATGCGCACGGCCCACGAGATCGGTTTGCGCAGCACGGCGACGATCATGTTCGGTCATGTCGAGCGCCCCATACACTGGGCGCGTCATTTGCTTTCGCTGAGGTCACTACAAGAGCGCACGGGCGGATTCACCGAATTCGTGCCGCTGCCGTTCGTTCACATGGAAGCGCCTTTGTGGCGCAAAGGTCTTGCTCGCAGCGGCCCGAGTTGGCGCGAGTCGATGTTGATGCATGCGATTGGACGGCTGGTGTTGTATCCCGCTTTCCATAACATCCAGTGCTCTTGGGTAAAGCTGGGTCGTGAGGGCGCTTTCGAAGCGTTACGCGCCGGCGCCAACGATATCGGTGGTGTTCTGATGAACGAGTCCATTACGCGCGCGGCAGGCGGCGTTAATGGGCAGGAAATGAGTGAGAGCGAATTGGTCGGCATCATCCGCGCAGCAGGGCGTGTGCCGCGTGAGCGGACGACCCTCTACGGAATACCGCAGCACGGAGTGGGGCAAGAGCCTTGGTTGAGAGCGGGTTGCCTCGGTGACTCCGCTTTCGGCGTCGGTACGTTTGGGGTCAGCGCAAGCGAGGAATGACGTGCTGCCCGATGATGTCGAGCGCTTCCATCGGATCATCGTGCAGGCGTAGCGCACATTCCGTAAGACCCGCCGCCGCGAACATTTGGAATCGTTCGATCTCTCGATCGAGATCCTCCAGCCCGCCCGTCGACGTGAAGTACTCGCACATGCGATTCGAGATGCTTTCCGGTACTTCTTTCACGTGCCCCGATCGATCGAACCACGAGGCGACGTATTTGTCGTAGTGGTCGCGAACCATCTGTGCCTCATCTTCGTTGAGGCATTGCTGGATCAACTCTTTTTGCAACTTGATGGCGCGCCAGGGCAGCTCGCGGCGCGACTCACGGTAGCCCGCTGCACGCTCGCGCTTTAGATGCCACGCCCAGAAGGTGTTGGTACGCAACGGTGCCATCCCAGCCTCGCGCTTCGCGGCGCCTTCGTTGACTTCGCGCATGGCAGTTGCCATGACCTCGGGCGGAGTACAGCCGATGAATACGCCATCGGCAACGCGTGCTTCCATGCGCATCATTTGGCCGCGATAGGCGGTGCCGTAGACGAGCGGGGGGTTCGGCGCGTGGACCCAATCGTAAGTGCAGGGCAGGTTGACGACGAAATCTTCGCCTTTGTATCCCTGCTTCAGCTTGCCGTAGCCGGCACCACGCACGATCTCGATACCCTCGCGCGTGGCACGGACGATCTTTTCGGGTCGTTGGATGCCCATCGCATCGATGTTACCTTCGCCTGCGCCCATCGCAATGACGGCGCGCCCACCCGCGATTTCGTTGAGCGACAACAGACTGTTGGCGATCTTCAGCGGATGCATCTCGAACGGGCTCACTGCGAGTGGCCCGATCAGCATACGGCGCGTTTGCTGCGCCAACGGGACTAACGTGAGAAAGCAGTCCCAATGTGCAAAAAAATTCGAACTCCACAGTGCTCGAACACCGTAGCTTTCGGCTTTGACACCGATTTCAGCGACTTGGGAGGGGGTGAGATCGGGCTCGAGGATGATGTCGATTTGCATGCGCCCGAGGTTATCAGGCGCAGTAGATCCGATGCAGCGTTTCGACCACTTGAGCTGCTGGTCCGTCCGCCAGGGAGTAATGGACGGTTTGACCGTCGCGCCGCGTCTGCACGATGCCGGCTTCGCGTAAGACCGCCAAATGCTGCGATAAGGCTGATTGGCTCAAGGGGAGACGATCATTCAGTTCGCCCACCGACATCTCGGTGCCGGACAGATTGCACAGAATCATCAACCTTTGTTCGTTGGCCAAGGCTTTCAACAAACTCGATGCCGCCATGGCATGGGGCCGCATCGCCTCGTGCATGGCGGCTGGCGATTTGGTGCGGCGGGAGCGCGCAAGTGTGGATTGCATGAGGGCCATTTTACATCAGGGGTTGCTAAATAAGCAAATGCTAATATAATGAGCTTATGAGTGCGACGAACCCGACCGTTACGCCGTTTTTTGACCCGACGACCTGGACGTTCAGCTACGTCGTCGCTGACCTTGCTACGAGCGTTGCGGCCATCATCGACCCGGTGCTCGACTACGACCCCGTCACCCGTGAAACCAGCACCCACTCGGCTCGCAAGTTGCTCGATTACGTCATGCTGCAGGGTCTCAACGTGCAATGGATACTCGAGACGCATGCACATGCGGATCATCTTAGTGCCGCGCAATGGTTGAAGACGGAACTCGGCGGACAACCGCGAATCGGCATTGGCATCGACATTCGAAGAGTGCAGGAGACGTTCAAGAGGCGGTTGTCGTTGGAGCCCGATTTTCCGACCGACGGCAGTCAGTTCGACGTCTTGTTGGCCGATGGTGAGTCGCTCTCGCTCGGCACGCTCTCGATCGAAGTGATCGCAACGCCGGGCCACACGCCCGATAGTGTGACTTACCTGATGGGCGATGCGGCTTTCGTCGGGGATACCATTTTTGCGCCGCGTTATGGCTCGGCACGCTGCGACTTTCCGGGTGGTGATGCGCGCCGCTTGTATGACTCGATGCAGCGTCTGTTGTCTTTACCCGCACAGACACGAATCTACCTTTGCCATGACTATCCGCCCGAGGGTGTCGAGCCGCAGTACGTGACGGATCCGCTAAGTCAGCGAGAGAACGTGCATCTCAAGAACGTCGTCACGGCTGACGAATTTGTGCAGATGCGCGAGGCGCGTGACGCTACGTTGTCACCGCCGAAGCTGCTCGAGCCATCGCTGCGCGCCAATATTCGAGCGGGCCATTTGTCTGATCCCTTTTTTAAAGTTCAAGGAGAGACAGCATGAACATCGATCGTTTCGTACTGGCCTTTGCAGGTACCGTCGTCCTCGTGAGTTTGGCGCTCGGTGTTTGGGTTGATCAAAACTGGTTCTTCCTAACGGGGTTCGTGGGGCTGAATCTGCTGCAGTCGGCCTTCACCGGTTTTTGTCCGTTGGCGATCGTGCTGCGTAAGGTCGGACTGCAGTCGGGTGTCGCGTTCAAATGAAAGTGTTGCGATCTTCGATCGGTGTAATGGCACTACTGGCGCTGGTTACCGCGTGCAGCTCGCCCACGCCGCCGAGCTCTGCAAGTAAACAGGAAGCACCATTCGACGTTTTAACCGTCGCGGTTACCAAGAGTGGTGACGAACGCTGGGTAGATGGCCGAGTCGAGGGTGTCGATCAAGCGACGATCGCCGCGCAAACGGGCGGTGAAGTGATCGCGGTAGCGAAGGATGCCGGTGATCCTGTGATTGCCGGCGATGTCGTTTTGCGTTTGCGCGGTACGCAGCAGCGCAGCGGGCTTCAGCAAGCTGAGGCCGCATTGCGAGCCGCCGAAGCGCGCGAAGTCGAAGTGCAGGCGCGTTTTGCGCGTATGTCATCTCTCTTCGAGCGTAAGGCCATCCCTAAGGCCACTTTCGACGACGCGCTTGCGCAGCGCGAGGCTGCAGTGTCGCAATCGCTCGCGGCGCGCGCCGCGGTCGCTGCGGCGCGCGAGACCGTTTCTTATACGACGGCTTCCGCTCCGTTCACGGGCGTCGTGACCGATCGTTACGTGCGTGTCGGTAGTGTCGTTGCCCCGGGAGTCCCGTTGTTTGCTATTTCGGCGACCGATCGACTGCGCGTTGTCACGGATGTGCCTGAGGAGTTTGCGGCGGCTGTTCGAGCGCGGGGCGAAGTGCTGATCCAACACGGATCGGAGCGTATCGCCGGTCGTAACATCCTGGTGCAGCCTCGCACAGGCGAGGGTAACGGTGCTGTCGGGTTGCGGGTCGATCTGCCTGCGGCCGTCAAAGATTTGCAGCCTGGGATGATCGTGAAGCTCGTGCTGGTCACAGGTGCGGCTGAGCGGATCACGGTACCCATCGCTAGCGTAGCCACTCGTGGCGAGGTGACGGGCGTCTACGTCTTCGACTCGACGAGTGGTCGCGTGGCCTTCCAGCAATTACGCCTTGGTCGAGTGATCGCCGGCAACGTTGACGTTCTGGCCGGCCTAGTCGGGGGTGAGCAGATCGCATCGAATCCAGCTACTGCGATGCGCTACTTGACGCAGCGCCGAGATCAACGATGACTCGTCGGGGTGCAGAGCAGCCACTCGGCATCTCGGGTCGGCTAGCAGGCTATTTTCTCAACAACCAGCTGACACCGTTGTTGGCTTTGGCGGCGATATTGCTCGGCTTGTTTGCCGTGTGGGTGACACCGCGCGAGGAAGAGCCACAGATCGACGTCACTTTCGCCAACATCTTCATCCCGTTTCCAGGTGCGAGCTCGGGCGAGGTTGAGTCCTTGGTGGTGGGCCCGATGGAGCGCGTGCTTGGCGAGATCGCCGGCGTGAAGCATATCTATTCGGTTTCGCGTCCGGGCATTGGTGTCATCACCGTGCAGTTCGAAGTGGGTGAGGCGCGTACTGAGGCAGTCGTGCGCCTTTACAACGCGATTTACTCAAACCAAGACTGGCGCCCCCCAGGCCTCGGCGTGCTTCAGCCACTGGTCAAGCCAGGTGGTATCGAAGACGTTCCGATATTGACGCTGACGCTTTGGAGTCGTGACGCGTCGCGCAGTCCGGACGAACTCGCTCAAGTCGCGCGTTCGTTGCAGACCGAGATCAAACGGGTCGCGGGTACGCGCGACGTCTATACGGTGGGTGCTCCTGATCATCTTGTTAAGGTCGAGCTCGATCCACGACGCGTGGCGGGTCGCGGTCTGACCTACGGCGAAATCATTCAATCTTTGCAGGCCACTAATTACGCCTTACAAGCTGGTGCGGTCGTAGGCGCCGGCGAGTACGCACCGGTACAGGTAGGTCGCTTTCTCGAAAATCGGGATGAGGTTGCAACTCTTGTCGTGGGTGTTGCTAACGGACGACCGGTGTATCTCGAGGATGTGGCAGATGTGCGTGTCGGATCAGAGCAGCCGGATCAATACGTCACCTTCAACACGGGGCCCGCCTGGCAGGGCAGCGATGCGGTCCGTGCGGCGCGCGGACACAGTGCCGTCACCATCGCGATCGCTAAGAAGCCGGGCGAGAATGCGATCGACGTGGCCAACAAGGTGCTCGATCGAGTGGATGTCTTGCGCGGGGTTTATTTGCCCGATGACGTCAAGGTGACGGTCACGCGTAACTACGGCGAAACGGCCAGCGAGAAAGCGACGCAACTGATGCAAAAGTTGTTGTTCGCCACTATCTCCGTCGTACTGCTGGTGATGCTGGTGATGGGGCGTCGTGAAGCGCTTGTCGTTGGTGTCGCCGTGATTGTGACCCTGGCGGCGACGCTCTTTGCCTCGTGGGCTTGGGGGTTCACGCTCAACCGAGTCTCGTTATTCGCATTGATCTTCTCGATCGGCATCTTGGTCGACGATGCCATCGTCGTGGTCGAAAATATTCATCGGCATCGTCTGTTGTATTCCGGGACGCTCGAGTCCCTCATTCCCCGCGCGGTCGACGAAGTCGGCGGACCGACGATCCTCGCCACCTTTACGGTCATTGCGGCTTTGCTGCCGATGGCCTTCGTGAGTGGCTTGATGGGACCTTACATGAGCCCGATTCCGATCAACTCCAGTATGGGCATGCTGCTCTCGCTGTTGATCGCGCTGATTTTCACTCCGTGGCTGTGCCGAAAATTACTTGGTACGCATCATGAATCTTCAGGTCACGGCAATGGATCGAGTGAGTTCGATCAGCGTGTCGCTGCGTTCTTTGAGCGTTCGCTGCGCCCGTTTTTGACGGGTGATGATCCGCGCCAGCGACGGCACAAGTTATATGCGGGCATTGGGCTCGCCATCCTCGGTGCCGTGGCGCTTGCCGTCGTGCAACTGGTCGTGTTGAAGATGCTTCCCTTCGACAACAAGTCGGAGTTTCAGGTGGTGCTCAATATGCCCGAGGGCACGCCCGTAGAGACAACCTCCAAGGTGCTCGACGAATTAGCCGGTGTGATCGAGGCGGTGCCTGAAGTCACCGATTATCAGGTTTATGCCGGCACGGCAGCGCCGATTAACTTCAATGGGCTCGTTCGTCAGTATCGACTGCGTCGTAGTGCAGAGCTCGGTGATATCCAGGTTAATCTATTGCCGAAGTCTGAGCGTGATCGATCGAGTCATGAGATCGCCTCCTCAGTGCGCGCGTCGCTCGCGGCAATCGGAGAGCGCTATCAGGCGTCTGTGCAAGTTGTTGAGGTCCCGCCGGGGCCACCCGTTCAGGCCCCAATCGTGGCTGAAATTTATGGTTCGAGTGCCGAGGAGCGAACTGCGCTTGCTCGAGAAGTCCGGACTGTTTTCCACAATACAGCTGATATCGTTGATATCGACGATACCTTGCCTGCGGAAGCGCGGCGTTGGGTGCTCGACATCGATCGCAACAAGGCCGCGCTACTCGGTGTGAGTCAACAGCAGATTGCGGAGATCGTGACAGCAGCCGTTGGAGGCTACGACGCCACCTTCCTGCGTATCGGTGGTGGGCAAGAACCCATGCCGGTGCGTCTCGAGCTGCCTTTCGGTGATAAGGCGCGAGTGCAAGATCTGCTGTCGCTCGAGATGCGCTCGCAATCTGGGGCACGCGTCCGTCTTGGCGCTGTCGCGTCGGCGAGCGAGCTGCCTTGGGATGGCGATATCCATCATAAAAACCTGCTCCCAGTGGCCTATGTCACGGGTGATATGGCGGGGAAACTCGATAGTCCGCTGTACGGTATGTTCGGGATCATCGGCGCGCTCGACGGTTTAAATATCAATGGTGTCGAGCCTGTGCAACGCTTCATTGGGCCGCCCGAAGATCCGTCGGAGCTAGCGATCAAGTGGGATGGCGAGTGGCAAATCACCTACGAGACCTTCCGCGACATGGGCGCCGCCTATGCGGTGGGCTTGGTGCTGATTTACTTGCTCGTCGTGGCGCAGTTCGGTTCGTACTTCGTGCCGCTCATCATCATGGCGCCGATTCCACTCACCATTATTGGTGTGATGCCAGGGCATGCCATTTTGGACGCGCAGTTCACGGCAACCTCGATGATCGGCATGATCGCACTCGCCGGCATCATCGTGAGAAATTCGATTCTGCTCGTGGATTTCATCAATAGCGAGCGTGCGGCAGGGCGCGATCTCGCCGATGCGGTAGTAGCAGCGGCGACGGTACGCGCGAAGCCAATTGCATTGACGGCACTCGCAGCGATGATCGGGGCATTTTTCATCCTTGATGATCCGATCTTCAACGGTCTCGCCATTTCATTGATATTCGGCATCTTCGTCTCCACCGTATTGACGCTCGTCGTCATCCCGGTGGGGTATTTCGCCTACCTCTCGAGGAGAAGTTGACATGGCTCACATCGTCATCGTGGGTGCTGGGATCGGAGGCGTCCCAGCGGCTTTTGAACTTCGCAAGAAACTCGGTAAGGAACATCGCGTGACTTTGCTCGGCTCCTCACCGTACTTCGAGTTCACACCGTCGAATCCGTGGGTCGCGGTCGGTTGGCGTAAGACCGAGCAGACTAGGGTTGAGATGCGTCAACCGCTTGAATCGAAAGGGATTCAATGGATTCCCGAAAAGATCGTCGCGATTGACGCGACCGGTAACAACGTGACGACGACGAGTGGTCATCGGCTCGACTACGACTATCTCGTTATCGCGACCGGGCCGAAGCTCTCGTTCGAGGAGGTGCCGGGTCTTGGTCCCCAGGGTGGCTATACCCACTCGATCTGCACGCATGAGCATTCGGAGACGGCATGGTCTGCGTATCAAGAGTTTTTAAAGAATCCCGGTCCGATCGTGATCGGCGCGGCGCCCGGTGCCAGTTGCTTCGGGCCAGCTTATGAATTTGCGATGATTCTCGATGCCGATCTGCGCAAGCGAAAAATGCGTGATCAGGTTCCGATGACCTATGTCACGAGCGAACCTTACATAGGCCATATGGGCTTGGGTGGCGTCGGCGATAGCAAAGGGCTCATGGAGTCAGAACTGCGTCAACGTCATATCAAGTGGGTGACCAATGCCAAGGTGACGGAAGTCAAATCCGGCGAGGTCTTGGTGACCGAGATGGACGAGGAGGGCAAGCCCAAGAAAGAGCATGTGCTGCCGTTCAAGTTCTCGATGATTCTGCCGGCATTCAAGGGTGTTGACCCGGTTGCGGCCGTCCCCCATCTTTGTAATCCACGCGGCTTCGTTTTGATCGATGAATATCAGCGTTCAAAAGCCTACCGAAACATTTTCTCGGCAGGTGTTTGCGTAGCGATCCCGCCAGTCGAAGCGACGCCAGTGGGTACTGGCGCTCCCAAGACCGGTTATATGATCGAGTCAATGGTGAGCGCGATTTGCGAAAACATCGTCGCGGATATCAAGGGTGAGCCGGCTGACGCGCGCGCCACCTGGAACGCGATCTGCTTGGCTGACTTTGGTGACACTGGAGCGGCTTTCGTGGCGCTGCCGCAGCTTCCGCCACGCAACGTCACATGGGCGAAGGCGGGCAAGTGGGTGCATCTGGCCAAGCTTGCTTTTGAGAAATATTTCTTGCGCAAGGTGAAGACCGGTTCGTTGACGCCCGTATATGAAACCTATGTGTTGAAGGCGCTGGGTATCGTTTCCTTGCGAGAGAAGAAGTCTTGATGCGACTACAGGTCTACAAGTTAGCGCTATGCTTGACGGTGGCGGGTCTCATGCCCATCACCGCGAGTGCCGATGAGTCCTTAACCGAGGCCTGGAGTAAAGCGTTGGCGGCGGACGCCGGGCTTGCGGCTGTCAGTCTCGATGCCGAGGCCGCCCGTGCGAATGAACGAGCCGCCAAAGCGGCTCGGTTGCCGCAGCTCGAGGTCGGTGCGTCTTATACGAAGATGGCGGATGCGCCGGCCTTGTCGATCATCACCCCTGAATTCGCTTTCGTGTCGCCGCGTATCTTCGATGGTGACGACTTCGTGATGCGAAATGCACAAGTGACTCTGCCGATCTACGCAGGCGGACGTTTGTCGGCGGGTGTCAAGGCAGCGGGATTGGGGCGCAGTGCAGCCGAGGCTGATGAGCGACGAGCGCGCGCGGAGCTCAAGATCGCGGTGGCAGAGAGCTATTTAGGCGTTTTGCGCAGCGAGCGAGCACTTCGTGCGGCAGAGGCTAATGTGGCTGCTCTCGATGCCCACTTACAAGACGTAAGCGCAATGGTCGAGGTACAGGCGAGGGCCAATACGGATTTGCTGGCCTCACGCGTGGCTGCGTCGGCGGCAAAACAGCAACTCGCTAGAGCACGACTCGCGTATGCGAGCGCTCTGGGTCACTACAACCGGCACTTGGGTGAGCCGCTCGAGCGCAAAGTGGAGCTAGAGCCCGTGCCACCGGCGGTTCTGGAAGTCGCTAATTCCGCGGTGGTTGATTTGCAGAATCAAGCGGTTCGTCAGCGTGGCGAGTTAGCGGGGCTCGAAGCCCGCGCCGATTCGCTGAAAGCGGCCTCGAAGGCAGAATTCGGGAAAATGTTGCCGTCGGTCGCCGTGACGGCGAGTTACCAAGAGCTTGAGAACACGGTGCTGGATCGACAAGCGTTCTCGATGGTCGGCGTCGGTTTTCGCTGGGCCTTGTTCGATGGCGGTCAAGCACGACATCGTGCCGCAGCCTTGCGCCGCTCAAGCGAGTCAGTTCGGCAAAAGCGCAACGAACTCGAATCGATCGTTCGGCTAGAGGTGCAACAAGCGCAGCTCGGCATTGAAGCGGCGGATGCCCGTGTCGCGTTGACGCGCGATGCGATCGCCGAAGCTAACGAGAATTTGCGTATCACGCGCGAGCTCTACAACGAGAGTTTAGTAACGAATACCCAAGTGCTGGAGGCTATTGCACTGCAGATTGCTGCCGAAGGTCACGCGGCGGATGCCGTTTTCGATGCCGCGATCGCACGGCTGCGTTTGTTGAAATCTATCGGAGAACTTTGATGTTCGGTCATAGCCGCCGAGTCTAGTCGCCGCTGTCGGTGGTGGTGTTGCTGCGCGCAGCGCTGGCGACGATACTGAGTCGCTATGGATGACATGACCGGACCGACCCAGCCGCTAGAGCGAGCCTCGACGCTCGCGGCGCGAGCGTATGTCGACGCAGAGATTTTGGCGCAAGAGCAGCAGCGGATCTTTCCGCGTCACTGGCAGTTTGCCTGTCACGAGTCGCAACTCGATCGAGTGGGTGCAAGCCTCTTCGTCGACATCGCAGGCGTACGACTGGTGCTCGTTCGGACTGTCGCAGGTATCGGTGCTTATGAGGCGGTGTGTCGTCATCGGGCTGGCCCCCTCGATGCGTGTCGATCCGGTGGACAAGATTTTTTTCGTTGTCGCTATCACGGTTGGTCATACGATCTTGAGGGTCGGTTGATGGCCGCCACCGAAATGCAAGGCTGCGAAGATTTCGACCCAAGCTCGATCGCGTTGCCGCGTGTCGAGTCGGCGGTTTTCGATGGCTTAGTATTTGTTCGGCGATCGGTAGGCCCGGCGGAGTTCTCCGCTCTGATGGCGGGTATCGGCGATCGACTCGTTTTATCTGGGCACGGGCTGTCTCGATTGCAGCATCACGCAACGGTGAGTTACGAGATCGACTGCAACTGGAAAACCTACGTCGATAACTTTCTCGAGGGGTACCACGTGCCATTGGTGCATCCCTCGCTCAACGAAATTCTCGACTATCGCTCTTATCGTACCGAGTTGGCGCCGTGGTATTCGCTGCAGTCTAGTCCGCTCGACAGCGCGCCGACGGCATACGGTAGTGGCGAGGCGCTGTACTACTTTATCTATCCAGCGACGATGCTAAACATCCTGCCGGATCGCCTGCAGACCAATCGGATGATTCCGCTCGCGCCTGAGCGTTGTCGAGTCGTCTTCGATTTTTTTTATCCCGCTGAGTGGTCATCGGCCGAGCGATCTGCCAAGTTTGCGAGCGACAGCGAGTTTTCAGAGCGCGTTCAACAAGAAGACATCGCCATCTGCGTGGATGTTCAGCGCAATTTGGCCAGTGGCAGCTATGTTTCCGGTCGGTTTAACCCGAGACGAGAGCAAGGCTTGCATCACTTTCAGAGGCTTTGGCTCGGCGATGTATCCTAAGTGGCGCTACAAGAAAACGTCACCACCGTTCGGGCTGAGGCATTGTCCTTGATAGTGTCGAGCCGCATCGCTCGCTAAGAAAACGAAGCTGGGAGCAATGTCGTCGACTTCCGCTATACGGCCGAGCGGAATCGCCTTTCGAATTTCTTCAAGCACATCAGCGGGTACATCATCGAGAATCGGTGTCCGAGTCGCACCGGGTGCCACGCAGTTGATGGTGATGTCGCCTGCGCCAAGTTCGAGCGCAACGCTGCGGGTGAAGGAGAGTATCGCGCCCTTGGCTGCCGTGTACGCCGTGAATCCTGGCGCGCCCTTGTAGGCGAGTTGTGAGGCCGTATTGATGATGCGTCCGTAACCGCGCGCATACATCTGGGGCAGCACGGCACGTGTCATGAGAAAAGTGCCGCGCAGGTGCACGGCCAGTACACGATCCCATACGGCGACATCGAGTTCGTGAACGGGCGCTGCCGCGGCGATACCCGCGTTGTTGACGAGGATATCGATCTGGCCGAATTCGGTGGTGGCACGATCTACCATCGACTGCACGGCGCCTTCGTCGGCGACGTCGGCTTCGATCACGAGAGCGCGACGTCCTAGGGCGCGGACCGCGCTGGCAACGTTCTCGGCTGCAGCAGCGTCTCGAGACGATGGGTGGTTGATGACGATATTGGCGCCGGCGGTCGCCATCGCGACTGCTACGCCTCGACCGATACCTGAACTGCTGCCGGTGATCAGGGCGATTCGATTGAGTAGTGCCATGATTTTAAAACCCCCGAAAGTCGACGAGTTCATCGAGGCTGATACGCGATCGAATGAACTGATTTACTGGGTTCAGGCGCTGTGGGAATCCCACTGCCATACCGCAATAGACCATCTCTGTTGGCGGCAATGCGAACCGCTCGGCTAGCTGCGGACGGAAGGAGGCCCAGGCTTCCTGCATGCAGCTGCCGAGTCCGCGTTCCTCGAGGAGTAATGCGACCGTTTGGATGAGCATCCCAAGATGCGCCCATTGACCGTGTGCGACGCGGCGATCGATTACGAAGAAAAGCCCGACCGGCGCGCCAAAGAATTCGAAATTCCGCGCGACGTGGCGTAGTCGAGCCGGCTTGTCTTCGCGCGGAATCCCCAGGGCGCGATACATGTCTTCCGCCAGAGTGTAGCGACGAGTACGCAGCGGCTCCCAGAGTTCCGGCGGATAGATGGGAAAATCATCTTCCGTCCTCCCGAATCCGGGTGTGGAGGATGCATTGCGTGCCATCTCGACGATGGCATCTCGCTCAGCGCCAGCGACCGCGATGATGCGCCAGGCTTGGATGTTGCTTCCCGAGGGCGCCCAGCGCGCGGCGTCGAGAATGTCGGCCAGAAGCGCGCGCGGTACTGGGTCCGGACGGAAGTCGCGGATGGAACGCCGCTGACGCACGGCATCGGAGACGTTCATCGGCAGAACTCCCGAGAAAATGGTGGAGGCGGCGGGAATCGAACCCGCGTCCGCAAGCCCTAGACTTCAGGATCTACGCGCGTAGCTCTCTCATTGGATCTCGCCTCGCGCTACCCGAGGAGCAGGGAAGACGTTCAGCCAGCACACGGTGACTCTTAGCGGGACTGCCCCGTCGCACGGCAGCCCGCGATCCTATAAGCGCGTCCCCTGATTCGGTGTTATAGGCACCAGCCGGTCAGAGGTTAGGCGGGATTAAGCCGCCAGAGCGTAGTTGTCGTCGTTGGCAACTGTAGTTTGCAGCAAAGTTTTACGAGGTTCACTGCACCTCGGCACGCCCCTGAAGGTTCGCAACCCACGTCGAAGCCGGTCGCCCCCTTCAAGATACCCATACAGTATAGACGAAACCGTCGCTTTCAAGTGCCGATCAAGATCGGCGTCCCGCGGGTGCCGCTCGTCCTACCGACGAGCGGCATCGCGTAGGGTGTTCGACAAACGCCCGATCAGTACGCGCGTGATGGCAAGAGCGATATTGGCATCCTCTTGAACCAGTTTGATGAAAACATCCTGTCTAATCGCTAGCAGTCGAGTGTGGGTCTTGCAGCGAATCGAGGTGGTGCGTGGCTGCGACGCCAGCAGCGCCATTTCGCCAAATATTTGAGTGCTGCCGAGCGTAGCGAGCACGGTCTCGCCTTGGGGTTGTTGCAATACGACGTCGACTTCGCCCTCCAGAACGACATAAGCCCTATCGCCCGGATCCCCCTGTCTGAACACGTATTCGCCAGGCTCACAAGTCAGCCAGTCGCTCGTGAATGCGAGCAACTTCAGTTTGGCGCGATCGATCGAGGCGAAGAGCGGAATTTGCGACAGTACCTCCGCCGTTGCACCAAGGCCGGCGCGACTCGCCTGTGTCTCGGAAGATGGCGATACACTTTCCGTCAAAAGCTTGCGTTCAAACAGTCGCCCCTGTTTCAGTTCGAACAACACAGTGAATTCGCTGGTACGACTATCGTCCGGTTCGATGATGAAAAAGCTCGCCTCGCTCATGAACGATTTGATTTGTCTGATGATGGTTGACTGTCTGGATGGCTCGATCGCAGAGAACGCTTCTTTGGCGATCAGTAATGATGGGCGTTTGATTAACGCGCGAGCGAGAATCAACCGTTGTCGCTGTGAGGCTGTCAATCGGGCACCGCCGACGCCGATGTCGTACTGCAAGCCAAGGTGGGCGATCCCGCTCGCCAGTCCGCAGGTCGTGGCGACCTGCCGGATGATTTCATCCACCTTGGCCAGTTGGTCGGGGTGAGCGGCCACCCATTTTCCGTAGGCCAGATTGTCGCGAATCGTCAGCGCGGTATTGATCGTTGAGGGATCAAAGAAGCTGATTTGTCCCTCCAGAGCTGCCGGCAGGCTGTCGCGGAACATTCGACGGGCTTGCACGATCCGATGACGAAATTCGCTATCGAATTCGCTGATCGGATGTTTGGCGGGGATCAGTTTCAGCGACAGTTGTAGAAGCTTCAAACGATCCGTACTTCCGAGCTCGCGTCGCAGTAGGCGCTCGTAGTCGGGCATTTCGTTCGGACTGATGAAGTTGAAGCTTTGGAAGAACGTATCCGTTGGATCCAAGTCGCGGAACATTTCTAGCATCAATTCAGCGGTTTTTCGTCCTCGCTCAACCAGAGTCTCGGTGAGTCCTGCGCGATCGATGCATTGCAGAACGTGCGACTCGAGTAGTTGCAGCTTCTCGTCGCTGATGGCGCCGAAAAGAATGTTCTCGAGAAGAGAGGTGTTTTCCACGAACCGCTCGGGATCGAACGATTCGATCGCGTCGGCCAGATTCGATTCGTCAAGCACGCGGCGCAGTTGTCGTCTCGCTGTCAACAGCAGGGAATGCGTGTTCTCGTCGAGTCCATCAGCGGTGCGTCGGATGCCCCAATCGAAGGTGTCTTGATCGAGCCCGGTGGTCTGCAGCACGGCGTCGATATGGGTTTCGAGACGCGTGGGTCTGTTATCTCCGAGCACGGAATAGTCGAGCCAGTCAGCATCAGGGTCCAGCGACGAATTGCCCGTCAATGCCGCCTCGCGCGCGTGGCGGGCGTCTTGCAACGTCTTCGACGGTTGTCGAGCCAACGGATAGAGCAGGCTATCGCGCAGTGTCCCTCTGCCGGGTGACGCATCGGGTCCCGCATAGGCAATGGTTCTGCCGATCACTCGATCCGAGAGAGCGGTGATCGTGGCATCGCCGAGGCGAGCTTCACCGGATGAGGGAGTCGTTTGTCGCTGCAAGACTCGAGCGAGTTCATCTCGACTGTTGCCGCTGCCGCCGATGAATGCGACGTGAGCGGGCAGCGGTAGTCGAAGGTTTGCGCCGTCAAGTGGTTTGGCCCCGTCGCCTGCATCAACGACGACATTGCTCAAGAGCAGATAACTGTCTGTCAAAGCGGAACTCGGTGAATCGCCAACGATGACATTGCGATCCATCAGCGAAGGAGGGGTGAAAAACTCGCTCAGCTGCTGATACTTGACGCTCGAGTCTGCAGCCTTCTGGTAGTAGTCGATCAGATCTTTCCAGGGCGCGTACATATCTTTATGCGCGGCCAGAACGGCGACGAGTGAGCCCAAGCTGATCTCATCTTGGATCACCAGGTATCCGCCGATGGATAAGAAGAAAAACGGAGTCAGTTGCGAGAAAAATTGGTTCAGTACATTGATCGTGTATCGAAGCGTCGCGATTCGTACCCGGATGTCGAAAATGGTCTGCAGGCGTTTGCCGACGATGGCGAGTTCTAGTCTCGATGTGTCGTGGCCGTGGATTTCGGCCGCATTGGTGACGATGTGCTCGACGTTGTCAGAAACATGTCGAAGTTCCAGGGCGCGCCGGCGTTCGAGTTCGTTCAGTTGGCCTTGGATTCGGGGGATCAGATACAGCTGCAGCGGGTACAGGGCCAGTGCGGCCACGCCCATCATCCAATCCTGCATGAAGATGAACAGTAAAACGGTGAACAAAGTCCCCGCTGCGACGGTCGGAACCGTAAAGGCTTCCGACATGAATAGTCCGAGGGGCGAGGTTTCCGCAGCAACCATCGAGACGATTTGCCCGGATGATTGGGTTCGAAAGTCTTTGACAGGAAAACGAAGTAAGCGTTCGACCAGGTCGTAGCGTAGACGGCGTAGCAATCGGTCGCCAACACGATATCGATATGTCGAAGTCAGGAATTTGAATGCGCCGCCGATCAATACGAGTGCTAGGAACGCTGCACTCAGGGTTAATAAGAAAGGGATCTGATCGAGCGAAACGCCGAAAAATGGTTTGGGAAACTCGCCGTTGGCAGCGAGCGCCTCGTTGATGATGATTTTTGGCAGCTCGAAGGAGTAGTAGAGGATCGGCATCCCGGCGAGCGACAGCAGTACGAGCGCGATTTGATCTCGTCTGCTGTGCCGCAGGATGAATCGATAGATACCCGAGTCCACGATAGACCGGTGTTTGTGTGGTTGCTCGACCGAAGTATCAACGAGTCGGCGACAAGGAAATCAGTGGGGCCATTCGCGCGGTGTCGCCACTTTGTAGCATCAACATCATGCTAAGTAGCGCGAACGTGGTACGCGAGTCCGGATCTTTCGATGGAATGTAAAACCATTGATCACGATAACGAACTTTAACCGCCGCATCTGCAGGCTTGCCTGTAGAGGTTTGCACGCGAAACAGATCGCCATCCCGATCGAACACGCCGCCATCCAAACGGCGTCGCTGCAGTACGCCTTCGCTCAAGTCGCCCGCGGGTGCTTCGACACCGTTGGATAGGAAGTAAAAGGACGAGTACAGCGAGCGTGTTGCCAGAAAGACGTAGGAATTGGGGTCTGGGCGATCGCCGATGCCAAGCTGAACACGGATCGGGCGCCCATCCGCTGGGAAGTTCATCAAGCGACAAGCTTCTCGGTAAGCCTCACTCGAAAGGGCGGCTGTGGTCGGAATCATCGCTAAAATATCGACGTTGTTATACGTCTCGAGTGCGAATGACAATTGATCGGCGCGTTGCAGCGTGCGCAGGTGATCAACCAAAGCACGGTAATCGCCGGCGCCGGCCGTGGTGTTCTTGAGGCCCGCAAATGAGTCGCCGGCGACGAGCAGAACGCGTTCGATGCTCCATCCGGACTGCAGCAACAAAGAAATCGTGCGCAGATCGATCGGGGTCAGGATCTGGCGAACGAATCGCTCGCCGGTATTCGGCGAATAAAAGACGAGCGGGGAGTCGCTATAACTTCCGCCCAAACCGCCGTTGTAAGAGTCCGGGCTACCGCCGCCAGGGAAGAAGCCCGAGAGGTTCAAGCTCGCGGATCGCGAAATCGAGCTCGAGACGGAGGCGACCTCGAGAAACATCACCGGGTCGTTGTAGCGCTGACGAACGATATTCAAAAGTAACTGTTCGCCGTCGGTCCGTTGAATCGCCGAGTTGAACTCCGTGCGCGACAGCTCAAGACCTCGAGGTCCGATCGAGACGCATCCAGCTAATAACAAGCTGGTACCAACGAGTGTGGCGATGGCGAATCGATTTTTGAGGCTGGCGTATTGCATAGGGGATCCGTGCGCGAGTCTGATTTTTATGAGGGATTGATCAACGGGGCCACGCGACAACGGGGATTGGGTTCCCCCAATCCCCGTTGTTATTCAGGCGAAAGCCTTAGCTGAAATTAGCCGCCGGGCGGCTGGTTCGGCGGCGGTGGCACCGAACCACCCGGAGGCGGCGGCGGACCGACCGGGCCACCTTGCGGCGGCTGCTTCGGTCCACTCATCGGTGGCATGACCGGCGGCTGCGGGGGCTTGGCACCGCCTTGGTTCGGCGCGCCCGTCGGCGGCTGATTCGACGGCGGGTTGTTGCCCTGCGGTGGGCTACCCGGCGGCGGTGGCACCGAACCACCCGGAGGCGGCGGCGGACCGACCGGGCCACCTTGCGGCGGTTGCTTCGGTCCGCTCATCGGAGGCATGACCGGCGGCTGTGGCGGCTTGGCACCACCTTGGTTCGGCGCGCCCGACGGCGGCTGATTCGACGGCGGATTGTTGCCCTGCGGTGGGCTACCCGGCGGCGGTGGCACCGAACCACCCGGAGGCGGCGGCGGACCCACGGGGCTGCCCTGCGGTGGCTGCTTCGGGCCACTCATCGGCGGCATCATCGGAGGCTTCTGACCACCCTGGGGCTGACTGCCCGGCTGTGGTGGGGTCGGTGGGGTGGGCGGTGCCGGTGGCTGGGCCTGATCGGCAAAAGCGAGGCTTTGCGGTCCGGTGAGGTTAGCACCGGTTGCGAAAACCAACGCGGTTGCCGCAACAGCGACACCCAAGCGGATAGGTTTCATCAGGGAACTCCGTCGTGGTTGTTATTGGAGAACCTAATGGGTAACTCCATTTTGGAACGGAGTCAACGAAACGCAGGTGACATCGCCGTAAGGCGCGTGCGAGATAAAACTTGTGTGCGCCGCGCGCACGTGCACGAGGTCAACCGCGTCGCAACAATCTCGCCTTGTCGCGCGACCAGTCGCGCTCTTTTTCCGTTTCGCGTTTGTCGTGCTGCTTCTTACCCTTGGCTAAACCGATACGAAGCTTCGCTTTACCACGCTGCCAATACAGCTCGAGCGGCACGATGGTGTATCCCTTACGCTCGACCGCGCCGATGAGATGAGCGATCTCGCTGTGCTTCATGAGCAGTTTGCGCGTGCGTATCGGGTCGGCGATGACATGCGTGGATGTCGTCTTCAGCGGATTGACGTGCGCGCCAATCCAGAACACTTCACCATCGCGCACGAACACGTGCGACTCGGTGATCTGCGCTTTGCCTGCGCGCAGTGCCTTGACCTCCCAACCCTCCAGAACGATACCGGCCTCGTAGCGCTCCTCGATGAAGTAGTCGAAGCGTGCACGACGGTTTTCGGCGATCGTTTTTGGTCCGTCGTTGGTATTCGCCTTGGTCTCGGTCTTCATGGTCACCAAGCATTCTATACAATGCTCCGATGCGCGAAGTCGTTCGTTCTGCCATGGTCGCGGTTTCGGCCGAAAAGCTCTACGAGCTCATCAACGATGTCGAGCGCTATCCCGAGTTCGTTCCCGGATGCCGAGTCGCTCGGGTCGAGGAGCGCGGTGAGGGCTATGTCGTCGCCACACTCGGCGTGCAGCGCAGCGCACTCAACACCGAATTCACGACTCGCAACGAGCTCGAGCCGGGTCGTCGTGTGACCATGCGTCTCGTGAAAGGGCCGTTCCGTTTCCTCGAAGGAGTTTGGGATATCGCGCCCATCGGCGACCAAGGTTGCTCGGTCACGCTTCGCCTTCGGTTCGAGTTTGCCAATCGATTGGCGGGTGCGATGTTCGCACCGCTTTTCGAGGAGACCGCCGCTTCGTTAGTTGATGCCTTCGTGCGTCGTTCGCGTCAGCCATGAAGTGTTTCTTCGCGTGCGCGCTAGCCGATTGGCAAGGGCAGTTAACGGTCGTTCTCGATTCGGGTGCCACCGTCGATGACCTTTTGAGCCAAGTGCGCGTCGAGCTCGAGCAGCGGCTCGCAACGGAGAATCAGGGCGCGAGCGAAGCATCTCCGCTTGATGAGGCTTGGTGGCGCAGTGCCCCGGTCGGTATTTTTGGAGAGCGTTGCGATCGGTCGCGTGTGCTCGTCGACGGTGATCGCGTCGAGATGTATGTCGCTTTGAAGGTGGATCCGAAGGCAGCGCGACGTGAGCGTGCGCAACCGCATCAAACGGAAAAAGGCCGCAATCCGCTGACGCGTAAACCCGGTCGTTGAGACTTCGGATTAGGGAGTCTTGGCGGGCGGACTCTCAGCCGCCGG
>JACCDU010521320.1_pt1 | contig 77128 bp, 8 predicted proteins | sample 7446081 | NCBI WGS metagenome assembly JACCDU01 (sample SAMN15323447, study PRJNA562643) | freshwater metagenome | isolation source: river surface water | place: USA:Blue River Watershed | collected 2017-08-17 | reverse complement strand
GAAGGTGATGTCACCGGCCGTGGTGCTGGTGAACTCAGTCGCTGTGGTCCCCACGATCACGGGGTCGTTGAAAGTTTGTGCGCCGGTAGTCTGTACCAAGCCGCCGTTGACCATGGTCTTACCGGCACCAGCGAAGTCTGTGGTCAAGCTGGTCAATGCATCTGTGAAGCCGACCTTGCCAGTGAAGATGGTGTCGCCCGCTGTGTTGATGGTGACCACTTGTGCGCCGTCCAAAGTCTTGTCGAAGGTGATGTCACCAGCAGCAACATTGTTAGCAATGTCACCCGTGCTTGTGAACTCAGTCGCTGTGGTACCCACGACCACGGGGTCGTTGAATGTTTGTGCGCCGGTAGTCTGTACCAAGCCGCCATTGACATAGGTCTTGCCTGCACCTGAATCATCTGTGGTCAAGCTGGTCAATGCATCAGTGAAGCCGACCTTGCCAGTGAAGATGGTGTCGCCCGCTGTGTTGATGGTGACCACTTGTGCGCCGTCCAAAGTCTTGGCGAAGGTGATGTCACCGGCCGTGGTGCTGGTGAACTCAGTCGCTGTGGTACCCACGATCACGGGGTCGTTGAAAGTTTGTGCGCCGACCGTCTTGACCAAGCCGCCGTTGACGTAGGTCTTACCAGTACCCGCGAAGTCTGTGGTCAAGCTGGCGAGCGCATTTGTGAAGCCAATTGTGCCGTTCAAGGTGGTGTCACCGGCTGTATTGATGCTCAAGTTGAACGCTCCGTCCACAGTGTTCGTGAAACTGATGGTGCCTAAATGGGTGCTGCTGAGCAAGGTATCTGCGCCCAAGGTCACGGCTTCGCCGTAGCTTTGTGAGCCGGTGGTTTTTACGCTGCCGCCATCAATTACCAATGTGCCACCTGTGTTGGTGCTCAAGCTGGTCAAGGCATGCGTCGCACCCACAGCACCGCCCAGTGTGGTGACGCCTGTGCTGCGAATTTCTAAGCTGTACGCGCCGTCTACGGTGCTACCCATGTTCACGTCGGAAGTACCTGCATCCAGCAAGGTATTGGTCGTCAAAGTCACTGCGCCGCTGTAGCTTTGTTCACCGCTGGTGGTGATGCTGCCGCCGCGCAAAGTCGCAGCACCCATCACGTGTAATTCGCCTGCACCGGTCACTGGTGCATTGAAAGTCAACATGGATGCCGTCAAGGTGGTGTTACCACTCAAGCTCACGCTCAGGGTTTCGCCGTAGGTCTGTGCGCCCGTGGTGGTGACGCTGCCACCGCTGATGACCAGCGTACCCGCTGCATTGGTACTCAAACTGCTCAAGGCGGCAGTGTCACCAACGGCACCCGCAAAGGTTGTGACACCCGCACTGTTGACCGTCATGTTGTGAGCACCATTCACAGCGCCATTAAATGTCACCGCAGCTGAACCCGACGTGCTGAGGATCGCATCGGCTGCCAACGTCACGGCACCGCTGTAGTGCTGAGCACCGCTGGTGCTGACAGACATGCCACGCAAAGTCGTCTCTCCCACAATGCTCAAGTTACCAGCGCCCGCAACAGGTGCATTGAAGATGACGTTAGATGCCGTCAAGGTGGTGCTGTGTCCCAAGCTGACCATGTCATCAAAGGTTTGCGTACCGGTCGTGGTCACGCTGTAGCCATTGAGCTGCGTCATGCCATCGCCGTCAACTTGCAAGCTGGTCAGCGCTTGGCTGGCTCCCACCGCACCCGCAAAATTGGTGATGCCCGCGGTGCTCACATGCAGGCTGTAACTACCGTCCACCGTGCTGGAAAAACTCACATCTTCAGTTCCTGCATCCAGCAAGGTATTGGCCGTCAAACTCACAGCACCGCTGTAGCTTTGTTTACCGCTGGTGGTGATGCTGCCGCCGTGCAAAGTCGCAGCACCCATCACGTGTAATTCGCCCGCGCCGGTCACAGGTGCGTTGAAGGTCAACATGGACGTTGTGAGTGTGGTGTCTCCACCCAAGCTAACGCTCATGGTTTCGCCATAGGTCTGTGCACCCGCAGTGGTCACGTTGCCACTGTTGATCACCAGGCTACCACCCGCATTGGTGCTCAGACTGCTCAGTGCTTGACCATTGCCACCCACAGCCCCCACCAAGGTGGTGATGCCCGTGCTGTTGAGCACCAGAGCATGCGTGCCGTACACCACACCGCCCAAAGTCAGGTCACCGCTGCCAGTGCTCAGGGTGGTGTTGTCATTCAGCACCACGGGGGTTCCAACATCGCCCAAGATCATCGCTGCATCGGTGGTGCTCACGGTGCCACCTAAGCTGATGCTGCTCGGTGCTGTAGCCACCAAGCCGCTTGCAAAGCTCAAGCTATCTGTCGAGGCATTACCCAGCGTCAAGCTGCCCGTGTTGGCAAAGGTGGTAGCGGCTGTCACGCTGGTGTTCGCACCCAACAATTCAAGGTTGTAGCCATTGCCCGTGGTGAGCAAGCTGCCTGTGCTCAGGTCGTCTTCAAAGCGAATAGTTTCACCCACCGCTGTATTGCTCAGCACCACCGCTGTATCCGCTGTCACGGGGCTGCTGAAGCTTGCACCGTGGCTGTGGCTCAGCGTCAGCGTGTGTAGCGCGGTGGTTTGACCCACGGCACCTGTGACACTCACCACACCAGCACTGCCTGCATTCAAGGTCAGCGATTGGGTATTGGCCACGGTGCCATCCACAGTGCCGTTGATGTTCAATGCGCCGCCTGCGGTGTTAAGGGTGACATCGTCAGACAAGATGAGCGCGGTGTTGTTGTCACCCAAAGTCATGGCCGCATGGGTGGTGCTCACGGTGCCACCTAAGCTGATGCTGCTCGGTGCTGTCGCCACCACGCCGCTTGCAAAGCTCAAGCTATCTGTCGAGGCATTGCCCAACTTCAAGCTGCCCGTGTTGGCAAAGGTGGTAGCGGCTGTCACGCTGGTGTTCGCACCCAACAATTCAAGGTTGTAGCCATTGCCTGTGGTGAGCAAGCTGCCTGTGCTCAGGTCGTCTTCAAAGCGAATGGTTTCACCCACTGCTGTATTGCTCAGCACCACCGCTGTATCAGCGATGACGGGGCTGCTGAAGCTTGCACCGTGGCTGTGGCCCAGCGTCAGCGTGTGCAGCGCGGTGGTTTGACCCACGGCACCTGTGACACTCACCACACCAGCACTGCCTGCATTCAAGCTCAGCGATTGGGTATTGGCCACGGTGCCATCCACAGTACCGCTGATGTTCAATGCGCCGCCTGCGGTGTTGAGGGTGAGCTGATCCACCAAAGTTAATGGTGTGCCGCTATCACCCAAGGTCATGGTGGTGTTGCTTGTGTTCACAGTGCCGCCCAAGCTGATGCTGCTTGGTGCAGTGGCTACCAAGCCGCCTGCAAACGTCATGGTGTCACCGGATGCATCACCCAACTTCAAACCACGGGTATTTAAGAACTGCGTGGAGCTCGTGACGCTGGTGTTGACACCCAACAGCTCCAACACATAGGGTTGTTCAAAGGTCGTCAATGCAGGTGTGCTGAGGTTGCCCGCAAAGCGGATCACTTGGTTATCGCTGGTATCGGTCAACACCACGCTGGTGCCTGTCGTGACTGCGCCGCTGAAGGTAGCACCATTGCTGTTGGTCAAGGTCAAGGTACTCAACGGGACGGTGTTACCGATCGCGCCAGTGACCAGCACCGTGCCTGCTGTACCCGCATTCAGCGTGACAGCTTGCAAGTTGTTGCCTGTGCCGTTCAAGGTCTTGGCAAACGTGATGTTGGCACCAGTGGCCAATGCACCGTTGTTGGTGGTGTCAAACGTCGTGTTGGTGGTGACCACCGCATCGTCTGCGATGTAAATCGAATTGGGGCTGCTGGTGCGCACCGAGCTACCGCTGAAGGTGCTGCTGCCTGCTGCATCGGTTTCAAAGTGAGCTGGTGCGTGTGTCAGGCCAATCGCGCCGGTGTAGGTGGTGGCACCGCTGTCGTTCACCAGCACACGGCTGGTGGCATCGAGCGTGCCGCCAAAGGTAATGCCCACGCCTGTGAAGGTGGTGGTGCTCGTAGCTGCGCCACCGATATCGACCGCACCGTCATAGGTTTGTGTGAAAGTGCCAGAGTTCACGCTGCCGCCGTTGATGGTGGTCGCACCGTGAATCGTCAAGTTACCTTGAGCTATGACAGTACCGCCAAAGGTCATGGACGGTGTGGTGACTATGCTGGCACCACTGAACGTCACAGGGCCGACCAAGCTCAACGCACCTGCGCTGGTCAGGTCACCGTCGATGGTGGTGGGGCCTGTGCTGAGTAAACGCAACGCATATACATCCTCACCCGCCGTGACCGAGCTGGCCAAGTGCAAGGAGGCAGCGCCACTGTTGATCCAAGTGTCATTCACCAACGTGATGGTTGTATCGCTGCGGCCCAACACGATCGCTTGGTCTGTGCTGCGGATCTTGCCTGCGAGGCTCAAGGCACTTGGTGCCGTGGCAACCAAACCACCGGCAAAGTGCATGTCATCTGACTCGACGCCACCCAACTGCACCGTACCTGTATTGGCCATAGTCACGGCATTCGTCACCGACACATTGGCACGCAGCGTCAAATTGAATGGTCGAGCTGCTACTGTCAATGTTGGTGTGGTCAAACCACCATTGAAAGCGATGGCGTGTTGTGTGTCACTCAACACCACGCTTGTGGCTGTGGTGACAGGGCCGGTGAAGGTGGTGAATTCACTGTTCACCACTTCCAAAGTTTTCAATGGGTTGGTTTCACCCACAGCGCCATCCACGTTGATCGCTGCAATATTGCCGCCATCCAGTGTCAAGCTGCGTGTGCCTGCGGTATCACCGTCGATCGTTTTAACAAAGGTCAATTGACCAGCCGCTGTCACACGCACGTCGGTGAAGATTTTGACGATGTCATTGAACACCGCATCGGTGGTGGTGTGGATGCGCGCGCCCTTGAGGTGAGTTTCACCCGCTGCCGTAGTCAATGAATCGGTGGTCAAGCTCATCAGCGGTGTGTCGCTGCCAATATTGCCGCCCAACACGGTGGTACCGCTGTCGTAAATGGTGAGAGCTTGTGTGCCGTCAACAGTGGACATCAGCGCCACATTCACACCACGCAGCGTCGTGTCTGCACCGAGGGTGATGGCTTTGTTAAAGGTTTGTGCGCCCGTGGTTTTGATGAGGCCACCGTTGATCACCACACTGCCACCGCTGTTGGTGGTAAGGCTCGTCAGTGCGGTTGTACCGCCTACTGCAGCGGTGAATGTGACGACCCCCGCTGTGTTGAGCGACAAACTTTGCGCGCCGTTGAGCGTGTTGCCAAAGGTGATCGCGCCAGAGTTGCTGCTGGTCAGCACGGTATCAGCACCGAGAGTGGCTGCTTCGCCATAGATCTGTGCACCCGTGGTGTTGACCACCCCACCGTTGATGGCGAGGGTGCCCCCCGCATTGGTGGTGAGGCTGCTCAGTGCGGCGCTGTTACCTACCGTGCCAGTGAACGTGGTAGCACCCGATGTGTTGATGGCCAGTGTTTGTCCGCCATTGAGCGTATTGGTAAATGTGATGTCACCAGCGCCTGTGCTGGTCAGCACAGTGGCAGCACCTAAAGTGACTGCTTCGGCGTAGGTCTGTGCGCCGGTCGTGTTGACCACACCACCGTTGATGGCCACGGTGCCGCCTACGTCTGTGGTGAGGCTTGTCAATGCGGTGCTGTTACCCACAGCACCTGTGAGGGTGGTGGCACCCGATGTATTCACGGCCAAGGTTTGCGCACCGTTCAAGGTGTTGGCAAAGCTGATCGCGCCACTGCCTGTGCTGATTAATGCCGTGGCAGCACCCAGGGTCACCATTTCTCCGTAGCTTTGTGAGCCGGTTGTGTTGACGACGCCACCATTGATCGCCACTGTGCCGCCTGCGTCAGTCGTCAAGCTAGTCAATGCAGTGGTGTCACCCACTGCACCCGCAAAGATGGTGGAGCCAGAGGTGTTCAAAGCCAGAGTTTGTGCGCCGTTGACGGTATCGGCAAAGCTGATCGCGCCACTGCCTGTGCTGGTTAATGCAGTGGCAGCACCCAAGGTGGCTGCTTCGCCATAGCTTTGTGCGCCTGTCGTATTGACCACGCCACCGTTGATCGCCACGGTGCCGCCTGCGTCAGTGGTGAGGCTTGTCAATGCAGCGCTGATACCCACAGCACCGGTGAAGGTGGTAGTACCCGATGTATTCACGGCCAAGGTTTGCGCACCGTTTAAGGTGTTGGCAAAGCTGATCGCGCCACTGCCTGTGCTGGTTAATGCCGTGGCAGCACCCAAATTGGCTGCTTCGCCGTAAATCTGTGCACCTGTTGTGTTGACCACCCCACCGTTGATGGCCACGGTGCCGCCTGCGTCTGTGGTGAGGCTTGTCAATGCAGCGCTGTTACCCACAGCACTTGTGAATGTGGTGGTGCCTGATGTGTTGACTGTCAAGGTTTGCGCACCGTTCAAGGTGTTGGCAAAGCTGATCGCGCCACTGCCTGTGCTGGTCAATGCAGTGGCAGCACCCAAGGTAGCTGCTTCGCCGTAGATCTGTGCGCCGGTGGTGTTGACCGCACCACCGTTGATGGCCACGGTGCCGCCTGCGTCTGTGGTGAGGCTTGTCAATGCAGCGCTGTTACCCACAGCACCTGTGAAGGTGGTGGCACCGGATGTATTCACGGTCAAGGTTTGCGCGCCGTTCAGCGTGTTGCCGAAAGTGATGGCACCACTGCCTGTGCTGGTCAGCACAGTGCCAGCACCCAAGGTGGCTGCTTCGCCATAGATCTGTGCGCCGGTGGTGTTGACCGCACCACCGTTGATGGCCACAGTGCCATTTGCATCTGTAGTCAGGCTGGTCAATGCAGCAGAGCCACCCACAGCACCGTTGAACGCGGTAGTGCCAGATGTGTTGATGGCCAAAGTTTGCGCGCCGTCCAAGGTATTGGCGAAACTGATGTCGCCTGCGCCAGTGCTGGTCAGAACTGCGTTCGCACCCAAGCTTGTCACTTCACCATAGCTTTGTGAGCCGGTTGTGTTGACCACGCCACCGTTGATGGCCACGGTGCCGCCCACGTCTGTGGTGAGGCTGGTCAATGCAGCAGAGCCACCCACAGCGCCGTTGAACACGGTGGCGCCTGAGGTGTTGATCACCAAGGTCTTAGCACCGTTGAGTGTGTTGGCGAAGCTGATGTTGCCAGCACCTGAGCTGGTCAACACGGTGTTAACGCCCAAGGTCACACCACCGTTGTAGCTTTGTGCACCCGTGGTGGTGGTGATGGTGGCGCCATTCAACACGCTTTGGCCATTGAGCGTTAAACCACCGCTGGTGCTGAGAGATTGGTTCACCGTAATTTGCGGTGCATAAACCGTGATCGGCCCCGAGATATTCACCAAGCTGTTCAAGGTCACGTTCGTCAAGTTAGCTGACTTGCCAAGCGTCAAACCCGTGATCGTGGTGTCGTAGGTGTAGTTAGCCAAAACCAAGCTGCCGAAACTGTTGGTGGCTGATTCAATCGTCACAGTGCCAGAGCCTGTGAAGCCAGATGTGGTGGGTGCTGTGTCGTTCGTGAACACCACACCACCTGCACTCCCAGTGCCTGTAGCGCCGGTGTAGCTGTTCACGCCAGTGAGACTGATGGTGTTGCCACCCAACTTATTCAGTTGACCTGCGCCATCGATGGCGTTGGCCACCGTCACAGCGGCGTTGTGGTTGAAGTTAAGCGTGGTGCCTGCGCCGATGCTGATGGCATTGGTACCCAGCGACGCCAGGGCATCTGTGCCATCGCCCACATTCAAAGTACCACCGGTGATGGTGGTGAGGCCTGTGTAGGTGTTGGCACCTTTCATAACCCACTTGCCTGTGCCCGCTTTGGTGAAGCTGCTGACGCCTGCGTTGTTGGCCAACACGGGCGTCATGGTGTTGTCATCTGTGTTGGTGCCGGTCAAGGTCAACAAACGACCCGCTGTACCGCTGTAGGCCAACGCGCCAGTGTTGGTGAACACCAAAGCACCTGTGCCCGATGCATCCACCGTGGCGCCGCTGTCGCCTAAGGTGAACAAGCGATCTATGCTTGTGGCTTCGCCTGTGTACTTCAGCGTGGCGTTGTTAATAACTAAGTTAGCCGCTGCGTTGGTGGACTGACCAATGTTGCTGGCCACACCGCCATCGGCCAAGCTAGCCACAGACAAGGTGCCGCCGTACAAGTAGTTCGCACCGGTGTAGGTGTTGGCCGCTGTGAGCGTAAGCGTGTTGGTCGCGTACTTGACCAAGTAGCCTGTGCCGCTGATGGTCTTGGCAAAGGTGTAATCCGCAGTATGGTTAAAACCAAAGCCAGCGTTGTTGACCACATCGGTCACGATAGAGCCTGATTGGTCTAGCTCTAGGAAACCGGCAGACACAGTGGTGAGGCCGCTATAAGTATTCGCGCCTTGCAAATACATCGCGCCTGCGCCCTGCTTCACCAAGTTGGCGCCATCGCCAGAAATGATGCCGGACAAAATGCTGCTGCTACCGCTGTGATCCAGCGTCAGCGTGCGGCCGCTGGCCAAGTTGATGCCATAAGCGCCATTGATATCCACGCTACGCAAAAGCACATCGCCGGTATTGGCTGTGGTTGTGACTGTGTTGTTCAAATTGATGTTGCCACCCATCAAGCTGATCGGGCCAGCAATATTCAAAGCGGAATCAACGGTAATGGTCGATGTGTTGCCCTCACGACCCAAGGTCAAGCCTGTGAGTGAACTGCCAAAGTTGTATGCATTGGTCAACAAGGTGCTGCCAAAGCTAGCTGCGGCTGCAGGCTGAATCGTCACAGTGCCATTACCTGTGAAAGCACCAGGCGTGACGGGTAAGGTGTTGTTGGTAAACACAATGCCGCCACCTGCTGCACCCGTAGCTGTGGCGCCTGTGTAGGTTTGTGTTCCGGCGAGCGTGAGCACATTGGCACCCAGCTTGGTCACTGTGCCTGCACCACTGATGTTGCCTACATAAGAGGCGGCGTCAGAGCGGCTGAACACCAAGCTCGCGCCTGAGGCGACTGCTGAATTGCCCGTGATCGAACCCGTGGTACCTGCATCACCCACTTGCAAGACACCGGCGCTCACCGTGATGACGCCTGTTGATGTGTTAGCACCTGTGAGCTTGACCGTGTTCGCTTGCTGCTTGGTCAAGTTGCCAATGCTGTGCACGCCTGTGAAGGTGTAGTCGGTGGTGGAGTTGAGCAACAAGCCACCGTTGGCTTGCACATTGCCTGAGAGCAATCGTCCAGCAACACCACCATTGCCAATGCTGATGGTTTTGCTGCCGCTGCCCTTCAAGTTGGCAATCGTCGAATCGCCCACCACATAGCCTGTGGTGTTGTTGGCACCGCCCATGAACAAGGTGCCAGCACCCGTGATGTTTTTGTAATACAGGCTGGCAGCGCCCTGCCCTGAATCCTCATTGACGGTCACGCCAGAAGCGATATCAATGTTCATCGCATTGGCAGCTGTGTCACTGCCGATGAACCAGAGGTTGAACGAGCTCACGCCATTGGTCAAGGTGAACTTGGCTGTCGCCTCGCCTGCGGCCCGCACCACCAGGCTACTCATGTTGTGACCTGTGAAGGTCACGTTGCCTTTGATGTAGTAGCTGGCCCCAGCGCCTGTGGGCGTCATCACGTTGGCGATGGTCAAGCCTGCTGCACCACCGTCAATCACCACGTTGCCAGACAAGTTGGTATTGATACCACCTGTTGTGGTGATGGCATTGGTGCCGATGTTTTCAAAAATACCGCTGCCTGTGACGCTGAAGGCGTTGGCGTACGTGGCAGCTGCTGTGGTGTCAAAGCTCAAACGGCTGGCCACAGACACGTTGCCAGTACCCAATGGATTGGCAGCACCACCCACAATCAAATGACCAGTGGATACCGTGGTGACGCCCGAGTAGTTGGTATTGGCACCTGTCAAGGTCAACGTGCCAGAGCCAGACTTGGTCAAGCCACCCGTGCCAGCGATGATGCCTGCATAAGCCACGCTCTTAGTCGCATCCACGCTGAATGTGCCAGCGCTGGCACCCAAGGTGATACCGCGGTTGGTGTTGAGCGTGAAGCTGTCGGTGGCTTGCAAAGTACCGCCGTTGAGGGTGATTCTCTCTGCCACTGCGGCCGGTGTTGTGGCGCCCAAATAGGTATCCGCAGCCACCGCCAAGGTGCCACCATTCACCGCGATCTTGCCCTCGTGTGCGTGGTCGTAGCTGCTGGTGAGCGTACCCGTAAAGCCCGCTGGCAACACGGCCACAGCCACGTTGCCACCATCTGGCAACACACCGGTTTGAGCCAAGTTGCCGGTCACCGCCCAATTCGATGCATCAGACCAGCTGCCATCTCCACCCACCCAAGTGACCGATGCGCGCTGAGAAATCGTGGCATTGGCATTGCCCGATGACAAGGTCACGGTGTAGTTATCTTTATCAGCACCGGCCAACACCACGCTTGAGACCGTGACCAACTTCGTACCCACCTGACGATCGGCAAATGTACCGCTGGCTGATGTGTAGGTCATCACGTCGTTTGCTTCCAATGCGCTGAAAGTCACCGCACCGCTGAAGGTGGCATTGGCGTTGCCGTCATACACCTTGCTGTCCACCATGAAACCAACTAGGTCAACGCTCTTCTTTTGCACAGTCAGCAAGCTACCACCAGATTGGTTGGTGGCGTAGCCCAACTTGGCCAGTCCATCTGTCAGGGTGTAGGGCGTCAAACGGTAGTTCAGTTTGCCCGCTGTGGAATAGGTTGCGCCCTCAATGGTGATACCTAAACCTGTCAAGCTGTCATCGCCGTTGACCGCAGTGCGCGATGTGGACAGTGGCGATGTGCCATCTGGCTTAAGGCTACCCAAGGTCAATGTATGGTCAAAGCCATACGTCACGGTGTAGCTGTCAATCGTGGCATTGGCCGTGGGTTGCTCGCGATAAATCGCGTTGACCACGTTCGGGCTCAGTGCCACTGTGAAGTTGCTGGCTGACTCGTCTGAGTTGTAACGGAAGCGGCCTGTGCCTGAACCCACCAAGGTGGTCAGACCTGTGCTGTCATCCACACTACCACCCATCAAACGAATCGTGCCACCCACACCCGCGGTGATGGTGGGCGTGCCAGTGATGAGAATATTGCCACCATTTGCAGTGCCTGCGGCTGTACTCTTGCCGGCGTTGAGCAGCACTGCATTGGCTGTGGTGCTGGTGGTGGTCACGTTCTCTGCAATCGTCAAGTCGCCACTGAGCGTTTCAATGCGCACATCACCTGTGGCCGTGATACCTGTGGGGTTGACGGTGCCAATGGTCAAGGCACCGGCGTTCACATAGGTCAAAGCGCTCACGCCACTTGCCGCCAATGTGTTGATGCTGTTGCTGGTGTGATCCAAGGTCACAGTGCCGCTCAAAATGGCCAACTTGTCAGCCGTGATGTAACCACTGGCGCCATCGGTGATATTGCTGCCTTTAAGTTTGATGATGCCATTGTTTGTCGCCACCAGCGGTGCATTCACCGTCAATGTGCCACCGTAAATTTCAATTGGACCGGCAATGGTGGTCGTACTGTTCACCGTCACGCTGCCCGTGTTGGTACTGTGACCAATGAACAAACCACTGACACCCCCTTGGTAAGTCAGCTTGGTGGTATCAAAGGTTGAGGTGAATGAAAAACCATCCCGCGGTTTGATGGTCAACTGGCCTGATGTGTTGAATGCCATCGTGCCCGAGGCACTGACATCGTCCGACACCACGGCGATATTGCTGCTAGAGACCGTGACCGCCGTGCCACTCTTTGCACCCAAAGTGGCAGAGCCCAAATTGTTCACAATGCCAACACTGCGCGCACCGGTGTTGAGTGTGATGTCACCCGATGAGGCCAACAAATTCAACACACCGCCTTGGACTGCCAAGTAACCCAAACGCACACCAAAAGCGCCTGCTTTGGTCGTGGAACCCAAAGACGTGAAGCTGATGCCGCCCCCACCTGTCGCGACCAATGATGTCGTGCCCGCTAAGCCTGCGCCCTCACCTGCACCGTCGGTCGCAAGACCTGTACCGATACTTTGCGTCGCGTCCGTCACCCAAACAATGGCATCTGCATCTGCGTTTGAGGAAGTGAGCGTGAATATGCCATTGCGGAATGCTGTGGCGGGGCTGTGGTGCCAGCCTGCACCCGCACCAGCACCGTCGCCCACAGCTTGGCCTTCGATATAGATTTTTCCTGAGCCTGCGTTGATATCGACCGTGCCTGTGGCCAAGAAGCCGCGGAAAGTGGTGGTCTTGCCGCGAATCAAGATGTCACCGCCGCCGGTTGACAAACTGGCCTCTTCCATAAACACACCCACTTGGCCAAAGTTAGCCGCGTTGCCAGTGCCAGCGATGCCGGTGCCAGACACCGCATAGCCATCGCCCACCGTCAAGCCATGCCATGTCGTGGCAGACGCCGCACCACCAGCCATCCACAAGTGACCGCCACCGGTGGTGATGCTTGAGCCACCGTACAACAAGATGCTGCCGTTGGCCGCTTGGTTGTCACTGTTACTCCACAACACCACATCACCCCCGCTGGTCGTGATTGACTTGGTGGTTGCCACCGAAATATCGCCACTCGATTTGAGCAACACATCGCCACTCAAGCCGCCGGCACGCGTATCAATGTTGTTATTGATCGCGATACCGGCACCATACAAAGACACAGGACCGGCAATGCCGATGGCCGAACTGATGGTGATGCTCTGCGTGTTGTTCTCTTTGCCCAACCTTAAACCGGTGAGTGTCGATGCGAAGTTATAGGCAGAAGTGACCGCGCTGGTAAACGACGTGCTGGGCTCAATCACCACGGTGCCAGCGCCTGTGAAACCAGAAGTCGCGGGTGCCACGTTATTCGTCAACACGATGCCACCGGCCGTCACTTCGGTGCTGCCCGTGTAAGTGGCAAGACCTGTGAGGGTCAAGGTGTTGGCATTGAGTTTTGACAAGGCACCTGTGCCAGACATTGCGCCAGTCAAGTTGATGGCGCTGCTGGAGTCGAGCAACAAGTTCGACAAATTGGCAATGTTGCCGCCAATCGACACCACACCAGCGCCAGATTGAACTTTCAACGTTGCGCCGTTGGTGCGGTTCGCGTTGGCCACGGCATGACGAATGATGACCGCACCGTTCACACCGTTGCCAACGGCCAAGACGTTGTTCGTATCTCGTGAGTAACCGTTAGAGGTTGAGCCCTTACCGGGCGTTGTTCCAATCTGACCGTAAGCAGCACCGCCTGCACCGTAGACAACAGATGTGCCAGTGATGCTTGACGTAAATCCTGGGCCACCTGTCCCTGGGCCAAACACGTTCGTCCCTGCAACACCCGTTCCCACAGCACCACCACCAGCACCACCCACGCTGGTTTCGCCGCTGTCTTGGGTACCCGCGCCACCCGAGCGTTGTGTACCCACACCACCAGCACCGCCAGCCTTGTTGGCACCGGACCCACCCGAACCACCGCCGCCGCCACCTGCGGTGTAACCCGCACCACCCGTACCGGCCAAGCCAACGCCACCCAAAGCGTTTCCACCACTGTGGGCACCACCGCCACCGCCACCAGACAAAATCGATGACAAGCTAGAGTCACCACCGTTCGAACCATTGGCAGGATTGACGGCTGCGGTGGCTGCATTGGTACCTGCCGCACCGCCCGCACCCACTGCAAGTGCCATGCTGCCACCTGCATTCAGGGACGTCAAAGTGCCATTGGCCACGCCGCCGCCGCCGCCGCCGCCGCCGGTATATTGCCCTGGTAGAGAACCGCCGCCGCCACCGCCGCCGCCGACCACCAAGTAGTCAATGGCAGACACGCCGTTCATGACATAAAAGTTATCGCTGCCAGCTGTGCTGTATTGATAGACCAAATAGCCTGCGCTGGTCGCATCAATCTTTGAAATCGTCATGGTTGAGCCCATGTTGGCTTTCACTTGGTTTGCCAACAGCATGGCGTAATCCGCCACATTGCCCGAGAAGGCGCTCAAGTTACCACTGATCGTGACATTGCCACCATTGGAGTTGATCAGCACAGGGTTGGCCGAAGGCGTGCTGTCAAAGTTTGCCGATTGCAGGTGGCCCGTGATGCTGATGGCTGTGTTTTGCGTCACCACATTGCCTGCCAAATAGGTGGTGCCTGCAGTGATCGATACACCGCCGTCTGCGCTCAATCCAGAACCTGCACCCGTCGTCAAGTCCAAGCCCATCACCAAGTTACTAGTGCTACCCGCTATACCGGTGAACAGGCCAGTCGTTTGCACGCCACCCAAGATAGCCACACCTGCAGAGCCTTTGACCAAAATATTGCCAGCCGCAGAAGACGCTAAATCTCCGTTGACAAAAATATGGCCGCCATACAACGAGATGGGTCCGGCCACGTTGATGGTCTGGCCCACCATCAAACCTGATGTGTTGCCGTCTTTGCCCAAGCGCACGCTGCTGATCGTGGGTGCAAAGCTGTAGTTGGTTGCCACAGAGGATGCGAAGCTTGCGGAAGCAGACTCAACCACCACGGCGCCCGCCCCTGTAAAACCAGAAGTGGTTGGCGTTGCATTGTTTTGATAAATCACCGAACCGTTCGTGACTCCGGTTGAGCCGGTGTAAGTCGACCTGCCGGTCAGGGTCAGTGTGTTGGTGCCTTCTTTGGTCAGGCCACCAGCGCCAGAGATTGCGCCCGCAAAAGTGGCGTCGGCATTGATCAAACCTGTGGTCAGCAATGTGCCCGTGCTCAACACCACATCACCGCCGCTGGTTCCGCCACCTAAGAGAGAACCAATGTTCAAGCTGCTGTTGAGCTGCAAAATAGCGCCGCTCACATTGCTCAAGGTCACCGCAGAGTTATTGCCCAACGCATGGATGTGCGTGGTGATGACCTTGCCACTGGTGATAGCCGTGTTGCCCGTGTAAGCGTTGTTGCCGCTGAGGGTGAGCGTGCCGCCTGCAGCATTCACAGACAAACCACCCGCACCTGTCAGGCGACCCGAGAAGGTGGGGGCAATCGGATTCAGTGTGAGGGTACTTGCGCCAGTCGTGGTGAAGGTGTGCAAGGTGTAACCATTGGCTGTACCAGTGCCTGACCCAGTATTGCCCCCCGTGCCTGCACTGCTACCCAAGTAGCGCACTACCACCAAGCCAGAGCCGCCAGCACCGCCCGGCTTATAGGCAGGGCCAGAATTACCCATACCGCCACCGCCACCGCTACCAGTGTTGGCCGTTGCGGTACCACCTGCAGTAGATAAGCCTCCTGCCACAAACGAGCCACCGGCACCCGCACCTGTTACAACAGCCCCGCCCAGCAAACCACCGCCACCACCACCACCGGCATAGGTCACGCTCGTGCCCGTGATGCTGTTTGAAACTCCCGCGCCACCGGCGCCACCGTTCTCACCAGAGAAGTTGCCACCTACGCTGCCCGCGCCGCCGCCGCCGCCTGCTGGACGGTCAAAAATACCTGTACTGGCGTTGCCACCCGCAAAGCCTTGTGTGCCAGCTGCACCTGTACGGTTAGCCGCTGTTGCGCTGATGGCACCACCGCCGCCGGAGGCTCCTGTTGTCGCTGAACCACCTGTCATGTAGTTAGCACCACCACCACCGCCAAGTGCGGTGAAGGTGTCCAACACAGAGCTGCCACCAGTACCGCCCAAGGCCGTTGCACCTGTTACGCCATTGCCCGCAGCGCCACCTGCACCCACTGATACAGACAAAGCGCCACTTGAAATGGCCGATGTCGAACCTGCCACTACAGCACCCGCACCACCACCGCCACCGCCGTGTTCACTGGCTGTACCGCTACCGCCGCCGCCGCCGCCGCCGACCAGTAGGTAGTCCAGCGCTGTGTCAAAGTCCACCGTGGTGGTGCCGTTGAACACCATGTCGTTGGCGACAGTCGTCACACCTCGGCCCAACATCAACGTGGTGTTGTCTGCCAAAGTCACGGTGCCTGTGCCTAATGCGCTGTTGTTGTACACACCCATGGTGCCTGCGCTGACGCTGGTGCCGCCGGTGTAGGTGTTGGTGCCCGTCAACACCAACGATCCTGAACCCACCTTGGTCAACGCCACATCGGTGCCGGAAATGACACCAGACAACAAACCATTACCCGTTTGGCTGATGGTGAGCGTTCGTCCATTGGCCAAAGCCAGGTTGGAAGCTCCGTTCACACTGCTACCGGTGAGCCACGCATCTCCCGTCGTGGCGTCTGTGGTGGTGAGGTTGGCATTGAGAGCCAATGCGCCACCGTAGATGCGCACAGGACCCGCGATGCTCAACGCGGCACCCAGCGTGATGTCAGCCGTGTTGTCGGCGTGACCCAGCGTGAGGCCAGTCAGGGTGTTGGCAAAGGAGTAACGGCTGGTGTTGAGTGCGCTACCAAAACTTGCGTTGGTCAGGGGCTGAATCGTCACGGCGCCGCTGCCTGTGAAGCCCAATGTGGCTGGAACTGTGTTGCGCGTAAAAATCAGTTGGCTACCGACAAGTCCTGTGTCTGTGCTGCCGGTGTAGGTTTGTGCGCCTGTGAATGTGAGGGTGTTGCTGCCCAATTGAGTGACGCCGCCCGAACCTGCGATGTCTTGGGTGACTGCCAAAGCATCGGTGCGGTTGAATGCCAGTGTGCCTGTGACATCCACCGCGCCAGTGCCAAGTGAGCCTGTGGTGCTACCGTTGCCCACCTGCAAGGTACCCGCACTGATGGTGGTGCTGGTGTAACTGTTCGCGCCTGACACCACCATGGTGCCGTTGCCGGATTTGGTCAGTCCACCCGTGCCTTGAATCACACCTTCGTAGTTCAAGCTCTTAGAGGCATTCACTTGGAAGTTGCCGCCATTGCTGGTCAAGGTGATGCCACGGTTGGCATGCAGTGTGAAGTTTTCTGTGGCGTTGAAAGTGCCACCATCGATGGTGATCAAGTCAGCGGTCACGCTGCTTGGTATGGCTCCCAAATAGCTGTCGTTGGCCACGCGCAAGGTACCGGCCAGTTCAATCTTGCCGGTGTAGCCCGTTGCAGCATTGGCCACCACGGTGCTGCCCGTTGGAATAACCGCCAAGGCCACGTTGCCAAGGTTAGGCAACACACCAGTTTGGGCCAAGTTACCTGTCACTGCCCAGTTGGCACCGTCATTCCAGTTTGCACCTGCGGCCCCCACCCATGTGGCGGATGGCAGTTGAACAATGGTGCCCACACCCGTTTGCGCAGGGCCGTTGTCCCAAACGTAGTTATTGGCATCTGCACCTGTCAGCGTGACACCTGACGCAGTCAGCACACGTGTAGTCGACACATTGGGTGAGTCATAGGTGCCCGTGATTGCGCTCACGGTCACCGCATCACTGCCGTACACCACATTGGGGGTCACGCCTGCGGTCAGGATGCTGGCAGACACGTTGCCATCGTAGGTTTTGCTGGCTGTCAATGCACCGCTCAAGGTCACCAACTTGCGATCAATCGTCACAGGTGAATTCGCCACTGTGATGCTGTAGTTGTTGAAGTTTGCGGTGCCTGTTGACGCTGTGATGGCCGTCATGAAGTTGCTGCCGTTGCTCGCCACATCCGCATGCTGCGCCACCACGGCGGTGGGCACCATGGTTTCAGCGCCAACCAAACCAGTCACCGTCACCGCTGTTGGAACCAAAGCTGTACTACCGCTGTATGTGGCGCGCACCGTCACGACCAATGGCATCTTGTCGATCGTGATGTTGTAGCTCGCGCCATCTAGGGTGTATTTGTCGCTGGTGATGCTGAATGTGTTTGTCATCAAGCTGGTGTAAGTGGCAGCGTTGGCACTGCTCACCGTGGCAGCGCCACCATTCAAGGTCACCACATCACCTGCCACAACACCCGCCACACTGTAGGCATTGCTTGTATTGAACGATGTATTGCCATCGTAGTCTTTAGACATCGTCAGCGTGATGGGCGCCTTGGTAATGTCACCTGTACCTGTCAAAGTGGGCGAGCTGAAAGCGTAGCCATAAATCGTTTTGTTGCTAACGGGGTTGAATGCCGTCACGACCATGCCGTTGACTTCAACGGTTTTGCCTGTACCTACACCTGCAATCGTGGCTGCTGTACCCGAAGTGGTGTAACGGCTATTGGTCGTTTGCGTGACCGTCAACTCATCGCCATTGAGTAAACCCGTCACTGAGATATTGGCGGGAACCAACACCACACTGTCCGTACCGTCATAAGGTTTGGACATCGTGCCTACCAACTGACCCGTGATGGGTGGTGCATAGGTGTAAAGCAAACCATTGCCAGTGCCCAACACGGCGCTGGTGCCGTAGGTGGCACCGTACTGAATAAAGTTGTTTGGCAGATTGGCATCGCTGTCGCCACCATTGGCCAGGGTATTCAGCGGTGCGGCGTTAGCGCTCCAGACCAACCACTTGTATGCATTCGAGACAGACAACGCATTTGCACCCGCCAAGTTGATGAACTTGGTGCCAGCCAACACAATATTGCCCGTGGTGGTGGCAATGCCCTGCCCGCTCATGAGCGTGAGGTCTGCAGTGTTAGCAATTGTCACGTTGCCCGTTGCGTTGATCGCGCCCACGTCCAGTGCCGCGCTGTTTTTCACATGGAGCGCGCCCACCGTGGAACCAGTTGTCAAAGTACTGATCGTGTTGTTGGCATTGCTCAGCGTGATGTCTCCAGGCCCATCCATCGTGATGCCATAGCTGTTGTCATCCACAACGCCCGACAAAGTCAGTGCCGTACCGGGCACCGACAAGGTACTGGCAGCACCTAGGCTCACTGCACCAGCCAAACTGCTTGAGCCTGTTGACACCTTCAGCGTGCCGCCATTGACCGTCAGCGCCTCAGCACCCACCGTCACGCCTTGCAAGTCCAGCACAGCACCGCTGGCCACTGTCACACCGCCAGCGCTTGTACCTAAGCCATTGTTATGCGTCACCTCAAGCGTGCCTGTGTTGACCGTGACGCTACCTGTGAAGGTGTTGTTACCCGACAAGATCAGCACGCTGTTAGAAGTGTCTTTCTCAATACGCCCTGCACCACTGATAACACCGCTGAGCTCATGGTCCACGCTGCTGCTGTCCAACAACGTAGCACCTGCGGCAATAGCAATGTCAGCTGCGTAGCTGCCTGATGTCAAGCTCGATGCACCTGCCAACTTCAAAGTGCCGGCAGAGATCGTGGTGTTGCCGCCATAGGTGTTGGCCGCGGTCAAGCTCAACACACCCGCAGCGCCTTTGGTCAGTGTGGTGGATGCTCCTGAGATCAAACCCACAGTGCCCGAGGTGATGGGGTTCAACGTCACAGCTTGTGTGGCGTCAATGCTCAACACCGTCATTTCATCGGCACTCACACTCACCGCGGTCAAGTCAGTCGCACCACCGCCAACGGCACTAGGTAGGCTCACGTCACCTGTGCCCGCCGTGATCGTCAGTGCTTTAGCGGCTGTGCTGGATGTCAACGTACCGCTCATGCCCACATTCGCCCCGCCCGTCAGTGCACTGCTGAACAAGAAGGCGTTACCCGACCCAGCCAACACCACGTTGCCTCCATAAGTTTGGGCACCAGCTGAAGTCACTTGGCTGCCACCCAAGGTTGCAAGACCCGTCACATTCAGAGTGCCCAAGCTTGTCATGGAGCCGCCGGTGGTCAAGGGGCCATTCACGGCAAGGTTGTATTGACTGCCCGAGCCTGCCACCGTCGAGGCGGTGGTCACTTGCGTGCCCGTCAGCGTGGCATTCGCGCCCAACGCCACCAAGCCGTTATAGGTTTGAGCCAACGCGCTGGTGTAAGTGCCGCCCGACAACGTGAACGTGGTGCCGTTGTTGGCGATACCGTTGAAGGTCATCAAGCCAGCGTTGCTTGCCGTGGTTTTGCCGTAGACCAATGATGTGTTCACATCAAATGCAGCCGCCGTTGTCACGAACTCTAAGGACGAATTGGTGGGCAACGTAGACGAGAACACCGCACGGTTGTTGGTGCCTGCAATAGCGCCCATGGTGTTATCCATGCTGGTGTCCAAAGCCGTCATGCTCACATCGGCCGTGCGCAGCTGCGTCAAACCTTGAATGACTTTACCCAAGCCAACGCCTGTGCCATCAATCACCAAGTTGCTGCCGGTCATCACTTGGGTGTCGCTGTAAGCCATTCCCACCACCGTGTTGCTGCCACTCAACCGCAGGGTTTGGGCCAGCTTGGTGCTACTGTTGATCACCAGTTTGGCATCAGCAAACAAAGCGCCGCCCGCTGTGTTGGCAATCAAGGTGTAGAAGTACCCGTTGGCACCCGTGGTCACGTTACCGCCATTGAGCAAGTAACCGTTGCCATAAATACCCACTTGCGCGCCCACGGCCTTGGTCGTGCCATCCGCCAAATAGGCGTAGCCCGAAATGGCTTGAGGTGCGGAAGAACCATAAATAGATTTGAGGTATGGATACAAGCCTGTACCTGTGCCCCAAGTTCCAGGCAGCCAATTGGCATGTGGCAATGCACTCAACAACGAGGCTGTCGCTAAGCCCGTGGCTGGGCCTGTTCCGCCCACGCCTGCAGCATCCGTGCTCATGCCTGTGGTGGTGCTGTCGTAGTAGAGGTTGTTGCGAATCACCCAATACGTGGTGGTTTGGTTAGGTGACACACCTGTCAACGTGGTACCCGTACCGACTGAACCGAAAGTGGCGCCCACGTTGCTGGTACCCGTGATCAAGCCCGTGGCATAGCCGTTGGTGAATGTGCCGCGACCGGCATAGCCCACCAGTCCACCCACGTTGGTGGTTCCGCTGACTGCACCTGAGGCATAAAAGTCCTGCACCACGCGGGCATAGTTCACGGCATCCACATACCCAATGAAACCACCTGAGTAGTCACCTGTGGCTTTGACCATACCCGTGGCGTAGCTGCGATAGACGCTGCCGCTGTAGGTCATTTGCCCCATAAAGCCCCCCACCGATGTGGTACCCGTGACCGAACCTGCAGCACGTGAGTCGGTGATGCTGCCTGTGGTGTTGAAGTAAGCCACAAAGCCACCCGCGTTGGCGCCTGTGCTGGTCACATTGGAGTTGCCATACGATGAGGTGACGTTGCTAGAGCTGTACATGGCACCTGCAAAACCACCCACATTGCTTGCGCCTGTGACAGTGCCAGACGAGCCAGATGTGCTCACGTTGGCACTGCCATCCATGCGCCCCATAAAGCCGCCCACTTCGGTGCCGGTACCGATGACGATGGTGTTTGAGCTAGATCCAGACACAGCCATGTTGGAGCCCGAGCCGATGAAACCGCCTACATAGCTCACACCTTTGACACCAAAACTCACGTTGGCAGTGCCATTGAAATACGTACCTGTCGTGGCGTTGTTGGCAACCGAATTAGAAATATTGGTCGAGTAATTGGTGACTGAACCAATCAAGCCGCCCACTGAGCTGCCTGAACCACTGACCCAACCATTCGCAGCGGTGTTGGTGATGGTGTTGCGGTAGTAGGCCTGCCCCAGCAAACCACCTACGTTGCTACCGCCTTGCACATTACCAAAAGCGGTGGCGTTGTTGATGCGGGCATCCAATTCAAGGTAGCCCACCAAGCCGCCGGTGTTGGTGGTGCCCGACACATTGCCCGAGGCATAGGCCAAAGACACCACGGTGTTGTTATAGGCATAACCTAACAAGCCGCCCACGGTGTCGCTGGCTGCCGTCACATTGCCCGTGGCATAGGTCGTGCTGCCAACAGTGGCCGTGGTGCCCGTGATGCTGCCCGAGCTGTAACCAACCAAGCCACCCACATACGACAAGTTGCTTTGCACCTCGCCGGTGCTGAAGGAGTCGGTGATGGCGGCTGAATTACGGCCAATCAAACCACCTGTTTGGTGCGAGCCTTTGACCAGCAAACCAATGTATTTGTTGTTGCTAGAGGTTGCGGCAGACCAGCCAATTAAGCCACCTGTGTAGTAGCCGGCATAGTTAACCGTGGCACCTACTGTGTGGCCCGTGACTTTGCCGGACACATACGTATTTCTGACTGAACCTGAGTAGGCGTAACCAATCAAGCCACCCGCATAGTCGTTAGATGCCTCGACGTTGCTGGTGGCATAGGTGGTGTAGGTGGTAGTCCCCGACACAATTTCACCCACAGCACCGTCTGAGCGGCCAATCAATCCACCCACATACGACACACCCTTGACCAAGCCTACGGTGTGTGAACTGGTATTCAAACTCGACCCTGAGTTTTCTAGCCATCCCACCAAACCGCCGGTGTAATTGCCTGTCGCTGTGACTGCACTGGTAGAGCTAGAAGTCGTGAGCGAACCACTGTACAAGCGTCCGACCATGCCCCCCACATAGTTGACACCATTGATGGCGCCCGACGAGGTGCTGTTGGTCAATGTGCCGGTGTTCAAACGCCCCACCACACCACCCACGTGCGTGCCACCCGTCACGTTGACAGAGGACGTGGCGAGGTTAATCGCGTTGGTGGTGGTATTTGTAGCGTTGATCAAACCCACAATGCCGCCAACGTTGCTACCGCCGCCGTTTGAGCCACTACCAGAAACTGTGTCGCCCGGATCGGGTGTGTACGCAATGTCACTGCCTGTGACTGTGCCAGCAGCAGTCGCGTTGGTGATGGCACGCAAGAACGAGGTACCCACCTCAGTGCCCACGTTCAACTTGCCCAACACCGAAGCATTTGCCATGGTCAAACCGTCCAAGGCTTGGGTCACGGTGCGGCCATTCAAATAACCAATGAAACCTAAGTTAGAGGTGTTTTGGCTCAAAGCCAAATTCGTGATCGTCTTGCCGTTTGCATCAAAGTAACCCGACACATAGGGCACATACACACCCGCATCCATCGTGATGTTGTTGCCCAGCTTGAACTTCAACGTGGCTTGGTCTGCGTACCCCAAGTAATTCTTCAAATCTGCCGATGACGTCAAGCTGTAGTAGCCATTGCCGTCCACGCCACCAAAGTAGGTACCCAACTTGGCGGTGTCGGTGATAGCCAAACCATCCAGCGCAGGTGTGAACCAATCGGTGTGTTGCGTGCCAAACAAACCACCGGCGGTGATGAGCCCCGTCACTGCAACGCGTGTGGCTGGGCTGGCTGGCGTGAAACCTGTGATCGACACCGCATCGATGTTGTAGTGCGCATTCACCAGTGTGGCGCCTGGTGTGACAAAGCCCACCAAACCGCCGTAGTTCACATCTGCCGTCACAGCACCCGTTGAATAGGTGTTGTAAATAAAGGCAGAGGTATCGGCACGGCCAACCAAGCCACCCACGTCATAACGGCCTGTCACAGCACCTGCTGCATACGAATACTTGGTGCCATTCACGGGCACTGAACCCGCAGCACTGTCGCTCGCCTGAATCGTGCCTGCGAGCTTACCGACCAAGCCACCCACATAGTCCATCGTGCCAGTGACCGGGCGAACCGTGAAGGAACCCTTAATAACTGCCGTGCTGTTGGTCATACCGACCACGCCGCCCACAGAAGAAGCACCGTTCACCGTGCCTGTGATGTAGGACGAGTCAGACAATGTGCCCGTATCCAAGCTACCAATCAAGCCGCCCACGTAATACGCGTTCGAACCTGAACCATTCACCACGCCTGACGCATACGAATTAGCCACGTTGCCCGTGGAATACCCCACCAAACCACCAATTCGCTGTGCCGATGCACCAGTGGCCGTGACGATACCTGTTGCATAAGAATCAGTGATCGTGCTGCTCGATGTGCCTACCAAACCGCCCGTGCGGTCAGAGCTGCTGCCCGTTGATGTCACGTTACCGGTGGCATACGAAGCCGTGATGGTGTTGCTGGATGAGCCCACCAAACCACCCGTGTGGTGTGATGTATTGGTCACGTTGCCGGTCGCATCAGAGTTGCTGATGGCACTGCTGCTAGCACCCACCAAGCCACCCACGTATTGACCGCTGCCCGTCACCAAACCTGTGGCGTTGCTGTTGTCGATACTGTTACCCGTTGTGTTGCCAATCAAGCCACCCGTGTAACCACTGCCGCTGCCCGTGACGTTACCAGTCGCAGTGGAGTTGGTGAGCTTGCCGCCGTAGGTGCCGCCGTTGTAGTTGTTGTAAAACGTCGAGAAGACACCTATCAAGCCGCCTACCTGGCTGCCGCTGCTTTGAATCACCGCACCCGAAGCAGAGAGGCTGTCAAACACAGAACCGTTCACGCCACCAATCAGGCCACCCACATAGTTGCTGGTGCTGGTCACTGCACCTGATGCCGTGGAATAGCTCAAGTTGGTCACATCGGTGGTCACACTCACGCTGGGTGAAAAACTGTATTGACCAATCAAACCACCGGCGTACTGGCCCGACGCAGTCACAGCGCCCGAGGCAGTGAGCAAGGTACCCAAGTTGTTCGTCACATTGGCATTGTTAGGCGCATAGCCAGAGTTGTAATAACCAATCAAACCGCCCACTCTGTTGGTGCCATTGACTGGCACATTGCTACTCAAATCGGTGGCAGCCACACCTTCCATCCAACCCACCAAGCCACCTATAAAACCTGTGCTCGGTGTCACGTTGGTGTTGGTGCTGCTCGTGTTGGTGACTTTGGCCGTTGTGGCTGCGGCTTGGAAAGAGTCGGTGTTGTACATCACACTCTGACCCACATAGCCTGCATAACCACCGATGTAGTTTGTGCCGCTCACGTCCACCGCCACAGTACCCACGCCACCTGAAATGATGGCGTTGTAAGCAGAACCAACGGCCGTGCCGACATACTCCAAGCCGGTCAACACCGTGGCATTGGCCACCTTCAAATCGGTCAAGGTGCTCTTGTAAACAGCGCCAAGGAAGCCGGTATGCGCTGTTGCCCGCGTGAACGTGAAGTTGTTCACGCTGAATGTGTTGCCCTTGAGTTCTGTCGCCCCGAAATACGGCAAATACGCTGTGGTGGCATTGCTCATGTTCAAGTCGTTCGCCAACTTGAAGGTGTAGCCGTTCACAGCACCACCCGTGGCAGATTGTGTAAACGCCAACAACTTGCTCAGGTCAGACAAACCAGCGCCGTCGTTCACCGTCGAAATCAAATACGCGCCTGTGCCATCTTGGGTCAAACCACTGCTGGCGATCGACATGGGCAAACGAAGCGATGGCGTCACCACCACAGTGGCACCGCCCTGCTTGGCCCAAGCGTCGTATTGGCTGGTGTACAAGCCACCCACCGTCAGTACAGAAGCGCCATTGATGGTGCTGTTGCCCATGTCGTAGTAGCTGTTGCTGAACCAAGTACCGGGCACCATGTAGCCGACCAAGCCGCCAAAGTTGGCTGGGTTGGCATCGGTGGTGATGTCGCCTTCGTAGTACGCGTTTTGCATCGAGCCGCCCACCGAGCCACCACTGGTGCCCATGCGCCCCACCAAGCCGCCTACAAATGCAGTGCCTGTACCTGAGCCAGAAATGCTGATGTTGCCGATGGCATACGCGTTTGAAATCGTCGCACGTGATGCAGCGTCACCCACCAAACCACCAAAGAAGCGTTTGTTGGCCGTGACGCCTGTGCTGGAAATACCACTGGTCACCGAGCCGTTGGTGATGTCCACCGTGTTGGCGTAACCCACCATGCCGGCAATGTAGTTGCCAGTCCCTGTGATGCTGGTGCTATTGACCGTGGCATTTGTGACCGACACATAGACGCCATAGCCCATCAAGCCCGCCACATAACTGCTGGTGCCGGAGCCACTGATGGTGGGCACATCCACAGACACGCTGCTGAGGTTGTGGCTATAGCCAGCCGTGGTGGTGCCGCCAATCAAGCCACCCACATAACCACCGACACCGGTGATAGATGCAGCTGTCACACTGGTGTTGCTCAGCGTTGCATAGTTGCCTACATAACCCGCAATACCACCCACATAGGCATTAGATCCGCTTGCCGTTGTTCCAGTTACCTTCGTATTTGCGTAGGGCGATAAAGCTGACCCGTACAACGGAATATTCGTGCCGTTGGACTGCACAGTGATGGACTCACCACTGCGACCCATCATGCCGCCCACTTGGTAAGTGCCCTGCACGCCCGTGTTGCCAGCGATATTGACGTATGAGTTGTAAATAGTCGTGGTCCAGTAGTTTTCGCCCACCAGGCCACCCACACTGGGGCCCAAGCTGGTGACACCCGAGCCGCTGTAGTTAGAGCCATAGATATAGCCATTGCCATAAATCAAACCGGCCAAACCACCTACTTGTCCTGCTGTGTTAGTGCCATTCACCGTACCTTGCGCAGATGAATTTCTGATGGTCAACCCGTAGCCGTTATCCATGAATCCAAGCAAGCCACCAACGCGGGTTGTACCTTGGATGTTGCCTGTTGAGCTAGACCCAACCACAGTGAGGTTACCCGTATAGGTGTAACCCACCAAGCCACCCACGTGATTGGCGGTGCCAGTGACTCGACCTGAGGTGCTGGATGTGTTGATGGTCGAGGTGCCAATTTGGTAACCCACCAAACCACCCACCGCATAGGTGCCGCTCACATCACCGCTGGTGGTGGCAGAGGTGATAGTGCCGTTGCTGTAATACCCAACCAAACCACCCACGGTGTCTGTTGTGCCAATGACGTTACCTGTGGTGCTGGCGGTGGTGATGTTGCCTGTACCCGTGACATAACCCACCAAGCCACCCACGCGGTAGGTGCCAGACACGTTGCCGCCAGACGTGGACACGTTGGTCAACGTGCCACTGCCGTAAACGCCCATCAAACCGCCCACTTGGTACGACGTGGTAGCGGCCACAGCACCTGTAGCAAACGCGTTGGTGATATTGGCTGAGCCAACTTCACCGACCAATCCACCCACGCTGTAGTTGTTGCCGGTCACAGTGACGTTACCCACTGAGTCGACGTTGTTCATGGTGCCCGTCATGGCACCAAATGCACCACCCACCACTGAGCCTGTCGCAGTGACGTTACCCACCTTGTGCACATTGGTGACCGTCATACTGCCACTGCCCACCACACCGCCCACAAAGCTGGTGCCCGTCACGTTGGTGTTCAACACATAAATATTGCTCAACGTGCCTGAACCTGCTGTACCCAACAAGCTGCCCAAATAGCTGTTGTTGCTGCTAATGGTGTTGGCAGCTGTGACAGCATCCATCACCACGTTGATCATGCTAAAGCCGCTGGCAGCACTGGCCACCAAAGCACCGGTATTCGTGCCACCAGACAAGGTGACACCGCTCAAGCGCACATCACGCACTTGCGCACTACCGGTGGTGCTGTAGAACAGACCCACGTTGGTGGTGCCCGTCAAGCTCAGCCCTGTGACGGAATGGCCTAGGCCCGCGAAAGTGCCGTTGTACGCGGCATTGCCCGTGCCCAAGATACGCATGTTGGTGTACTTTGCGCCACCAGCTGCACCTGTGGTGGTAAATGTGCTGGCATTAATGTTGTTAGCCAACGCAAAGTTCAAGTTGTTGCTACTTGTGCAATTGGCTGCGGTGGCGCAATACAACGTGGTGCCAGATGCACCTGTTGATGTGAACGCATCCACCAAGGTGTAGCTCTTCAAAGTCGCGTTGTTTTGCGTCGTGAAAGTGGATAGTTTTGAAGCAAAGTTAATGGCGCCCGTAAAGCTGGCCGTCAGCCCAGCGCCCGCACCAGAAGACGTCAAGCCAAAGTTGTAATCGCCTGTGCTGTTGGCCTTGTTATAGACCAACGCAATGCCCGAGGCGGCTGTGGTGCCGTTGACGTTGATAGGCGCGTTGATGTTGATGTTGCGCGACGCCGTGAATGTGCTGATGTTTTCACCGCTGAACGTGACGGGACCAGTCAGCGTGATGTCGCCTGTGCCTGCGCCCGTCCCTGCGGTCACAGCCAATGAATAAATGCCGCCGTTGACCGTGCCTAAAGTTAAACCGGGGGTGCTGATGAATGTGCTGTTGGCCGTCAGCGTAATGGGGCCAGTCACTGACGCTGCGGTTGCAGCTGTATTGAATAAAGAACCACCTGAACTAATGCCTGTGCCAGCCACAGACAGCGCGTTGGATAAGGTGAAACCGTATAAATCGATGGCTGCGCCATTGACCACTGTTGCATCTGCGGTGCCCAACGCGCCACTGGTCACCGCGCCCACCGTACCCACCGACGCAATGCCCACTTTCAAGGAACCCGCTGAAATGGTGGAACCACCAGAATACGTGTTGCCACCCGAAAGCGTCATGGTGCCACTGCCCGACTTGGTCAGGCCCCCCGTACCTGCAATGACGCCGGCATAGTTCAGGCTTCTAGTGGCATCAACTGTGAATGTGCCACCGCTGGCACCTAATGTGATGCCACGGTTTGCATTCAATGTGATGTTATTGGTCGCCAACAAGGTGCCGCCGTTGAGCGTGATGGCATCGGCCACCGCTGCACCAGGCGCAGTGCCTAGGTAGTTTTCAGTGCCCACCGACAAGGTGCCACCATTCACCTGCACCTTACCGGTGTAGGCGTTGGCTGTGTCGGCTGTCACTGTGGCAGTAAATCCAGTAGGAATGATGGCCAAAGCCACGTTGTTGCCATCGGGCAAAGCACCGGTCCTGGTCAGGTCACTGGTCAGTGCCCAGTTGGCGGCAGTCGACCAGTTGCCATTGGTGGCGCCCACCCAAGTGACCGAGGCTTGCTGAGTGATGTCACCTGTGCCCGTGACGGACGATGCAGGATCCAAAACGTAGTTGGCAGACCCTGCACCTGCCAAGGTAGCACCTGAGACCGTGAAAGTTTTACCCGTGCCCACATGACGGTTCGCAAAAGCACCCGACAAACCCGCAAGTGTGACCACGTCACCGTTCACCACACCCGACAAACTCGTACCAGCGCCGCTGACTGTGACCGACGTCAAGCCGTCGTAATCCTTCGTGGCTGTGAACGTGCCCGACACCGTGAGGTATTTGGGCGTGAGCGTGAGCAAGCCTACATTGCTGTAAGTCACCACAAAACCGGGCTTAACTACACCGCCACTGGCCGTGATGGCATAAGGCCCGCCAGCCACGGTGGCTGTGGTGGTGTTACCCAGCGAGGCCACGGTGGGATTGGTACTGAACAAGTCAGCTAAGGTGTAACTGTTGCCATTGGCAGATGTCAAATAAGGCCCGCCTGCCCCACCGCCTGCAGCAGAGATAGAGAGATAAGACGATAAATCTAGAGCGCTAGCACCATAGATCTTGGTGGCATCCGTGGTGGCCACAGTGGCATTGACGGTTTGGCTGTTGGTAGCGAATACATAACGGTTGCCGCTACCCACACTGGCAGGTGCTAGGGTGCTGTAGGTGCTCCCCCAGAAGGCCAAGTTGCCGCTGCTTAAGCTACCAAACGTGTTGGTTGTGGGATCGTTGCTGTAAACAATCCAGCGGTCATTAGCACCCGCATCGGTCGTGCTGATGGCGTTTGCGCCAGCGTTGTTGATGAAATTGCCAGTCGCTGCCAACACCATATGGCCACTGGCTTGGCTGTTGGTGATAGCCGCGCCTGTGTCCAACGTGATGTTGCCGCCAGTCTCAAGTGTGGCGCTATCTGTGAAGGTGACTGCACCCGCCACACTGACATTGCCCGCCGAGCTATTGCCTAAGGTAATGCTGCTAAACCCATCGCCAAACACACGCGAACCGCCGCTGAACAAGCTGGCCCCTAACGACAACGTGCCGCTGCCAGTGCCCAAGCCCATCGATGTCCCTGCTGTCAACGGTTCGACCCTCAACGCGCCCGTGCCCAACACGCGGTTGGTGGCGACCGAATCGAAGTTGAGGGTGTTGGCTCGCAGCGTGATACCACCACTTTGTGTGGCTGCATCGCCCAAGGTGTTGGTTGTGCCAGAGCCAGACATGGCGATGCCGTCGCTGCTGCCATTGAGGCCCGCTGTACCAATAAGCGTCAACGTGCCTGAGGCAGACTTGATGGTGGAGCCCCCCGATACGTTCACACCATCGTTATTGGTACCCGCAGCGTTCTTGCCACCGCCCGTGCCCGTGATAGAGACCGCACCACTGCCCGTGCCCGTGATGGTGGAGCCATAAAGAAGCACGCCGTAGTTGTCAGCACCCGTGCTACCAGAACCACCCGCAGTGCCGGTGACGCTGATCGTGCCGCTACCTGTGATCGCGGCACTCTCTAAACCGACACCCCAGTTACCCAAGTAGTTACTACTACTAGCAGCTCCTGTACCCACAAGCGTGATGTTGCGGCCATTCAAAGAGGCGCCCGCAAAGAAGCGCAAACCGATGCCGTAGTTGGCAGCGCCGCTAGAAATACCCCGCAGGGTGATATCACCATTGCCCGCATTGAGCGTGGCGTAAGTCAAATTAACCGCTTGCAAGCCATAGGCTGATCCTGTGGGCGACGCAATGCCTGCACCACCACCCATCAGGATGTCGCCGCCATTGGTGGTGAACACACCGTAGTTGCCAATGGTGTTGGTGGACACAATTGCGCCCGCACCGTTGGCGTCGCTGTCAGACCAGAACACTTGTCTGCCACCGTTGGTGGTGATATCCACCCCCGAACCTGTGGTGATATCGCCACTCGCTTTGAGCAAAATTTGCGCGCCAGCTCGGGTGCTTGAGAGGTTGGCGTTGACGTTGATCGTGCCAGCATAAACATTGATCGGTCCACTGATGCTGGTGGCGCCACCAATGGTCACCGTATCGGTGTGGGCTGTAGTGCCGAGGTCTTTACCAATGGTCAAGCCCGTCACATCGGACGACACCGCAAAGTCTGTGATGGGGTAAGTGAGCGACGTGAAGTTGTCGCCATAGGGCTGAATCGTCAGCTTGCCTGAGGTGTTGACTTGCAGGCCATTGCCCGCGGCCAAGCTCATGCTGTTGTCAGTGATGGTGATGTCGCTGCTAGAGCTGGTGACCAAGGTGCCCGACTTATAGCCAAGGGTGGTGACTGAGGTATCTGCTTTTAAAGGTCCGCCCGATGTGGTGCCCGTGAGGGTGATTGCGCCACTTGCCGCCAAAATATTGTTGGCGCCTGAGAAGATGAAGTCATAAGTAGACCCAGTCCCCGTCAAGCTGACGGAGCCTGTTCCGGTAGCTGCCAAGGTGACGGGCTTAGAGGCGGTACAGCAAAAAATAATGCCGCGGTTATTGGTGCCACCCGTGCCAACACCCGTAAGCGAGATGTTGCCATTGTTCGTTTTGAGTAAGGTATTGGCGTTGCCGTTCGACCCCCAGTACCCCAAAAAGATGCCCGAGGTGTAAGTTGACCCGCTGGGGCCACCTACACCGTCGAAGGTGATGTTGCCCGAGGCACCCGCATCCATCGTTAGGCCTTCAAGCGCGGCAATACCAGAGGTGTCGCCGTTCCAAACCGTTGTTGACTTACCTCGCAGGGTGATGTCGCCGCCACCAGAATAAAACTTGAGGCCACTGTCGTGGCCGGCGTTGAAGTAACCCAGCGTGACACCGCCTGGCAATGCACTGGTGTTGTCAGCGGCATACCCAGTGGGCACTACAGTGCCCGAAGCCAGAATGGTGCTGGCCGTTCCGCCACCCAAAGTGATGGTGCCGCCACCGGTAGCGGTGCTGATCAGTGAGCTGTTTCGGTTGGCCGTGGTGCGTGTGTCAATGATGTTTCGGTCTTGAATATAGACATAGCCGCCGCCCGAGCCATCGGCATCACTCCAGAAAGTAATGTCGCCGCCGTTGGTGCTGTGCGTCAAGTCACCAGTGGAAGTGATGTTGCCTGTGGCTTTGACCAAGATATCGGCACCGGCTGCCGTTGAGGACATCGATTGACTGATGGATACATCACCACCGTACAAATTGATAGGGCCGTTGGCAGTGATCGCGGAGCCAACATTGAGCGCGGCTGTGTTGCCGGACTTGCCCACGGTGAACCCACTGACCGTCTGCGAATTTTGGTTAATCACAAACCACTCTGAATAGGTGGTCATGCCAAACGATGTGGACGCAGGTTTAACCTCCACTGTTCCAGTCGTAGCGAAATATGGATTAGTTCCACTTGCCCAGTCAAATCTATCCACAGCAATGCTGATGTTGGATGAACTGGTGGGGACCAGACTTGCAGCTTTGGAGCCCCAATAAGACAGCGGTCCGTACCAGTAACCGTTGCCCACACCATCTGAATCAGCTTTTGAGGTCCAGGTGATGGGGCCACTGTTGGCCAACATATTCCAAGTACCACGCATCACCGCTTCATAGGAGCCTTTTTGCGAGGTTGTAAGCGTGATACCGCCACCTACACCTGTGGCCAAGATGGATAAGGTGCTGTTTTCTTGCTCAATGCCCCAAGCTTGCCCACTCGTTCCTGTGGCTTTGCCCACGATCTTGATGGCATCCGCCGTGGTGTTGGCTGATTTGATAGTGAATGGCTGATTGGTGATTAAGTGAATGCCACTGCTATAGCTGCTGCCCGATGTTTGGCTGTAACCATCGAGGTAAATCGTGCCAGTGCCGCTGTCGATCTGGCCGCTGGATGAGAGGCCATAGATCTCAATACCCGATGCGCCCCATTCTTCCCGAACCGCCATTGCATATGACTTGCCTCGAATGGCAATGTTGCCGCCCGATGAATTTAAGGTGAACGCCCCATCCACACGAAAGCCATGGGTTTGAGCTTCGCTGTTGGAACCCATGGCATAACTCGTCCCTAGCAAATTTCCCCCGCCAATGGTGATGTTGCCGCCGTTTGAATAGGCGTTCAAGCCATAGGTCAATCGAATATAGCCATTGGTGGTGCTGTCAGCGTCGGTGGCATCGTCCACATTGGAAGCCAACAAAATATCACCGCCAGCCGACGTCATCGTGGCGAGTGCGGTGTTCATGATGTTCGTCTTAGCGCGCAGCGTGATCGCAGCGCCAGCCAAGGTCGATTGCAAGCTGGTGTTGACGTTAATTTGTCCACCGTCCACCGTGATCGGACCAGCAATATTGATAGCCGTACCCAAGGTGATGTTGGCCGTGTTACTGCTGCTTCCCAACGTCAAACTCGTGAGCGTGTTGGCAAATGAATAGGCGGGTGTGAAGTCACTTGCAAAACTCCCATTTGCCACAGGTTGAATGGTGACTGAGCCCGTCCCTGCAAAGCCGCTGGTGCTTGGCACGGTGTTGTTAGTAAATGTGATGCTGCTAGGCGTCGCCGTTGAAGACAGCGTGGTCAGCCCCGCATACGTTGCTCCACCGGTGAGGCTCAGACTGCCGGTTTCGACTTTCAAAGCACCAGAGCCGCTGAACAAGCCCGAGTAACTGAGTGCATCGCTGCGATTAAAAATCAGGGTGCCGTTGTTGATAACGTTCGCAGACGTGGCGCCCAACAGGCCTGCTGTTGCACCCGTGCCCACTTGCAAGGTGCCCGAACTTACGGTGGTGCTTCCAGCGTAGGCGTTGTTGCCTGTAAATGTGAACTTACCGCCAGCGGATGGGTTGGCAGTGAAAGAACCCGTGCCACCAATGGCACCGCTGAAAACGGCTGCCAATGGGTTGAGTGTCAGTGTGTTTGCACCTGTGGTTGTGAACGTATGCAGCGTGTAACCAACTGCTGTGCCTGTACCTGTTGTTTCCGCTCCACCAGTGCCGGCATCCCCACCTAAATAACGAACAACCACTAAGCCGGTGCCGCCTGCAGCACCAGGAGTTCTATACCCCGTCCCATCGCCTGCACTTGGCGCTAGGTAGCTGGCTGTACCTGCACCGCCGCCGCCCCCTGTATTCGGGGTACCAGCTGCAGCGTAAGCGGTAGGTACATCGTTGGCCATGGATGTGCCTGCACCACCACCGCCAGCTCCGCCAGCGCCGCCCGTGAACACACCAGAGTTGGAGAAGTACATACCGCCGCCGCCGCCGCCGCCGTAATTGCGCAAAGTGCCGGTGATGTTTGAGGTGGGGCCAATTCCGCCAGCTAAGCCTGTGGTGCCTGATGAACCTGCACCACCTGCAGCACCATTGCTGGTGGACTGATTGCCAGAGCCGCCGGCACCGCCAGCTTGGTTAGGGCCGTTGACGCCGCCTGAACCACCCGTGGCGGTAAAGGTTGACGACCCAAAAGTCAATCTGGAGTTGCCTCCTGCCGTGGGAACGGCGCCTGTAGACCAAGCACCAAAATTGCCGCCGCCACCCACCGTGGCCGTCAGGGATAAAGCAGAACCAATATCCACACCTGTTTGGTTCACGATGGCACCACCGCCGCCGCCACCGCCGCCGTCACCGGCACCACCGCCGCCACCGCCGACGACAAGGTAATCAATCTTGTTATCAAACTCGACGGTGACAGCACCGTTGAGTGTGATGTTGTTGGTCAAACCAGTAATGGTTCGACCCAGCATCAAGGTTGTGTTGTTTTCAGCAATCAAGGCGCCAGAACTGATGGCGGCCATGTTGTAAATGCCTAAGGTACCGCCACTGACCGTGGTGCTGCCTGTGTAGGCATTGGCACTCATCAAAGAAATCTTGCCGCCCGTGGCGTTATTTACCATCGAGCCTGAACCACTAACGGTGCCACTGAGCATCACGTTCAACCCACCGAGTGATAGGCTGCTGGCGCCCGAGGTAAAAGTATGAAGCGTGTAGCCCGATGCACTGCCCGTGCCTGATGTCACGGCTCCACCCGTACCTGCCGAGGACCCAAGGTAGCGAACCACCACGATGCCCGAGCCGCCTGAGCCGCCGGAGTAGTTGCTGCCCGAGGTTGAGATACCGCCGCCGCCGCCGCCGCTACCCGTGTTGGTTGCGCCAGATGTACCGTTGCCGTTGGCGACGCCACCATTTCCACCTACACCACTACCACCCAATCCCGCAGTGGCCGAGGCACTTCCGCCGCCACCGCCACCCGCATACCAAGTTGCAGTCCCCGTGATGGAAGAAAGCACACCTGTACCACCCGCTCCACCGGTGGCTGCGTCAGAGGCGACACTGCCGCCCGCTCCACCAGCACCGCCACCACCCCCAGCTGCGCGCAGCGACCCATTCAAATAGGTTGCTCCCGTACCACCACTGTTACCTTGGTTGGCTGTACCAGTGCCAGGTAAAGAAACTGTGCTTGGGTAATAGGTACCGCCGCCGCCGCCCGAGCCACCATTACCAGGTAGCCCGTTCCAATAACCGCCTCGTCCGCCACCATAAGCCGTGAGTCCAAAAGCAGAACTGTCTCCGCCGGCAAGTCCTGGTGACGCGAAGCTAGTTGCGCCGGTGCCGCCTATACCCACGTTAATCGCTGTTGAGCCCGTCGTGAAGGATGCAGTGCCTGCCAAAAGGCCACCAGCACCACCACCTGCGCCCGTGGCATAGGCCCAAAAACCAGGACCGCCGCCACCGCCGCCGCCAACGATCAAGTACTCAACGTTTGTATCTAGCGAAAAGGTCACGCGGCCGGTCAGGTCAATGTTGTTGGCGAAGTTGGTCAACATGCGACCAAACATCAAGGTAGTTCCATCTGCAGCATTCACAGCACCGCTACCAAAAGCCGAGCCGTCGTAGGCCCCTAACGTACCAGCCGTCAACGTGGTTCCGCCGCTATACGTGTTGGCGTTGGTTAACCCCAAGTTGCCAGTACCAAGCTTGGTGAGCGTTGCGTTGGAACCAGAAATTAAACCGTTATACCCAGAGCTACCGGACTGCGTGACCGTCAAGTTGCGTCCAGCTGCCAACCCAATTCCACCTCCACCAAATAAGCCCGTGGTGGTGATATTGACGTCACCAAAAGATGTGCTGTACGTAGACAACGCTGCATTGAGCGTGACTGCACCACCATAAATAGTGATGGGCCCGTCAATACCAATGGTGGTGCCGAGGTTTAGGTTGGCTGTGTTGGTATTCCTACCAATCGTCAAGCCCGAAACATTGCTGCCAAACGACCAGTTGCTACTAAAGGTTTGTGCAGAGCCAAAGCTGTTCGAACCATCTAGCGACAGCACGCTCACCGTACCTGAAGTGTTGAAGTTGGTTGGGTTGTTCAACCCAAATTGATTGCCCTTGAGCGTGATATTAGTAGAAGAAGTTGTGATGGCAGTTGAGGCATCAGCGCCCAAGGTTAAGCCGCCAATGTTCAAGCCCTCTAATGTTGAGCTGCTGTTATCGCCAATGAGCGTGATACTGCCAGAGCGAGCCACCACACTGCCACCTATGCCAGCGCCCAAGCTGTAGCCGGACTGGCTCGACCCCTTGCCCAGCATATAAATGGAGCCGCCCGTGCCACTGGCTTGGATCACGCCACTTTGGTTAATTCCCAGTGAGGTAGCTGAGCCGGTGACAGAACTTGCATCCGCTACTATCGAAATAGCTTGCGATGTGGTGTTGGCTGATCGCAGGTTGAAACCACCGTAGCTTGAATAGGCTTGGGCGTTGGCGCTGCCAGAACCAGTGGCAAGTGCAGTGATTGAGATTTTTCCGGTGCCAGAATCAACGGTGGTGCTTTTGCCAAACACACCAAAAACCATCGCACCTAAGTTGGTGTTTAAATTTTGTCCGCGCAGCGTGATGTCGCCGCCACCAGAGCTCAATGACGAGCCTGCACGCAAATGAACACCGGCCGTGTAGAGCAAGTAGGTTGGCTCTGTGTCCACATCTCGCGTGGCCTCACCGCGGGCATAGCCGGTGGCAATGTCCAAACCGCCACCTAGAGTGATCGCACCGCCACCCGAGTTGATGGATGCATTGGTGAACAACTGCGCGTAGCCTGTAGCGTTGCCATCGCTGTCAGCCCACAAGGTGACGTTACCGCCACTGGTCGTGATATTTTTTCCACTGGCGATACCCACATTGCCAGCGGCCTTGAGTAACACGTGGCCAGTCGCCTCTGTCGTCGTGATGTTGCCATCCACGGAGATGCTTTGTGCATTCAGTGTGACTGAACCCGTCGAAGTGATGCCATTTGTATTCACTGTCAAAGCCTGACCATTCGTCAAACTCAATGAACTCAAATTGCTAGCTTCAAGGTTAGTGACGTAGTTAGTCGCTCCATTGAAAGTGACAACAGGTTTACTGGTACCACCATCTGAAGACCCTAAGATCAAATTCTTGACGGTTAATGAAACCATGTCAGTACCTTGGGTTATGGTGGTACTGGCCAAAAGTTCTAAACTGCCATTTGGTAAGTTAAATTTTGCATACTGCCCACCCTCAAGGTAGATGGAAGAACCCGCGCTAATGGTCAACTTATTAGTCGTTGAAGAGTTGATGTAATAAGTTGGGTAATTGTTGTCAATCCACCAGCTTCGTAGAGTGATAGAACCAGAAGCAACTACGCGCACGTTGCCATTGCCTAGAGCCGTATTTATAGTGTCAGTTCTGATAGTCGCTCGCCCGCCGTCTCGGCTTCTGGTGTCAGTGCCAGCAACAATAATTGGTTGGTTTGGGTCTGCAACTTGAGCTGTAAAGGTTGTAGTGCCAGAAGTGCTGTAATTGAACCCTGTCCATGACGGGTCTGTGATCACAATATCGTTGGGGTCGAGCAACCATTCGCCATCCTGGCCCATGAATGCTTTGGTCGACACGGCGACTTGTTCACCCAATCGAAGTTCGTACCCCGAAGTCTCAACCCGCCCCCCATTTCCCCCATTCACCCCGCCTCGCGCAAAAATGCGGCCCGAGACTGTGGTAACCGACTGGTCATTAACCACATCACTCCACAGCACCACCTTGCCGCCATCCCCGTTGTCGATGGCACTAGCGTCAATGGTGCTGTCGGCACTCATGGTCACGGTGGTGGCTTGGCGCATGGTGCCGCTACCTTGCCAGTCGCCGCCCACCAGCACGGTGCCGCCTCCGGCTGAGCCTTTGGCTTCGATCAGGGTGCCAGTGTCTAGGTTGATGTCATCGCCCTCCATTTCCACGCGGCCCGCATGGGCGCGGGCGCTGTTGGCGCGCAGTACGGTGTTGGTACTCAGCAGCACAGCGCCTTTGATGGGCATTTGGTTGGAGTTGTCAGCAGGGGCAGGTGCGCCATCGGCCTGAATGTGGATGCGCCCAGCCCCGCCCTCGCCCGATGCGTCTAGCACGGCGGTGGTCAGGTCAGCACGGCGCGTCGCTTGCAGCTGGATGGTGCCGCCCAAGGCGTTGGCCACGATTTGGCTTGGGTCGGTGACCACGCCGTTGGCAAAGACGCGGCCACTCAGGGCGATGGCTTGCGCAGCTGCAATGTCTACGCGGCCCGCTTGTTGGGCAATTGCCGACACATCTAGCAAACCGGTGGCGGTTTGGGTGAACGTGTCAGCGTTGATTTGGATGCGGCCAATTTCTGCCGCTAGGCTGCCGCTTTCGGGGAAAGAATTTGCCGCTAAGTTAGTGGCTGACAACGTTCCGCTGTTTTGAACATCAGGTGCGGCCAGTGTGACACTGCCCGCTGGTCCGCCGTTGACACCGGCGGTGGCATCGGCTGAGATGGTGCCACTGTTCAAGATGCTGCTACTGGCTTCTAGCAAAACACGGCCTGCGCGGCGCACCAACCCGGCTGCTTCGATGGTGCCGCTGTTGTTGACCACACCGCTTTGCAAGCGGCTGGCGGCTTTGGCTGACATGATGATCAAGCCGCCCGGCGCCTTGATGGCGTTTTTGTTTTCAACCAAGGTGTTGATGCTGGCAGCCGTCACCACCACGCGGCTCAGCAGGCCGACGCCATCAAACTTCAATTCAAAGGTTTCACCCGCAGCCAAGGCCACAGTGCCAAGGTTGGCCACAATGACGCCGCTGTTGCGCACTTCAGGCGCAAGCAAAGCGATGTAGCCGCCCAGCGCAGCGCGGAGCTCACCCTCGTTTTCCACCTTGCCTGTGGCGCCGTTGCGGGCGAGTTTGAGTTGCCCATCGATGAAGTCTCGATTGGTGATGTCATGGGTGGTGGCCACAAGGCCGCCCACGTCCACGCTGGATGACTTACCAAAGTACACACCTTCAGGGTTGACCAGAACCACCGAACCCGGCGCAGTGATGCGGCCCAAGATGTGGCTGGGCTGGCTGTCGGTCACGCGGTTGAGCGTGGCCGACTGAGCGTTGGGCTGCTGAAAATTGACCGTGGCGTCTTTGCCCACGTTGAAGGTATTCCAGTCAACCACTGCGCGTTGGCTGGTTTGGTTGACGTTGAGCGTGTTGCCCGACTGGCTGATGTTGGCTTGGCCGGCATTGACTTGGCCACCGGTCGGCAGCTGGTTGGCAGCAATGCTGGCGGGCGACGTACCCGTCGTTTGGGCTAAAACAGGCACCGATAACAGACCCACGACGCCTAGAAGATGGGCCAGAACACTAATAGATACAAGCGGCTGTGCAAATCGCGCAGGCACCCTGGCGCCCAGACGTTGGACAACGTCTGAATCGAAGGGGCGTGTTTCTACAAGGCGCGGCATAGCCATTCCGATTCGGAATGGCACAGGACTACTTGATAGGTGTCCGTCACAATTTTTCTGGCGCAATGATTTCATGCGCTAGAAAGGAACGGTGACTTGTAGCCAATAACGGTTGCGGTCTCGCGTGCCGTCTTGGTCGTTGCCCGTTTGGGTGGGATTGGGGTTCCTGCCGTCTTTACGTGCCCATGTGGCTTTGAGGCTGATGCCATCGTCAAAGGTGTAGCCAATGCTGGCGCCAAAGCCTTTGTAGGTATTGCGGTTGTTCTGCGGTCCGCCCGGATAAGACGGATCGTGAGCCAGCCAGACTTGGCCCCAGTCATAAAAGGCGGCCATGTTGATGCCCGACGCCAACTGGTGTCGAAGTTCTAGCTGAATGAGCTGCGCGTCCGAGCCAGAGCCCTCGCCGGTTGGGTAGGCTCGCACGCCATTCATGCCACCGAGCTGCATCTTTTCGGATGTGTCGAGGTTTTTGTCCGTCAGTTGACCCGAATACGAAACAAACGCCGAAGTTTGAGTGGTAATGGCTTGTTGCCAGCTGCCATTGAGGCGGATTTTGTTAAAAATACCTTCTGTCTTGGTGGTGGTCGCATCAGTTTGCTGACTCAAAGATCCATCAAGATTGATGCTGCCATGCGAGAGCTGTAATGAATAGGTGCCCGTTCCACCGCCAGGATTGAGGTCTCGGTAAAAGCCAGCAACCTGAGCGGCCATGACTTTGGATTTGTAATCAGACATCATCAGGCCTTGGGCTGAGGTGTTTTCAAACTTCTTGTTATCGGCCGTGAGGGTGACGGTGGCGCTGCGGTCATCCGCGCGCAGCAGCGGGTAGACCCATTCCAAGCCTTGCGTGACAGCGCGGCCCACAGCGCCGACCATGCCCTGCTGACCCACAATCACTTTGTAGTCCATCACAGATGCATTGGCACCCATGCGCCATCCGTCCGTGCCGACAGGCATGCTGTAGGCCAGACGGGCGTAGTCGCTGCCTTGGGTATGCACAGCCACCACGTTGAGCAAATCAGCCAAGTCGTTGGGGTTGAACCAAGTCATGTTGGCCATCAGGCGCATGGCGCCAGTCGACCGCGAACCGCCGTTGTCCATGGTCAACTCAGTTTGGCGAGTACGGCCTTGGTACAACTTAAGCAGCAATTCAGTCTCGCCAGCCTCGCGGCCTTGGCGCAATGAGCCTTGTGCGCTCATGCCTGGCAAGTTATTGGCCAATGCCAAAGCGCGGTCAAGCGACTTGCTGTTCAAAGGCTCGCCCGTCTTTTGCTGGGCTTCGATGATGGCTTCGACGTGGGCTTGGGTGTTGGGAAGGTCGGCCAGCTCTTGCTCAATCTCGACCTTAGAGAACACCGATTCGATGACGTCAACCGTCAAAAGCCCGTCAGTCAGGTCTTGGGGCGGCAAAACTGCGCGGGCCAAGTAGTTGTTTTTGCGGTAGTACTGCTCAACCACCATGCCGATTTCGAGCATTTGCTCGTAGGTCATGGGGGTGTTGAGGAAGGGCTCGACGATGCCCTTGAGCTCCATGTCGCCAAGAATGGTGACACCTTCGAACTGGATGTGCTTGAGGGTAATGAGGGCTTTGGCGGCTGCTTCGACCTCTTGCTGCTCCACCATTTTGTCCATGGCGACATCGACCAAGTTGCGTGGTTGCTTGGCTTTTGCGTAGCTCTTGCCCGTGACAGCCTCGGCCCAGCCCGTGACCGGAAGCTGGGTTTTGTCCTCAATCGCGCGCAGGACTGTGCCTGCGTCTTTGGGCACAACGGGGTCGTAGATTTCCAACGACCCGGCCAAAAGACACAGGAACGCAATCGCAGCAATGATTCGCGACCGGGTTAATTTCACAAAACGAGTACTAAAACAACCATAAGGGTTGTCTTAATGCAAGTTCCATGCCTTACTGATTTATTGACGATTTTTAAGGCTTAGCAGCGATTTTGGGACGCTAAGCCTCGATTTATCTAGCTTTGAGAAAGTAAGCCTACGGTTTATTTGGAGGAATACTTTCAATGACCTGTATCGAGAGCTCTGGGCCAGCGAGGTTTTGATGCGGAATGTAGGCCTGCACCAACCAACCCGCCTTGCGATATTCCTGCGCCACAGCGTCCGTGAGGTAGAGCAAATCAAGCTTAGTCAAGGGCCGATTCGCAAACGGCACCGTCACCGCCTGTAATTGCTCGGTGCTGAGCCGCTGGTTGCCAAGAAACTTGAAGCGTTCGGGTTTGACCACAGTGGTTTCGTTCAAAACCGCCTCAGGGGGCAATAACACGCGCTTGCTGACCGCCTTCTGTTGTTGCTGCGCCCGAATCGTTTGTTCATTTTGCCGCATCAAATCGCCCGCATCAAACACCGGCGGAGTTTGCGCCGCGGCGTTGGAGACGTTGAAAAGCGATACAGCGAGAAAACTCGCAAAGATGAGCGTGTGTTTTTGGGCCATTAAAAGCGAGCGTCGAGCGATAACCAGAAACGGTTGCGATCGTACTCGCCATTGCTGTTAATTGGCATGATGCTGCTGTCAGGCGTGTCACCTGTGCTGCGTGCCCATGTGGCTTTCAGGTTGATGTCTGAGTCCAGTTTGTGGGAAAGACTCAAGCCAAAGCCACTGAGGGTGCCACCGCGCTGAGTCGTGCCTGCGTTTTGCCACGAACGGATACGACCCACGTCATAGAACTCGGCCAAGGTAGTTTTAGCCGACAAGCGTTGGCGCAGTTCAAAGGTGGCCAGTTCACCCTGGCTACCAGCCCCCTCGCCGACACCGTAGGCTCGCACGCCCAAGGGGCCGCCTAAGTAAAGCTTTTCAGAAGCATCTAGGTTTTTGTTGGCACGCTGCAAGGTCAAACCAAAGTAAGCCGCATTGATACCACCCAGTGGTTGAAGAATGGTGCCGCTGAATCGGAACTTCGAGAATTCACCATCCGTTTTCTCACCATTGAGGTCGGCTTGTTCGTTGGGTGAGCCATTCATGTCGACTTCCCCTTTGGACAATCGCAAGTCATAGGTAAAGACAGCGCCGCCTGGTGCCATTTCACGTTCGAAGCCTTTGAACTCAATCCCCATGGAGCGGGTATCGTAAAAAGCTGAGTCGTTGGCATTCAGGCCATGGTTACGCAGCTGGGCAGCGTCATAACGCAATCCTAAAGTGCTGTATTCGGCAGGCGTGTTCACCAACTCATAAGCTAAAAACACACCTTTTTTCACCGCTTCACCGCTCACGTAGGTGGCTGTTTGCACGGCATCAATCACGTCATAGCTCAGGTCAGACACACGGGCGCCTAGCTTGAGACCCTCTACCCCAGTGGCCCAAGCGAAGGCCGCTTGGATGAATTGGCTACCCTTTGATTTGAGGCCTTGCACGGAGAGCGTGTTGCCTTGTCCAAGTGCATCGTTCAAAGTCAGGCCCAGGCCCATGCGCGTTGCGCCTGTGCCTTCAAGGCCTTGGTTGTCCATCAAAAGTTCGTATTGGCGAGACTTTTTGGCATAGTGCTTAAAGATCAGCTCAGTTTCTTCGTCTTGGCTGAGCTGGTCTTTGACTGGCAAAGCAGGCACGGCCTCAACAGGCATTGTGGCCTGCACAGGCACAGCCACTTGGTCTTTTACTTCCAGCTTGGCAACGTGCGAAGAGCCTACCGGCTCCAACACCATTGGCTTTTCGGCAGCGGCAACGGTGCTGAGCTGCTGGTTGAGCTGGGTTTGGCTGACTTGGGTCTCGATCACGCCAACTTTGAGCACACCATTGCGAGCCAACGAACCCACCAAGGTCGCTCGGGCAACCATGTTTTTGGATTGGTAATGGCTGGAAACGCGGGCAGGAATGGCAAACGCTTGTTCAATGCTGAGCTCTTGGCCTACAAATTCTTGGACCACTTGTTGCAACTCGTTGTCGCTGAAGGCAGTCACGCCCTCGAACTTGATTTCACGAATCATCAATCGCATCTCTTGCGATGGCGCTGGTTCGCTTTTGGCAAGTTCAGGTTGGACTCGGGCTGGTTTTGGCGCAGGCACGCGCTTGAGCGGGCTTTGCTCAGGCGTGAAGACTGGCGATGGCTCCATGACAGGCTGCGCGGCGGCCTGGGAAGCTGGCTGCTCGGGCTCGTCAGCGGCTGATGCGGCTAGTTCTTGCTCAGGGCTAGAAGCCGGCTCTTCAATGCTGGGCACTGCGACTGGTACATCTGGCGCAAACATATCGCCCACAATAAAGTAGGCAACCATGCTGGCGGCAACGATCAGGGCGGCGAGTATTTTTTTCATAAAGTCCGGTCGGTTACTGGCTATCAGAAGCAGCTCTCATGCCAGCACGCATGACGAAGAGTCGACATGAGTTGGCATTCCTAAAGTGCAAACTTGTGATTTATCGAAGCGTGCCTACCTCAATGACTTGAACCACCAGACGACCACCGCCAAAAGCTTGATCAGGGATATAAGCTTTGGCTCTGAACCCTGCATCGCGGTAGGCTCGGTTCACAGCGGCTGTGACGCCGGAGAGCTTGTTCACCATCATGCGTTTGCCGGTGTAGCCTTTGACAGCCACTTGAAGCTTGCCCGTTGGCACCAAGGTGTTGCCCTCGATGATGATGCTGTCGACCTGAACGCTGAAGTCATCCGTCCAACGCATGCGCGGGTAATACTCGATCGGAAAGCCTTCTGGTGCAGAGCCAGCGCCCTGTGTCCAAGGTTCTGAGGTACTGGCCAGCAAGCTGCCAGCATCAGGTGAATGGTTTTGTGCCAGTGCGCTGCCTTGGCATAGCGCCATCGCAAGGGTGGCGCCAATTAAAGTTGTCCGCATGGTTTAGCTCCTGACGTGCGATAAAAACTCGACCCACTTGATCTGCTTTGGCAGACAAATGGTGTGCAAGTCGTAATAAAACTGGATTTTTTGACGCGCCGCTTTGCCCAAGGTTTCGCGCAGTTCTGGGGCTTCAAGCAAGCGCACCACTTGCGCAATGAGCGCAGTTTGGTCAAAAAACGGGGCTAACAAGCCGGTTCGTTCGTGTTCTATAAATTCGCGCACAGGCTCGGTGTCGCTGCCCACAATGGCGCAGCCCATACTCATGGCTTCCAGCAAACTCCAGCTCGCCACAAAGGGGTACGTGAGGTAGACATGGACGGTGCTGACTTGCAGCAAGCTCACAAATTGGGGATGCGGCAAGTGCCCGACAAAATGCACACGGGCCCAATCGGCATCAGACATGAGCGGCTTGACCTCGTCGATGAAGATTTGCTTCCAGCTGGTTTTGCCCGCTGGGGCCTTGCCGTAGCTGGTGCCCTCGCCGCCCACCAGCACCACTTGGGCGTTGGGCCGCTGTTGGAGCAGCTCAGGCAAAGCACGCATGAAGACGTGGTAGCCACGGTATGGCTCTAGATTGCGGTTGGCGAACGTGATGACTTCGTCTTGGCGTGTCAGGGTTTGCCCTGTAGGCAACCTGAAACTGGCCAAGTCGTTTGGGCAGATGCGCTTGGTGTCGATGCCATCGTGCATGACTTTGATCTTGCCGCGAAACGGCCACGCATAGGTGTCAGCCTGGAAATGGGTGGGCGAAATGGCGGCATCAGCGATGCCAAAGTGCATGACGTTGTTGATGTTTTTCAAACGCAAGCGACAGGCGTCGCCGGGGTCTTGGCTGGCAAACTCAGGGTCAAAGCCCACGTCGTTGCCTGCCTCTGAATAATTTAGTTCGCAGTACAAGCCCAATTTGGTATCAGGCCAGACGTCTTTGATGAACAGACTCTCGCCCCAGCCGGGGTGCGCCACCACCGCATCGGGGGTGAAGCCTTGGGCTTTGAGTTCGAGGCATTTACGAAACACCGATTCGGCGCGAATGATCTTGGTTTCCAAGTCCAGCGCCCAAGGGTGTACGCCAGCGGCTGTGCCTTTGGCGGGTTGGTATGTGTGAATGTGCACGCCCTCCCAAGCCTTGGGAGCCTCTTTTTTAAGGACCATGGCATGGACTTCATGGCCCTCCTTCACCATCGCGGGTGCGAGGTGCAGGAACTGGCCAGGGAAGTTTTGGTGAACAAACAGCAGTTTCATCGCACCAACAGCTCGCTTCCAACCAGCTCTTTGACGGCAGCGTCCAGCGGTTGCACCGGAATGTCAAACACACCGCTGTCGAGGTTGAGTGCTTCGATGTCGAGTTTGCCCAAGGCACTGAGCAAGCGGTAGCTACCCATCTTGGCATCCGTCATGGCGTTGACCTTGTTGGCCAATAAACCAAAGTGTTCGACTTCTGAGTCGAGCACTGCCAAGGCAGTTTCTTTGCCTGCGTCGCGGAGTTTTTTACGGCCACGCATCACGCCTTGCGAGGTTTTAACGGCGGTTTCCAGCAAGTTCAGGCGTTCGATGCCTTTTTTGTACTGGTTCCATGCCACGCGCACAGACTCTTTGGTTTTGTTGCTGATATTTTTCTCTTTTTCAGCACTTTCGCGGTAGTCATAGGCTGCTGCTTGGGCTTTGCTGACGGTTTCACGGCCTGCAAACACGTTCCAGCTGAGCTTGAACAAGACTGAATCTTCGTCTTTGCGGTAAAGCTGGCCTGCATCGTTTTCACGATTTCGCGTGCCCACCAAGTCCACATTAGGCATAAAGCCGGCGTTTTCAATGCTGATGAGTCGATAAGCACGCTCGGTCGCCATGCGGGCGGCTTGCAAACGGGGGTTGCTGTCGTCGGCCTCATCCATGGCGCTGTCTACCGAGGCTGGCATGCGCTTGTCCATGACCAGCACATCTTGGAATGTTTTGAGGTCGGGGCTTTTGCCAAACACTTGTTCGTAAGAAGAAATGGCGTCGCGCAGGCCTTGTTCATAAAGCACACGGCGTTCGCGCACGATTTGCAGACGTGTGGCGGCTTGCAGCTCATCCACAATCACGCCACCACCACGATCGACGCGCTGTTTTTCCATTTCCAGCTGGCGTTTGGTTGTGGCTTCGTTGATTTCACTGAGGCTGATCAACATTTGGTTTTTCAGCACATTCAAGTAGGCGGTCATGGCCTCGAGCAGCACTTCTTGAGAAGTGGCGCTGCGATCGGCGTTTTTCATTTGGCGCTCGACTTTGGCCACGCCCGTGGCCGCCAGGGTCTTGCCACCATTGAAGAGGTTTTGGGTAACGGTGACGGTCTGCTTTTGGCGGGTCAAGTCACTGGCCTTGGGGTCGCCCGGCCTGTCTGGTGTGGAGTAGCTGGTGGTGCTGATTTTTTCGGAGCCACGCTCGGAGGCCACGTCTATCTTGGGATACCAACCCGCTTTGGCTGCGGTTTCGCGCTTTTCGGCGGCTGTCACGGCAAAGCTGGTCGCGCGCAACATGGGGTGGTTGTCGCGCAAGTAAACCAACTCAGACTGCAGATCTGCCGCGTACAACTGCGAGGCCATGCTCGCAATTGCCACTGAAATGAGGTGCTTTTTCATACGAACTTCCTTAGATTTCTTTGAACGCGTCGGCTTTGAGCTTGAGCACGGGTTTGAGCAGCGCCCACATGATGGATTGGGTGTCGACCTTGATGTCGACCTCGCCCACCATGCCTGGTGTGATGGGGTAAATGCCTGGGCGATCGCCCAACCAAGACTTGTCGGTGCTGACGATGACGCGGTAGAACTGCTCTTCGTTACGGCCCATATCGGTGTCGGCAGCAATCCCGCTGACCGTGCCGACCAAGCCGCCATAGCGCAAGTAGTCGTAGGTCGAAATCTTGACCAACGCGTCTTGCTTGATGTTGATGTAGCCGCGATCACCTGGGCTGAGCTTGACTTCAATGACCAACTGGTCTTTGAGGGGAACCACTTCCATGATGGGCTCACCAGGCTTGATCACGTTGCCAGCGCTTTGAAAGCGCACGTTTTTCACCACCCCATCGATGGGGGCGCGAATGACCGAACGGTCTTCTTGGTCGTTGGCGCGGGTCAGCTCTTCAGAGAGGCTGGCCATCTTGCGTTCCATGTCGGTGGCTTCGTTGGCCGACTCACGGTTGAAACGGGCTTCTTCTTGCTGGCGGCGCGCCACTGATTCGTTGATGCCGGCTTGCAAACCCGTGATGGACTGGCGCAGCGAGGCAATTTCGCCGCTTAAACGCTCGTAGTTGGACTGGCGCTGGAAATGCTCCAACTGTGAGGTCAGTTTGTCCTTGACCAAATCGGCGGAAATGGCCACTTCTTGCTTGGCAATTTTGAAGCTGGCTTCCAAGGCCATGAGTCGCTCGCGCGATTCAGCGAGCTTTTGGCGGTTTTGTGTGACCACATTGTCAAAAGCTTGCAAAGAGTTACGGCGCTCATCGCGACGGCTTTGGTGGCCGTGTTGTTCAGCCTCGACCAAGTTGGGGAACTTGGCTGCCAGCTCATCGGGCCAGACGGGATCGACCCCTAAGGATTCGGCGTCAAGTCGAATTTTGGCCAATTTGAGTGAGGCCATGCGAGCGTTCATCTCACCGCTGTTGATGCCGCTGGTGGCCAAGTCGAGGTGGACCAAGGCATCGCCTGCTTTGACCTCTTGGTTTTCGCGCACCACGATGTCTTTGATGATGCCGCCCTCCAAATGCTGGATGACTTTGACCTTGTCATACGGAATCACCTTGCCTGGCGCCGTGACCACGCGGTCAACCCGGCCAATCAAGGTCCATAAAAAGATGACGACGAAAAAGACCAGCAGGCGTCTTTGAGACGCGCGCCACTTGGGTTCGCCAAGGTCGTACAAGACCTTGTCTAAGTTAATTGCGGAGTTTTTTGACATGTCACTCATGGTTTAGCAACATTCATACCGAGCTTTGGCAAGATGTCGGTCGAAGGCCCTGCGGCCACCAGCTTGCCTTTGTTCATGACCAAGATGCCATTGCAGTGGCTCAGCATGAAGGGGCTGTGTGTGACAACGACCACGGTGTGGTCCTTGGCGAGCTCTTTGAGGGTTTGAACCAAATGCAGCTCAGAATCGCGGTCGAGCTCGGCCGTCGGTTCATCCAATAGCAAGACGGGAGGGTCGTTGAGCAAGGCCTGTGCGATGGCGATGCGCTTGGTCTGGCCGGCAGAAAAGCGTTGCGCACCCTCCCCGACTTGGGTGGCGTAGCCATCCGGCAGGTCAATGATGAACTGGTGCGCACAAGCGCGCTGAGCCGCGCGAATGATTTGCTCATCGCTCGCATCGGGGTTGGCCAAAGCGATGTTGTCGCGTATGGAGGCGGACAACAGTTGGTTGGTTTGCGACAAGTAGCCAATGCGCTGTGCCAGCTCAGTTTGGGTGAATTGGTGCAAATCAGCGCCGTCAATCAGCACGCGACCTTCGTGCGGGGGGTACAAACCTCGCATGATTTTGAGTAAGGTGGTCTTACCGCTGCCGTTGGGGCCGACGATGCCGTGCAGTCCGCCTGCGCCAATTTCGCCCGAAATAGGCTGAAGCAGCAAGTTCTCGCTTTGCGGAAACTTGAAAGTCACCCCCTCCAAGCGCAAAGCGCCAGTAGGACGACTCAGGGCAATAACGCTCTCTGTGCGGTCAACTTCCATGGCAAACAAAGCGTCCAAACGCTTTTTGGCCGCCCGGAACTGGCCAAAGGTGCGCCACTGGCCCACCAACTGCACCAAGGGCGACACCATGCGGCCCGCCAACATATTGGTGGCAATCAGCGAGCCCATGCTGATGAGCTGGTTCAGAATAGCCAAGGCGCCAATGCTGGTGGTCAGCACGGAGTTCGCCGTGGTCATGCCGTGTGCCAGCTCGCGGTAGTGATCGGCTTCGCGGCTGCGCGCCAAAGATTCGTTCATCCAGCGGGCGTAGTGGTCTTCCCAGCGGCGCTGCACCGATTCGTTGGCACCCAAAGATTTGAGGCTGAGGCGAATCGAGGCCAGCTCGTTCAAGGCCACATCGCGACTGACCAGTTGTTCGCGCTCGGTCTCGGTGGCGCCACGGGTGACTTGGCCCGAACGCCAAGCCAAGGTCACAAATGCGGTAATGGTGAGTAAGGCCACAGGCAGCAAAGGCAGGGCCAACACCGCCACCACCAACAAGGACAGCAACATAAATGGCAAGTCAATCAGCAGCATGGCTGTGCTGCCAGAGCAGGTGGTGCGCACAATTTCAATGTCGCGGTAAACCGCCTGCCAAAAGCCAGCTGAGCGCCCTTCGAGTACCAAAGTAGGCAAATTGAGCATGCGTTGCAAGGTTTCGCGGGCGATTTGCACTTCTACCCTCGCGCCAATGCGTTGTAGCAACAGCGAGCGCCCCGCACGAAACACATGGTCCATGACGATGGCAATGGCCATGCCAATCACCAAGGCGGCTAAGGTGGAATAGCCCGCATGACCAATGACTTGGTCATACACCTGCATGGTGAACACCGCGGCAAACAAGGCCAAGATATTGATGACCAAGGAAAGCGCCAAGGCTTGCCGGTAAGCGTCGCGGTAAGGCCACAACAGCTCGCGCAGCCAGTCCTGCTGAGCTTGGGCGTCGGGCAAGGATTGAAGCTGCTGGTCGGGACGCACGTCAGCGTCGGTCATGAAGCGCCAGCCCCACTTGGCGCCTTTGCGGGTTTCTTCGCTGACCGTGCTGACGGCCTCGTTCAGCGCCTGCTTTTTGGCTGACAGGCCTTCCTTGTCGATGTGCAGCCACGCGCGAGCGCCGTTGCCACCATGGCGAAGCCAATCAAGGCCAAGCCACGGGCGACGGCTGCCTTTGTCGTCGGCACTGCCAAGGAATTCCTTTTTCATAGTTAGCTGAAATGTCTGGAGTTCGCATCGATGCTGTCCGCAATAGCCACGTAGATGTTGTCGCTGCCGTGCTGGTAGACCGAGAAGCTTTGCCCAGTGTAGCCGCTGACATTGACTTGTCCCACAGAGCTGTTTGTCCAACCTCCTGTGAGGTTGACCACGTCGCCTGTGTTGTTCGTACCTGTGCCGTCGATGACCAGAACATGTCCTTTCTGATAAGTGGGGTCTGAGATCGCTGTATTCGTCCCCCCAGTTATCGACAGCACATCCAGATGGTTTAGCGTGATGTTCTGGTTTCCAGTGCCGAGCTTGAAGATTTCGACGTTTTCCACCAAATCGTCACGCTTGGCCGTGAAGTCCAAAGTCGCAGCCGCTGTAAATTCCAAGGTGTCGATGCCGCTACCGCCGTCGATCTTGAAGAAGTCGACGATGGCGCCACGCTCGTTGTTGACAAAGCCCAGTTGCAGCAAGTCGTCACCCGCACCGCCCAGCAGCACATCGGCGCCGCCGTTGCCCACCAAGGTGTCGTCACCGGCATTGCCGATGAGGCGGTCAGCGCCTTTGGCGTTGCTTGGCGTCTTGAGGGCGTCAGCCGTCAAGGTTTCGCCTTGTGTCCCCTCAATGTGCTTGACCGCAATGTTGCTGTCGCCCGTGAGGAAGGAGTCACCGTAGAAGATTTGCAAGTTGCTGGTGGCGTTGGTCAGGCTGACATCGTCATAACCGTCGCCATCCACGTCTCCCAAGGCTGTCCAGTAGCCGTTGCCCGTGCGCAGCAGCTGAATGCCGTAGTCCTGCATCTCCAGCAAGCTGATGTCTTGCCAGCCGGCTTGGCGGCCAAAGATCAGGTAGGAAGAGCCCAAACTGCTCACGCCTGCGTTGTCGGCTTCTTGGTCGCCAGGGGCTTGGAACATGAAGTCATCCAAGCCGTCACCGTTCATATCACCCACGCCGGTCCAGCTGTATTCGCCAGCACGGTCAAAGTCCACCGCACCGGTGATGCGAAAGCCCAGCTTGTTGGTGGCCAAGTCGGCCAGGCTCAAATCGGCATCATTCCAATGCCCAGCTTGGCCAAACACCACATACAAGCCGCCGTTGTTTTTGGCGTTGAAGTCGTTGGGATCGCCACTGTTGCCGAAAGCTGAGAGCAGCAAATCGTCGTAGCCGTCACCGTTGATGTCGCCCAGCGCCGAGTAGGTACCGTTGAGGGTGATGCCGGTTTCAGACACCACTTTGGTCAAACGCGGTGCGCCATTGCTGCCAGCACCACTGACCCAGCTTGCAGGGGCCGTCCAGCTGGCTGCGCTGGCACCGCCATACACAATGAAGTTGCTGGTGTTGTTGACGTCCGAGACCCACATGTCGTTGAAGCCGTCGCCATCGATGTCGCCCACATTGGCGAAACGACCAAAGTTGCCTAGGTCCACAGCAGTGCCTAAATTAGAGGCAGATGCGTTGAAACCTGCGCCCATGCTGGCTCGGCCAAAGTAAATCTCACCATTGCTGCCAGCCATGAAGTCGTCATAGCCGTCACCGTTGAGGTCACCCATCGAGACAGGCGCCCAACCATTGCCTAAGTAAGAAGTGCTACTGCCGCCGGTGTACACCACATCCGCCGTGGTGGCGCTGGTGGTGTATGAGTATGTCGTTTGGGCATTGGGCACGTCGCTGGCATAGAGAGGATCGTAGGTTTGTCCCGTATAGCTGCTCGCATAGCCGCTCCATGTGCTGGGCATCGCATTGGCTTGCGCAATGGCCCCCACAGCGCCAGTGCCGCTGGTGCTGAGCGTCGTTTGGGTCACGCTACCAGAGACGCGGTTGGTGAATATGGCGTTGCCACCATCAAACACATACAAACGACCTTCGTTGCTGGCAGTCCAGCCGTCAGGGCTTGTCCAGTCGTCGTTGTAAATCGTGCGATCGCCTATGTTGTAAGTGAAAGAATTCACACCCCGTGCCACCACCATCAGGTTCGACTGGCCATCGCCATCAAAGTCACCCAACACACCCAGACCGTTGCCAAAGCCCTCGTGCGCAGAAGCGCTGGAGGTGAGCTTGATGTAGCCAGCATTCTCGCCAGTTGGTGCTTCGCTGGCTGAGACACTCAAGCTGCCCAAGCCACCCGCGGCGCCATAGACCACATACACATCGCCCGATGTGTAGTTGTAATTACTCAAGGTCGTACCACCTTGCCACCCATAGGTGTTATTCCAATAGCGGTCACGGTACACATATGCCGCTGTGGTGACATTGGTTCCTGCATCACGCATGGCGAAGTCCATGAAGCCGTCGTTGTTGACGTCGCCAATGGCCACCAAATAGCTGTTGCTCTGGCTGTCCACGCCCATGTCTAGGCTGATGGTGTCCACACGGAACTGCGGTGTGAGGTCGACCGTGTCTTCGCCGTCGCCACCGTTGACCGTGTCTGCACCGGCCAAAGGTGTCAACGTGTCGTTGTTGGCGGTGCCAGCGCTGCTACCCGTCAAGCTGTTGTTGGCATCGCTGCCCACATAGGTGCTGCCTGAGGTGGTGGGCATGGCGTAGTGGGTGACCACGGCACTTGTGTTGCCAGGGGTGACGATTTTGAGCAACACGCCGTCTTGCAAGTAAAGCTTGGTCGTCAAGCCCGTGCCTGCGTCATAGCTGCTGCTTCGGCTCCACTGTGCGTAGTCGGTCAAACCCACCGTGTCATTCGCACCCGCGTTGATGAGCACTTGGTTTGAGCTGCCCGACATGGCGCGCACGGCGGTCAAGTCAAGGGTGAGTTTGGTGCTGGCTGAGTCAGTCAGGTCGAGCACCTCAATGCCCTGCAACTTGGGATGGCTGCCGTTGACAAGGTTGACGGTAGCGTCGCTGACGCGCAGGGTGTCTAAGCCCTCGCCACCATCGATGACAGCGTCCAAGCCGTCATAGACCAACTGGTCGTCGCCCGCTTGGGCGTACAGGGCGTCAATGCCAGTACCGCCATCGAGCGTGTCGTTGCCAATGCCGCCTTCCAGCATGTCGTCGCCGATACCGCCCAACAAGCTGTCGTCGCCGCTTTGGCCATAGAGGTGGTCGTCGCCTGCGGCACCGTCGAGCGTGTCGTGATCCGCTTGGCCTTCCAACCAGTCAGCACTCGCGCTTCCCAGCAGGCTGTCTGCGCCACTGGTGGCGATGACGCGTTCAATGGTGACCAATGTGTCGGTGCCGTCACCGGTCACAGAGACACTGCCGGTGGTGAGGTTGAGCGTGATGGGGCCTGCCACGGCGCTGTAGTCCACCGTATCAAGGCCCGCGCCGCCGGTGATGCTGTCATTGCCAAGGCCGCCAATGAAGGTGTCATCCCCATCGCTGCCGTTGAGCGTGTCGTTGCCCGCCAAGCCCCAGATCACATCGGGGCTGGTACTGCCGTTGATGGTTTCAGCAGATGCCGTGCCTGTCAGGCGCACGCTGGCTTCGGCAGAGATGCACAAAGTCACAGTCGCAGCTGGCGAGGTGGCGGTACCAGTCCAATTGCGGTAAACCGAGTTGCCCACCACGGTATTGGCGCCCAAAGCCCAAGTGCCCACGAGTTCGAGCACGTCTTGGTCGTCGGCGTACACCGTGAGTGCATCGCTAGATGATGAAACAGCAGCCACGGAAGCCACGCTCAATGTGAGCTTTGTGCCTTGCGAGCCACGCAGGTCAATCACTTCGATGTTCTTGATTTGCGTGCCACTGATGCCTGCAGCTGTCAGGTCGAGGGCAGCATCACGCACCATCAAGGTGTCGGTGCCGGCTTCGCCGTCCACAGTGGCATCGGCTGCGTCATAAATCAGGGTGTCATCGCCAGCGCCTGCCAAGATGGTGTCGGCGCCAGCGCCGCCATCAATCCAGTTGGCATTGAGATCGGTGACGGTGATGCGATCGGCATATTGCGTGCCCAGCAGGTTTTCAATGCTGTAGAGATCGTCGTTGTTGGTGGTGTCGGTAAAGACAGCCGTGCCCAAGGTGTCGCCGTTGAGGGTGATGGTCACACCTGCCGTGGCATCCGAGAAATCGGCCGTATCCACGCCCAAGCCGCCCACCAAGGTGTCCACGCCCTGCCCGCCCATGAGCCAGTCGTTGCCCAAACCGCCTTCTAAGCGGTTGGCTACGCCAGAGCCAATGAGCCAGTCGTCGCCGGCGCCGGTTTTGGCCCACTCAATGGTGCTGAGGGTGCCGTCCAAGCTGCTGAGGGTGTCGGCATCAGTGCTGGTGCTGACCATGGCGGTGGACACCACGGTGCGCGCGTCCACGCCGTTGTAGCGCACGCTGCCGAGGTTGACACGCACGGCGTCAATGCGGTCGGCATAGTCGACCATGGATTTGTTGACATCGGCCGCGCTGCTGGTGGTTTGGTTGGTACCCACCAAACTTTGCGCTGCAGTCAAGGCCGAGCCACGAACCACGTCCGTGCTGACGGCTTCTTTGACGAAGACCTCTAGGTTGTAGTTAGTGCCGGACAGGGCGTAGGTCGAGGTGAGCTTGCGGTAGCCACCGGTGCTGCTGGCATCTTGTGTCCACAGCGATCGGTCGTTGAAGAACACACTGTCGCCTGCCACACCGTCTACGTAGAGGGTATGCCTCAAGGTCACATCCGTCGTCATTTTGTAGACCGCGGCTTGGTCTAACACCAAACTGTTGCCCACATTGGCAGTGCCGGCCACGATGTCGTGGGCGCCGCTGAGGTCAACCACCTCCAAGTCTTTGAGGGTGACGCTGAACAAGGTGGTATTGGTCAGATCGGTGTTGACATAGCGTGTGACCAACGTATCCGAGCCATCGCCGCCGAGCACCGAGGTGTCGTCTTTGTCGAGGAAGAACACATCGTCGCCCGTGCCACCTTCAAGCGTGTCAGCGCCCTCGGCACCCCACAAGGTGTCATTGCCTTGGTTGCCTTTGAGGTGGTTAACACCCGCAGAGCCAAGCAAGATGTCGTTCGATGTACCGCCCCAAGCGTTTTCGATGCCGTAAATGGTGTCGGTGCCGCCCAAGCCGTCTTTGGCTTGATTGACGGCCAAGTTGGTACCTGCAATGCTGTGCGCTTCGTCGTCCAAGTTGACTTGCACCGAGTAGGTGGAGGCGCTGTAATCGAGCACGTCGACGCCGCCCACCACTCGACCGTAGTAGTAGCCCGCATAGCTGTCCACGGAAACGCTAGCGTAGTCACCACCGTAAATGGTGTCGTTGCCCAAACCACCCACAAAGGTGTCGCTGCCATGTTCATGCAATGTGCTACCCAGCACATCGTCGCCATCGCCACCGTAGAGCAAGTCGTTACCCAAACCACCGAGGATGGTGTCAGCACCATCGCCACCCAACAGGGTGTCGTTGCCCGCTTCGTAAAAGTAAGTTTGGTAGGTGTAATCGTTGATGTAATCGGAGTCGATGTACGCACCTATGCGGTCACTACCAGTGCCACCAATGATCAAGTCGTTGCCATCGTTGCCATACAAGGTGTCGTCACCCGCACCGCCATCAATGGTGTCTGCGCCTGAGTTGACCCATTCCAAATAGTTGCGGTAGTCGTAGTTGTAGGTCTGACCACCCCCATGAATCACATCGGAGCCATCACCGCCCAGCAAGGTGTCATTGCCACGGCCACCCCAGATGACGTCATTATCTGTACCACCATCGATGTAGTTATTGCCTGTATCGACAATACTTTCTGAAGAATATTGGCCATACAAGTAGTCGGAGCCAGCACCACCCCAAATGGAGTTGTTGCCTGAACGGCCTGTGACGTTGTCGTTGCCCTCGCCTGCAAACAACGAGTCATTGCCTTCGCCGCCGTCGAGGGTGTCATTGCCGGCTTGGCCGTCAATCGTGTCGTTGCCCGACCCCGCATACACCGCATGGGCGTCACTGCTGTCGTAAATGGTGTCAGCACCAGAGCCTGTGGAGAACGACTCAAACTCACGGATGACATCGGTCACGCCATTGACCACGGCGGTACCAGCCACCAAGTCCAAGGTCATGTTGCTGTTCACCGAGCTGTAGCTCAAGTTATCGCTGCCGGCGCCACCCACCAAGGTTTGTGCAGCTTTAGACGACCCCGTGCCGCGCAAGGTGATGATGTCGTTGCCTTCACCCAAATCGACCCAGCCTGCCACAGAATCTTCAATGTAGACACGGTCTGCACCACTGCCAGTTTTTAGCCACTCCAATCCAGACAAGGTGTCAGTTTGGGTGCCGCTGTCTGAGCGCTGGGCAGTGGAGGACGCCACATAGGTGCTGCCTGTCCACAAGTTGTTGTCGCTGGTGGACAAGTTCACAAACACGCTGGCGGTGTTGTTGGAGTAGTCCAACAAAGAATCCGTACCTGCCCCGCCTGTCAAGGTTTGTCCGGCATTGCCCGAACCACGCACCACATCTTGTGTGATGACATGTTGGACTTGAACCACGGCGCCACTGGCATGGGTGTACACGTCATAGGCCAAGCTGTTGAGGGTCGCGGTGCTAGCAACCCATGTTTCGCCACTGGCGAACATGACCACATCGCCCACCTGACCGTCCACACGCAAGGTCTTGTTGCCATTGGTCATGGCCAGCACAGCGTCTGAGTCGAGTTTGACGGTGTTGCTCTGGCCACTGCCCCACTGTTGCAGGTCCATCACCTCAATACCGCTGAGTTTGGGCAGTCCAGAGTCGACGGTGAAGTCGCGGTAGCGATCGGCCACGGCCAAGACGTCAATGCTGGTGTCTTGGTCTGTGACCAAGTCCGTCACAGGGCCTGTGGTGCTCGCTGTGAACACCACGCTCGAACCCACGGCGCTGGAGATGGTGTAGCCACTCAGCGTACCGGTCAAAGTGAAGCCCGTGGACGCAACTTGAGTCGCAAATGCGCTGGCTACTTCGGCAGCCGTCAAGCTGGTGCTTCCATCGGTGGTCAGCGTCAAGCCACCCAAAGTGATGGACTGACTGACGGCTAGGTCATTGAACGTGACCGTCGTTTTTTCAGCCGTCGCTGTGCCACCAGAAGTGCCGTCGCGGGTGATGGCCAGCAAGGCGCCACCGTTGTCGGCGTGACGCACATCGATGTGGGCTGTGCCACCGACCTCCAGGTCAGTCACATCGCTGTCATCCGTGGTGCTGGTGAACACCGCCACACCACTGGCCAGTGTCGTCACGGTAAAGCCTGCCAAGACGCCTGTGAGCGTACCTGTCGTAGCCGTGCCAGTGACGAACACTGTGGCGACATCAGCCGCGCTGACGCTTGCGCCGCTCGGTGCTTTGTAAGTCAAGCCACCGAGCGTGATGCTTTGGTTGGCTGTCAATTCTGCAAAAGTAACCGTGGCAGTTTCTGTACGCGTGGCAGAAACCGTGCTCGAGCCTTGCGAAATCACGACCACATGGGCTTGAGCGACTTTGTCATCAGCCCCACCATCGATGATGCTGGCTGCTGCATCAAAGTAAAGCACGTCGCTGCCCGAGCCGCCGTAAAGCTTGTCAGCGCCACCCACGCCCATGAGCGTGTCGTTGCCTGCGCCGCCATACACAGTGTCGTTACCGCCTCCGGCGTTGAGCTTGTTGTTGCCACTGTTACCCACCACCAAGTCACTGCCAGAGCCCGTGGTGATGTTTTCGATGCTGATCAAGGTGTCAACCACGGTGGATGAACCTTCGGCCACTTTGCCCGTGTTCAAGTTGGCGGTGACGGGTGACGAGTTGGAATAGTCCGCCGTGTCTGTGCCGCCAGCACCGTCAATGGTTTGTACGTATGAAACATGACCGCCCAGCACGTCGTCTGCAGCACTGCCGGTGATCGTGCTTTGAGTCGAGCTGGCATTGGCCCAAGCTGAGGTGTAAGCAACCTTGACCTTGGGATCGACGTACACCACCATGTTGGCGTCTGTCGAATTCACGTATTTGATGTAAACGCCAGAGGCCAAAGTTTCAGCACTGAGCTTCCAAGCGCCGTCCGCCAGGCTCAGGGTATCGCCCCAATCGCCTTCGATGCGCAAGACTTTGTTGTCAGTCATCGCGGTGATTTGTGCCGTGTTCAGACGCAATTCATTGCCGTAACCGTTGGGGTTGTCGCCAAGTTCGACGATCTCAACAGAGGTGATGAGGGGCTTAATGCCCACGGTCAGGTCGGTCAAGCCCAAGTTGCTGGTCAGCGTGTCGGTACCCGCGCCCGCTGCGACGGTGGCGGTGCGTGCGCCCAAGGTCAAGGCGTCATCGCCAGCAGTGGCACCTGAGGCGCTGCCACTGAGATAGGTGGTGGGTGCAATCAGGGGCGTCACACTGACAGTGCCCGAGGTCGGAACAGCCGCAGTGTTAGCGGCGGCAGTGCCCGTCACCAAGGCTGCGCCATCCAAAGCCTTGAGTTGTAAGTTGGTCTGGCCGATGTTGGTGGTGGTGTCGGTGAAGTTCAGGTTATTGGAGAACTGCACCGTCACAGTCGTGCCATTGTGGGTGGCGGTGTAAATCTTGCCGCCAACACCGTTGACTTGTGCTTCACCCGCATAGGTCCAGAAACCCCAATCACTGAGGACCAGCGTGTCGCCCACATCGCCATCGATGCGCAAAATCTTGTTGGTATCGGTCAGCGCTGCCACTGACTCGCGGTTGAGCACCACCTTGGTGGCGTTGCGGCCGCGCAGGTCAAGAAGTTCTAGGTTGCTGATGCCGCTGGTGCCGTTGTCGAGTGTGAAGTCATAACTGTTGCCGCCCATTTGCAGGGTGTCAAAGCCCGCGCCACCGTTCACCGTGGCATCCGCTGTTTTGGGCAGCAGGCTCACGTTCGAGACGTGCTGGTTGTTGTTGCTGTCGCTGAAGGCCACGTCCCACACCAAGGTGTCGTCGCCTTCTTCACCCAGCAAGGTGTCGTTTTCTGTGCCGCCGCTGAGGGTATCGTTGCCCGTGCCGCCGACCAAACTGTCTGAGCTCGTGCCGCCCACGAGGCTGTCATGCCCACTGCCGCCGTACAAGCTGTCAGCGCCGTCGCCACCGCTGAGGGTGTCTTGGCCCACATAGCCCCACAGGGCCTCAGCAGTGCTACCACTGCCCGTCAGGGCGTTGTCTGCCTCAGTACCTTTGAGCAACTGCAAGCCAGCGACTTGGGTACCAATGGTGTTGACAACTTTCACCGTCACACTCACACCTTCGTGAGTGGCTGTGAAGGTGTTGTAGCCAGCATACGTACTGGTGTCCACGGTGCCGAGGTCTGCGTTGAGAACGACTGAGTCTTCAATGCCACCTTGAATGGTGAGCGTGCGCCCTGCCCCAGCCATGCGGTACACGGCTGCCTTATCCAGCGTGATGCTTTGAGGCGACTCCGCATTGAAGCGCAACACTTCCATGCCTGTGACTGCGGGCATTTGCCAGGTTTGGCTGAAGTCCACATCAGGGTCGTTGATGAGCAAGGTGTCGGTGCCTGCACCACCTGTGATGGACACATCGCCTTTGTCAAACACCAAGCTGTCACCGCCACTGCCGGCGATGACGATATCTGAGCCCAAGCCACCATCGAGGGTCATCACGCTGCCGGCTGAGCTGCCATAAATCACATCATCGCCCGAGCCACCCACCACAACTTCGAGGTTGCTCAGGGTATCTGTACCGCCTTGACCGTCGTTGGCGCGTCCTGCGGCCACGCCGCGTTGCGTGCTGGTGGTGAGGTTGACCACCACGGCTTCAGTTTGTCCGCTGTAATCCAAGGTATCGGTATCGCCACCACCGTCAATGCTGTCGTTGCCTGCACCACCGCGCAAAGTGTCGTTACCCGCATTGCCCGCAAGGCTGTCGTGACCAAGACCACCTTCGATCCCGTCATCGCCAGCACCTGCTTGCACAGTGTCATCGCCTGAGCCTGAATCAACCGTGTCGTTGCCGTCGCCGGCCACGATGGAATCAGCACCCGCATGGGTGAAGATACGACTGGCTTTGCTGCCATCCACCACCACATCGTTGCCCGCGCCAGTGCTCAGGTGTTCAATGCTGATGAGGGTGTCAACATCCCCAAAACCGTCCGTCGCTGTACCCGCAGCCACTGTGATGCCACGCACGGTGACAGCACTGCCACTTTGGTTGACATACACGTTGCCTGTTTGGGTGGAGAAGTCAAGCGTGTCCACGCCGTCGCCACCGTCCAAGGTTTCGTTGCCGAGTGAGGCATAGAGGTGGTCGTTGCCACCTTGGCCATACACCGTTTCGTCAGCAAGCGTGTAAAGGGTATTGACGACCATGGTGGCACTACCCGTGAGGTAGGCGCCTGCGTAGCTGGGTGCGCTGGCATCCAACACGACGTCGAAATTGCTGCTCACCAACAACTTGGCCTTGAGGGTGGTGCCCTCGTACACCTCGGCCGCTTTGTAAACCACGCCATCTAAAGTGATGTTGCGCGCTTGTTGCCACACCACGGTGCCGCCCAGCAGCAAGGTGTCGTTCGCGTCGCCATGCAGGGTGAGTGTGTTCAATGCTGTGCCATTGAGCGTCATGGCATTGAGCGTGGCCGAGCCGAGGCGCAACCATTGAGCGCCATTGCCGCGTAAATCGAGCACTTCGACTTTGCTGACCAATGAACTGCTGCTCAGCTCGCGCACTTCGTCGCGCCACAGCACCGTGTCATCGCCATCACCGCCATCTAGGCTGTCGTTGGCGTCGTACACCAAGGTGTCGTCGCCCGCCTCGCCTTTGAGGGTGTCGCTGCCAGCCCCACCGTCGAGGTAGTCGCCGCCTGCACCCGCTTCGAGGTAATCGGTGCCATCGCCGCCTAATAAGGTGTCGTTGCCGTCAGAACCGTAGAGGCTGTCGTTGCCTGTGCCGCCATCGAGCACATCATTGCCGCTGCCCACCACCGAAACAGTGCTGGTACCGCCGTAGAGCGCATCATTACCGGTGCCACCCTTGAGCACATCGTTACCGCTGGCGCCTTGCAGGGTGTCGTTGCCCGACTCGCCCATGAGCACATCGGCCCAGTTTTGGCCACCCGCTGTGGCGTTGTAGTTGTCACTGTCACCCAGCACCGAGTCATTGCCAGCGCCTGCCCAGACGGTGTCGTCGCCGCCACCGCTGCGCACGGTGTCGTTGCCAGAGCCTGTGCGGAAAGTTTCAGCTGCGCTGCCGCCGACCATCAAATCAGCGCCATTGCCTGACTGCGCAGCCTCGATCGAAGTCAAGGTGTCGATCGCGCGCGTCACATCCAAGGCTGTGCCGGCTTGCACGGTGTCGGTACCGTTGGCGCCGAGCACGGTGGAGTCAGAGAGGTTGACGCTCACACCCAGTGTGCTTTGTGCAAAGTCAATCGTCGCGCCTTGGAAAGGAATGACCCAGTCGATCAGCTCGACCGCCACGTCCGCTTGCACTTTCACATACATGCCTTCCAAGGCATAGCGCACCCATGTGGTGCCGCTTTGCGTGACTGTCTCCATCACAGCCCATGGGCCTTCGAGGGTGACCGTGCTTTGGTTGGTGCCCTTGATGGTGAATTCACCATAGGCACCGTAGGCTGTAGTCATTTGGCGTTCGAGCAAAAGCACCACTTCGCGGTAGTTCAGTGTGAGGTGGTTGGCACCGTCACCCGTGAGGTCGATGGTTTCAAAGCTGCGCAGGCTGGAACCGGCAAAGCCCGTCATGTCCAAATCGATGCCGTGCCCCTTGAGCTGCAAGGTGTCATTGCCCGTACCGCCGTCGATCAGCACAAAGTCGAGCTTGGAGATGGACAACACATCGTTACCACTGCCACCGCGAATGATGTCGGCGCCGCCCAAGCTGTGGATGGTGTCGTTGCCTGCACCACCTGCCAAACGGTTGGCGTTGAAGTCACCAATCAGCAAGTCGTTGCCCGAGGTGCCTGTTTGCATCAAGGAGTCTGTGAAGTCGCCGCCATTGATGATGAAGGCCTCACCCGAGCTGTAACCGTCACGCTGGTTGGTCGGCATGCCTGACAAGATGTCAATGAAACCGTCGTTGTTGAAGTCACCCGAGGCCACCGAAAAGCCAAATTGGTCTTGTGGCAAACCACCCGTGATGATCAAACCGTCTTCGCCCAAGTTGTCAGCGCTCATCAGCGCTGACCAATCGGCACGGTCTTTACCAAAAATCACAAACACGGCACCGCTGTCTGTGTCGGCAGTGTCGCTGGCGGTGTTGTCGCCCACCACGGGGTTTTGACCACCCGCAGTCAGAATCAAATCGTTGTAGCCGTCGTGGTTCAGGTCACCAAATTCGGTAGCTCGGATGAGCTGGTTCATCGTCGTGCCGTAGAACGACACCACGCGCCCTGCCGCTTCAAGCTCGTCTAGGGTGATGAGCGGGTTCCACTGACCGGCTTGGCCGAATACCAAATGGAAGAGGCCTTTGGCCACATGGTCGGTCCCTGCCAAGTTGGGGTCGTCTGGGATGGACGCGTCATACACATAGTTGGACGAACCAAAAATGTAGTCCATGATGCCGTCGCCGTCGACGTCACCAGCGGCTTCCACCTGCATACCAGCCATCTGGCCAGCCCATGCACCACCGTTGTTGTCGTAATCAGGACTTTGGGGGTTGGTGGTGAGTTGGTAACCCGGGTCAATTTGCGCCGCGGCTTCGGTGGTGAAGTAGAACGGGGAATTGATGTTGCCCATGTTGGTGGCGCTGAACGCCACGTTGGACTCGATGCCTTTGATGGCACCTGCGTCCACGGTGATGTAGTAGTCAGCCGCGCGGTCCAAGGCCAAGCCAGGGTTCATGACCACTTTGTTGCCCACGAAGCTGATGACGCCACCGTAGTTGCCCACTGCGGTGTTGTTGGCCGTGTTGATGGTGAAGGTTTCCACCAAAGTGCCTGTGCCGTCTTGCTTCAGGAACAGCTTCAAAGAGCTGAGGTCTGTGCCAGCTTTGACGTTTTCGCAGAAGGTCAGCACCAAGTCATCACTCAGGCCCACGGTGGTGGCATTGGCAACCACGTTGCCGCCGGCCACCGTGATGAGGTTGCTGTAAGTGCTGAAGTAAATCGAACTGTTAGGTGTGCTCAGCCCCGCGGCCACGTTGCCGTTGAGGTCTGTCATGGGCTGGTGGACCACCGACTGAGCATCGGTGAAGGACTGCAGGATCACCTCATAGCTGGCCCCGTAGGTCAACGCATTTTCGGGATTGATATTGACTGTCTTGTTATCTAGCGTGAGTCGGCCTGTGCCGTTGACCCATGCACCTGCATTGCTGTTGGCTGTGGCATCCCAGTGTTGACCCGTGATGGTGAAGCTGCCATCGGCCTGCTGCACTGCTGCGCTCACATCGAAGCGCTCGACCACTTGGCTGTTGTTGTTCGTGGTGCCTCTGACCTGCAGCAAGATGAAGCCACCGGTGCCCAGTTTGAGGGTTTCAGGCGAGACAAAGGTGACATCTTGTGTGACCGACACACTGCTTTGGCCGTTGTAAAAACTCGCGCCCAAGTTGATGGGGCTGTAACCTACGCCAATCGAGTTCCATAAGAACAGATTGGGCGCGGTGTTGTCCAACGTTGTGACAAAGGTGGTGGACTTAGGCACAAAGTTGCCTTGGCCATCCACGCTGCCAATTTGGTTGCCCGCCGCGTCTTGGACTTCGTCAAGCAGAACACGATATTGCGAATTGGCCACAAACGTGGCGCCAAGCTTCAAGGTAAAGCTGCTGTAGTTGGTGACCGAGTTGGCCACCGAACTGATGATGCCGCCTTGGTCACTCAAGCCCGTTTGCAGGTCAAACGACTCAGTGGTCACAAAGGATTTTCCGCTCGGCGTGACCACAATCACCACTGGGGTGGTGCCATTGCCTGCATCCGCCAAGTTGGTGACATCGTCGCCAAATGCCATGGTGCTGCTGAAGGTGACCGTCCAATAAGCCGGTGTATTGCCAACCGCTGGATGGTTCACCACCGCGCCACTGGTGTAGCCCACGAATGTGCCTGTGGTTTCATTGGCAGACACACCTTGTGTGCCATTTGCCAAGTTGGCAAAGGCCGCCGCAACTTGGGCTGCAGTAGAGCCGCCAGACGGAGCTTCGTAGGTAAAGCCCGCCAAAGTGACTTTTTTGCCTTGCGCCAAATCTTGGAAGGTGACCGTTGCTGTTTCGGGCGTGAAGCTCACCAGCTTTTGCAACACGATGTGGCCATAGGGCTTGACGGCCTCGCTCAGGCTGAGGTTGAGCTGGAACAACACTTCATCGTTGGTGTTGCTGGATCCTGGCTGAATCGGCGCTGTCGGCACGCGGTTGACCATGGTCCAGTCATCCCCGCGATAGTCTTGTGGCCACTGCGAGGGGTAAACACTGTTCTGATTGCCATAGCCCCCAGTGTTGCCCACCACGTTGTAATAACTGCCTGGGTCGTAAGGCCAGACCGAGAAGTTCAAGCCTGACTGTGTGGGCGCCGTCACGTCGGTGGCAGGTGCTGCACCGGTGGTGAAGTTCAGGGCGGTGTTGTTGTCAATGCCTGCGAAGTAGTTGCCCGAAAGGTCTTTGAACGCCGATGGGTCAATCTTGAGGTAGTAGTTGGTGCTGCCAGAGAGGTTTTTGAACGGGTTGACCTCGACTTGAGAGCCGCTGAGGTAAAGCGTACCGCCGCTGCTGCCCTGCCCTGTGTAGACATCAAACTTTTCAACCAAGCTGCCATCGGCCTTGTACAACAGCACATAAGCCTGAGTGCTGCGGGTCACGCCCATCACCACAGATTCGTCAAACTTGAGCACCAAGTTGTTGACGGTGGACACACCGGTTTGGTTGTCTTTGGGGTTGACGCTTTGGCCTGTGTTGCTGATGGTGTTGTAGAGCACCGGCGCAAAACTGTCGTTGTTGTGATAAACCACCGTCGTGTTAGCCGCCCAGCCTTCGTCCTTGCCGAAGACCACAAAGCTGGCACCGCTGTAGTCGGTCACGCCGTTCAGGGTGACACCGCTGAGCGTGGGGCCACCGAGTACGAAATCGTCAAAGCCGTCGGAGTTGAGATCGCCTACTTTGGCAATGTCAGCACCGATGTTGGTCTTGTTTGTCGTATCCGACAGGAAGTTCACGCCTCGGTTACCCAAGCTATTCAGGTTGAGGTTGGTTGCATCCGCACCACCGAATACCAAGCTGACGCGGCCGTTGCCGGCAAAGCTGTTGCCCAATGCAAAGTCTTGGTAGCCGTCGCCGTTGACATCGCCCACACCTTGGATGGTGAGCTTGCTCAAGCTGTTTTCTAGGCTGTTGTAGGCGCCAGATGCCAAGCTGCTGGCATTGATGGTGAAACCATTGCTGGCGCTGGTGACAAAGTTGGCAAGGTTGATGTCGCTCCAGTTGCTGCGACCAAAAATGACCTTGACTTCGTTACCCGAGGTGTTGACCGCCATGTCATCCCAGCCATCGCCGTTGATGTCGCCGATGCCGGTGAGACCGTATTCGTAAGTGGCGTAAGTGGTTGGTGCCCCATCGCTGAGCATGTAGTTGTAGCCGCCGCCTTCGATGTTGGTGGCGTTGTTGAGCTGAACCAAAGCGCCAGAGTCGATGCCCGAAATCTTGAAGCCTTTGCTTCCAATGTTGGTCAGGTCAATTTGACCCGCCAACTCGGCGTAGCCAAACACCACATAGGCCGCACCTGCGGTGTTGACGATCACGTCGTCCACACCGTCTTTGTTGATGTCGCCCGCGTTGTCGACCTTCCAGCCGGCATACATGTCGATGCCCTTGCTGACCAAGTAGGCGCCGTCGTTGTAGGCCACCGAGAAGGTGGTCATTTGCGGTGTAGGTGGGTTGTCAATCACCACATCGGTGATGGCTTTGCTGAAGTAAACCTTGACGTCTTCACCCGTGCTGGTGACGGACACCACTTGGCCATAGGTCACACCGTTGTAGTTCACATCGGTAGACAAAGCCCACTGGCCGTACAGCATGAGCGAATCAGATGCCGTACCTTTGACCACCAGCAAGTTGTCGCCATCGGTCATGGTGGCGAGTTTTTCGGGCGTGAGAATGAGTCGGTTGGCAGATGCGTTGGTGGTGAGGTCAAACACCTCCACATTGGTCAAACCGGTGGGGGGCAACAGCGAGGTATTGACATCGCCTGCAAAAGCAAACTTGATGGTGTCATTGCCACGACCTGCGTCGATGGCAGAAAAACTCATGTCGTGTACGGTGATGATGTCGTCACCATCGCCTGTCATCGCACCGTCGGCACTGCCGTCTGGGTTAGATGCCGCACCATAGACGTCGACCGTGTCAGCGCCAGGCCCATAGATGTTGACTGTGCCGCCCAACTCGTTGGTGATCTTGAGCTGAACTTCATCAGCCACCGTCACAAAGGCATCGCCTTTTTGCAGCACTTTGTAGATGGCACCTGAAGCGTCAGAGTCCACGCCCACATAAGCCCAGCCGCCATAGAGCGAGAGCTGATCGGCGGCCGTGCCTTTGACCGTGATGCGACCCGTGTCTGACAGGGCCATGACGGCGTTTTCGTCGAGCTTGACGGCTTGGCTGCCAGAGGCAGACAAGTCAATCACCTCAAAGCCTTTGACTTGCGTGCCTGCACGCGTGGTCAGATCGGCAATGGGGGCACCACTGGCAAGGCCGGTGGTGGTGTAGGTGTTGATGACCAAGGTGTCATCGCCCGAGCCACCAAAGACATGCCAATCGTCGGTGTCGTAGGTGACCAAGTCGTTGCCTGCACCGGTTTCGATCAGGTCAGCACCTGCACTGACGGTGATGGTGTCGTTGCCCTCGCCTGTTTTGATGACATCGCTGCCCGAGGTGCCTGCTGATGTGTCGGCTCCGCTGGTGCCTTGGGTGACGTTTTGCACGGACACGCCCGTCGGCACCTTGACGATCAAGGGGGTGGCTGAGCCTCCGTTGGGTGTGAAGCTGGTGGTGTACAGCGTGTAACCACCACTGATGCTCGATGTCCAGTTGCTCAAACCCTCTAAGAACACGGTGTCGCTGAGATCAGCGTCTAGCGTGAGCGTGTGGTTGGCATTGCCCATCGCATACAAGCTCGCGGGGCTGATGACCACCATATCGGTTTGACCATTGGTCAGGTCCAGCGTTTCGATGCTCTTGAGCGTGGGATGCAGAGCCCCGTTGACGGGACGGCCAGGCTCCATCAAGTCGAGCAAGGTCGCACCGCTGGCATTGAGATCAAGCACGTCATTGCCAGATCCACCGGCCAAGGTGATGTCTCTGGCATCAAAGATGATCGTGTCGTCACCTGCCCCAGCATCGACCACGTCAGCGCCCGCACCACCATCGATGGTTTCGTCGCTGGCACCGTTGGGGTTGCCGCGAATGTCTTCAGAGCCTGTACCGCCGTTGAGCGCCAGTTGAATGCCGTTGCCAATGATTTGGTCACCCTTGGCCACTTGCAGCGCCAAGAGCACAGTGACGGGCGTGCCGTCGCTGGCGAAGTTGGTGTATTTGTTGTAGGTGATACCCAGCACTTGCTCGGAACCACGGGTCATCCAGCCGTCACCGGCCAAGCGCACCACATCGCCGGCGTTGCCAGAGACGATGAGGGTGTTGGTCGAGTCAGACATGTCGCGCACCTGATCGGCGCCGACCACCAAGGTGTTGTCACCCGTGCCCGTGATGTCCCAAGTTTCAATGCCTTTGAGGCTAGGGCCTTGCGGCCCAGCCGCATAGCTGGTGGAAGGTGCTGTGCCACCCACCGTGAGATTGCTCACATACGCTGTCGGCGTGCTGCTGGTAAAGACCACGGTGCTGCCTTGCGCTGCAGCGCTGTCAAAGCCTGCGAGCGTGCCGTTCAAGGGTGCGGTGGTGGTGCTGTGCCCTGCTGCCAAACCGGCAAAGGCAGCAGCCACAGTGGCTGCGCTCACATTGGAGGGTGCGGTGTAGGTCAAGCCACCAATCACCAAGGTTTGGCCCGTCGTCATGTCGGCAAACGTGATGGTGGTGGTTTCAGCCACGCTGGCACTGCCTGGCGTGGTGATGGCGACTGTGCCGGTGTTGGCCACGCCTGCGCTGAGGTTGAGCACGGTCGAGGTGCCAGACACCGCTAAATCGGTGACGTTGCTGTTGGCGGTGGCGCTGGTGAACACCACGCTGTTGCCCTGAGCAGCAGCACTGGCAAACCCAGCAAGCGTGCCGCTCAACGGCGCCGTGGTGGTGTTGAACCCTGCGCTGTGGCTGGCAAACGCAGCAGCGACTTGGGCTGCGGTGGCGCCACCCACGGGTGCGGTGTAGGTCAAACCTGCGAGGTTGAGGGTTTCGCCCTCTTTCATCGCCACAAACGTGACCGTGGTGGTTTCGCTGCTGCTGGCTGTGCCAGGGCTGGTGACCACCACATGGCCGGTGCTGGCGGTGAGGTCCACCGTCATGCCGCCATCGGCGAGCTTGACGGTGTCGTTTTCGTTGTCGAGTCCACCGGCTATGCCGCCGGTGTAGCTGCCATCGGCGCCGTCGTAGATGAACACGTCTTCGCCGCGTCCACCCACCAACACGTCAGCACCTGCACCACCATTGAGTACATCGCTGCCTGAGGCACCATCCAAAATTTGATTGCCTTCGCCTGCGGTGAGCAGGTCGCGTCCGTCTGAGCCCACATAGGTGACGACCACACCCGATTGCACTTTGAGGGTGGCATCGTTGAGGGTGTAGAGCGTGTAGTTCACACCGCTTTCAGTCACGGTGCTGCCTTGCTGCCAAGCGCCCACAATGCGGGCGGTATCGCCACTGCCACCGTTGACCGTGACCGTGCGGTCAATGTTCATGGCAGACACATCGGCGTCGCTCAGCGTGAGCGCGTAGTTGCCACTGCTGGTGCCCAGATCGATGGCTTCGATGTTGCGCAAACGGTCGTTGGCCATCGTGGTGAGGTCCACATCGCCGCTCGCCTCGAGGCTGTCTATGCCATCGCCGCCATCAATGAGCAGATCGTTGGCATCAAACACCATGACATCTGCGCCATCGCCGGCTTTCAAGATGTCAGCACCTGCGCCGCCATCCAACGTATTGCTGCCCGTGTCGCCGCGCACGAGTTGTGTGCCAGCTTGTGGGCTGTTGCTACCACCATTGGCCACGTTGACCACTTGCACCACGTCGGCAGCTTTGTCGACACGCAAAACTACGCTGGCATTGTTGGGGTCGGTGTAAACGTCGTAAGTCACCCCACCTTCCACGGTGGTGGCAGGTGTTGCAGCCACAAGGCTGCTGTCCACAAAGACGGTGTCGCTCATCACCAAGGTGTTGGGGGCGGTGCCGCCCAAGCTGAGGTCTGTCACATCGCCTGTGGAGGTCGTGCTGGTGAACACCAAGGTGTTGCCCAGCGCGCTTCCCGCTGCGAACCCAGTCGGTGCATGGGCTGCAAAGTAACTGGCCACTGCACTGGCTGAAGCGCCGCCATTGGGGGCTGTGTAGGTGACGTTGCCTAAGCTGATGGTTTTGCCTTCAGCCACATCGGCGAAGGTGACCGTGGTGTTTTCGGCCGTGGTGGCATTGCCATCACGCGTGACAAATACCAAGCCGGTTTGCGTGGCGTCGGCAGTGCGTGCATCGCTCTTTGAGGTGCCGCCCACGCTGAGGTTGGTCACATCTTGGTTGGCCGTGGCACTGGTAAAGACGACTGTATTTGGACCAGCCAACACCGATGTGAAATTCGCCAACGTACCTGCGGTGTTCGCTGCAATACTGGCCGCGCCAGAGGCAATGCCTGCAAATGCAGCGGCCACGGTGGCCGCACTTGCGCCGCCAACTGGGGCTGTGTACGTAATGCCACCCAAGACCATGGTTTGGCCTGCTGCCATGTCGGCAAAGGTGACGGTGGTGGTTTCGGTGCTGCTGCCCGTGCCGGGGCTGGTGACGATGAGGTGTTCTTCAGCCGCATCGATGGTGACCACGTCGGAGGTGGTGGACATGGCCGCCACATTGGCGGCGTTGATCGCAATGAAGTTGGTGCCACCGCCGGAGATGTCGAGCGTCTCCATGTTGCGGATGTCTGGACGGTTGTTGACGTCCACCATGTCCAACACCAAGTTAGAAGCCGTGGACGCAAAGGTCAGGGTGTCGTCACCGCCAGCACCGTCGACCATCGCATCGGTCGGGTTGTAGGTACGTTGGTCAGGCCCTGCTGTACCCACATACGAGATGGACAGAGCCACGCCGGGCGCCAACAGCACAGTGGCCGTGCTGTCGCTGACGGGGTCATACAAGGTGTAGCGGCTGTACTGCACTGCAGAGCCACCGTTGTAGATGACGGGCTGTGGTGTGGCGGCAATCCAGTTGCCGGCCAAGGCCACGGTGTCGCCCACGCCACCGTGTACTTTGAGCACGTTGGTGGTGTCGGACAGGTCAAACACGTTGGCTGCGGTGAGCACCAAGTTTTGAGCGCCGTTGCCTGTGAGGTCAATTTCTTCAATGCCCGTGATATGCGTGTTGAGCAAGTCAAAGTTCACCGTGGCATTGCGTGTTTGGATGGCCAAGATGTCGTTGTTACCACCGCCACCGTCCACGATGGCATCGGTGGTGTCGAGCAAGACCCAGTCGTTGCCGTCTCCCGCCAAAATGGTGTCCGTGCCTGCGCCACCAAAAATGGTGTTGCTCAACGAAGAGCCGGTGATGAGGTCGCGCCCTGCACTGCCAATGACGTTTTCCAGATTGCTCAGGGTGTCGGTGCCGGTTTGGTTGCTGCTGGCTGTGCCGGTGTTCAGATTGATCACAGTGCTTGGTAGCACGGTGCTGGGTGAGGTGCCACCAATTTTCAAATCGACAGCCTCAACCTGCACGAGGGCGCTGGTCATCACCAAGGTGTTGCCCTGCGCTGTTCCTGCTGTAAATCCTGTGGGCACGTGCGTGGCAAAGTAGCTGGCCACCGCCTCGGCGGAAGCCCCGCCTGCAGGGGCGGTGTAGGTCACATTGCCCAAGCTCAGGGTTTGATTGGCTGCGACGTCGGTAAAGACAAGCGTGGTGTTTTCGGTGCGGCTCGCTGTGCCATCGCGTGTGATGGCAATGACACCCGTCTGTGCAGGGTTGGCAATTTGCACGTCACTGCTGAGGGTGCTACCCACGCTGAGGTTGGCAACATCGCTGTTGGCCGTGGCGCTGGTGAACACGACGGTGTTGGGGCCAGCCAAGGCCGAGCTAAAGCCGGTCAAAGTGCCGGCGGTGTTGGCCGCGCCACTGGCCAAGCCAGCAGCAATGCCTGCAAATGCAGCCGCAACCGTGGCAGCGCTGACAGCAGCAGGTGCGGTGTAGGTAATGCCGCCCAAGCTCAGGGTCTCACCTGCCAGCATGTCGCTGAAGGTGACCGTGGTGCGCTCTGTGGTGCTGCCCGAGCCTGGGGTGGTCACGACCACAGGGCCCATGCGCACAGCGCTTAAATCGAAGGTGTCAATGCCGTTGCCGCCTTCGATGGAGTCGTTGCCGGCATCGGCATAAATTGCGTCATTGCCAATGCCTGCATCTAAGCTGTCATTGCCAATGCCACCTGACAAGGTGTCGTCGCCCGCACCGCCGATGAGGGTGTCGTTGCCTTCGTCGCCAGACAAAACGTCGGTGCCGTCACCGCCGTCCACGCTGTCATTGCCACTGCCTGCGAGCACCGTGTCGCTGCCTGCGCCGCCAAGCACTTGGTCGTCGCCGTCGCCCGCGATGACAGAGTCGTTGCCGTCACCGCCATCGATGACATCGTTGCCTGATCCAGATGGATTGGTGGCCTCGCCACCGTAAATCACGTCGTTGCCCGTGCCCGCCAAGATGGTGTCGTTACCGCCGCCGCCAGCCATGGTGTCGTCACCCGTGCCTGCGTCGATGTTGTCGTTGCCCAAGCCAGCGCTGAATTGATCGCTACCGCCGTTGCCACGGTATTCGTCATCACCCGCTGTGCCGTTTTGCACATCGGCACTTTCGCCTGAGGTGATGAGCAAACCGGGCGTGATGGTTTTGCTGGGGGTGCTGGTGCTGTATGGCACGTACACCTTGAGTGGTTCTGCCGTGGGGCTGGGGTTGCCCGCGGTGGCCAAAGGTGTGTAAGCCGAAGAAAGATAAACCGCGTAGGTTTCGCCACCAATGGTTTCGAGAATGGGGGTAAGCGGGTCGGTTTCTTGACGCACCCAGCCACCCACCAAGCGCACGCCGTCGGTGGACGTGCCTTGAATGACGATGGCGTTTTGTTCAGAGACAGAGACCTGCGACTTGGCCACGCTGGTGGTGATGGCAATGTCGCTCACCTCACCGGTGGTGGCAGTGCTGGTGAACAACACGCTGTCGCCCGATGCAGTGCCTGAGGAGAAGCCACTCAATGTGCCCGTTGTGTCTGCTGCTGTGACAGCCGCATTGGCCACCAAACTGGCGAATGCAGTGGCCACGGTGGCTGCTGTAGCGCCACCCGCAGGTGCGGTGTAGGTCACACCGGCCACGCTGACGGTTTGGCCTGCAGCCAAGTCAGTAAAGGTGATGCGTGTGGTTTCGGGTGCTGTGAGCGAGCCTTGGGTGGTTTGCACACGCAACTGTGGCGCTGTGCTGGTCAAGGTGAGGTCACTCACGCTGTCAGTGGCAGTGGCCCCCGACACAGTGAGGTTGGCATCTTCAGACAACCCTGTGGCAAAGCCTGTCAAGGTGCCTGTGTAAGTGCCAGTGGCAGTGGCCCCACCGGTGGTTGCGCCACTTTGCAAACCTGCAAAAGCAGCGGCCACTTGGTTGGCTGTGAGGCTTGAGCCAGCGGTGTAGGTCAGCCCGGCCATGGTGAAGCTCTGACCTGCGGTCAAAGCCGTGAAGCTCACTTCTGCGCTGCCACGTGTGAGGGCAAACACGTCGGCCTCAGACAGTTTGACGGATTGGTTGCCGCTGGATGAGAGGTCAATCACCTCAAATCCTGAGAAAGTGGTGTCTTGCACCAAGGTGAGGTCAACCAAGCTGTTGGCATCGGCCAAGACCAATGCATCGCTCGCACCAGAGCCGCCTTTGACTTTGGCGTCGTTTTCGTCGTAGATGACGCGGTCATTGCCAGCACCAGCGTCAATCACATCGCCGCCGCTGCCGCCGTCGATCACGTTGTCGCCCGCACTGCCCACCAAGGTGTCGCCTGCGCCTGAACCGATCAGGTTTTCAATGTTGCGAACGGTGTCGTCACCATCGCCTTTGGATGTACCACCGCTGACAGTACCTAAGCTAGACGCCACTTGGCGTGTGCCTAAGTTGATGGCGATGGGGCCTGCGAGTTCGCGCAGGTCTAGGGTGTCGATTCCGCTGCCACCGTCTAGGGTGTCGGCATCGTTGCCAGCACCGCCTTTGAGTGTGTCGGCACCTGCGCCGCCAAAGAGCGAGTCAGCGCCATCGCCGCCCGCCAAGATGTTGGCCGCACTGCCACCAGAAATGGTATCGGCGGCGCTACCGCCCACCACGTTTTCAATGCCAGAAAGTTCATCGGTGCCTGTGCTGCCGGGTGCGGAGGCTCGGCCATCGCCTGCGTCATCCAGAGTCAAGGTGACGGCGGTGGTGGCGTCTGAGAAATCAGCCGTGTCATTGATGCCATCGCCACCGACCAAGCGGTCATCGCCCGTGCCGCCACGCAGCCAATCGTCGTCGACGCCGCCGAGCAAAATGTCATTGCCCGCACCACCGATGAGGGTGTCTTGGCCTGTGTCGCCTGTGAGCAAGTCGTTGCCTGCGCCACCGTCGATGTAGTCAAAGCCATCGTTACCGGCCAAGAAGTTGTCAGAACTGTTGCCAGTGACGCTGTCACTGCCTGCACCGCCGGCCACGTACTCAAAGCCAGACAGGGTGTCTGTGCCGCCTAAACCGTCGTTGGCCGTGTTGGTGGTGAGGTTGACCACCACGCCTTGGGCTGCGCTGTTGGTCGAGTAATCGAGTGTGTCAACGCCTGCGCCACCGCTCAAGGTGTCGCTGCCTGCGCCGCCGGTGATGGTGTCGCCACCCTCGCCGCCTGTGATGACGTTGGCGTCTGCTGAGCCTACGACGACATCGTTGCCTGAACCTGCCGTGATGTTTTCAATGCCTTGCAGGGTGTCTGTGCCCATGCCGCCCAATGAGGTGTCTGTGCTGCTGCCCACGGGGTTGGCAATGCTGATTACCAAGTTGCCTGTGGCTTGCGAGTAATCGGCCAAATCAATGCCTGCGCCACCAATGAGGCTGTCATTGCCTGTGCCACCAGCCAACACATCAGCGCCATCGCCACCATCGAGCACGTCGCTGCCATCACCACCGATGAGGGTGTCTTGACCGCCGCCGCCAGAGATGCTGTCGGCCCCGGCTCCGCCTTGGATGAGGTTCCATGCGTCGTCGCCGATGATGGTGTCTGCACCTTGGCCACCCAAGATGTTTTCAAATTCAGAAATGGTGTCGCTGCCTTGGGCTCCTGCGACCGAAGATGCACGCGCATCGGTGGCACTGCCAGTGACCAAGTTGATGGTCATGGGGCCCGTGACTTGAGAGTAGTCCAAGGTGTCGGTACCCACGCCACCGATCATGACGTCGTCACCGCCCGTGCCCAGCACGGTGTCGTCACCGCCGCCGGCATTGACCGAGTCAGCCCCTGTGCTGGCCACAATGATGTTGCCCGTGGAGTCACCCGAGACCACGCCGCTGCCTGTGACACGGCGAACCACCTGAATATCAGGGTTGACCTTGACCGTGTAGGTCACGCTGGGCGTGACGGTGGCATCGGTGATGTTGTATTGCACCAAGTTGTCGGCATCGACTTGGCTGCTCTTGATCCAAGTGCCCGAGAGCACCAAGGTGTCTTGGTCTTCGCCTTCAACAATCACGCCGCTGCTGAGGCCACCCGTTCTCTTGAACGCGTCTAGTGTGAGTGTGAGGCTATTGGCGCCACTGCCTGTTAGGCTGACAACTTCAACGCTGTCAAAGGCCGGTCCTGTGCTGAGATCGACTTCGGACAGGTGTGCCACGCTGAGCGTATCGGTACCTGCGCCACCTTTGACGGAGATGTCACTGGCGTCGTAGATCAGGGTGTCGTCATCGGCGCCACCGTCCAAAATGTCAGCACCTGCGCCGCCATCCAATACGTCTGCACCCGCGCCGCCGAGCAGGCTGTCACTGCCCACGCCGCCGCTTAAATTGTCGGCGCCACTGCCGCCGTCAAGGGTATCGTCGCCTTCGCCGCCTGAGACTGAGTCGTCGCCTGCTGCGCCAAGTAGGCTGTCTGAGCCGCTACCTCCCAGCATGGTGTCAGCGCCATCGCCGCCATCCAAGGTGTCGTCGCCAGAGCCGCCGTCGACCAAGTCGGTCCCTGCGCCGCCCAAAACTGAGTCGCCACCTGAGCCACCTAGCAATGTGTCAGCGCCGTCGCCACCATCCAAGGTATCGGAGCCATCGCCACCCGAGAGCTTGTTGGCGTTCGCACTACCGATGAGGTAGTCGCTCTTGCCGCTACCAGACAGATTTTCAATCTGTTGCAAGGTATCGGTCTCAACGGGGTTAGTGACCACCAAGTTGGTCACATCACCCGTGGCAGTGCTGGTGAACGTGACAGTGCTGCCGCTGGCCGTGCCAGGGGTGAAGCCTGTGATGGTTTGAGCTGCAAAGTGGGTGGCCACAGCGGCAGCTGTTGCGCCGCCTGCGGGTGCGGTGTAGGTCACCCCACCAACGGTGACGGTTTGTCCTTGCGCGAGGTTTGTGAACGTGACGGTGGTGGTTTCGTTGTCAGTGCCATTGCTAGGCGTGTTGACCACTTGCGCTGTGGCCGCCAATGTTTGTGCAGAGCCTGGTGTGACTGTGACGCTTTGGCCATTGAAGGTGGACGGTGCCGTACCACCGCCTAGGCTGACGATGACGCCAGAGGTGGCATCACCAAAGTCTGCGGTGTTGTTGCCGCTGCCACCCACCAGGGTGTCGTTACCCACACCACCGCGCAACACGTCGTCGCCGACGCCGCCGCTGAGGCTGTCATTGCCGATACCGCCAGCGATGAATTCATTTTTCGCAGAACCAGTGATCGTGTCGGGCCCTGCGGAAGTGGCCACACTTTCAAAGATGTTGACACGTGTGTCGACCTTCAGGGTCACGGGGTACGAGATGTTGTCAGCGTCTGTGTAGCTGCCGGTGTAGGTTTGGTAAGCGGTGGTGCCCACCAAGTCGGGGCTGCCCACTGGCGCCCAAGTACCGACCAAGACCAAGTTGTCTTCGCTGTCACCATTGATGGTGACGATATCTGTACTTGCTTCACCCACATCCGCGCGGGTGAGCTGGTGTACAGAGGCCTCATTGAGGGTGAGCGTGTTGCTGTCAAACCCACGCAAATCAATGGCATCCAAGCCCGTGAATGTGCCGGTGATGGCCGTTAGATCGGCAGTGGCATCGCGCACCGACAACACGTCAATGCCCGAACCACCACTGACGCTGGCATCGTTGATGTCGAACACCAAAACGTCGTCACCGGGACCTGCAACCAACACGTCGCGGCCTGCGCCGCCATCGAGTGTGTCTGCAGCGCTGGAGGCAGTGAGGGTGTCGCCTAAGCCATGACCTTGCAGCAGCGCCCCAACTGAGGGGTCTGTGTTTTCAATGATTTCACCAATGACCGAGATATCCGTGTCAATGTAGAGCTTGGCGGTGCCGCTGGTGTAAATCTGGTAGCGACCCGTGTCGTCGTTGGCGCTGAATGTCCAGTCGTACAGAGGGGTGATGGTGTCGCCCACATTGCCTTCGACGGTGACCACTGGCGCCGTGGCGCCGCCCATCTCACGCACGGTTTCTAGCGTGAGCGTGAGCTGCGTGTTGCTGCCGTTTTGTAGGTCGAGAATCTCAACGCCTGCCAAGCTGCCTGGAACGGTGTCCAGGTTGATGACAGCGGCGCTCATGCGCACGGTGTCAACGCCTGAGCCAGCATCAATGCTGGCATTGGGGTTGTAGGTGATGACGTCGGCCCCTGCCCCGGTTTGGATGGTGTCGGCACCCGTACCACCATCAACAGTGTCGGCGCTGCCCACGGTGTCGTTGGCCAGGTCTGTGACGATCAGGTTGGCGGCGTCGCTGCCGACGACTGAGTCAGCCCCTTTGCCTGTGAATACATTTTGAATGCCGATCAAGGTATCGGTACCCAGCAAATTACCACTGCTGGCCGTGCCGTCGGTGCTGCCGTTTGGCAAAGTCACAGTGACGGGAGCGGTGACATCTACCGTGCCGCTAGACCCCACTCGGTGTGACAAATCGAGTACATCGTTGGCACCGCCAGTGATGGTGTCGTTGCCAGGACCGCTTTGAATGGTTTCTTGTGCAGATGTACCGTTTATGGCTTCGCCCACACGCACATTGCCGTTGACCAAAACCGTGGTTG
>JACCDU010470965.1_pt1 | contig 77129 bp, 73 predicted proteins | sample 7446081 | NCBI WGS metagenome assembly JACCDU01 (sample SAMN15323447, study PRJNA562643) | freshwater metagenome | isolation source: river surface water | place: USA:Blue River Watershed | collected 2017-08-17 | reverse complement strand
GCTTCAAGGCGCGTCCGGGCGGCTACACCCGCATCCTGAAGATGGGCTTCCGCGTGGGCGACAACGCCCCGATGGCGCTCGTCGAGCTGGTGGATCGTCCGGAAGTTGCTTCCGACGCCCCCGCCGCTGAATAAATCGGCCGGATTTAGGGTATACTCTCATTTCTGACGCGCGGTGGAGCAGCCTGGTAGCTCGTTGGGCTCATAACCCAAAGGTCGCAAGTTCAAATCTTGCCCGCGCAACCAAACGAGAGTTTGGACTGCACAGTTCAAACTGTCAATTCCCAAGTGGAATGTCCGCCTCGGACCGGATGTGCTAGATGACAAATCCGGCTCCCGGGTGGTAGACGAAGAAAATCTAAGCGCTTTGTTTTAAGAGGCGGGTCGAGAGACCCGCCTTTTTTCTTGTGCTCGCGCCCCGCAGGTCGTCGTCGGCGAGTGTGACGGCTTCAGGCACCAGGAAAGGCGACGCCGGTCTGGCGCTGAGCTGGGACAGCGGTCCTCTGTTCAGAGAATTTGCGGCTACGGACTTTCGGTCAGAGACTCTTGACGGAGGACATTCGCCGGGAGACCTGGCTGGAGAGAGCCCGCGTCACGAGAGGTGCCTCACGTCGGAGGACATTCAGCAGTAGAAAGCCCGGCAATGAGGACGCCCGATATGAGAAGCGCTGCCGCAGCGGTCACTTTCAAGAAGACGAAGCCCGGAAGTCTCGTGGCCCCGGCGGTGCCGTAGGGCGCAGGCTCACGCGGCAGGTTTGTCGGCCACATCAAAGTGCTTTGCCAGTTGCCCGCAAACCCATGAGGCTTCCGCTGGTGAGAGACCCCAGCCGAAGCGCTTTCCTTGCACGGAAGCGATGACGTTGTGGACCAGTCCGTCCGGGCGCTGGGGCGACTCGCGCAGCTTCTTGTTCACGTAGTCAACGAGCTGCTCGCGCAAGTCTACGCAGGTGGCGTAGCGTTCCGCGCGCAAGCTCCCTGCGTCATCTACGAACCTGCCGTCTTCCTTGTTCACAAGGACCTTAGGTTGGGCGCCGGCGACAGCGCCAGTGGACTCCCTGGGGAAATCTTCGGGGATGTCATTGAGGGTCATGAACCGGCACCTCCACGTCCCGTGTGCGCCCCCTTGCCGGCGACCCCGATGCTTGCAGCGTGCTGCTCAAGCCCGCCAGACAGGTTCTTGGCGCGATACGCAAGATGACGTTCAACACTGCGCTCTACCGGCTGAAGTTGGGGGTCTCGCAGTTGCGCATCGCCCTCTAAGAGGAGCACTGCGGTCAGCCCGCTCTCCCGCTCGCTTTGAGTGGGTGTCCAAATTTCGCTGACTTCACGAAAGCGCCAGCCCCCTGTCTTCTGTGTGGCTGGTTCGAGGCGGTATATGCCACGCCAACTATCCCTTGGTACGACCTCGAGCAAGTTCAACACGGTCTCTTCCCAGGCGACCAACGTGGACTGGAGAAAGCGCCCATCCGCGATGGGAGCTTCGTACAAGAACACGTACCAGGGTGCGTGGGCCGATAGGGTCACGGCGCGCCAATACTGCTGACCATCGCCAGCCAGGTTTGAGAGAAATGGCTGCTCAAAGTGCGGCATCGTCACGAACACGGGACCTCCTAAAAAGTCCATCAATTGTGCCTCATATGCCGCCACCTAGCTATCTGCTGGGCAAACACTTTTTAGGTGTCCGACCCGGCAGCCGAACCTACCGAAACAGCGCAAGCTCTTCTCCAGCAGCTGGCAGTGAATGTCCTGATGCTCAGGAATGCAGCCAACTGGAGCACTCGTGCGCTGGCGGAGCATTGCCGTATCGACCGTAGAACGCTGCAACGGCTCGAGCACGGTGAGCTTCGCACCCTCTCGCTCGACAAGATTGATGCCTTGGCAAGAGGGCTTGGAGTACGCACCGGCTCGCTCCTTAGCGACAAAACGGAAGATTCGAGAGAGTCGGACAGACTTGTACGGGAGATGCTGTCTCGCAACATGGTTCGAGCGCGTGAGGCGCTAGCCTGGACCCAAGAGGACCTTGCGGCCCAATCAGGGGTAAGTCGTCCAGTTGTCGCGCACATCGAGCGCCAAGCGCGCAATCCCGACCTAAGAACTTTAGTCCGGCTGGCAACCGCGCTCGGGCTCGGTGTGGCAAGCCTCTTGGCCGAGCCTCGCAGCCGGCCTTGACCTGAGTACCCTTGGACGTGGCCGGGAGGAATGCGCACTACATGCACTGTGGTGCTGCCCCTGCCGACGTTCTCGATGTCGCCACGCGCGCGGTTCTATAGACGACGGCTCGGGACTGTCCCAGAGACATTGAGAAACAAGGCGGGCAGAATGCCCGAATGCCTACCCCCGCCGAGCAACTATGCAAGCTGCTTAACTATGTCGTCGAGCAGTCCAAGGAAATCGACCCGCACGGATACAAGCTTGTCGGCCACAAGGGGTTCCTACGGCACAAAGGCACCCTGACCGGACTGCCGGGCGTCAGCTTCAACCGCGAGGTGCAGGGTGACCATGTTTGGTTGCATATAGAAAGGCTGGAGGCACAGCGCCCGCCCGTCGTTCACCCCGAGGCGGTCCGCCCGCTGCTCACGGTCTCAGACGACCCCAACGGGAAGCCTCCGACCATCAACGACGCAGCCCTGGCGCATCGCGTCGCGACGGGGGCGGCAGGCAAGTCTCCTGAGCAGCTCCAGCAGGAGGCCTCAATCCTGCGAAGCACAGTAGAAAAAGCGCTGGCCCAGTACTCGCCTCTATGGAATGCATGGGCTGCCGGCGAAAAGCCTCGCCGCACGACCATCGACCTGTACGGCGACCTCTTCTCCCTGGCCCACCAGCTGGAGTCGGAGGAGACGGCCAAGCCGCAGGAACTCGTTTGGGGTCTCGGCATCACCGCGTGGAAGGTCTCCGCGGGCGAAGGCATCGGGGTAGTCGACTTCCAGTACCCGCTGATTACCCAGGCCATGGAAATATCGGTCGAGGAAGACCTGAGCATCGTTCTTCGGCCCCGAGGCGTGGAGCCGCGGCTGGAGTTCGATGCCCTGTCAGCATGCCAACTTCTCAGCGTCCCGGAGGTTGAAAAGGCCGCCAAGCAGTCCGTGGAGGCCACGAAGGAGCGGCCCATTTCGCCGTTCGATGCGGGCAGCTATGAGCCGGTACTGAAGCTCATATCCGGCAACCTGCATGAGAAAGGCCGGTTCGTTCGGGACCATGAGGGCCTCCCGGTCCCTGGCGATGACCTGCAAGTTACCGACGCCTGGGTACTGCTATCCCGGCCGAGGTCGAACAACTTCCTGCATGAGGACATCGAGCGGCTCAAACAGCGCATAGGCGACGGCGCCAAGATTCCTGAAGGCGCACTCGCCTTGGTCACGCCGCCTTCCGACGAGACGCCAGACTACACACCCGTCACGTTTCGAGGTTTGTCTGGTACGAGTGGCGGCTCCGCCGGCGCCGGCGGGGAGCCCAAAGAACTGTTCTTCCCGCTTCCCTACAACCACGAGCAGGTGACCATCGTGGAGCAGCTGGAACGCTCGGAGGGTGTTGCGGTGCAAGGGCCTCCGGGCACGGGCAAGACACACACCATCGCCAACATCATCTGCCACTTCCTGGCCACGGGCCGGAAAGTGTTGGTCACGGCAAAGGGCGAGCAGGCACTCGAAGTATTGCAATCAAAGATTCCGGAGGAGGTCCGTCCCCTGACCGTTGCCCTCCTCGCAGGAGACCGGGAGGGGATGCGGCAGTTCCAGACCTCCATCGAGGCCATCCTCCACAACGTCTCGCAGCTGAACCCAGAGGTTGTGCGCACCGAAATCGAAAGAGTGCATAGCGCCATCGGGCAAGCACATGGCGAACTCGCCGAGATTGACCGGCGGGTCGACGAGATTGCCCTGGCGCAGCTCTCGGACGTGCAGGTGGACGGCGCGCCAATGCGCGCTCAGAAGATGGCGGAGCTGGTGGTGCGAGGTCATGCCCAGCATGATTGGTTTGTCGACGTCTTGGACCTATCGGAGCAGAACGCACCTCCTTTGAGTGGGGCAGAAGCTGCGCAGCTGCGCGAGGCGCGCCGGATACTTGGCCAGGACCTTGGCTATGTCGGGGTGCGGATTCCGCGCAGCCTGGAGCTGCCGAGCGCAGCTGACATTGGTCGGCTGCACGACACACTGGTCAGCATCCGCGACATCGAGGCGCGTGAAGCGGCCGGGGGCCTGCTCGCCCTCCGCGCGAACACGCCCGAAGTGCTTGCTGACGCTCGCAAGATGCTCTCCGCCGTGGAAGCTGCGGCGGCCTTGGCCAACGAGCTCGAAGAGACCGGGGAAATCTGGACAGCTGAGCTGCGCAAGAAGTGCCGGCAGGCGCAGTTCGAATCCGAACGCAAAGCTCTGGAAGCCTTGTTCTCCGACATCCAGGAGCTGGTGAAGGCGCGCGCCGAGTTCTTGCAGCAGCCAGTCGAAGTTCCTGAAGCAGCTCTTGCCCAACCCAAATTCGCTGAAGCGGTTGGCCGCGGCTGTGAGACCGGCAAGCCATTTGGCTTTCTGAGCATCGGCGCCGGTGAGGTCAAGGCCTTTGTAGCCGCAGTTCGCGTCGCGGGTTTGGCGCCTGCGACGGCGGAGCATTGGCAGCACGTCAAGCGGTACCTGCAGCTTCATGACCGTGTCCGCTCGTTTGCGGCCAGGTGGAACCAGTTCGCGCAGACCTTGTCCATTCCGGTTGTCGAGGCAGGCGTGCAGGCGCTGCGGCATATCGAGCTGGTCACATCGAACGCTCGCAAGGCTCACCTGCTAGCCACAAATCACGACGCCCACCTTCCGGTCCTCGCGGAGCGGGTGTTCGCCCAGCCAGCTCTGGCGCAGGTGCGTGGTACCTCCGGCGACCTGAAGCAGGTTCGAGAGCACCTGCGCAGCCATCTCACCCGCGCAGACTTGGCGGAGGCTGCGGTGATGCAGTCGACGCTGCAAGAAAAGCTGGCTGGAACCGCTGGTCCAGTGTCGGCGCAGCTCCGTCAGTTGGCGGCCACCCTGGGAGACCGTTCCCAGAACACCGAGACTGTCGTGGCCCTGTACGCCGGCCTGGTCGCAGAAGTGCGGCGCATAGAAGCTCTTGGGCACGAGATTGGCACGGTCACTGCCCTGGCCGAACGAGTGGAGAGGGCAGGCGCTCCAGTCTGGGCGGCTCGCTTGCGCTCGGACGTCGTCGCCGCTGCAGGCGAGGACCATGCTGTTCCGGTCACTTGGCGTGATGCGTGGAACTGGGCCCGGCTGAAGACCCACCTGTCGCAAATCGAGGCTCGGGACGAACTCCTCACGATGGCCGCCCGGCGGAGTGACCTGGAAGCCGGTCTTGCGCGCCTGTACATCAGCATGGTGTCAAAGTCGGCCTGGAGGTCGACAAAGCTGGCTGCCTCTCCGAAGGTGCTTTCGGCCCTTGAGAGCTATCGCACGGCCATCCACAAGATTGGCAAAGGCACCGGCCCGAACGCGACGCGCCATCGCCGTGATGCCCAGCGGGCCATGCAGAACGCTCAGGGCGCAGTGCCCTGCTGGGTCATGAGTCACTCGAAGGTCTCGGAGACCCTCCCGCCGATTCCGGGAAGCTTTGACCTGGTCGTGGTCGACGAGGCCAGCCAGTCTGACCTTTGGGCGCTTCCCGCGATACTGCGTGGCGCCAAGATTCTCGTCGTCGGCGATGACAAGCAGGTCTCCCCGGAAGGCGGCTTCATCTCTTCGGTGCGCGTTCAGGAGCTGAAGGACCGGTTCCTTTCGGACCAGTACCACGCCGACATGCTTACGCCGGAGAAGTCTCTTTACGACATCGCATCGACAGTGTTCGCCGCCCAGAAGGTGATGCTGCGCGAGCACTTCCGTTGCGTGCCGGCCATCATCGCGTACAGCAACCGCTTCTACAACGGAGCGATGCAGCCGCTGCGCATCCCTCGAGAGTCCGAGCGCATCGACCCGCCGCTAGTGGACATCTTCGTGCCCTCCGGCAATCGCAATCACCGCGATGTGAACGTGCCCGAGGCGCAGGCCATCCTCGCGGAGATTCAGGCCATCCTCGCAGACAAACGCTTCGCCGGCCGCAGCATCGGCGTGGTTTCGCTCCTGGGCGCCGAGCAGGCTAAGCACATCGACACCCTCGTGCGCTCGAACTGCGATGGAGCGGAGCTGATTCGGCGGCACTTCAAGTGCGGCGACGCACGCGTTTTCCAGGGTAGCGAGCGGGACATCATGTTCCTGTCCATGGTCGTCGACCCCCGCAAGGCGACTGCCCTGTCCGGCAACATGTTCGAGCAGCGCTTCAACGTTGCTGCGAGCCGGGCGCGAGACCGCATGTACTTGGTTCGCTCCGTTGAACTGAAGGACCTTTCTCAGGCCGACCTGCGCGCCAGCCTCATCGGCCACTTCACCAAGCCCTTGGACGGCAGCGTCGACGAGGCCAAGAGCCTGGTGGACCTATGTGACTCCGGGTTCGAGCGCGACGTGTACTCGGAGCTGTTCAAGCGCGGCTACCGGGTCACCCCTCAGGTGAAGGCCGGCTCGTTCTTCATCGACATGGTCGTCGAAGGCGCGAACGACACGCGGCTCGCCATTGAACTGGACGGCGACGAATTCCATGGGCCTGACCGGTGGCAGGCAGACATGAATCGCCAGCGCGTTCTGGAACGGGCGGGCTGGACCTTCTGGCGCTGCTTCGCTTCCACTTGGTCGCTCCACCGGGAGGAGGTCCTTCAGGAGCTCCTCGACCGACTGACTGCTATGGGCATAGAGCCCCTTGGAGCGCTGGAGAAGGTGCCGTCGCTTGTTGAATCTCGCATCTGGCAGCCTCCTATCAAGACGACGGAACCACAGGAAGGCGTCGCGGAGGTGCTCGAGCAAGCAATTGCGCAGGCGAACGCGACTGGGACGACGGCAAGTCGGTCGTGGCCAGCAGCCTGAAGGACAAGCGTGCCGGCGCAGCGCTAGGCGTGGTCTCGGTCGCTATACAGTTGACGAAAGTTGACAACCGAACTACAATGGCCGGCTACCGGGGGAGCAAATGACGACGCTGAATGTTGATGCCATCAAGACCGCGATGGCCGACAAGGGCATGTCCGCCGCTGACCTCGCCAAGTTGATGGACGTTTCCCGAGAGGGAGTCTCAAAGTGGCTCAGCGGTGAGTCGATGCCTCGGCCCGCCAAGATGCTGAAGCTGTGCCTTGCGTTGGGGCTGTCCCGCGCGGCCGCTATGGGTCTGCCGGACCGCAGTGCGATGCAGCCGCAGGTCGCCTTTCGCATGTCACGCGCCAAGCAGGCACAGGACCACCACCTGGACCGGGCCCGGCACATGGGCAAGCTGCTTGAAGAGCTCGTGCCGCACCTTCCTTTTGACAAGTTTGAGGCGCCGCCGGCGCTGAAAAATCCGACGAGCGACTACTCGTATCTGCAGGAACTGGCGCAGGCCCTCCGCAAGGAAATGGGAGTTTCCGCCACGGGAGTCATCAACCTGCAGACGCTTGCGCGCTTGTTCGTCAAGCTCCAGGCAGTCATCGTGCCTGTGCTCTGGGGTCACCGTAAGAATCACGAAAACGCGATTCATATCTACTCCCCTGGGACAGCCACCACCTGGGTGTATCTGAACCTGGACACGCGGCTTGCAGACCTGAAGTTCTGGCTGGCTCACGAGCTGGGCCACACCTACACGTTCACGACATTGCAGGGCGACGCTGGCGAAGACTTTGCCGATGGGTTCGCGGGTGCGTTGCTGTTTCCGGAGTCCCTGGCCAGCAGCTTGTACGCACAGCTCGCTGGGGTTCGGCTCATGCGCAGTAGGATTGCTCACCTGAAGAGCGTCGCAGACTCGCTGGAAATTTCCATGGTCTGCGTTGCCAAGCAGCTTGACAAGTACGCGGAGCATCGAGGCTTGCGCAAGTTGATTGATGAAGACCGCGCGCTGTACCAGGCTGTGGAGATGAGCAAGCCGGTGCTGGCCTCTAAAGCGCTGCTGGGCGAAGGTGAAATCGACCTCGAAGCGCTCGTGCGCATCAGCGAATCCGTTTTCCATACACCCCTGTACGCCGCCTTGCGTTCGTATCTCCTGGAGACGAAGGCCTCCGCTGGATACGTGCAAGGCATTCTTGACTGCTCGCTCGTTGACGCCAAGCAAATCGTCAGCGAGCTGGCATGACAGCGCAGTTCCTGCTCGTCGATACCTGCGCGTACCTGCGCTTGGCCTCGCACGTGCACCCGAACTTCTGGGGTGGACACCCGCAGTACGAACTGCGGTCAATCGCGGAGACCGACCCTGAGTTCTCGGGCAAGCGTCTGCGCAGCAAGAAGGTGTGGCCCAACCGCGACCCACATCCAGCACTGCGGAAGAAGTGGCAACTGAAGGTCACACGGCCCCAGCTCAACGAAATCATCGCGTCGGAGCCTCAAGTCTTGGAGTTCGCCGAGGCAGCGCTCGAGGAACAAATCGCGCACCGGCGCAAGTTCGACGGCGCTGGAGAGGCGATTGAGTTCCTGTCTCCCACTGACCTGCGCCTGCTATCGACGGCGTACTACTTCGGACATGGCGTGTTGACCGACGACTATGCTTTGAAGCTGGCCGCACGGGAGTTCGACCTGGCCGTGGTGACATCGCTGCAGATGCTGAAGTACTTCTTCGACCTCAAGTTCGTTGATTCAGCCAAGGTCGACAACATCATGCAGCAATGGCACGCGGGCGACGACCTCCCCCACCTTGGCTGGGTTTCGGAGTTCAAGGACTTCTTCAAGCGCGCAGCCCCGAAGCTGCTAGCAGCCGCAGCGAAGTAGCACCGGCCTGTCCGGACTGGCGGCGCTAGCCTCCTTCGCGTACTGCCTTGGCCAGGGCAAGGTCTATCGCAGACATGTGCACACCCGGGTCGGCGTTGAGGAGAACGACGCAGTGCCGCTCGCATGCAGCGACACGCGTATCGAGCTTTCGCACGTGATGCGGCACCTCGCCGGCCGCCAGGAGCATGCGTGTCCACCACGAGTTCCAGTCATCCCATTCAGCACGATGGAACTTGGTCAGCAATGCGAGCGCCTGCAAATGTTCTGCCGCATGAAGCTTCACAACCCTCTGCGATGCACCTCCATGAGGGGCAGCAATGAGCAGGTCTAGGAAGCCCATTCCTAATGCCTTCCCCACCGCGTTGCGCGTAATGCGGTCGAATAGGTTAACCACCAAGTGGAGGCAGGCGCCTTCATGCACTCCGGTTAGCACTAGGAGGGGCAGTTCACTATCCAGGAAGGCATGCCGCCACTCACAGTCGGCTGAGGGGACCGCCGCGTCCGCAGGGATGAGCACGAGCGCCGCGTCATATGCTCCCGCACTCTCGGTCGCGAAATGAAGAGCCCTTCTGTTGAGAGGCGCCATGCGGCCAAGGGTGCCAGCAGCTACGGCGAGGAAGAAGTCCGGACGCGATGAGGGGCAGCGGTGTGTCATAAGCAATCTCCGACCGCGTCTACGCACCGCCTTTTAGCCAAGCGTCACCACCCGTCCCCTGCGCGGCACCCAAGGTTGTAAAGTGCTTGGATGAGCACGCGAGACCGAAAGGCCGCACAGCCCCCACACCTTCCGCTTTCCTCACCAGAGGACGTCGGTGCCATCGCCGTCGACACGAACGTGTACAAGGAGTACGGCTTCCGGGTGAGAAGCCAACCCTTGGTCGAACTCGCCCAGGTCAAAGAGCTGGGAATCAAGTGGCTGGTGCCGGAGTTCTGGGAACTGGAGCTGCAGCGCCATATGGCGGAGAACGCCGACAGGGTGAACACCCTGCGTCGCGACCTCGCCAAGGCACGCGACTGGGCGGACAAGTCACAGCTCGAACACGCGGAGAAGCTGTCGCAGGCGCTAGCCGCCGAGTCCGGCGCAGCGGTAGCTGCAAGGCTTCTCAAGGAGCATTTCAGCAGCGGTAAGTCTGAACGGCTGAAAACGGCGTGGAGCGCCGGCCCTGAAGTCTTGGGGAACTACTTTGCCAGCCGCGACCCGTTCGAGCCATCCGGCTCGAAGAAGAGTGAATTTCCGGACGCGTTCGCGCTCGCCACCCTGGAAGCCTGGGCCCGGAAGAACAACACCAAGGTGCTCGTGGTCACCAGAGATGCGGGGTGTCTGCGAGCGTGCGCGGCGTCGGACGCACTTGTTGTTTCAGACAGCCTGACCGAGGCGCTGGGAGCGCTGCGCCGGGCAGACGAAGGTCGAAAGGCAGTCATAGAGCAGTACGAGCAGTTGCTCTCCCGCGAGCTGCGCAATGAGGTGTCGGAACTGCGGCGGAGCATTGACGCCATCATCGAAAAGCGCCTGCCTGACCTGGAACTCGAAATCGACTTCGAGGAAGACCGCGGCCTGGACTGCGACCATGAAGTGACAGACGTGAAGGTAGAGCGAATCACCCCCGTTGGCTACACCGACGGCAGTTTGGAGCTCCGCGTCTTCACTGCCACGGTCGGCGAACTGAGCTTCGTCTGCGAGTTTCAGGTTCGCGTTGAGGCCAAGGCACGATTCGCTCGGGCATACCGTGGAAGCCGCACCAGCAGCCACCTGTACAACGCTCCAGAGGAAACCGCCGACGGCACCGTCGACCTGGAGGCCATCATCACCCTGCAGCCAGCCGGAGCTCTGTCGGCGCAGACGCTTCCGCAGGCGAACGTTCGCCGGGTGGAGCTCGATGTACGTGAAGCCAACATCGACTTCGGCTCCGTGGATGCCTGGGAGCCGGGCTACGAGGAGTGACTGATGCCTCCCGGCACAGGCGCTCAGATGTAGAACTTGAACGGCAGTCGCTTGCTGCCGTCCACCGGGGCGGCCACCAACACGTCCCCAATGGCGTCCGCAAAGCGAATCGTCACCGGGCTCCGGTCATTGAACAGGCAGGTGTTGAAGTTGATTTTTGTGAGCGCCATCACGTCCGCCATGACCGTGGAGATGTCATGTTCGCCCCGCCTGATGCTCACAAACAGTGGGTTTGGGGTGTCCGGACCCATGTAGGTGTCCAGCCTCGGCACATAGCCGGTCGTCCAGAGATACCCCGACCTTGGCCCCGTATACATCACCGTGCCGCGCACGACAGGGTAGCCGCCGTTGCGGAACAACTTGAGCTCGTCATACGCGTCGGAAATCTGAACGCCTACCAGGTTCGTGCCTGTGCCGGCGACCGCCGCCTGGAAGCCGGCCCACTCCTCGTCGCTGAACGCCGCCTTTGCATGCACGAAGAGCTCTTTGGGCGCTGCACCATGCCGGGCGCGGTACTCCTCGGCGACCATGCGCACGAGATTGCCGGCTGCGGCCTCATCCAAGTGGAACTGCTTGGTGTCTGGGTTGTACCAAGGCCCAAGAGCGCCTCTGAACACGACGCCCTCTCCGTCAGATAGGAACATCTGCGCAGCACAGACTGAGAAGCGCGGCCGCCCGGCATCCTCAGTGCGTTTGTAGACTAGGCCAACGTAGCAGACTCCAGGACGCATCCGGGCAATCTGCCACGGCCGGCCGCCCGCCTTGTAGTACGCGCCGGCTCCTAGCTTCCACGCGATGGTTGCAGGGTCCTCCACGCGCCGGCGCGGCTGTCCGTTGCTTTTCAGGAAGTCGTTTGGGGTCAACGTGCTCTCGCGAACGAGCTGCGTCACGACCTGGGAGTCCAGCAGCCGCGCCTTCAACTGCCGTCGAAAGTTGCGCTCGTACTTGTAGACCTCGGCGTCCTCCTCGTCGAACCCGAAGAGGTTCGGCTGCGTCGTCATCTTGTCCGCAGCTTTCTTGGTCAGCTTGACCTCACCTTCGACCCTATCTGCTTTACCCACCTTCGACTGCGGGCGACCGAGTGTGTAGACGAAATCGGGCAAGACGACGAACCAGAAGGACGGCGGGTCCTCATCGCGCGCACGGTGCGTCTCAAGCCGCGAGACGAAGATGTCTACTGCGCGCTTGATGGCCTCATGCCGGTTCCCGATGCGCAGGGCTTCGTGCAGCTCCTGCTCACTGATGTCGTCAATGACTCTCGCCGGCCGCTTCGGCCAAGCCGAAAAGAACGCCTCGCTCATGCCCGGGAACGGCACATGGTGCGGTTCCACGGGCTTTGAGCCGCGCCGCGGCGGCGGAACGTCGATGAACGTGGAGACTGATTCGGACCAGCGGCAGAAGCGCTCCAAACCGTCCTTGGTCCCGATGTACCCGTAGCGGATTTGGCGCGGCGTGAGTTCCGCGTCCACTGGGCCATAGAGATATAGCCCGTCCCGGGTGTATTCCAACTCCTGCCCGAAACGGAACTGCAGGCCCGGCTCGGGTACGTAGTCGACCGTGAGATTCATTCCACGAGCCCTTCACTTTCGCCCTCGTCGTCCCAGCGGTCCTCGTCGCCGGCGACGTCTTGGTCGTCGGACTCGTTGTCGGACTCGCTCTCCTCTTGCGCATCGAACCCGCTGGCCACGCGCACGGGTGCCGAGAACTGCATCGGTGGTACGGAGAACACGAGGTACTGCCCCTCGCCGACAGCCAGGCCGAGTTCTGCCTTTCCGCCCGTGAACCACCATAAATACGCGCAAAGCATGTCGCGCCACTTGGCGTTCCGCCAGGACTTGGTCACTTTGCGCCGGAGGGAGTGTGCTTGCGCCTTGTCCTCCACCGGGTCCATGCCGTTCGGCGTGAACACAACGCGCGGGCGCAGGCGGAGGTGTTCGACCGGCCACGTCCGCATCTGCGCCTGCATGCCCAGGTGCCAGTGAATGCCCTTGGACTGGCCAACAATCTGGCGAGACCCCCTGCGGTACCCCCAGTCGAACGAGACCCTGGTAAGTGGAACCGTCTTGATGTCACCCCACCAGCTCACCCGCCCGTTGGCACCGGCGTCACCACGAAGGCTCATAGCCTGACACGCCGCGTCGAAAGCCTGGCTGGCCAAGTCCGTGATGGCGCGCTTCGCCTCGTCTGGTCTCACACCTAGCTCGGGCCAACCTGAGGACATGAACTCGCTGGTCTCGATGCCAGGCGGTTCGATGCTGTAGGTAACCGGTGCATCAGCGCCCCTCAGGTGTGGAGCGCTGAAGCCGAGGACACCGCTTCTGAATGGGACTATCGGCCACTTGTGAGCTGCCCTGTTCTGGAAGTCGTCTAGCGGGATTCCGCCGGGCGTGTCGAAAAAGCGGATGTACTTGGGGCTGCTGCGTAGCTTCAGCCAGTTGGCCATCAGCGGCTCAGTTTTGGGAACAAGGCGTGTCGAGCCACGCGCATGCTCCTCTAGCCAGGTCTGGGCAGGAACCGCGTCGCCAGTCGTTGGCACCCGCAGTTCCGACAGCAGTTCGGCAAGCTCCCCTAAGCCGCCCGCCCAACTCCTTGTGAAGTCGATGTACTGGAAGTTGGCGATGCGGAAGGTGGGCTCGTATGGCTCCAGTCGCAGCGGGATGATGAACTGGGCGTCCCCTAATTGCTTGGCGAGGAGCGTGGCCATCTCAATCTCGGCCCGTACGCCGGGCTTCTCAAGTCCCGACGGCGTGCAGACCAGCAGCATCTTCACTGCCCTGGTGCGCAGCGCTTGCTCGAGCTCACGCGACCAATCCGCGCCACCTCGCAAGCGGAAGATGTCCGCCCAAACCTCGTAGCCCAGGCCGGAGAGTTTGGCGCCCAGCCAGCTGACGAAGCGGTTGTCCTCCGGCGTGGCGTGTGAAATGAAAATGCAGTCGCGGGTCGGCTGTGACATGCCGGCCTCGCTTACTTGCCCGCCCCAGCCGCTTCGAGCTGAGCGAGTCTGGCCGCAACTTCCCTCTTCCCCAGGTTGCGCAGCGACGCAATCGCTTCGAGCTGAGCTTGGCGGGGGCGCGTTTGCCCGCTCTCCCATTTGTAGATAGACAGCGGGCTCACTCCGAGGAGTTTGGCGTAGTTGGCAGCTGAGAGGCCTGCCTTCGTGCGTTGCGCTGCAAAGCGGGTCGCACTGAAACGTAATTTGCGACCGGCTGCCACATCTCGCGCAGGCCCGGGTTGGTCACCCACCCGAGAGCTCTTGGGCTCACGCCCAATTTGCCGTTCGAGCTGCTGGATTCGCTTTTTCAAAGCCGCAATATCTCGACGATAGCTGGCCGCCGCCTTCTTGAGCGAATCGACCTCACCGCGCAGGACCTTACGCGAGATGCGTGCGATTTCTGATTTCAGTGCTGACGCAATGTCTGGCATGTGTCCTCTTTGGCCGACCTTCGATACTCGCGAAGCACTCCGATAAGCGCCGTGATGTTGACGCTCGCAAGACAATCCACTTCAGCGGAGTGTGTCGTTCGTTCCGGTTTGTTCAACAAGAATGGACTTCAAAGAATCCATTTTTTGGCTATAGCTCCGCCACGTGTGCGGCGAAAGCAAGCTCCGCCAAGTTGCGGGAAGCACACAACGCAAGCTGGCCTTCTATAGCGAGCCCAAGTATAATTACATGCAACGACGCGACTTCCAAAGTGAAGAGCGTAATCGACGCCGGAAAGGCGAATCGAATGTCGAGAGCAAGTTTCGACGCCTAGAACGAGCCTGAAAAAGGCCACTAACCCCCCTTCGAACGTCACGGCCTGCTAAGGCGGGTCACGTTCGTCCACACCAAACTTGGTAAGTCGGCGCGAATCGCGATGCGAAGAGCGCTGCGGACCGGCCTGCGCGCGTCCGGCTAACTTGCCCGGCAAGAACTAAAAGAAGGAATACGACAATGAAAACGAAGAAGCCCGCCCTGAACGCCAACGAAGTGATGCAACCTTGGAGCGGACGCCTGAATGAACGTGAGGCAACTCGTCCGGGCGGATTGCTGATGGCGGCGTTGCTGGGATGCGCGGAGGAGCGACAACACACTCAGGACCAGGTCGCGGGCTTTCTGGGCGTGCACTACAGCTACATGAATCAACTGCGCAACGGGCTGCGCAAAATCAGCTCTGTAAGCCGTGACTTCTCACAAGCTTGCGCCCGGTACTTGGGCATCCCTCGCCTGCAGGTGCTCATGATGGCAGGCCAAATTACTGCCGAAGACGTTCACCCACCCGGCGGCGCGTACCGCAGCGACCTCGAACTAGCCATGCAGTTCATCTGCGAAGACCTGCAATGGCGGCATCTCATCACCCCTGAATTGAAGAATGCCGCGAGCGACAGTCAATTCGCTGTGGTGCGGCTGTACGAGGCTGCAACGGGTAAGGTCCTGCTGCCACAACGGCTCGATGCAGCCGCCTTCGTCCAGAGCGCCATGAACCAGACGAGCGGGTCGTTCCACCAAGTGGCCGTGAGCCACTAGGGCTTAGTCCTCTGACGGTTCGGACTTGGGGATGCGCCCGAACCGGTCGAAGATTGCGACGCGCTGTTCTTCGCTCAAGACGAAGGCTAAAGGGCTGGCTTGGCGTAGCTGCTGACCCCTGTCGCTCTCTTCGACAGCCAAGTTCCAGAGGCGCTGTTCAATGATGCGGCGCCACTCCTCCCACAGTGGCTGGCAGTTCCTTAGCCTCCCATCGCGCCAGAACCTCAAGCGGTCGGCCGGCCTGCTCGGGACGCTCCTGGAGGACACGAACTGCCTCTTCATGTAGGGCCAAGCTCCGGAGGTCTTGGCGCTTATGCAAGTCCATTGGGTCCACTGAAGCTCCTTCCAGGTTCGCCTAGAGTGCCCCCGGCCTGTCGGGAGTATCCGGGACGGCCCACACCACAAGACCGCCTCGCCAAGTGCTCGCCGTCAACGGACAGCCGGCCCTTGTACTGTACATTCATACAGGTGCTGGTTAAGGTCTTCTTGGGGTACGAAGCCGGGGTCGCCAACCCCACGGCTACGTTTCGCGCGCCCGTGTATGGGTAGCTCGTTTCCGAGCGGGTCAAAGGTGTTCAGTACCTTGAGCTTTGGCCGTTCGACTTCCCGCTGAACACCAGAGCATCTACACAGCTGCAGCCTCTGCATTGCCTGTGGAAGCCCCAGGTCAGCGTCTTCCTGGTCACGCAGTTCGCCATCTCAGGCATGGAGCGCTTGCCCGCCGGCAGCCGGTGGCGCTGGGTTGCCCAACGCTGGTTGTGTGAGCCCATGACGTTGAGCAGCATCCTGAACGAGCTAACACACCGCGGAGCTGCTGAAGCCGAAGGAGATTGGCGCCTCGCCGGCCAGCCGGCGACGAACTACGTAGCTTCCTACGTAATTATAATTTTCAGAATAATTTTGTCCAACGCTACTCAATCAGCGCGACGGCGAGCACAGCCGCCAAGAAGCAGCCCGACTTAACGACCGCACAGCTGACGACAAGCAGGTTGGCAGCCCGGCCCTCGTCTTGAAGCAGCTGGAGCAGCGAGAGAGGCAGGCGAAGACGGCGCATGTAGAGTTGATACTCCGTCCGCATCGAGGTGACAAGTCGCAGCGGTCTCCACGCCTCAGACTCACACACCTAGAGAGACGTTGTTCAGGAACTCGCCTTGCGAGGGGCAGAAGCGAGCGGAGTGCTGCAATCACCCAGCTTGACGTAGACGGCGTCCCCCACAGCAACCCTCTCGTTGGCACGCAGTGGCACGGCACGGCGCTGCGAGCGTGACATCTGCCGGTACTTGACTATCGCGAACCTGGTGGTGGCCAGCTGCTCTGGAGTGGCTTCGCGCACGCAAGTGTAGAAGCGCGGCCGGTCCATCTCAGCCGCGGTTTGCACGGCAATTACCTGGGCCTCCCGCCAGCCTTCGCTCCAGGCGTACTCGCCTTTGTCGCTGCCGACGCTCGCGCAGCCGCTCAAGGCAAGTGAGATGGCGCCGAAATAGAGAGGAATCCGAACAGCTTTCACGATGATGCTCCATTGGATTCAGTGACGGTCAGTGTTTGTGGCCAGCATGGTCGTGCGCGCCAGGGCGCTCGTGCCCGCCGGCGGGCTCGACTTCGGCGAAGTGGTGTTCTTCGTCAGTCTGGTGGCACGGCTCAAGCTCACATTGCACGGTGATGTGCGTGATGGCGAACTGGTCGGCCAAGCGCCGGCGAACCTCCGGCAGGATGCTGGTCTCTGCGTTGACGGCGGACTCATTCACCACGTGTACCGTCAGACTCACCTTTCCGCTGGTCAGCGCCCAGACGTGCAGGTCATGAATGCTGGTCACCCCGGGAACTGTGAGCAGCGCTTCTCGGACCTTGGCCAGGTCAATACCTTCCGGAACGCCCTCGAGGAGGATGTTCACGCTGGCGCGCAACAAAGACCACGTTCGGGGGAGGACCCACAGGGCGATGAGCACCGCCACCGCCGAATCAACCCAGTACCAGCCCGTGAACTTTATGACCAAAGCACCAATGACCACGCCCAGAGAGCCCAGCATGTCGCTCCAAGCCTCCAGGTAGGCGCCCTTCATGTTCAGGTTCGCATCCTTGCCTCCGGTCAGCATCCGCATGCTCACCAGGTTGACGGCCATCCCAATCAGCGCGACGACCAGCATCCCTGTCGACTCGACCTCCGGCGGGGACTTCAGGCGCAGATAGGCCTCGAAGCCGATGTAGACGGCGACGCCGAACAGGAGCATGGCGTTGAAGGCCGCAGCCAGGATTTCGAAGCGGTGGTACCCGAAGGTGCGCTTCGCGTCCGCCGCCCTTTTCCCCATCCGGACTGCCACAAGCGCAATGGCTAGAGCTGCCGTGTCGGTGAACATGTGGGCGGCGTCTGAGATGAGCGCGAGACTCTGTGTCAGCACGCCGGCTACCAGCTCCACGAGCAGGAACGTTGTGGTCAAGCCGAGCGCAATCATCAGAGAGCGCTCGTTTGCGCCTGCAGTGTGGCTGTGACCGTGGCTGTGGCCGGAGTTCATTGGCGTTGCCCGCTTACTTCTTGGCCTTGGCCACTTCTTCTTGGACCAGCGCAGTCAGCTGCTCGGCGCCGAAGCTTGGCAGGGCGCGGCCGTTTACAAAGAACGTCGGTGTCTTGGTGACTTCCAAGGCGGTGAGGTCCTCCACGTCCTGCTTCAAGACAGCCTCCATCGCCGGCGCTCTGGCGTCGGCCAGTGCCCTACGGATGTCGAGCCCAGCCTGTTCAGCGGCCTTGTATGCGATTTCCACATTCGGGTTGGCGTGGTCCGCCCACATGGGTTGAGCGGCCAGCACCATCTCTAGCACTGGCCAGTACTTACCTTGCAGCTTGGAGGCCTCAAGCAGTTTCACAACTTGCTCTGAGCCATCGTGGAACGGCGCGTACCGAATCACGAGCCGCACTTCGTTTGGATACTGCTTCAGCAGATTCTTGACGATGGGGTAGAAGGCACGGCACGTCTCGCACGCTGGGTCGAAGAACTCGACGACGGTCACCGGGGCGTTTTGGGGACCAAGGACCGGAGAGTGCATGCGCACCAACCGGGTAGCCTGTTCGGCGACCTTCTTCTCCTGGGATTCCTGCACGCTGCGCTGGTAGACGAAGACGCCGACGATGAACGCGGCCAGCGCAGCCGCAGCCAGGATTGCGACGGTCAGCTTTTTTGAGGTCATTTCGATGTTCTTTGGCGGTAGGCCAGAAGCAAGCCCGTGATGAGAACAAAGGCGGCCAGGGAGAGCCACGGAATCTGGACTCCGTTGAGGATTTCCAGCTTCTGGTCAGAGCAGGAAACGCCTGCACCACACGGAACCCACGCCTTCGGAACAACGCCGGCCACCAACAACGTGTGATAGCCGGCCAGCGCCAATCCACCGAAAGCCAACGGCAAGGCGTACACCACCCCCCCGCGGTCGTCGCTGTAGCTGGCAACGCCAAGGATGACGGCGAGTGGAAACATGGCGATGCGCTGGTACCAGCAGAGCACACATGGCGTCATTCCCATGACTTCGCCGATGAACAAAGCGCCGGCGGTCGCCACCACCGACACCAGCCAAGCGAGCACAAGGAGAATCCAAGCGCGGTTCATGACTCAGTTGCGGTGGCGACGGAGTGCTGGGCGTGCCCGGCTCTCATTTCCGGTCTTCAAGCATGCACACGGGCAGGCTCACTTGAGCGTGAACCGTGCCGTCCCAAGCGACTTGCCGTCCCTGCTCACAACCGCGACCACCTTGGTGCCGCCGGTGACCTTGAAGCTGCCCTTTGCCTCCAGCTTGTCGTTGCCAGCAGGAGCGAGGTTCACCTCCTGCTTTTCGCTGCCGGTCAGGAGGGTGACCTTCGCGCTGGCCTTGGAGTGGTCCATCTTCTTGCCGTGGTCACTCAGGTACAGCTGGAGGACGTCGGGCTTGGCGACGAGCTCGTAGTCGACTTCCTTGCCGTGGCTGACGATGCCGCCGTTCATCGGCTTGTGGTCATCCTTTTGCGCCATCGCGGCGCCGCCGCACAGGGCCAGGGCGACGGTGAAGAGAGCTGCGGACTTTCTCATGAATTGCTCCTTTAGAGGTTGAGAAGGGTTGCGGTCAAAGAGCCTCGGCATCCTTGTTCTCCATCAGGCGCTGAGCGTCCTCACGGCCGAACAGCCAGAACATGACCGGCGTCAGGAAGGTGTCGAGAAGGGTGGAACTGATAAGGCCGGAGAAAATGACCACGGCCACCGGGTGCAGAACTTCAGTGCCCGGCTGCTCCGCCTCAAAGAGGAGCGGCGCCAGGGCAAAGGCAGTGACGAGAGCGGTCATCAGCACGGGCGCCAACCGCTCCAGAGAGCCTCGAACAATCATCTTGTGGTCGAAGTTCTCTCCCTCGAACCGCATCAGGTTGATGTAATGGCTGACTTTCAGGATGCCATTGCGCACAGAGATGCCGGCCAGCGTGATGAAGCCAACCAGTGCGGCGACGGAAAGCGGCTGCCCGGAAAGCCACAAGCCCACCACCGCGCCAACCAGAGCGAGGGGGATGTTCGCCATGATGAGAAGCGACAGCTTCGTGGACTGGTAGCGGGTGTAGAGCACCACGAACATCAAGGTCAGAGACACCAATGACAGCAAGCCGACCAAGCGGGAAGCCTGCTCCTGCGCCTCGAACTGGCCGCCCAGGGTGATGAAGTAGCCCTCGGGCAGCTTGGTCTGGGCGACGACCTGGCGCATGTCTGCCACGATGTCGGACAAGGCGCGACCCTGCGCGTTCGCCGAAAGCACGATGCGGCGCTTGCCATCATCACGGCTGATTTGGTTCGGGCCGTCGCTCTCCTCGATGGTGGCAATCTTCGACAGAGGTATGCGGCCGTTGGGCGTCTCGATGAGGATTTGGCCCAGCCCGTGCGCCGAGCGCGCGGCCTCCGGCAGCTTCACCACGAGCGCGAACCGCCGCCCGCCCTCAACGATTTGGGTGACCCTTTCGCCCTCAACCAGGTTGCCCAGCGTGCGCAGCACTTGAGGCGCCGGCACCCCGTACTGCGCCGCGGCGGCGTAGTCCAGGGTCACCTTGATTTGAGGCGCCAGTACCTGCTTCTCGATTTCGAGGTCAGCCACGCCGGGCACAGCCGCGAGCTTGCCGCGCAGCGCGTCAGCCTGCGCCCGCAGGACGTCAAGGTCCTCGCCGAAAATCTTGATGGCGATTTGGGAGCGGACCCCTGAAAGCATGTGGTCGATTCGGTGCGAGATAGGCTGGCCGATTGAAATGGCCGCCGGCATGTTGACCAGCCGCGAACGGATGTCGGCGCTGATTTCTCCGATTGAGCGCTCGAGCTCGTGAGTCGGTTTCAGGCCCACATCCAGTTCGCTCACATGCACTCCCTCTGCGTGTTCGTCCAACTCCGCGCGCCCACTGCGCCGGCCCACGTGCGTCACCTCGGGAACCTGCTTGATGAGAACCTCCGCCTGGCGAGCCAACGCTGCTGTCTCCGAAAGCGTCACCCCGGGGTTCAGTCGCATGCCGACGAGCAGGGTTCCTTCGTTGAAGGGAGGAAGGAACGTCTTTGCGAAGAAGGGGACTGCGACCATGGCCAGCACGACGGCGGCTGCGCCTGCCACCAGCGGCGGCTTCGGGCGGTTCAGCACCTTCTGCAGAGTCGTGGCGTAGCGTGCCTTCAGCCAGGCCAACAACTTCGTGTCGCCGTGCTCGAGCGACTTCATCTTCGGCAGCAGGTAGTACGAAAGCACCGGCGTCACCGTTACCGACACCACCAGGCTGGCCAGGGTCGAGACAATGAAGGCGATACCGAGCGGAACGAAGAGGCGCCCCTCCATCCCAGGCAGCGCAAACAGCGGCACAAAGACCAGCACGATGATGACCGTCGCGTACAGGATGGCCGACCTGACTTCCATCGTTGCCTTGGCGACTAGCTCCACCGGGTTCAACCGATGGTCCGGGTGCTTGGAGCGGTCCTCCTTGAGTCGGCGCAACACGTTCTCGACTCCAACGACCGCGTCGTCCACCAGGCCGCCGATGGCGATGGCAAGCCCGCCCAGCGTCATCGTATTGATGGACAGCCCAAAGTACTTGAATACCAGAGCTGTCATCAAGATGGAGACCGGGATGGCCGTCAACGCGATGATGGTCGGGCGCAGCGTTCCCAAGAAGAAGAACAGGATGGCCGCGACGAACACGGACGCTCCAATCAGCTTCATCTGCAAGTTGCTGATGGAAGCCTCGATGAAGCTGGCTTGCCGGAAGGTGACCCGTGGCGCTTCCATTCCGCGCGGCAGAGACGCCTTCATCCCTGCGAGCGCTTCCTCGACCGCCACGGTGAGTCCGACGGTGTCGGCCGTCGGCTGCTTCTGGATACCCAAGATGATTGCCGGCTTGCCTTCGAAGCCGGCATCGCCGCGCTTGATGGCGGGCGCGAACGCCACGTCCGCAATCTGGCGCAGCAAGATAGGCTGTCCAGTCTTCGTCGCAGTCAGCGCCAGGTTGCGAAGGTCGTCGAGGCGCGAAGTCCTGCCAAGGTGTCGAATCAGAAACTCGCGCCCACTGAGCTCCAGGAAGCCGCCCGAGGTGTTCGATGCGAAGCCCTTGAGCGCAGCCTCGAGCTGTTCGTGGGTGATGCCCAGCTCCGCCATGCGGGTGGTGTTCGGCTGCACCTGGAATTGACGCACCTCTCCGCCGATGGGAATGACCTGGGCAACCCCTGGGATGGCCATCAGTCGGGGGCGAAGAGTCCAGTCCGCGTACTCACGCACGTCCATCAGGGACACCTTGGCGGTGTCCACTGGGATGGCGATTTGCATGATTTCGCCCATGATGGAGCTGATGGGCCCCATCCGTGGAACGACGCCTTCAGGCATGCCTTCCTCCATTGAGGAAAGTCGCTCAGACACCATCTGGCGGGCCCGGAAGATTTCCGTGTCCCAGCCGAACGTGACATAGAGGAACGACAGGCCAGCCGACGAGGTGGAGCGAACGGTCTCGACGCCGGGCAACCCGTTCATCGTCGTCTCGAGCGGGAACGTGATGAGCTGTTCTACCTCCTCCGCGGCCATGCCGCCCGCCTCGGTCATGATGGTCACCGTAGGCTTATTCAGGTCCGGGAAGACATCCACCGGAGTCTGAGCAAGAGTCCACGCGCCGTACGCCATGACGACGACGCTTGCGATGAGTACGAGCAGCCGGTTAGAAAGGCTGCTTGCGAGAAGCCACTTAAACATTCAGCGGCTCCTCATCGCACTTGGTTGATGAGGGTTGCACCCTGCGTGGCGACGCGGTCGCCTACCTTCAAGCCATTCGTGATGGCGACGTTCACCCCGTCGAGTGGCTCCACTGTCACAATGCGCGGCTCGAACTTTTCGGGCGCCGTCTTCACCCAGACGATGTTCTGGTTTGAAGCGTTCCTCATCACGGCGGACGACGGCATCGGGAAACCGCGCACGAAGGCGCGTGTGTGGACAAAGACCTTCACCGGCTGGCCCACAGCGAGGCGGGACAACGCTGCGCCTTGCGCTTTGAAGTTCAAGGGTAAGGCTTGGTCTCGCAGATTGCGGGCCGCTCCGGTGAACCGCAGTTGCACCGTTTCGTTGCCTACCGCCATGGACGCATTCCCGATGTTCGCTGGCAGTTCCGGGTCGAACGTCGTTGCCTCCACCGCTAGCTTCGTGGGGTCCACGATTTCGAAGGCCAGCTCACGAGCGTCCACCACCTGGCCCAAGACCACGTTGGACGAGCCGATGACTCCGCTCAGCGGAGCCACGAGAGCCTCACGGGCCCCAAGCCCGCCGGACACGGCGGACGCGCGGCCGGCCAGGCTGGCGACCTCAGATTCCGCTGCCTCGATTTCCTTGCGAGGGACCGTGTCGCTCAACTCCCGAAGCCTGACGAGGCGCTTCGCGGCCAGAGCTTGCGCTGCACGCAGCTCCGCCAGCTGTGCGGCCTGGTTCGAACGCTCCAGAGGCGCCGCCGAAGCGACAACATACGCCAGGACCTGGCCCTTACGCACGTTTTGACCTAACGCGGGCAGCCCGCCTCCATGCGCCTCGATGCGGCCGGCAATGGTGGACTGCACCTTTCCGCCGGCGTTGGGGTCCATGACGACTCGCCCCGCGAGTTCGACTGTTTTCCCGAGCTCGCCGGCCTTCGCCGGCGTCGTGCGCACGGAAAGCTGGTGCTGTGCCGGCTTCGGGAGGAACACGCTTCCGTCGGGAAGACGCTGAGGACCGTTCCCGCCGGTCGGCGCGGCTTCGTTGCCGTGGCTGTGGCCGTGGTCACCCGCAGCCCAGACCGGGGCAACACCTGCCAGGAGAGCAGCCAGGATGAATGCAGCGGCCTTCATGCTGCACCTCCCGCGGTGCGGCGACCGTTGAACCGGCGAGCAGCAGCAACTGCAAGACCTACGGCGACCAGTGCGGCAGCGCCCCACGCTGCATAACGCATCCATCCTGCGCCATGTTCCTCGGCGTGCTCCTCCTCGTGGATGTCGACTTCGCCAGCGAGGATGTCCGTCTCGCCCTTCACTTCAAGGGTGACGGTCACCGGCGTGACGCCAGGCTTCAGTTCCTCCGCCAGCGTGGCCTCGTATTCGCCAGCAGCGTGCGGCTTCACGTCGACTTTCTTGCCACCGACTTCCAGCTCCAGCTTGGCGCCTTCGACAGGGCTGTTGTCGTTGAACCGGTCCACGTAGATGGCCAACTGCTTGCCGTTCACCACGCCCACGAGTTCGAATGCTTCGGAGACGGCTGAAAAGCGCGGCAACGCAGGACCTGCGGCTGCCGCGGGGGCGTCGTGACTGTGGCCCTCATCTGCGTGCGCAGGCGTCACCAGAACGGCGAGCAACGCGAGGGTGAAAAAGATGTTCTTCATGGTCGTTCTGAGTTATTCGGGCAGCAGGCCCAAGGCTTGGCGGAGCTGCGACACGGCAGCTGCTGCTTCAATTCGGCTTCGGGCGAGCGCGCGCTGGGCCTCGGCGGCCTCCAGTTCGACGCGCAGGCGGGTGGGCAGGTCGCTCTCACCAAGGCGGAACGACTTGTCGTAAAAGCCGCGGGTTTCGGCAGCCAGGCTGGCGCGGCGTTCGGCAGCCTGAACCTGCACTTGGGCGGCTTGAAGTCGGGCGCGACCAGAGGTGGCTTCGCTGGTGACGCGGTTCTGCTCCACGTCGGCAACAGCCTCCGCTTCGAGTGCCTCGGCCTGCGCCGTGGCCACACGGGCGTCCTGACGAGGTCCACCGCCAAAAGGGATGCGGATGCCGACGATGAGCGACTGCACGGACGGCTCTCCAGCGCCGCCGGTTTCTCGGGATGCTCCAACCCTCAGCTCAGGATTGGCGCGGCGCTGGGTGCTCGTGAGCTCCATAGTGCGTCGAGCCACGAGCGCCCTGCTCCTAGCCTCGGCAACAACCGGATGCTCCAAGGTGGCGCTAGACGCCGGTGTCGGCTCCGGTGCCGCCGGCGAGCCTGGAGCTGGGGCTGCCAGCACGATTCCGCGAAGCGCCCCCTCGGCACCAGCCCTCGCGGAGTCAGCTTCCGCAACCGCGGCTTGCGCCTGAGCAACGGCAGATTCAGCCTGATGCTGGTCTGCACGCGCCAAATCGCCCGCCTGCACTCGCCGAGTTACGTCCGCCGCGAGCTGTTGTGCGCTCGCCAGACGGTCTCTTGCTGCCGCCGCCTCGCCCTCGGCGCGCTTCAGCGTCCACCAGGCCTCCCGCACGGTGCCAGCCAACTTGAGCTGGGCGGCACGGGCGCGAAAGTCCACCGCCTCGAGCTGGGCGTCGGCCAGGCTCGCGGCGCGCATCCGCTCCCCCGGAAGCCACAGAGGAAGGGCCACTGTGGCCTCATACTCGCGGCCTCCGGAGCCGCCCCGTCCCGTCGTGCTTTGCAGCTCGAGCGCCGCTGGTTCGGCGGTCGGCCGCTGAGTAGCGGCTCTACCCGCCTCTGCGGCTTGGCGCCGCGCGGCTGCCGCGCGGGCTTCGGGTTGCCGCTCCCAAGCGGCCTCAAAAGCTCCCCGCAAGGTGGTTACCGCTGTCCCGTTGACGGGTTGGGCGACAACTGCCGGGGAGACGCACGCCGCGCCGGCAATCAGCCAGGCTGCGGTGGTGCTCCTGAATCCAAGCATCCGATTCTCCAAAAGTGTTCATGGGGAATCGGCAAGGCACGCGTGCGGCGCAGGCTGCGCCGAGCGTCAGGGAAGGGGTGCCAAACCCGCCTCGCCGTCAGGCGAGGCGTGCCCAGTTAGGGCGTTCGGGGAGGGAGATGGGTGGCGCTGGAAGCGTGGTGTTCCAGGCAGGAAGCGGCCCAAGGTGGCCGCCCTGGCCGGTCGCGACTAGGGGAGCGGGAATTGCACCACCTGCGCCATGGCAGACGTGACAGTCCGGATGGCTGGCCGCCGGCCCGTCCGAGCTGCCCTCGTCCACTTGGGAATCCTGATGCTCGTGAGCGTGGTGGCCCAGATGCATGCTCTTGGGGCTCTCCTCATGCGCACAGTAGGGCGCGGCCGCGGCCCAGAGGGACTGCAGCGGCAGGAAGACCAGCAGGAGGATGGCGAACCAGCGACGCATCGGAGTCAACATTGTAGGGGCGCCGCATGTTCGCTGCGAGGCCTAAGGGCAACGGCCGGTCGTCAGAGACTCTGTAGCGGGCAACTACTGTTGGAAGAAGTCCAGCGGAGGCCAAGTGGCCCGGCCAGTTCCCCAAGGCAAACTGGCTGCTTTGCTGCACACGACTATCCTCACGGCATTGTCACGCGTGCAATGGAAGTCGTCAGCGGATAGCAGACACCCCGCTTCTCGTGGCAGCCCTGGTAAGTCACCTCAAGCTGCAAGCTCTTGGCGCCAGTTTTCCTGTCGACCTCGACTCGGACGTCAACCGGATTCCGGTGGACCTCCATCTTCCCGAAGTTCGGGTCGTCCTTCATTTCGCCTCGCGGCTGCTGCACGGACTTGATGGCGAACCCAGGCGAGTCCTTCACTTTTACTACGGTCCTGTCCCGGTACAGGTAGTAGCCTGGGGCAGGTTGCAGCACAACTGACACCGTGCTGCTTCCGATGGCCGCTGCCTTGAACTGGAACGCCTTCTCAGGTTGCAGCAGGTCGTCGCCGTCGCGCTTGAAGAGGGAGTCGAACAGTCCGCCTCCATAGGCTTGGCTAGAGGTAACCAGTACTACCGAACTCACCAGCAGTGCAGCCCAAGCGGGTGAGCGTACCCTCGTCATAGAGGGCGACCCTCTTTCAGGTTGGACCATCGAGCATCTTCAATTCAAATCGTGCAAGAACGTGGCGCCAGCCCGCCTCAGTCGCGGCCGAACTACTGACCTCGAACAGCGCTGGCTGCACCGTTGGCGAGTCAGCATACCGGGCCAGGGGGACAACTGCGAAAAGCCCTTGAGCGGTAACCGCGTCGCTTGACCCTGTAGCGACTTCAGGGTTTATTGTCACGCCGCTGCGCGACGGCCACGTCGGCGTCTGAAAAACCTTTTGCCAGCCCGGGCGGTGAGTGGCCGACAGCTCGACCACGCGGTGTCCTTGCCGGCTTCGCGGTCGTCGCTGGTGCGCACTACTTCTTCGCCTGTGGGCCACCGCGCGGCTGCCCGGCTGCAGGAAATCTCGCTACGCCCACGAATCACAAACAAAGCATAGGAATGACTCTTCGAATTACACGCTGGCACTTCATCGCTGTCGTTGTCTTGGCTGCAGACCAGGCTGCGAAAACATTGGTGGACCTGAACACACACCTCGGATGGAACTACCGAGTAACGGACTTCTTCAACCTCGTTCACGTTCTGAACCCGGGTGCTGCGTTCAGCTTCTTGGCAGGCGCCGGCGGCTGGCAGCGATGGTTCTTCCTAGCCATTGCCCTCGCTGTGTCTGCTTGGCTCACATGGATGCTCACGCGCCCTCGCGACAAGAGCGAAGCACTTTCCTTCAGCCTCATTCTCGGAGGAGCGCTGGGCAACGCATATGACAGGGCCGCCAGAGGTCAGGTAATTGACTACCTGGACTTTCACCTCGCGGGCTGGCACTGGCCAGCGTTTAACCTTGCAGATGTGGCCATCACAGTTGGAGCCGTCCTGCTGGTCATTGCTTCGTTCTTGCAGAGCCGCAGTGCCGCGCCGGCGCGGGGTTGACTGCCATGACGCAACCATCCACCGAGCAGAAGCCAAACGGCGGGGGACCGCGACGGTCATGGCAACTCTGGTTGGTACTGCTTGTTGCCGGCGCCGCCGGTTTGCTGGCGTACTTGGGGGCAGGCATGTCGGTAGGTACCGGCACCGTTGCCGGTTTGCCGCTAAAGATGCACCCACGTCCTCAGCCACTGCCATCGCTCACCGTGCGAGACGGGACTGGGAAGTCGTTCGACCTGCGAGCAGTGCGCGGCAAGGTCATTCTCCTGAACGTATGGGCAACCTGGTGCCCGCCGTGCCGTCAAGAAATGCCTTCTTTAGACCGGCTACAGGCCCAGCTCGGGAGCAATGAGTTCGAAGTCATGGCCTTGTCCATGGACATCGGAGAGGACGGAGCGCGCTTGGTTCGCGCCTTCTACAAGGAGGTCGGCATCCAGCGGCTTGCGGTCTACCAAGACGTGCAGGGCGGAGCCATCTCCCAGCTGAAGGCCGTAGGCGTGCCAACTACATTGCTGGTTAACCGGCAGGGTCAAGAAGTCGGCCGCATGAGCGGAACCGCGGAGTGGGACAGTCCTGAAATTGTTGCTGCTCTGCGCCGCATCATCGAGGAAAGTCGGTAGTGCTCGGCGAAGCAACACACATCGGGCCACTCGCAGCCTTTGCAGCTGGCATAGCCTCGTTCCTCTCGCCCTGCGTACTTCCGCTTGTTCCTGGCTACATCTCGTACATCGCAGGGACAGCCGGCCAGGAATCCTCGCCGGCGCAGAAGCGGAACTGGCCGCCCCTCGCGTTGGCTTCGCTGTTCGTACTCGGTTTTGCGGCTGTCTTCATCAGTCTCGGCGCAACAGCATCTGCTGCTGCGCAATTCTTGCTGCAGTACCGGCGTGAAGCGACAGTAGTCGGGGGGTTGGTCATCACGGTCTTCGGCTTACTCATGCTGGGAGTCATGGACCGCGTCACCTTGTTCCAGCGGGACGTGCGTTGGCATCCTCAACTGAAAGGAGGGCGTCCTGTGGCGGCCTTCGCGCTCGGGGTCGCATTCGGATTTGGATGGACACCCTGCATCGGTCCGGTGCTAGGCGCCATCCTGACCGTCGCGGCGGTCTCCACCGACAGCGGCGGCATTGCCCTCCTGGCCATCTACTCCGTAGGTCTTGGCGTCCCGTTTCTACTTGCAGCTGCGTTCACTGGGCAAATGCTGCAACACCAGCAGTTGCTGCGCAGAGTGAGTCGCCCGGTTCAACGCACCGCCGGCGCAATCATGGTCCTGATGGGGGTCTTCATGATTTCCGGCCACCTCGCCGAACTCTCTTACTGGCTCCTGCGCGTGTTTCCTTGGTTTGGTCGCATTGGCTGAGCAAATCACCAGAAGCCAAAGTTATGACCGAACGCGTCATCAAGCTCATTACAGACGGACAGGCGAGCGCCAGTTCACCCTTCAACGCCAACCGCTACGTCGCCCCCTGGGCGCCGAGGAAAAACTGCAGCGGCTCCCGGTGACCAGCAAGAAGCTCCTTACGTCGCCCTGATTCCACGCCACAAATCAGAGCGCGCCATAGCTATGGAGGCCTGAGAGGAACATGTTGACGCCCAGGAAGGCAAACGTAGTCACCGCCAAGCCAACCAAGCACCACCATGCTGACACGATGCCGCGCAGTCCCTTCATCAAACGCATGTGCAGCCACGCCGCATAGTTAAGCCATACGATGAGCGCCCACGTTTCCTTGGGGTCCCAGCTCCAGTAGCCACCCCAGGCTTCCGCAGCCCAAAGCGCGCCCAGCACCGTGGCGATGGTGAAGAAGGCAAAGCCGACGGCGATGGCCTTGTACATCACGTCGTCGAGCACCTCCAAGGCAGGCAGACGTGAGGCAATACGCTTGCGAGCCATGAGGATGCCGGCGACGATGAACGCCGACACGCCGAAGTAGACCGGCCAGAAGGCAGCTGAAGCTTCAGTCCGCGGCCTGAACACGAGCGGCTCAAGGCACAAAACCACACCCAGCAGCCAGATTGGAGCCAACTTGTACCAGCGGGTCTCTGAGGCGTATTGCTTGACCAGGTAGGCGAACGCCACCATGGCGGCCAGCGCAAAGGTGCCGTAGCCAACGAAGTTGGCCGGCACGTGGACCTTCATCCACCAGCTCTGAAGTGCCGGGAGCAGAGGCTGGATTTCGTGCTGCTCGCGCACGAGCGTGTACCAAAACAGGAAGGCTACGGCGGCGCTCACCACCAGCATGACGAACGCGCCCATTGAACGCGTCTCGTACTGGTCTTCGAAGTACAGGTAAAACGCGGTCGTCATCCAGCAAAAGAGAACGAAGACCTCGTACAGATTGCTTACCGGGATGTGCCCGATGTCAGGCCCCATCAGGTAGCCCTCGTACCAACGAACGAGCGTCCCCACAAGGGCCATCCCGGTTGCTGCCCATGCCAGCATGGTGCCGATGCGCTCCATGCCTGCCTCGCGTCCCGAGCTGAACACCCCAAGCCAGTAGAAGGCCGTACTCATGAAGAACAGGACGCCCGCCCATAGGATGGCGGACTGGCTGGAGAGGAAGTACTTAAGCCAGAAAACGGATTCCGAGCGCTCGAGAGAGCCTTGATAGGAAAGCACGCCGAGGAGGGCGAAGACTCCTACGGCCAACATCAGGTTGCGCGAAGGGCGCCAGAACCATCCGAGCCAAATCGCGGCCGGCATGCTTCCAATGAGGATGCCCTTCTCGTACACGTCCATGTAGTTGGCGTACTTGGCTAGCGCAAAGGCGCCGCCCGCCAGGACGATGACGGCGAAGACCCAATCTGCCCAGTTTCTGCGCGAGAAGAATCCCTCGTTCAGGTCGAGGGTCAAGGTTGTAGTGGAGCTGTTCATCGGAGGTACGTGGCTTCACGCACTCTTCTTGGCCAACCCGGCCAGGAACTCCGCGACCGCGAGAGACCTTGCATTCGAGCCGGCCATGGTGCCGTTGGTCAACCACCTACCGGCGACGCCAAGAGACGGTGTTCCCTCGACCTGGTAGCCGGCGACAAGCTGTGTGGCCTGCTTCACTTTGCCGGCCACGGCGAACGACTCCATCACTTCCAGCAAGCGCTTGCCGTCAACCTTGTTCGCTGAGGCGAACGCCGCAATCTGCTCGGCAGTTTGCAGTTTCTGCCGGTCAACGTGGAGTGCATTGAACACTTTTCCATGCAACTGCTCCACCAGATTCAAGCCTTCAATCGCAAAGTAGAGCTTCTGATGGACGACGAAGTCGTCCCGGAAGGCGACGGGGATGCGCCGGAATAGGATGTCCTTGGGCAGCTTCTTCTGCCAGTCATCCAAGGCGGGCTCGAAGGCATGGCAGTGGGAGCAGCTGTAGGCGAAGAATTCGAGCACCTCAACCTGTTTGGGGTCGCGCACAGGCTGTCGGGTTGGCAGCGCCACATAGTGCTTCCCCTCCGCAAACGGCTGCTGCGCCGCGGCCCCATGGGTTGTTACAGCCAGCAGCAGGCCGGTCGAGATGGAGAACTGACGGCGGTTCATAGGAGTCTCGGGAGTTGTCAGGCTGAAAGAGGCGCCCGTATTGGAAACCCTGAAGTCGGTACAGGGTCAAGCTAGCTGCCGCATCACCCCACCGTGCCGGGGAGATGACGATGTAGAGGCACACTGCCTCCTAGAATTTTCGTGGCTCGCTCGTGCGCAGTCAGTTGGAACAGCCGCTTGCATCACAACAATCTCAAGAAAGTCGACGAGCGCGCCGTGCGCTAGAACAACAACGGACTTCTCAAGAAAATGACCGACCAAACCTATGACGTGCTCGTGATTGGAGCCGGCTCCGGCGGCTATATCGCGTCCATCAGAGCCGGACAGCTTGGCCTGAGGGTTGGGTGCGTGGAGGCGAACCCCTACGCCGACCCGAGAGGTGAGGCGCGGCCTGGCGGCACCTGCCTCAACGTAGGCTGCATCCCGTCCAAGGCGCTGCTCTCGTCCAGCGAAGAATTCGAAAAAATCAAGAAACACGCCTCGCAGCACGGCATCCGGGTGTCCGGCGCGGAGATTGACGTACAAGCCATGGTGTCGCGGAAAGCCAGTGTCGTCACCAAGATGGCCAAGGGCATCGAGTTTCTCTTCAGGAAGAACAAAGTTGAATTCTTGAAGGGGCGCGCCCGTCTCCTGGGTAAGGATGCTGACGGCATACGTGTTCAGTTCACGCAAGGCTCGAAGGAGCAAGAGCTCAAGGCTCGAAATCTCATCATCGCCACTGGCTCTCTACCTCGCCAGTTGCCGGGCATACCGGTGGACAACGTGGACATCTGCGACAACGCAGGTGCATTAGATTTTCAAAGCGTACCCAAGCACCTGTGCATCATCGGTGCCGGCATCATCGGCTTGGAGCTCGGCTCTGTGTGGCGCCGACTGGGCGCACAGGTGACCGTGCTTGAGGCGCTCCCTAGCTTCCTGCCCATGTGCGATGAATCAGTCTCGAAGGAGATGCACAAGGTTCTTTCCGGTCAGGGGTTGCAGATGCAGATGGGAGCGCGCGTACAAGGCGTGGAGCAGCGTGCACCGGGAGACCTCCAAGTGGACTACACGGACGCTGGCGGCAAGCAACAAAGTCTTGCGTGTGAAAAGCTCGTGGTGGCGGTCGGGCGGGTGCCGTTTACAGGAGACCTTGGCCTTGATTCAGTTGGTGTGACCACTGATAAGCAAGGCTTTGTCGAGGTGGATGACAGCTGCCGCACCCGCGTCGAGAACATCTACGCCATCGGTGACGTGGTCAGAGGTCCAATGCTGGCCCACAAGGCGGAAGAGGAAGGCATCATGGCTGCCGAGCGCATTGCCGGCCAGGCCGGCCATGTGAACTATCGCGCCATCCCATTCGTCATCTACACAAGTCCGGAGGTCGCTTGGGTTGGCCAGACGGAGCAGGAGCTAAGAGACGCGGGCGTGAAGTACAAGACCGGCTCCTTCCCGTACGCGGCCAATGGACGTGCGCTGGGCAACGGTGACACTCAAGGCTTCGTCAAGGTACTCGCGGACGCCACGACGGATGCGGTGCTGGGCGTTCACATGGTGGGGACATACGCTTCCGAGATGATTGGAGAAGCGACCATGGCGCTGGAGTTCCAAGCATCGGCGGAAGACATCGGGCGCATATCGCATGCGCATCCAACCCTGTATGAGGCCTTGCGAGAAGCGGCACTCGCTACTGACGGGCGCGCACTGAACATATAGCGGCCAAACGGGCGCCAGCGGTGAGGCACCGTATGCTTCGATGACTCGAAGGACGTTCGACCCTTCAGCAGTCCCTCCAGGGCTGCTCGACTTGGCTATGGGTGGCCTCGGCGTCAGCATCGTGCTACTTGTCGCTGTCGTCCTTTGGCCGCGCGTGCGCAGAAGGATAAAAGACCCCCGCCGCTCAGTTGGCGAGGCGAAGCGCATGGGCAGTTTGCGGCGCCTGAAATCTAGGCGCCGGCGCTCGAACTCCTGAGCGACGCAGGGCGCCGGCCCCCAATAGCAACGGCTGCGGGGTTGGTCAACGCACCGCCTTCAACCTGGAACTTAACCTTTTGGCCCACGTTCACATGCTTGAGCATCTTCTTGTCGGCGACATCAAAGCCCATTGTCATGCCAGGCATGCCCGAGTTCGGGAGGTCGCCGTGGTTCAGTGGCGGGCTACGCCTAGCGGAGCGCCAGGATTCGTCGGGCCCCGTTGAGAACAACAATCGCGATGATGGACCCGATGACCAAATCCGGGTACGCAGAGCCAGTCCAGGCGACCAGCGCGCCAGCGACGATGACGCCGAGGTTCGCAATCACGTCGTTCGCCGAGAAGATGTAGCTAGCCTTCATGTGCGCGCCGGCGTCCTTCTTCTTCGTGATGAGAAAGAGGCAGGCGACGTTCGCAACGAGCGCGAGCGCACCTATGCCCATCATCAGACCGGATTCAGGCTCGCTCCCAAAGACGAATCTTCGAATAACCTCAGCCAACGCGCCTAGAGCAAGCAGAACCTGCAGCCAGCCTGCCAGGTGCGCTGCGCGAAGTTTCAACGACGCCGCTCGGCCGACCGCGTATAGAGCCAACCCGTACACTGCGGCATCAGCGAACATATCGAGCGAGTCGGCAATCAGGCCCGTCGACTGCGCGACGATTCCGAGCACGATTTCGATAAGGAACATCGCGCCGTTGATTGCGAGCAAGAGCTTGAGCGTGCTCGCTTCGCTGCGGTCCTCATCTGCTTGTGTGGACCTCGGCGAAGTGTCGGCGATGGATTCAACCAGCTTGGCGCCCAAGTTGAGGCTCTCGAGCTTACGAAGAAGACTGTCGACCTCAAGTTCGTGGATGGCCGTCAGCTCACGCTTTTGCAGGTCGAACGAGAGCGGCCCAACCCCCTTCTCGTTTGCCAGCGCCATGCGCACGAGGTTCTCTTCGGACGAGCAGTCCATCTTCGGCAGCAAGAAAATGCTCCTGCGCTGGGCACCGGCGCCGGGCACCGAAGCCGTCGCCTTTAAGCTCGCGCCGAGGTTCAGAGGTTCGAGCTTGCGCAGCAAGTTCTGAGCGTCGCCCTGATGGACCGCAGTGAACTCCCGCTTGCCCAGGTCGAACGTGAGGGCACCAAGCCCCGGCTCGTTTGACAGCGCCATCCGAACCAGGTTCTCTTCCGAGGAGCAATCCATTCGGGGCACCGAGAACGTGCTCCGGTGGCGTTGCCCAGCGCTAGGCGCCGGGCCGGTTTCCTTCAGCGTCGCTCCAAGGTTTAGCGGCTCGAGCTTGCGCAGCAGACCCTGGGCGTCGCCATGATGGACGGCGGTGAACTCCCGCTTGGTCAAGTCGAAGTTGAGAGCGCCAAGGCCCGGCTCGCTGGCGAGCGCCATGCGCACGAGGTTCTCCTCCGAGGAGCAGTCCATTTTGGGAACCGAGAACGTCGATAGCCGAGCCGGCGCGGCCGAGCCTTGCACGGGCAAGGTCGACTCGAGGTCAGCGCCGAGGTTCAGGGGCTTCAAGCGAGCCAGGACAGCGTCCGCAGGCCCGTTATGGACCACCTTGAGCTGGCGTGCGGGTAGGTCGAAGCTCATCGAGCGGACACCGTCTGCGGATGAGAGTGCCATACGGACAAGGTTCTCCTCAGAGGAGCAGTCCATCTTCGGGAGCCTGAAGGTGCTTTGCAGGATGCTGTTTGTCATTGCTGTTCGCCAGTGAGACCTGGCCTCGAACTCTGTTCTCACATTGGACACCCTGCAGTCACTACAGGGTCAAGAGCGTCACCACTGGTTGCCGGCTCGAGTTGCGGCGACCGTCTGGTTCATCCAGTGGCGCACCACGCGTTTGAACAGAGCTCGCTTGAGACCGCTCAGGTTTGAGCCGTGCCGAGCATAAAACTCATCGGGGCTATCGTAGATGCCAAGGTCTCGGTTGATGCCGTCGCGCTGAATGTAGGTGTCCGTGCCGCACCAGTCCACGCCAGGGTTTTGCAGGTTCGGCGTGGCGGCCCCGAAGCCACAGAACGGGCCCGTGTGACCAGCAAAGCGCTTCTGCAGAGCAGTCAGGTAGGGACGGTCTAGGATGAAGCCTTCGAGGTTCACCCACCTGCCGTCGTACCAGACTTCGACCCAGCTATGGATGATGCTGGCCGGAGCTAGCAGGTACGCCACTCCCGTGATAGCTCCCTTTTGAAGGGCCTTGTCGATGGTGAAGCCATGGAAGCGGCAGGGCACGTCCATCGCCCGCAGCAGCGCCATGAGGAGCGTGCTCTTTGTGTTGCACTGGCCAATGCCGTCAGCCAGGATTCTTGAGGCAGGAAGGTCATCCGCCTCGTTGTAGCCGAAGGCGATTTCGTCCCGCACGAAGGTATACGCAGCACCGATGCGCCCGTATAGGTCACGCTCACGCCAGCTCCTGTCCCAGAGCAGGCTCTGCAAAGGCGCTGAGCCATAGTCGAGCAAAGGCGTAGCAGCGGTCAGTCTAGCTGCAGCATGAAGGTCGCTCAGGTCGCTCATATGTGCCTCGTCGGTTTGTCCCGAAGGCATTGGAATCCTTATAGCTACTACAGAGTCAAGCCTAGAATCTGGCAAGAGGTGCACCCATGAAAATCGGCGAACTTGCCACTGCGTCTGACACTGCTGTCGAGACCATCCGCTACTACGAACGTGAGGGGCTCCTGCCGGCGCCGGCCAGAACTGAATCGAACTACCGCTCCTACGGAGAGGAGCACTTGGCGCGCTTGAGGTTCATACGCCAGGCGCGAAGCCTCGACATGTCCCTGGACGAGGTACGGGTGTTGCTCCGCTTCAAGGACTCCCCCAGCGAGAACTGCGGCGATGTGAACACGGTCTTGGACGAGCACATCACGCATGTGAGCCGGCGAATCAAAGAGCTTCGGGCCTTGGAGAAGACGTTGAGGGAACTGCGGTCGCAGTGTGGTCAGGCTAGACAGGCCCAGGAGTGCGGCATCCTGGAAGGCCTCTCCAATGCGACCAACACGCCGAAGAAGACGCGCGGGCACCTCAAGGGGCTGCACTCTTGACTCTGTAGTTCCCCCAAGGTTTCCAATGAAGCCTGAGAGGAACCACTATGTCCACAAACTGCTGTTCTCACTCGAGCTGCTCGAGTCCAGTCGTCGACCCCCGCTATCGCAGGGCGCTCTGGGTCGCCCTGTTCCTGAACGTCACCATGTTCGTCGTTGAACTTGGCGCGTCCTGGACGTCCGGGTCGGTGTCGCTGATGGCCGACTCCATCGACTTCTTTGGCGACGCCGCGAACTACGGCATCTCCCTTGCCGTGCTGGCCATGGCTGCCTCCGCACGCTCCAAGGCTGCCCTCTTCAAGGCTGCCACCATGGGCGCGTTCGGCGTCTTCGTTTTGGGCAAGGCGCTCTACAACCTAAAGGCCGGCGTGACGCCTGAGCCCATCACCATGGGCGCTGTTGGCTTTGCTGCCCTGGCAGTAAACGCCGGGGTCGCTCTGATGCTGTACCGATTCCGCACCGGCGACGCCAACATGCGCTCCGTCTGGATTTGCTCGCGCAACGACGCCATCGGCAACGTGGCCGTGATGCTGGCAGCCATTGGAGTGTTCGGAACGGGCACCGCTTGGCCGGACCTGCTCGTGGCGGCCGTGATGGGCGCGCTTGCACTTACTGGCGCTTGGACGGTCTTCCGTCAGGCCCGCGCCGAGTTGCGTCCGTTACTGCAGGCCCACTAATCCGCTCGGACCGCGAGGTTCCTCCGACGGCGACCTCCTCACCCATCTGGTCGCGGCAAACGCACGGTGCGACCTTAAGCCTCATCGAGGATGGTCCGGCACGGGCCCCCAGCCTTTGCGAGCTCTTCGAGCGCTTTCAAAAGGTGCTCAGCTACGTCGAGCCGGCGCAGCTCGATTGCCTTTTCGTATAGCAGGAGCAGGGAGCCCGCCAAGGCGGCGCAATCCTGACCGGGCCTCGCGCTGGTGCAATTCGTCCTCACCGCGGAAAGCGGTTGACCTTCTTACGGGGGAAAGGTCAAGGCCTGCCGTCGTCGGCGAAGGCGACGAAAGTCAACGAGCCGGTGCCGGCGCGGGCTTCGCGCCATCTTGGCGTGCTGACATTGCCTGCATATGCTCCATGCACATGCCCATCATCTTGTCCATCTCGGGACGTGATGCACGGCCCATCATCATCGGCATATCACCCATCATCATCGCGTGCTGTGGCGCAGCCGGAGGTGTCTGCGAACAACCGACCAATGTGCCAGCGGTAGCCATAGCGACTACGGAACCCATGAACTTGTTCATAGCAAACTCCTGTTGAACCACCATCACAAGATGCACTCGGCACAGAGCGCCGAGCTCCACACCGGGGCTCACTCACTGGCCTCGGATTAAGTCAGCGAACCGGCTTCAATTCCGTCACCGTCGCTTTGCCCCCGACCATCTCGGCCTGGAACTTGACCTTCTGCCCCACCTTCACGTTCTTCAGCATCTTCTTGTCGGCAACATCAAAGCCCATCGTCATGGCCGACATGCCGAGATTCGGCAGGTCACCGTGGTTCAACACGATGAGGCCCTTCTCCAAGTCGACCTTCTTCACTTCGGCGTCAACGAGAGGCATTGCGGACTTGGAATCGGACGCGGCCGACTTCATGGGCATGGACATGCCCGACATGCCTTGCGCATGGGCACCGGCAGCCGCGACCAGAGACAAGGCACAGAGGAGATGGCTGAACTGCATAGGGAGCTCCTGAGGGTTAAAGGGTAGAGGGTTGAGGAAGCACGGCATCGGCAGGTGCATGTGCATGAACCGGAGCCGGCGTGCGGCGGCGATTCAGCAGGTACCAGGCCGCAGGGATGACAAGCATGCTCAGTAAGGGTGCGGTGACCATGCCGCCAACCATCGGCGCAGCGATGCGGGTCATGACCTCAGAGCCCGTGCCGCTTCCCACCAGGATAGGAAGCAGGCCCGCCATCACCACTGCAACCGTCATTGCTTTCGGGCGCACGCGCTGCACGGCGCCTTCGCGGATGGCGGCGAGCAGAGTCTGCTCGGTGTCCGGTTCACCAGCAGCCAAGCGCCTGGAGTGCGCGTTCTTCAGGTACACAAGCATCACGACGCCGAACTCCGCCGCCACGCCGGCGAGCGCGATGAAGCCCACCGCGGTGGCCACCGAGATGTTGTGCCCAAGCGCCCACACGAGCCAGAAGCCACCCACCAGAGAAAACGGCACGGCCGCAAGTACGAGCGTCGCGTCCTTGAACGAGCGGAACAGAAGGTACAGAAGCACGAAGATGACCGCCAGCGTGGCGGGCACAACCACTTTGAGGCGCTCCGTCGCCCGTTCCAGGTACTCGAACTGGCCAGACCAGGAGACCGAATAGCCCGATGGCAGCTTCACCTCTTTGGCCACTGCTGCCTGCATGTCGTTCACGACGGAGCGCAGGTCTCGACCACGAACATCCACGTACACCCACCCGGAGAGCCTTGCGTTTTCGCTGCGCAGCATCGGCGGCCCTTCCTGGATATTCACGCGCGCGACGTCCTGCAACAGCAGTTGAGCGCCCTTCTCGGTGATGAACGGGAGTTGCCTCAGCCCCTCAAGCGAGTCGCGAATCTCTCGCGGATACCGGACATTGATGGGAAACCGCTCGCGCCCCTGGATGACCTCGCCAACGTTGTCTCCGCCGATGGCTGTGGAAACGATGCTCTGCACATCCGCCACCGACAAGCCGTACCTGGCCGCGGCCGCACGGTCGACGTCCACGTCGATGTAACGACCGCCAGTGAGGCGCTCGGCCAGGGCCGAGGACACACCGGGCACTTTCTTGACGGCAGTTTCGACCTGTCCGGTGAGCCGGTCGATAGTGGCCAAATCGGCGCCCGCGACCTTCACGCCCACCGGGCTCTTGATACCAGTGGCCAACATGTCAATGCGGTTGCGAATCGGCGGAACCCAAACGTTCGATAGGCCGGGCACCTTCACCACGCGGTCAAGTTCCTCCACGAGCTTGTCCGGCGTCATGCCAGACCGCCACTGCGAGCGAGGCTTGAACTGGATGGTGGTCTCGAACATCTCAAGCGGCGCGGGGTCCGTCGCGGTGTCTGCGCGTCCGGCCTTGCCGAACACGCGCTCCACCTCAGGAACCGTCTTGATGAGGCGGTCGGTCTGTTGCAGCAGCTCCGAAGCCTTCGATGCCGAAAGCCCAGGCAACGCAGAAGGCATGTACAGCAGGTCGCCTTCGTCCAGAGGCGGCAGGAACTCGCCTCCGAGCCGCGTTACCGGGACGATGGTGAGCGCGAGGAGCACCGCGGCTAGCGCCAGGGTCGATTTGGGGAACCGGAGGACAGCCTCCAGCGCCGGCCGATAGATGGCCGTAAGGAAGCGATTCAGCGGGTTAGAAGCTTCAGGCGGAATGCGGCCGCGAACCAGGTACCCCATGAGAACGGGAACCAACGTGACCGACAGTCCCGCCGCGGCGGCCATTGCGTACGTCTTGGTGAATGCAAGCGGCGAGAACAAGCGGCCCTCCTGCGCCTCGAGGGTAAATACCGGAACGAAAGACAGTGTGATGACCAGGAGTGAGAAGAACAGCGCTGGTCCAACCTCAATGGATGCTTCCGTCACCAGTTCCCAGCGTTCTGCCAAGCTGGGTCCGCGCCCATGCTGATGCTCGAAGGCTTCCAGGTGCTTGTGTGCGTTTTCGATGAGCACAATGGCCGCGTCGACCATGGCTCCAAGGGCGATGGCGATGCCGCCCAAAGAGAGGATGTTCGCGCTGACGCCCTGCCACTGCATCACGATGAAGGCGGCCAACACGCCCACCGGAAGCGTCACCACTGCAACGAACGCGGAGCGCAGGTGGAAAAGGAACGCCACGCACACAAGGGCAACGACTACGAACTCCTCAACCAGCTTCCAACTGAGGTTTTCCACCGCCCGGTCGATGAGCAGCGACCGGTCGTAGGTCGGCACCACCTCAACGCCCGGCGGCAAGCTGGCCTTGAGCGCGTCTAGCTTCGTCTTGACCGCCTGAATAGTCGTGCGTGCGTTCTTGCCCGAACGCATAACAACCACACCGCCGGTCACCTCGCCCTGGCCATCCAACTCCGCGATGCCGCGCCGCATCTCGGGCCCAATCTGGACGAAGGCGACGTCTCGCAGCAGAACCGGCGTTGCTCCGGAGAGGCTGATGGGGATGGTGCGGAAGTCGTCGAGGGAGCGCAGGAACCCGCGGGAGCGCACCATGTACTCTGCCTCCGCGAGCTCCACCACTGAACCGCCCGAGGCTTGGTTGGCGTTCTGGAGTGCCTCGACGACCATGCGTTGGGTGACTCCCAAAGTTCGCATCCGGTCCGGGTCCAACACCACTTGGTACTGGCGCACCATGCCGCCGATGCTGGCCACCTCCGCTACGTCGGGCACTGTCTTGAGCTCGAACTTCAGGAACCAGTCGTTGAGCGCACGCAGCTGCGAAATGTCGTTCTTGCCTGTGCGGTCGACCAGCGCGTACTCGTACACCCAGCCCACCCCGGTAGCATCCGGCCCCAGGGACGCATTGGCGCCTGCGGGCAGCCGGCTCTGGACTTGGTTCAGGTATTCGACCACTCGCGACCGGGCCCAATACGGGTCGGTCTTATCGTCGAACAGAACGTAGACAAACGAGTCTCCGAAAAAGGAGTACCCGCGCACGACCTTCGCGCCCGGAACGCTGAGCATGGTTGTCGTCAGCGGATACGTGACCAGGTCCTCGACGACTTGCGGTGCCTTGCCCGGATACGGGGTTCGCACGATGACCTGGGTGTCCGAGAGGTCCGGCAGTGCGTCGAGCGACATGCGTTGGGCCGACCAAATTCCGGCCAGCACGATGAACGCGGTCGCAATCAACACCAGGAAGCGATTGCGGATGGACCAGCGAATAAGTGCCGCAATCACTTGGCAGCTCCCGCGGGCTGCACCTTCACGAGTTCCCAGCCCATGGGGCCACCCTTCTTGAACTCGAATTGAATGCTGTCGCCGGCCTTCAGGCCCGGGAATGCCTTCGCTTCCGGCTTGCTGAATCCCATGGTCATGGCTGGCCACTTCAGCTCGGGCACAGGGCCATGCGAGATGGTGATGCCGTCCGGGTCCACGCTCTCGACCTTGCCTTGTGCGCTGTAGACGCCGGGCGCGGAAGGAGCCTTCGCCTGCGCTGCCGGCGCGCTCGCCGGAGGCGCCGTCTGACCTGCAGCAGCCATGCCGCCCAGGACGGACTTGAGGCGAGCCTCCGAGTCCACAAGGAACTGCCCGCTGGCCACGACCTGGTCGCCTTCGTTCAGCCCTTGGACGACCTCGAGTTGGTCGCCGAGGTCCGCGCCCAGGCTGACCTCGCGAGGCTCGAAGGCGCCGTTCGCATTGCGCACGATGGCCACAGCACGTGTGCCGGTCCGGATGACCGCTTCGGCGGGCACCACCAATCGGGTGCTCACCGGCCCTGCCACCTGCAGGCGCAGGAGCATCCCCGGCGTGAGACGGCCAGCCTTGTTGGCAACCTCGAAGCGGGCTTGCACGGTCCGTGTGTTGGAGCTGACCTGAGGAAGGATTTCCTTGAGCTCCCCGTCGAACGTCTGCGATGCGTCTGCCTGCAGGGCTGCCTTCACCTTCTGGCCACGGCGGAGACGAACGGCCTGCACTTCCGGCACCTCCGCGACTGCCCAGACCCGCTCAAGGCCGGCGATTCGGAAAAGCGTCATGCCGGGGTTCACAGCCACGCCGTCTCGCACGCCGAGCTCCGCCACGACTCCGCTCACCGGGGCCGGCACTGTGAATCGGGCTTGAGCGGTGCCCACCTGCTCGCTTTGCCGCAATAGCGCATCCGGAATGGACATCGCGCGCATCCGGTCCCGCGCTGCGGAGAGGAGGTCCTCCGAGACGCCGGCTCGCTTCAAGGCCAAATACTCGTTCTGCGGCCCCAGCCAGTCCGGGGCAAAAATCGTTGCCAGCGGCTGCCCGCGACGGACGTACTCCATGGGCGCGCGGACTAGCAGGCGCTCGACGTAGCCGTTGACCCGGGTCTGGACGGCCTCGGTCAGTCGCTCGTCGAACTGCACGGTGCCGACTGCGTCGAACGAACTGGCTACCTGAGTGCGCGTCACCGTGGCCGTACGAATGCCAAGGTTCTGCTGCACGCCCGGACTGACCTTCACTCCAGTGTCGTTCTGCTCGTCGGCGTACACCGGCACAAGCTGCATGTCCATGAAAGGCGACTTGCCGGGCTTGTCGAACCGAGGCCCGGGGACCATCGGGTCGTGCCAGTAGAGGACCTTGCGCTCGCCCTCCGGTCCTGAGCCGGGTGCGCTGACTGTCTGGGGGTGGTCCGAGGTGCCGACGTGCTTGCCGGCAAAGAAGCCACCGGCGGCCAGGGCTACTGCCGCAACAGCTGCGGCCGCGATGTGAGTGCGCCTCATTGGGCACCTCCGGGAATGGGTTTGAAGGCAAGCTGCGCCTGCACCTTGGCTAGGTCTCGCTGGAGCGTGAGCAGTTTGCGCTGAACCTCTACCTCCGCGTGCCGTGCTTCGAAAAGCGTCATGAGCTGCACTTGGTTCGAGCGATAGCCGGCCAAGGCCGCCTGAACGCGCTGCTGCGCTGGTGTCACGACGCCAGCCCGGTAGCGCTCCACCCGCTGCCCGAGACGCTGAGCGTCGCTCGCAAGGGCGCGGTACTCGCCCGCGGCCATGCGCGTGGCCTCTTCGAGCGCAGCCTCCGCCTTCTCCACGGCTGCGAGCTTGGCTGCAGTCTCGCGGTCCTGGCGCTCGCCTGGAGCTATTGGCAGCGGGATAGTCACGCCGATGTTGACCATGTCCGAGAAGCCCGTGCGCTGTCCATAGGAGGCCTCCCAGGTCCAGTTCGGCTTCCGGTTTGCGGCCGTGGCAGAGGCTTCTGTGCGCGCCACCTCGATGTCACGTTGCGCCTGGACGACCGCGGGATGGTCGGCAACATAGGCCTGCTCGCCACGGCTGGACGGCAACGCCGGCGGCACCAGTTCGTCTGGACGCGACCCAACCCAGCGCTGCAAGTTGGCGAGTGCAGCGGCCTGTGCTTGTCCCACATCCGCGGATTCGTCTTCCGCCACCCCTCGTGCTGCCGTCAGCTGCAGGACTTCCTCGCTGCTGCCCGCCGATGACGCAAGGCGGGCTCGTGCGGCTTCCGCCTCCTCATGCACATGGTGCTCAGTAAGGGCCGTGAGCTTCAGTGCTTGGGCGGCGTAGTAGGCGTCCAGGTAGGCCAGCGCGGTCTGCAGGCGGGTGTCTGCCAAGGCAACCAAGCCAGCTACCGCTTCCCGTCCAACCTGCGCGGTAGCAGCCGCTTGGCGAAGCGCTCGCTTTTCGGGGGACACCCACTCCTGGCTCACCCCAATACGCTTCATGGTCATTGAATCCGCGGTGGTGCGAAGGCGGTCCGGGCCAGTGATAGGCAGGTTCTCGATGCCGACCATGAGCATCGGGTCAGGGAGCTGCCCGGCAGCGCGCGCGGCCTCAGCAGCGCCTGCCGCGCCGGCGCGTGCTGCACGCACGGCCTGGGAGCGCTGCGCCGCGAGTTCGAGTGCCTGCTCCAGTGTCAGGGGCGCTGCCCAGGCGAGAGCCGGCAGGAGTGCGGCCAGTGAAGCGGCCGCAGGAATGAAACGGGTAAGCATGGATTCTCCGAAGACAACGGGACGGAAGTCGCGTACGGGCCATGCCGCGGCGACGTCGATGTGTCGACGGAGAGCTCAGACTCGAAGTCTGAGCGTAGAGAGGAAAAGCGGGTCCGGAGGTGGTCGAGCTTGACCGGCGTCAGCCATGACGGCCGATTCGGAAGCTTCGTTGTCCAGCACTTCAGGAACAAGAAGGACTAGAACGACCGCAGGCAGGCTCACCGTCGGGACCTGCACGGGGTCGAACGACTGAGGAGCCTTTGTGCAATGCTGCAGGCACAGCACGGGCTGGGCCTGGTCGGAAGCCATGCCTTCACACGGCTCGCCAGGCGCCATTTCCATCACCACCTGCTCGCTGGGCTTCCCGGTCGGGCAGATGTAGTTCGCCAACGCCAGCTGCGAGAACAGCAGCGACAGCACCATCAAGACGATGGTGCTGAGGCGGCGAGTGGTTCGGCTGAACATTGGAAACAGTGTAGCGCGGATGGCTTATATCCACTCGCACCAAAACGGCTACGCCGCCATGCGTTCGCACTCCTCGGCGCACCGCCGACACGCGTCGGAGCAGGCTTGGCAATGGTCCATCTTGTGCTTGGCGCACTCTTCGGCACACAGCCGGCAAATCTGCGCGCAGAACGCACAGGCCTGCTTGATGCCCTCGGAACCTCGGGACATGTAGCCGGCAGCCAGTCGGCACGCTGCAGCGCAGTCGATGTCCAGCGCGATGCAACGAGCCATCATCTTCACGTCCTGCTCCTGTAGGCAGGAGACTGCGCAGTGGTCGCAAGCCTGCGCGCACGCGTAGCACGCGTCGATGCATGATTGGTGTTTCTGATGAGCCATTCCAAGCCTCACTTATTCTTGGCGAGCCACTTGTCGAGCTGCCCAATTTCCTTCTTCTGGTCGCGGATGATTTTCTGCGCCATCTCCTTCAGCTCGGGCGACTTGCCACCCTGCAGTTCGGCCTGCGCCATCTCCACGGCCTGCTGATGGTGCATGCGCATCATCATCGCGAAGTCCTTGTCCGTGTCGCCGGTGGGCTTCATCTCTTGCATCTTCTGCATGCCCGCCATCATGCTGGCGTGCATGTCCACTTTGGCGCCTTGCGACTTGGAAGCAGCTTGGCCCTGCGCGGCATGACCTTGGGAGCCGTGACCGGAGCTGCCGTGGGAGCTCGACTGAGCGACAGCCATCGAGCTGAACGCAATGCATGCCGAGGCGACGAGAACTGGAACGCGGAAGGTCTTCATGCTTATCTCCATTGCGGTTGAGGACAGAACACACTAATTGACGACAGGCGGACAGCGTGTGAGGCAACAGCGCTTCCGAGGTCGCGCCGTTGCCTCAGGCGTTTACTTGGCCGCTTCGATAGCGGTCACCACGTAGATGCCGTTCTGCTTGTCGGCAGTGAAGCGCACCTTGTCGCCTTCCTTCAGGCCTTCAAGCAGCTTCTTGTCGGAGGCCGTGAACACCATGGTCATGGCAGGCATGTCCAGGTTCGTCAGCGGCCCGTGGCGCAGCGTGACCTTGCCTTGTGCCAGGTCGACCTTGCGGACTTCGCCGTCGGTCTGGGCAGAGGCAGCCGCGGTGCTACCGCTCTGGGGAGCAGCCGACTGGGCGAATGCGCCGGCAGAGGCGAAGAGGCTGGCAGCGATAACAAGGGTGGGGATTGCTTTCATGGCGATACTCTCCTTAGGATTTGGGGTAAGTGGCAAACACGCTGGAGCGCCCTGCCTTGTCGATGAGAAGGACCTGGTATGGGTCCTTGCGTGAGCCCACTTCCATGCCGGGTGAGCCGACCGGCATACCAGGGACGCTGAGGCCCGCGGCTGCAGGTTTCTGGGCGAGGAGGCGCTTGACCTCGTCCGCGGGCACGTGGCCTTCGAGTGCGTAGCCGGCGACTACCCCCGTGTGGCAGCTGCCGAACTGGTCCGGGATACCCTGGCGCTTTCGCACTGCACCAGTGTCAGAAACTTCGGTCACCTTCACCGGGAAGCCAGCCGTCTTCAAGTGGTCGGCCCAGGCGCCGCAGCAGCCGCAGTTCGGGTCCTTGAAAACATGCACCTCTGGCAGGGACTGTGCGGCCAGTGAGGGGACGCTCACCGCAGCGGTGGCCGCAGCGATGGCATTCAGGAGCGTTCTGCGCTTCACTTGACCGTCAACTTGCCGACCATGCCGGCTTCGAAGTGACCGGGGATGAGGCAAGCAAACTGGAACTCGCCCGCCTTGGTGAACTGCCACACGATGTCGCCGGTGGCTCCGGGCTTCACGTGAGTCATGCTGGGCTCGTCGTGCTCCATGCCCGGGTGCTTCTTCATCAGCTCCGCGTGTTCCTTCAGCGCCTGGGATGTGCCCAGCACCATCTCGTGCAGAACGGCCCCCTTGTTGGCCACGACGAAACGAATGGTCTCGCCCTTCTTCACGACGATGTTCTCCGGGTCGAAGCGCATCTTGTCGTTCATACCAACGCGAATCGTGCGGGTGACCTTCTTCGGGTCCCCTTGCTGACCGAAAGGCGTGTCTTCCACTTTGCTCGCATCGAACTTCTGCGGCGCCGCATGCGGCTTGTCAGTGTGGGCAAAGACGTTGGACGATAGGACGGCGGCGCCGGCCACGATTAGGGCGAAAAGTTGCTTGGTCTTCATGTGTGTGTTCCTTCTGGTTGCTTAGTGGCCGGAATGGTCGGTGGGCTTGCGGACGTTCATGGTCTTGCTATCCCGTGCAGGTGCTGCGGCGCGCGTGGGGGCGGCTAGCTCGCCGGTGTACTCGTAGGCCACCGTGCCCTGCGGGTGCTTGTACCAACCCGGGTCCTTGTAGTTGCCCCTTTGCACGTCGTCACGCACCTTCACGGCAGTGAACATCCCTCCCATTTCCATGGGGCCGAACGGGCCCTGTCCCGACATCATCGGCAGCGTGTTGTCTGGCAAAGGCATCTCCATGGAGCCCATGTCAGCCATGCCGCGCTCGCCCATCAGCATGTAGTCCGGCACGAGCTTGGTGATTCGCTCGGCCACTCCGCGATGGTCAACGCCAATCATGTTGGGCACGTCGTGGCCCATGGCATTCATGGTGTGGTGCGACTTGTGGCAGTGGATTGCCCAGTCGCCGGCGACCGCGTCGAATTCGAACGCTCGCATTTGCCCAACGGCCACGTCCGTAGTGACTTCCGGCCAGCGGGCGGCTGGCGGAATCCAGCCTCCATCCGTACCGGTTACCGTGAAGTGCGGCCCGTGCATGTGGATGGGGTGGTTCGTCATGGTCAGGTTGCCAACCCGAACCCGCACCCGCTCACCAGTGCGGGCAACGATGGGGTCAATGCCCGGGAACACGCGGCTGTTGAAGGTCCACAGGTTGAAGTCCGTCATCTCGGCCGTTTTCGGCGTGGCTGCGCCTGGCTCAATGTCGTACGCCGCCAGCAGAAAGACGAAATCCCGGTCGACCCGCATCTGACGCTGGTCCTTTGGGTGGATGATGAACATGCCCATCATCCCCATGGCCATCTGCACCATCTCGTCGGCGTGCGGGTGGTACATGTGCGTGCCCGAGCGCAGCAGCGTGAACTCGTAGACGAACGTCTTGCCGGGAGGGATATGCGGCTGCGTGAGGCCGCCGACACCGTCCATCCCCGAGGGCAGCATGATTCCGTGCCAGTGCACCGTCGTGTGCTCAGGCAACTTGTTGGTCACGAAGATGCGGACCCGGTCCCCTTCGACCGCTTCGATGGTCGGACCGGGGCTGGAGCCGTTGTAGCCCCACAGGTTTGCCTTCATGCCCGGCGCGAACTCGCGCACGACAGGCTCGGCGACCAGGTGGAACTCCTTGACGCCGTTGTTCATGCGCCAAGGCAGCGACCAGCCGTTCAGGGTGGCCACAGGGTTGTAGGGCCGGCCAGTGTTCGGCACCAGCGGCGGCTGCATGGTCGGCGAAGTCTGGATGACTGCCTCGGGCAGCGAGGCAGCACCCACACGGCTCACGGCAGTTGCACCGAGGGCGACCGCACCTGCAGTCTTGAAGAAATTGCGTCGATTCGACATTGCTTGTGCTTTCAGTGCGCGGCAGCCGCAGGTGCAGCAGCCTCGGAAGACGGACCAGCGGAGGCACTCGCGCCAGGCGAGCGGCCCGTCAGGGCGGTGTTGAGCGTGGTGTCGGCAATCCAGAAGTCCCGCAGGGCCTGGACGTACGAGGTCACGCCACGAACCTGCTCACGCGAGTCGGCGAGCAGTTCGAAAACGCCAATGAGCATCCCGTTGTAGCGAAGGAGGTTTTCTTCGGAGATGCGCTTGCGCAGCGGGACGACCTCGTCGCGGTAGTGCTTGGCCAGGTCATAGGCCGTCCGGTACGCCGAGTAGGACTCCCGAACCTCCGAACGAGCGTTGATGGCGACTTCAGCCGTGCGGTGCAGCGCCTGCATGTAGGTCGCTTCGGCGCGAGCCATGCGAGTCGAACCGAAGTCGAAGATGGGCAGCTCCAGCTCAATCTCGTACCCGTTCGCGCTCTCCTCCCCAGTCACGCTCTTGTTGTTGTAGCCAAGCTCGAGCACGTTGATGAACCGGGTGGCCTTGGTCAGACCGAGTGACCGCGCTGTGGACTCGGCACTGCGACGGGAGGCCAGGATGTCCAAGCGCTTCTCCATTGCGGTCTGCTCGGCGTTCTGCGGCTCCAGCGGTGCCTTCGGCAGGTCTGGCAGCCGGTCAGGCAGCTTGAAGCTAAGTTGCTGGCCCCAGAGGCCCAAGGCACGAGCCAAGCGCTCCCGCTCCGCGACAGCCTGGTGCTGGGCACGGGCGAGCTCTGACGTTGCGTCGGCGTAGAACGCCTGCTCGCGCATCTGAGCCAGCTTGTTGAAGTTGCCGGCCTGGACCATGCGCTTGGCCACCTCGTTGGACACGTCCGCGGCTTCTTTGACCTGCTGCAGGTACTTCACCATTTCCTGAGCTGCGACAGCGCTGTAGAAGGCCCGGCGGGCTTCCACTGCCACGCCGACAGCGTCGCTCGCCGCCTGCAGCTGCGTCTGCTCGAATCGCCGGCGCTCGACGTTCTGGGCGACCGGCATGGTGAGCAAGCCCAGCACGTTGAAAACAACGGACCGCTCGATTTCCACGATTCCGTGGCCCTCGCGCATGCGGCCAAAGCTGAACAGCGGATTGGCCAACCGGCCAGCACGCACCAGCTCGGATTCGGCGATACCGAGCGAACTGAGGCTGGCCTGCAGACCACGGTTGTTCAGGAACGCGACTTCAACCGCAGTCTCGGCGGTCAGCGGCTGCTTCAGCAGCTCGTCGACGCGAGCACGCACGTTGTCGGTGTCCTGCGCGCTTCGCTGGTACGTCGGCGTTTGACCGGTCCGCTCTTTGGTCAGCTCCGTCACCCGGTCGAAACCACCGTCCGGCGAGAACGAGGCGCAGCCGGCCAGGAACAGGGCTGCTGCCGCTGTAGCTGTGAGACGAATCATTTGTGGCCTCCGTGACCCTGATGGCCTGCCGGCGCCTGAGGCGCAGCAGCGGGAGCCGGACTGCGAGTTGCCGGCCGCGGCGCTGGTTGGGGAGCAGCTGCAGGACCAGAGGGAGCAGCCGGGGCAACTCCGTGGCCGCCATGACCGCCACCCTTAGCAGCGGCGTCACGGACGGTGTCGTTGACGGCCCGCCAGTCAGCGGACTTGATGTCTTGCCACGGCTTGTAGTCCGAGAAGGCGGACTGGTAGCCGAGCGGCTGCGCGGGCGCAGCAGGGTCTGCGGGATTGGCCTGTGCGGCTGCCGCGAGCGGAAGTCCCAAAGCCATGGCTGCAGCCAGCCAAAAGTTTTTCTTTTTCATTACCGAAGTCATCTGAACGCCGACGCAGGTGGTCGGCCGATGCCCGTGCGGACGCACGAGCGCCATCAGGCCTCGCGCGGAGGCCTCAATGGGTCAGATGGTTCGGGGAGGACGCTCCTGGCCGTCCGAGATGAAGCTCGGAGGCGGAGCGTAGAGATGTGGAAAAACGGTGGTGAGCGTCTGCGGCTCTGAAGCCGTAGCTGTGCCGCTGACCATGCCCGTCACCGAGCAGAAAGCCGAGCAGAGGTTGCACTTGTCGGCCGGGTCGCCGACGCCGGCGAAATCGTGGGGGTCGGTGGCTTGAGACGTGACCTCTGCGCCATGGTGGCCGCCACTCGCCACGTCGGAGTGCGAATGCCCATGGTCGTGCGAGCGCTCAGCCATCTGAACCTCGGTCTGCACGCCCGTCCCCGCGACATGGCACATCATGGCAGCAGCCAGCGCGCCCCTCAGCGGGAGCAGCACTGCCATCAATACCAAGAGCCAGATGCGAAGCGTCTTCACAGGTGTTAGTTTACCGTGGGGCGGAAAGTTCAACCGTATACAAACCGGCTTTTAGCCAGCCGACAGACATCGTAGACCTTGCCCCTGTGGGAAGGTCAAGAAGTTTTGCGCCTCACAAAAAGCCCTTGACCCTCCCATCATGTCAAGGTTGATAGTTCCTTCACCAACCCAGAAAGGAACTCTCAATGGTCACCTTCCAAGTCAGCGACATGACCTGCGGACACTGCGCTAGCGCCATCTCCCGGGCCGTGGCGAGTGTCGACAAGGATGCGCGGGTGGACATCCGCATCCAGCAGAAGCTCGTCCGGATAGACAGCAGTGCGGCGGCCGCCGAGCTGGCCGAGGCCATCCAGGACGCCGGCTACACACCGCAGGAAGTTCGGCAGGAGCCGGCCCAGCCGACTGTCCAGCGAGCGTCAGCCGGCTGCGGTTGCGGATGCGGTCCAGGAAAGGCCGCCGAGAACGAATCCAGCCAGGGTCTTTTGGCCTCCGGCTCCTGCTGCGCCTCCTGAGCGCGCCTAGCAGCCCCACACTTAGACAACCAGGAGCACGCGCCATGCAACGGGAACACTCATCGCACAGAGAGCACGGTGCCGGGCACCAGCACCACGCTCATGACCACGCTCCGGCCGCCGCGGGAACCGAGTACACCTGCCCAATGCACCCAGAGGTGCGGCAGGCCGGCCCCGGCACGTGCCCGAAGTGCGGCATGTTCCTGGAGCCGGTTGGCGCCCCATCGAGCCACGCGCATGGGCACGGGCGCGGGCATAGCCACGGTCACGAGCATCACGGCCAGCATCATCACCACGCGGCGCCGGCGGCGGCACCTGCAGCTGCCCCCGCGGCGATGGTGAAGGGCAGCAAGGACGTTGAGTACACGTGCCCGATGCACCCGGAAATCCGTCAGATGGGTCCGGGCAACTGCCCTATCTGCGGGATGGCACTCGAGCCGGTCATCGCCACGGGCGAGACTGGCGAAAGCCCGGAACTCCGGGACATGACCCGCCGGTTCTGGATTGGCTTGGCGTTGACGGTCCCGGTCTTCTTCCTGGAGATGGGCGGGCACTTGTTCAACATTGGGCACCTCGTCGCGCCACAGACTTCCAACTGGATTCAGATGCTGTTCGGAACGCCCGTCGTGCTCTGGGCTGGGTGGCCGTTTTTCGTTCGCGGGTGGCAGTCCCTAGTGAATCGCAGCTTGAACATGTTCACGCTGATTGCGCTTGGTACGGGCGCAGCCTGGCTGTACAGCATGGTCGGCACTCTCGCTCCTGGCCTGTTCCCGTCGGAGCTGCGCGGGCACGGTGGTGCGGTGGCCATCTACTTCGAAGCAGCCGCCGTCATCACGGTTCTGGTGCTGCTCGGCCAAGTCCTCGAGCTGCGCGCACGTGAGAAGACTTCTGGAGCCATCAAGGCGCTCCTTGACTTGGCCCCAAAGACGGCCGTTCGCGTCATGGCCGATGGCTCCGATGAGACGGTGCAAATCGACACTATCCAGGTCGGTGAACGCCTCCGTGTGCGCCCTGGCGAGAAAGTGCCAGTCGACGGTGAGCTGGTGGAAGGCAAGGGGACGGTCGACGAGTCGATGGTCACCGGTGAACCCATGCCGGTCGCGAAGGCACCGGGCTCGAAGGTCACGGCGGGAACCATCAACCAGACCGGCGGCTTCGTGATGCGCGCTGAGAAGGTCGGCGCAGATACCCTGCTCTCCCAAATCGTCCACATGGTGGCGGCCGCTCAGCGCAGCCGCGCGCCGATTCAGCGTATGGCGGACCAAGTCGCCGCTTGGTTCGTGCCGGTGGTCATCGTTGTGGCTCTGCTCACATTCGGAGCTTGGCTGCTGTGGGGCCCGAGCCCGGCGTTCTCGTACGCGCTCATCACCTCCGTCGCGGTTCTCATCATTGCCTGCCCTTGTGCACTGGGCCTGGCGACGCCGATGTCCATCATGGTGGGCGTCGGGCGCGGAGCCCAGCACGGCGTGCTAATTCGGGACGCCGAGGCGCTCGAGCGCATGGAGAAGGTGGATACGCTGGTCGTGGACAAGACGGGCACCTTGACCGAGGGCCGGCCTAAGGTAGTGCACATCGAGCCTGCGGCTGGTTTCCGCGCAGTCGACGTGCTGCAGAAGCTGGCCAGCGTCGAACGTGCCAGCGAGCACCCGTTGGCCATGGCCGTTGTGGCAGCTGCTCAAGAAGGCAAGCTACAGCTCTCGGAGGTCACGGACTTTGACTCTCCTGTCGGCAAGGGCGTCGTCGGGATGGTGTCGGGCGTCAGCGTGGTCAGCGGAGCGGCCAAATTCCTGGCCGAACATGGCGTCAGCGTTTCTCCCCTGCAGGGCTCCGCCGAAAAGCAGCGCGCGAAATCTGCCACCGTCATCTTCGTCGCGCTGGATGGGAAGCTCGCCGGCTTTGTCGCAATCGCGGACCCCATCAAGGAGACCACGCCTGCTGCTCTGAAGGCCCTTCGGGAAGCCGGCGTGCGCATCGTGATGCTTACCGGGGACGGCAAGACGACGGCCGAAGCTGTCGGCAAGGAACTGGGCATCGACGAAGTAGTCGCCGAGGTCTTCCCCGAAGACAAGGCAAACATCGTGCAGCGCCTGCGCACCGAAGGTCGCGTGGTCGCCATGGCGGGCGACGGTGTGAACGATGCTCCAGCTCTGGCGGCAGCCGAAGTCGGCATCGCGATGGGCACTGGGACAGACGTGGCGATGGAGAGCTCCGGAGTGACGCTCCTCAAGGGCGACCTCATGGGCATCGTTCGCGCTCGCAAGCTGTCGCACGCGACCATGCGGAACATTCGACAGAACCTGTTCCTCAGCTTCGCCTACAACGTGGCCGGTATTCCGCTCGCCGCTGGAGTGCTGTACCCGTTCTTCGGGCTACTGCTCTCGCCAGTCGTCGCTGCGGCCGCCATGGCGCTGTCCTCGGTCAGCGTTATCGCTAACGCGCTGCGCCTAAGGACCGTGAGGGTGGAAGAAAGCCCTGGGGTGTTGCAGCCCAACTGAGGCGCGAGGAGTGCCTGGGTTAGCGGCTACGACGCCGACGTTCCAGTACCAGCGGCCGTGCCTCCGGTCGAAGTCGTTGAGTCCTCGCGCAGCATCGCCAGCGCAGCCAACGCCGCCAGGCCGATGGCCGCAGAGAGCACGAGTGCACCGGCACCCCATCGGTCCAGCGCCAACCCGAATAGCCAGGGCGCCAGTGCTTGGGTGACGCGCGCCGGTACCATCAGCACGCCTTGTCGGTGCCCATAACCGAGCGGGCCGAAGAGGACCAACGGGAGCGTGCCCTTTGCGATGGTCAAGATGCCGTTCCCGGCGCCATGCAGGATTCCAAACACTGGAGCCGCGACCGCGCCGAATGTCGCCAAAACTGCGACACCGATGGGGTGCATCGCGGCGGCAAGGCGAGCCGACAGCAGCGGGTGGACCTTGCTCAATAACCCGTACTCTAGGAGTCGTGCGCCGACCTGGGCCGGTCCGATGAGGGCTCCAACCGCAACTGCCGCGGCCATCGTTGCGCCAGCTGCCTGGAGCAATCTGGGGAGATGCGCCGCCATAGCAGTGCTGATGAACCAGGTCGCGGCAAAAACGAACGCGAGGAGCACCGCCGAACGCAACGGCACCTCTGAATGCGCCGTTGCGTGGCCGTCCACGGCCTTCGCGGGACAATACCGTGCGGCCTTTGGCAGCGACCAATTCAGCGGTAGTCCGACGACCAGGTGCAGCACGGCCCACGCGTAGCACGCGGTCCGCCAACCGAAGTCAGCCTGCAGCCAGGTGGTGAGCGGCCAGCCCACGGTGCTCGCGAAACCGGCGATGAGAGTGATGCCGGTGATGGCGCTACGCGAGTTGTTCCCATAGAGGCGCACCAATGCGGCGAAGGCCGCCTCGTACAGGCCACTGCCCATTCCGAGGCCCAGCACCGCCCACGCAAGGAACATCAACCAGGTGCTCTGCGTCGACCCGAGCAGCGCCAGGCCCAGTGCGAAGACGACGTTTGTCGCCATGAGCACCGGACGGCCGCCCCACCGGTCAATTGCCCGACCGGAGTGCGGGCCCAGAAATGCGGAGACGACCAGCGCAAGCGAGAACGCAGCGAACACCGTCGGCGTCGAGATGCCCAGGTCGCGGGCCATCGGCGCGGCCACGATGGCCGGCAGGTAGTAGCTGGATGCCCAGGCAAGGGTCTGGGCAGTCCCAAGAGCCGCAACCGTGCCTGCGCGTCGTGACAGCATCAGCCGCAGCAGCTGGTTTTCGCCTTCGCGGGCGCGGGAGCACCGCAGCTGCTTGTCCCGCAGCCACCGGCCTTCGCGGCGACCGCGACGGGTGCTTGGGTTGCGGGCGCCGTGCCGCACCCGCAGCCGCCCTCGCCTTGAGCCTTCTTCGTCTCGTCGAGCACGCAGCACGCGCTGGCATCCTCTTTCGGAGGCCCACCGCAGCAGCCACCAGCATCGACAGTGTCCTCAGGTCCGAAGTTCGCACTGCATACGCCGGTTTCAGGCAAGTCGAGCTCTACCCGGTCGGCGGCTTCAAGGTCTCCTGCCAGCGCGGCGACCACGGAACGCACCTGCTCAAAGCCCGTCGTCATCAGGAACGTCGGCGCCCGGCCGTAGCTCTTGACGCCCACCGTGTAGAGGCCAGGCTCCGGGTGTCCGAGCTCGCGGTGCCCGTGAGGGCGAACCGTCCCGCAGCTATGCACATTCGGGTCAATGAGCGGACCAAGAGCCTCGTTCGACTCCAGCAATGGGTCGAGCTTCACGCGCAGCTCGCTAGTGAGCGCCAGGTTGGGCCGTTGCCCGGTGGCGCAGATGATTTCGTCGATGCCGTCGATGCGCTGCGGCTGACCTTCGGCAGTCACACCGATTGCTGCTAGCTTGCCGCCTTCCTCCTTCAATTCCGTGATGCGCAGGCCCGCAACGAACTCCAGCCCACCGGAGTCTCGCAGCTGCTTGAGAGAAGTTCCGAGCGCGCCCCGAGCCGGGAGCGCGTCGGCGTCACCACCGCCGAACACTCGCGTGAGCACCGGCGAACGCACGGACCAGGCGAGCTTGGTGCCGGACACCTGTTTGGCCAGGTCCGCCAGGAGCAAGAGCGCGTTCGCCGCGGAGTGGCCTGCACCGACAACCAACGTCTTCTTCCCTGCGTACCGCGCCCGCGCCGCTCCGAGCACGTCGGGGATACCGTAGAAGACGCGGCTGGCGACCTGGTCCTCACCGACTGCGGGGACGCCGTTGGCGCCGACCGGGTTCGGCGTGTTCCAGGTGCCGGTGCTGTCGATGACTGCACGTGCCTTCAGCTCGATGTCCCTGCCGTTCTGTTTAGCGCGGACCACGAACGGCGCTTTCTTCCGGCCGGCGGTCTTCACCTTGTCGAAACCCTCTCGAGACACGGAAACGACTTTGGTGTTCAGGAGCAGGTTGCCCGACACCTGCGGCAGCTCCGCGAACGGCTGCAGCACCCTCGTGACCACTTCGCCGGCGAGCGGGAGTTCCTCCAAAGGAGGCATCTTCCAGCCCGTGGCTTGCAGCATGTCCCGCATCGTGTGGTCCACGTTGTACTGCCAGGGCGAGAAGAGACGCACGTGGCCGTAATCGAGGAGGTTGGCGCCGACGCATGGCGCGGCCTCGAGAACCACGAGGGGGATGCCCCTCTCAAGGAGCTTGGCGGCCGCAGCCAGACCAACCGGCCCTGCTCCGAGGACAGCTACCGGCAGACGCTCGAGCAGGGGTGCCCGGCGGTCTACGAGCGCGAGCGCCATCAGTTGCGCGCTTGCAGGACAGGCGCCCTGCAGCTCCGCGGAAGCATTCAACTGCGCGGGTGCCGCGGCGCGGGCTTTGGGTACGAACCCGAACCGCTGGAAGTACTGCGGTGCGGTGGTGGTGAGCAGGTAGACCTCGGCGACATTGCGCCGGCGGGCCTCCTGCAGCATGAAGGTCACCAAGTCCCGGCCGATGCCCTGCCCTTGAAGACCCGGCGCGACGGCCACAGAGCGCAGGAGCGCGACGTCGCCATAGAGCTCCGCGCCGGCGCACGCCACCACCTCGCGGTTGGCCTCTGCAACGACGAAGGTGGTGATGTGCGCCCGGGCACCATCGACAGGCAGCTTGTTCGCTTCCAGCAGTGCGGAGATGGCGGGCCAGTCCGCGGGGTTCGCCTGGCGCAGCGAGATGTTGTTCATGGTCAATCCTTTCGACCGGGTGCCTAGCACCCGCATGCGTCTGCGGTTTCTGGCTTCTTGGACTTGGCCAGCCCCTTGCAGCAGTTCTCAGTCAGAAACGCAACCACGCCGTCCATGGACTCGTAAGCCGCCCTGTAGATGACGTTGCGGCCAATACGCTCTTGCGTGACGAGGCCGGCTCCCGTCAGTTCCTTCAGGTACAGGGACATCGTGGCGGATGGGACCTGGAGCTGCTCGATGAGCACCCCCGGGGTCGTTCCTTCGGAGCCGGCCACCACCAGCAGCCTGAATACGTCCAGCCGCTTGGGATGCGCGAGCGCCGACAGCGCCTTGATGACTTGGTCCTTGTTCATGCTTTCATCTCTGTTCCTCCATATCTTATGAAAATATGAGACGTTCGACAAGAGAAAGGGCGGATGCGCGCCCGCCCTCCTGCTTCAGATGGCCCCTTGGTTGACTCTCTTCGAAAGCTCTTCAGCGCTTTCCTTGCGCTCGCTGTATCGGTCCACCAAGTACGGGCCGATGTCCCGAGTCAGGAGCGTGAACTTGAAGAGCTCCTCCATGACGTCCACCACTCGGTCGTAGTAAGCGGACGGTTTCATGCGCCCGTCCTCGGTGAACTCGTTGAACGCCTTGGCGACGCTCGATTGATTCGGGATGGTCAGCATGCGCATCCAGCGACCAAGGACGCGCAGCTGGTTCACGGCGTTGAACGACTGGGAGCCGCCGGAGACCTGCATCACCGCGAGCGTCTTTCCTTGCGTCGGCCGCACAGCTCCAACCGACAGCGGAATCCAGTCAATCTGCGTCTTCATGACGCCGGTCATTGAGCCATGGCGCTCCGGTGAGCACCAGACCATGCCCTCGGACCACTCGGCCAGCTTGCGCAGCTCCTGGACCTTGGGGTGCGTGTCCGGCGCGCCGTCGGCCAAGGGCAGCTCGCTGGGGTCGAAGATTTTGACCTCACCACCCATAGCCTCGAGAAGCCGAGCGGCCTCGAACGTGAGGAGCCGGCTGTAGGAGCGCTCCCGAAGGGAGCCGTACAGCATCAGGAACCGGGGGCGATGCTGGGACGGTGCCGGCACGCGCAGTCGGTCCTGCGTCGGAACGTCGAAGAGGTCGGCCCGCAAGGCCGGGAAAGTGCTTTCCATCATCATCCACGCGCGGCACGCATGCCGCTCTCATACCAGTCTTGGGAGCGATTCACCACCGCGACGACTGCGAGCATCACTGGGACTTCGATGAGTACGCCCACCACGGTGGCCAGCGCAGCTCCAGACTGGAAGCCAAAGAGGCTGATGGCAGTGGCCACTGCCAGCTCGAAGAAGTTGCTTGCGCCAATGAGCGCCGACGGCCCGGCGACGCAGTGCTGCACGCCCATGCGGCGATTCAACCAGTAAGCCAGGCCGGAGTTCAGCACGACCTGAATCAGGATGGGCACGGCCAGCAGCGCGATGACCAGGGGCTGGTCGATGATGGCCTCGCCCTGGAACGCGAACAGCAACACGAGCGTCAGCAGCAGCGCGGAAATCGAGAGCGGTCCGAGCCTGCCCACGACCTGCTCGAAATGCTTCACGCCCTTGCGCAGCAGCGCCTTGCGCCAGACCTGCGCGATGACCACCGGAACGACGATGTAGAGGCCCACGGAGGTGAGCAGCGTGTCCCACGGCACCGTGATGGATGAAAGGCCAAGCAGGAGCGCCACGATGGGTGCGAACGCCACAACCATGATGGAGTCGTTCAGCGCTACCTGCGAGAGCGTGAAGTAAGGGTCGCCCTTGCACAGTTGCGACCACACGAAGACCATCGCCGTGCACGGCGCGGCAGCCAAGAGAATGAGGCCCGCGATGTAGCTGTCAATCTGGTCGGCAGGCAGGTACGGCGCGAACACGTGCCGGATGAAAATCCATCCGAGCAGCGCCATAGAGAACGGCTTGACAGCCCAGTTGATGAAGAGCGTCACGCCGATGCCTCGCACGTGCGACTTCACCTGGCCAAGAGCCCCGAAGTCAATCTTCAGGAGCATCGGAATAATCATGACCCAGATGAGCACGCCCACGGGAAGGTTCACCTTCGCGACCTCAAGTGCTGCCACCCCCTGGAAGAAGCCAGGCAGCAACTGTCCGAAGGCGACGCCGGCGACGATGCACAGCGCGACCCAAATGGTCAGGTAGCGTTCGAAGAATCCGATGGCAGGCTTCGCGGATGCCGCGGCCCCGGCCGCGATGTCGGTTGCGCTCATGTCAGGACTGCGAGATTTCGGTGAGAGCCTTCTGGAGCTCCTGGTTGCTCATGGTCTCCAGCGGCAGCTGCAGCAGCTGCAACATTCGATATGCGATGGCCTGCCGGGTGAGCTCGAACGCGTTCTTCTTGTCCGACTCGGGCGCATTCGACGGGTCCGGGTAGCCCCAGTGCACCTTGACCGGGCTGCCTGGCCAGTACGGGCACTGCTCCGCGGCGGCGCTGTCACACACCGTGATGACGACGCGCATCTCGGGGGCACCAGGCTCCGTGAACTCGTCCCAGCTCTTGCTGCTGTAGCCCTGCGTCGACACGCCAGCACTTGAGAGCGCTTCCAGCGCGTAAGGGTTGATGCGACCGCTCGGCGCGCTGCCGGCGCTGTACGCGCGCACGTCTTTGCCAAGCTTCGTGGCCAGGTGGTTAAGCATGCCTTCGGACAACACGCTGCGGGCGGAGTTGTGCGTGCACAAAATGAGGACGTTGGTGGTCATTGGTGCGGGACGTCGCGAACTTGTTTTTGGATGGCCAACCGGTCCAGGCGCTCGAGGGGCAGCGACCGCATGATGTCGATGCGTCGCTTCATCATCACTGCGACTTCGTGGAAGGCCTTGCGTTTGACTTCATCACTGCCTTCCACGGCTGCGGGGTCTGGCATGCCCCAGTGAGCGGTGATGGGCTGGCCGGGCCACGCAGGGCACACCTCGCCCGCGGCGTTGTCGCAAACTGTGATGACGAAGTCCATCACCGGCGCGCCGGGCTGGGCGAACTCCTGCCAGCCCTTGCTGCGCAGGCCGTCCGTTGGGATGCGCAGTCTGGCCAGTTCCTCGACGGCCAGTGGGTTGACCTTCCCTGTCGGATGGCTGCCCGCGGAGAACGCTCGGAAGCGGTCACCGGCTAGCGAGTTCAGCAGCGCCTCCGCGATGACAGAGCGCGCAGAGTTCCCCGTGCACAGGAACAGGACGTTGTACGGTTTCGTGGTCATAGCGGGCCTAGCAGCGGCAATCCGCGGCCGCGGGCTCCACTGCGCACTCGGCGCCCTGGCAGCAGTTCTCGGTCAGGTACCCGAGAAGCGAGCTCATCTGGTCGAACGCTGCTCGGTAGATGAGGTTTCGGCTCGCGCGCTCCTGCGTCGCAAGCCCGGCATTCGTAAGCTCTTTGAGGTGAAAGGACAACGCACTCGGGGAGACGCCAAGTCCCTCTGCCATCGTGGACGGAGTCATTCCCCTAGGTCCGGCAACCACAAGCGCCCGAAAGACCCGAAGGCGAATTGGCTGCGCGAGCGCGGCTAACGCTTTGACAACGGCTGTTTCATCCATGATTCAAGAATACTTGAATCATGGAAGGAGTGCAAGCGCCTCCCACTGCAGTCCGGCGCGGGGGCGGGATGCGCCTCATCCGGCGCCGGCCAAGGCAGGCGCTCTTCCGATGCCTCAGCTCCCGGGCGTCGCAACCAGCGTGCCCCGGAACTTGACCTTCTGCCCAACCGAGGCTCTACGAGCAGCCGAGCCTGCGTCTGGTGCCGCAGCGCAAGTCGCTTCCGGCTTCAGGCGCCGGGCGCGCTCCGCTCCTTGATGGCTGGCCAGTCATGAGCGACCGCGTCGCGATTCAATTCGCGCCCCTTTTTGCTCGTGGTCCAGTACGTGTCGGTCGAGCGAATCTCCTCCCAGGCCAGCTTCTCCGACGCGGTCAGAAGTGACGGAAAGACTTGAGCGAGGTTCACGAGGCGGTCTGACTCCCGTTCCGCCCACGTGAGTTCCAGCAGGTTCTTTGGAAGCTCCTCGCCGGGAAAGTCGACGAAGAGACCGATGTGCTCGCTGGAAAACAGGTTGTTCAGCGCCCGAATGAGGATGTCCGGCGCGGGCTCGTGATGAAGCCTGGACATGAGCGTCAGACCGAATCGGGTCTTCTCCGGGATGCGTGCGGTAAGGAAGCTGGACCTCGGGCCTCCGGGCGATTTCTTAGGCATATGTGTCATCAAACCCACGACCTCGCAATCATAACGCACAGTTTGAGTGACACAAAACCACAACATAGCGGATAATGGGCGCATTCGAACGGGCACCAGCAGATTCGAACTGCCCCCAGCGGAGAAAAAATGCTTAACGAGACAGAACTAGAGAGGCTCTTTGACGAGTGGAAGACTCCGGCCGCCGGCCGCAAGCTGATTCGTCAGATTCGGCAGGACGGCCCCGTGCGCCAGCTCCAGTACCGCTACGACGGTGTGCGCACCAGGTACATGAGCAAGAAGATGGGCCGGCCCCTACTGGCCGAAAGCCGCACCTGCGAGTTCCCTGGCATCTACCTGCGGGACCATGACCCGGAGACTGTGGAGCTCTGGCCGCAGCCATGCAAGTTGGACATCGAAGTGCGGGGTCCGAAGGGCGGCGCTACACGCCTGCAGCACACCCCGGACCTGTTTCTCATCGAGCACGGGTTCATCATTGAAGAGTGGCGGGAGCGCCCGCGGCTTGTCAGGCTCGCGGCCGAACACCCGGACCGTTTCTATTGCGACGAACAGGGTCGCTGGCATTACCGTCAAGTCGAGGAGTACCTGGCTGAGCGCGGTATCGAATACCGGCTCCGATGCTCTGACGAGCACCCACGCGTCCTGCTGTCCAACCTGCAGTTCCTCGAGGACTACAGCCTGGAAACCTCCATACCGGTTCCCATAGAGGAGCAGGAGCGTCTCGTGCGCCTGATGCAGGAGCATCACAAGATTGCGCATCTGTCGCTCCTGCACGAGCACGGGTTCAAGGCAGACCACGTTTTTCAGTTGGTGCTAACGGGGGACGTGTACGTCAACCTGGAAGAGACTGCCCTGCGCAATACGGGCGAGCTCATCATCTACCGCACAGAGTCTGTCGCACGCGCAGATGCAATCCTGAGGCTTGAGCAGGCCGGCATCCTTCCGGCGAGCGGATTCCAGCTGGCGGTCGGCACCCGCTTTGAGCTGGACGGCCGCCAATATCAGGTCGAGGTCCTGGGCAACACCAAGGTGCATGCGCGTGACCTGCAGTCTGGGGCAAGGGCGCTGCTTGAGGTTCAGGAACTCCTGGAACTGCATCGCCAGAACATGGTGACCGCTTCCGGGGTCCAAGCGGTGCGAAAGGACGTCGACGAAGGAGCTCTCTTCAGCGAACGACGCCTGGGGGAAGCGCTCAAGCGCCTGGAATGGCTGCAAAACCCGCAGGCCGCGCCTGTTTCCGAAAGGCACCTGCGACGTCTGCGCAGCAGGATAGCTGGCATTACGGCGCCACAGGACCAACTCGAGGCGCTCCTGTCCAGGAATACGGGCAACACCACGATGCGATTGCCTGAAGAGGCAATTGCCGTCGCGGAGCAGGTGATTGCAGGCTTCCACAACACGGAGAAGAAGCCGACGGTGCAGGCCACTTACAACAAGTACGTGGTTCTGTGCGACCAAGTCGGGGTCAAAGGAATGTCACGGGCGGCTTTCTACCGCTGGATAAAGGAGCACGAGGACGTCGTCGCGCGTGAGGGCAAGCGCATGGCGTATCAGAAAGCCCCCATCCCGCTCACCTTCGACTACCAGCACCCGGTGCACGGCGTGTTGCCCCATGAGATTTGCTACTGCGACCACACCATCCTGAACGTCTTCTTGAAGGGCAGCGACGAAACTGACCTTGGCAAGCCGACCATCACCCTCATGGTCGACGGTGCCCTGTCCATGTCCCGCGGCTTCTACCTATCGTATCGGCCCGCGAGCGCCGTCTCGGTGCTCATGTGCCTGCGAGATTACGTTCGCCGCAACGGCCGGCTGCCCCGCATGCTGGTGCTGGACAACGGCAAGGAGTTCCACAGTGCTGCGCTGCTGCAGTTCTGCTCGCTCTTCAACATCAATATCCGATGGCGCCGCCGCTCCCGCCCACGTGATTCCTCAATCATTGAACGCATGCTGGGCGCGACCGAGCAAGAGGTCATCGCGCAACTGGACGGCAACAGTCTGGCACTGAAAGACCCGCGCATGGTGTCTTCAACACACCTGCCGACCAAGCACATTCGCTGGACGCTACCGGGCCTCTACTACGCCATCGAGCACTTCTTGTTCACGGTGCATCCGCAACGCATCCACCAGCGCTTCGGAATGGCGCCGAGCGCCTATGAGAAGCGCCTGGTACTCGAATGCGGTGCTCGTGAACACGTCCTGGTTCGCTACGACTCGATGCTCCGTCTGCTCACCGCCCCGCATTCCGGCAAGCCCACCCGGCAAATTGACCGTCGGCGCGGCGTCTTCGTTGACGGCTACTGGTACTGGCACGACAAGCTCGCGCAGGCACGCAACAACGAGCTTGCGGTCGTGCGCGTCGAACTGTGGCGCGCCCGCGTGGTGTACGTGTGCTTTCGCGACATGTGGTACATCGCCGTGGCCCGGGATGCTGGCCAGTTGGAAGGCCGTCATCGACCGGAAATCGAGCTGCAGCGGCGTGAAGAAGCGAGGAACAGGCGCAACCTCGCCCAGCAGGACAAATCGTCATTGGAGAACTCGAAGCTGCGCTCCGAACTCTGGGACCCTCAGCGCTGGGACCCGCGCCTCCGCGAGCAGCTCTCGGAGATGTACCTGCTATATGAGCGCCTTGGGATGGCGGAGGTTTTGCCGGAGGCGAAGAATGCGCAGGGAGCGATGCCGCGCCTCGGTATGCAAAAGGGCAGCGAGCTGGAGCTCGTGCAGACCTTCGAGCTCGAGGCAGAGGCCGAGGGGGCAAAGCTCTTGTCCGCGCCGTCGCACAAGCCAGCCAGGACGGTTGTGACCCGCGCTGCGACTGCAGCACTCGCGCCTGAGCCTGAAACCGAGCCTGAGACGGTCACCGTCGAACAAGAAGGTTCAGGTGCCTCTGAGGTGGATGTCGTCGACGACGATTCCGACTACTTCTAACTAGAGACCGGAGCCAGATTCTGTTGCGCCACCAGCAGTGGCGCAGGGAAAAGCTGCGCCCATTGAGGCGCAAGAACCAGAAGGAGAGACAAATGGACGTCACGAACCAGACCCCTGAGCCCCAAGACAACACGCCTTTGGAGGGGGCAACTGAGAGCCTGCCGGCAGCCGCTGTCGCAGCTCCCGTCAGTGAGGCGGCCGCAGACGCGCCCAGTGCCAAGAAAGTCAGTGCGAAGGACTCCTGGGCCGTGGGACTCACCCAGGACATGGTCGAGAGGCAGCTGGCGTTCTACAACACCCGCGTGCGCCACCCGGCCATGGACGCACTTATTGACGACCTAATGCCGCTTCTGATGCCACATTCGGAGTCCAACATCATCGTGATAACGGGTGCGACCGGCGCAGGCAAATCGACGCTGACCACGGTGCTGCTCAAGTCCTTGTTTGAGGACTTCGCCCAGCTGATGGATGCAGACAAGTCGGCCAAGCCGCTCATCGCAGTGGAGGCGTACGCCAACGGCGAGACGAACCATGGCTTCAAAGGCCTCTTTCGCAGCATGGCGGAGCAACTCGAAGAGCCCGGGCTGAACCAGAAGGCGCCGAGCGTCATCGCGGACGGAAAGCTGAAGGTGAACCCGTACGGCAGACAGACGATTGACGGCCTGCGTCGCATCGTGCAGGACGGGCTCAAGGCGCGGCACACCCGGGTGGCTGTGATTGACGAAGCAGCTCACCTGCTTCGCTTCGCAAAGAACGCAGTCGCGATGGACACGCTCAAGAGCCTGTCGAATACCGCCGGCGGTGTGAAGTGGGTGCTGGTCGGCTCGTTCGACCTCTTCGACCTGATTGTCGAGGGCGGCCAGATTGCCCGCCGGGCGACCATCTTGAACCTGGAGCGGTATCACGTTGAGCGCAAGCAGGACCGCGAAGCCTTCCGCCTTATTGTGTCCAAGCTGCAGAAGAAATGGCCTTCCCCGCAGCAGCGCCCGAACTTCGTTGCTATCGCGGATGAACTGTTGGAAGTCTCGCTCGGATGTGTGGGCCTTCTCAAGTCGTTCATGCTGGATGCGTCTGCAATGCAGTTGCGTAATGACGGCGTCTGGAAGCCTGAGTTCCTCAAGAAGGCCGTCAAGGCAAACAAGCTGCGGCACCTCATTCGCAAGGAAATCGAGGCCGGTGAGGAGAAGGTGCGCGACGCCTTGTACGGCAACTCTCACTGGGACGATGAGACGTTCAGCAAGCTGATTAGCAAGATGGAGGTCGAGCGTGAGTGACCGCACCCTGTGCGCAAAGCTTCCTCTCCTGGGGTACGGCACGGGACAGGTGCAGTCGCTCTCGAGCTACTTTGAGCACCTGGCATTCGCACACAACATGCGGCCGAAGCAACTGGCCGCGCTAGTAGCCGAGCACACCGGTGCACTCACCACGGCAGCGGCTGTGTCAATGGTTACGAGAGACACTAGCACCCAACGTGGAACCGCCTCTACTCGGCAGTTCAGGTGTGCTATCGAGATGGCCACGGGCGCGAGTCTCGAGGCCTCCACGATGGAGTCGTTGCTGGATGCGGTTAGCGCAAAAAAGCTGACGCACGAATTCAAGCGGCGAGGGCGCTATTGCCCCGTGTGCATCCGCGAGGCTGGCGACGAGCTGCCCTACGGCAGGTTGCTTTGGGAGTTTGATGTGGTGCGCGCCTGCCCAATCCACAGCGTGCGCCTTCATCAGGCCGGAGAGTGCGCTGTCCCACAAGAAGAAGTCCTGCCATTGCATCAGCGCCCGACGATGCAGGGGGTCTGCAACCGCTGCGGGAGCATCGGTCACACATGCGACCCAAGGCCGCTCACCCCGGCGCCCGCGGAGGACCTCTGGGTCGCCAAAGAAGTGGAGGCCCTCTTGGCTGTTCGCGAGGACATAGATTTCAACCAGGAGTCCTTGAAGGCTGGCGTCTACGACATAGTCATTCGCATCTATGGCGGAAGCGTGGTCAAGGCGGCAATAGGGGCGGGCATGTCTCGGTCCGTTGTGTGTATGTGGTTCTCAGGCACACAGCCGGGGCTCCCAGGCGTTGTACAACTCTGCCTGAATGCGCAAGCCAGCGTAGTGGCAGCCTTCCGTGGCAAGTACGAGCGCAGCTCAACCCCGGGCGGATTGGGGATGCAACTCGCGCTTTCGAAGAAGTACCGGCGCTCGCCGTTCACGGACGAACAAATCAAAGAATTCCTTATCGAGGCGGCTGAATCTGACCAGCCTCCATCTCTTGAGGCTCTGGCGAGGCGGCACAACTTGAACGTGGACGTGCTGCGGCGGCGATTTCCCGAAGAGAGCCGGCTGCTCGGGTCTGCCTACGCCGCGTTGCGGGCCAGCCGTCATCAGAAGGAACTAGATAAGTACGCTGAGGTGTTCGCCTCCGCCGCTCGCTCGCTGAAAGCACGCGGTCGGCCCGTCAACAGGCGGACTCTCCAAGAGGAGGTCGGGGTGTACACGTTCAACAGCCGGTCGCCTCGAAAGCGGGCTTTAGACCAGGTGCTCGCGTGTGTCAGACCTGATTTGATGGGGAAAGAAGACAAAGCTTCCGTCAGTCTGAGCCGCGTGGAGAAGCTAATGACCAGCCTGATGGCCGGTCGAGCGAGCTCAGCGGTGCGACGTGCTTGAGTGAGCATCCACTGTCGATGGAGGCCGCGTGCGTCGTAGGCGAGGACGGACTATAAAAATTAGACTCACACCTTATAACTCGGTCCAGGTGGGCGGCAGCAGCTTTCGGAACCGCGCCTGAGCAGACGGCTGGCGAACTGAAGACATGCACGGGGACATCAGCAGTTCCGCCTCGCGTTGCAGCTCTCGCACGTACGGATGATGGAAAGCCGCATATCGCCAGACAGCAAACCGGCGAAGGAAGGCGCCTGCCGCAGCTGCTGAGCCTTGTGGGGCATCACCGCATTACGGTGGGCGAGGCGAGCTGACTGCCGGCTGCCGCGCGCCTGCGGCCGGCGAGCTAACAGCCACACTACCCGGGCCCCTTGTCACCCGGTTGGCTGTCAATCGCGAGTTCGCTTTCAGCCTGCTTCCCGTGAATTTCAGTAGGGTTGCTTGGGCCGGCCGCTTGCCTACTGGTTGAACGGCAGTATCTATACGAGCTCAAATGCGCTCTAAGGGGAACGTCGGCGCGCTGCCATTGGGGAACTAGGTCCTTCTATGCAAGACGTCCGTGTTTGAATGACCGAGCTGGTGAGAACTTTGCTCGCAAAGGACATCCGGACCGAGAAGCCGAGCAGGTGAGGCCATTCGACATGAGATTTCGCCGGGAGAACAGAGGTGCGCGAACCTCCGCCAGACTACCTGTTGTAGGCTCCTCAGCGTGAGTTGCCTGGCGCCAGACGACCAAAACGGGAAATCACAAAAGGGGACCGCGCCGCGAGATTCTTGCCAGAAGCGGACCTGAGCCGGAGATGAAGTGCTCGGCTAAGGGTGAAAATCGTCAGAAACGCGGACCGAAGGACTGAGATTTGGCGGACTTCCGGGCTGAGTTTTCACACAAACTCAGCAAAATGCCCACTCTTCAGTGGGCGTTTTTGTTTCCGCCTGATGGGTCTGCGGCCCGGTCGCGGATTCTCGGAACACGACGCACACCAGGGGTTACCAAGGCGCATTCCAACCCGAATGCCCCAGCCCACCCCATGCGAACCGAGATCCACGACCGCCAGCTCGACATCACAGCACTCCACACCCACCTCGCGGACATCGCAGACCCGAACAGCGAATTGCGCTCGCACAAGGTTGGGCGGCTGTATGCGAAGTCGGGACCTCGCCATGCCGCCGGCCGGTCCCGCAGCCGCCTGGCCTACCAGGCCGCTGGCGCCGAGTACCTGGACCGAAGCGTCACCCTGGCGCTGCGCGAACGCAAGGTCAAGAATGCGGTGTACGTGTGCAAATCCATCATGGCTGCCGCGCGCCCCGAACCCGACCGGGCTGCGGACGAGCCCCATCGCTACCGCGTCCGGCATGCACGTGCCATGGCGCAGATCATCGCGCTGGCGGAGCGGCCTGCGGCCCGCCCTCTCGGCTTCGAAGCGGCCGCCCTCATGGCGGCGGAGCACTGGCCCCACCTGTCCAGGCTGGACGACACCGGCGTTCGCCAATGGTGGGAGGCTGCCGTTCGCGACCAACTCGCGGCCGCGCGCGACGCCGATCCGAAGCTGGCCGACGCCAAGTCGCAGTCTGCCGTGGTTCCCGGCGCAGGCGATGCACTGAACGCGGGATGGTTCGAGCGCAAGGACCAGCCCGCCCGCCTCGACCCCGTTCCCTCTTCCGCGTCGAACATCGCCGAGCAGTCTGCCGCACAGGCGCAGCGCGAGGTCCAGACCCTGTGGCACCCGCGCCCCGCGACCGGAGCCCCGGCAGAACGCAAGCATGGCCCGGCCGCAGGGCGCAACGCCAGTCCCACCTCGGTCATGGTCCATTCGCCGCCGCTCAAGGCCGTGGCGACGCCGCCCGAACGCGAGGCGTCGGCGTCCGGGCGTGGGGCTGATCGCGCTGCCGCCCTGGGGGCCGCGAAGGCCCAGGGTTTCATGGACAGCCTGCTACACAGTGATCTCCAGGTCAGTGGCCTGGTGGCCAGCCTGAGCGCCAAGGACCTCCCGCACCTCATGCCCCTGTTGCGCAAGCAGGCCGATGCGCTCACGGCTTCCGCGGCCACGCCGCGCAATGCAAAGACGCAGGCGCAGGAGCAGCAGGCCTGGATCCGCCTGAGCCAGTTCTGTGGCGAGGCCTGCATCGACGACGCGGCGGGCGAGCATGCCTTCACGCGTGCCCAGGTCCTGCAGTTTCCCCTCAACCAGCGGCTCAACATGCTGGAGGCGGTGGTCGATGAGATCGCACGCTCCCAGAGCCCCGGGCCCAAGCGGACGGGGCCCCAGGCGTTCCAGGATACCAAGGCGCTCATCTGCCAACTCCATGGCCTGATGAACGCCTTCAGTGACAAGGAGCTGCTGCCGCCGGGCGACAGTGTCCGCGTCAAGGCGATGCGTGCGCAACTCCAGGCGATCCTCAAGAGCGACCCGGGCGCGGGCTTCACGCCCGCCCTGGCGAGCGAGGTCGTCAAGCTGCACCGCGAGGTCTATTCGGTGGACGGCAAGGCCGTCAAGGTCCAGTCCTCGCCCACGCTGAAGCAGCCCTTCGCCTTCAGCCCGGACCGCTCGACCCTGCACGTCAGCACCGCGCCCCGGCCGGCTTCCGAAACGACGGCGGACGTGACGCGCCAACTCCTCGTGGAGCTGGCCCGCAACTACCAGCAGCACTTGGTTCGGGCGCTGAGCCTCGACAGGCTCCCGGCGTCGGATGACCGTTACATGCTGGCTGTCACCCTCATCAACTGCAAGCCGCCGGCGATCGACATGGAGCTGCTCGGTAGCGGCTTTGATCGGTCCCTGCCCGAAAGCGCGCCCACCCGGCACGCGGCGCTGCACGCCAGGCTGGCCCTGGGCCACTGACGCGCGGACAGCAATCCGACAGGGCGCCGGGCGGACCGCGCCGGAACAATAGCGGATGCCCTTGCGCGTCCGCCTTGCCCAACCGTCCACACTGGCCCAGTTGTGTCGTGACCTCCACGCCGTCGCGGACCCACAGCACCACGCGCGCGAGCTTCGCTCGGACGGGCGAACCTTGTACGTCAAGCTGCGCAGCGCCTGCTGCCTGTTCAGCCGGGACGGCGCGCGCGACACGCACCGCCGGCGTGCCGTCGCCCTGGTCGGGGAGTGCCTGGGCCGTGACCTGAAGGCGCTGGGCGCGGCTGACCTGACGGACCGGCTGCTGACCCAGTTCCTGTCCGGCACCGGGGCGGGCCGGCCCGCCCCGGTCCGGATCGCCGATGTACTGGCGCTGGAGCGCGTGGTCGAGCGCGCGCACAGGCTGGCCGCTCACCTGCCGAGCTACGTGGCTGTCAAGACGGCGGCGGCCTGCGTGCTGGAGACGCGCCCGGCGCGACCCGTTGCCGCGATCCCGCCCTCGCTTGCCACGGTGTCCACGCCGTCCGCCAGCCAGCGCGCCGCCGAACTCCTCTCGCACGCCCGGCGCATCGCCGATGGCCCGGCGGGGCTGGCCGGTTCGCGGGACCCTCGGCCCGCCCTCCCGGGGGAATTTCTGCACTTGGCGGCCTCCTTCACCGCCGACGATCTCCTCACCCCGCAGGAAATTCGGCTGCACGACAGCTTTGTGGCGCAAGCCCGGCCCTTGCTGGAGAAGGCGGGTCCCGCCTGGCAGGCCTTCACCGTGCCCGAACTGGCCACTCTGGTCGAGCAGCTGGTCCACCTGCACCGGGTCACCTTCGGTTATGACGCGGTGGAGGTACAGTTCGACCGCCGCCTGCGCGAGGCGCCCGCCTGGTGCGCGCCGGGAGCCCCGGTGGTCCTGCCGACCCGGCAACCCGACGATGACGATGCGTTCGACGAATTCGTGCACCACCTCGTCCATGGCCTGACCCTGCGCTACCAGCACCACCTGGCGGCCCGCCTGCCCCCGCCCGGGGATCCCGGGTGGACCCTCGCCTGCCTGATGCGCGCCCACCAGCTCGTGCCCATGGACAGGCACCAGCTGGCCCGGCGCTACGACATCAAGTGGACCGCGGCGCGTGAGGCCTGGCTGACCAGCCCCAGCTACCGGCACGCCAACGCGCTGGCCGACCGTGTGTCCGCCCTGGCCTATGCGGCGCTGCCGGACGGCAAGGCCCGCCTGCCTCGGCTGGCGGAGCCCGGCAAGCACGGCTGAGGCATGGACGCGACACCAGCGTCCGCGCCGGACGGCGCCGCGTCCCGTGCTGCGGCAGGAGCGACTCCGCGCTAGCACTGGCCATCGACCCGGTCTTAGGGATTTGGCCTAAGCCGTGTCGGCGATTCACCCTGCTGTTCGAGGTCAACTCATCCTTACTATCTGCCCAACTCCCCCCATTGGGTTTGTGATGCCCCTGAATTCCTCTCCATTCCGCAACCGCGCCGGCCGTGCCGCCGGCCTGCTCCTGGTGACATGCCTGCTGGCTGGCCCCGCCTTGGCACAGGAGCCGACCCGGGTCCCGGCGTCGGCCGTCCTCGTCACCGGCAAGGTCCACGCCGCCGACAGTGCCAAGGGCTTCGCGCTGACTGCCGCCGTGCTGGAGAAGCTGCCCCAGAAGAGCTTCACCACCAACGCGCCCTGGACCAAGGCCCCGCAGACCTACACCGGTGTGCTGCTGCGTGACCTGCTGGCCCACCTGGGGGCCTCCGGCACCCAGCTGCAGGCCACTGCGCTCAACGACTATGCCGCCACCATCCCGGTGGACGACGCGCGCCAGTTCGACGTCATCGTGGCCTACAAGATCGACGGACAGCTCATCCCCGTGCGGGATCGCGGCCCGCTCCTGATCATGTACCCCTTCGACGCCAAGCCCGAGTTGCAGAACCGCCGGTACTACGAGCGTGCCATCTGGCAGCTCAAATCGGTGAACGTGCAGTAAACGCATGCTCAAGCAGCGACGTGCCTTCCTGCTGGCGGTCCTCGTGGCCATCAGCACCATCATGACGCTGGCGGCTGCCGTGTCGGGGTGGGTGCAGGTGCGTCGTGCCCAGGCCGTGCAGGCCAACAAGCTCGAGTGGAAGGACGCCGTCGCCCACACCGCCTTCTCCTTCGAGCGCCAGTTCCTGCAGTTCCGGGGGCGGCTGTCGGCCGTCATCGTCAGCGAGGGACGGGCGCAGGAGCAGGAAGACCTGGCCCTGCGTTGGGAGGTATTCGTCAGCCGCATCCGCTTGTTCCCGTCCACGCAAGGCATGGACAAGCTGGCCGAGGGCCAGGCCTACCAGGTGCTCATGCCGCGCCTGGAGAAGCTGGTGATCCAGGGAGACCGCCTGTTTGCCACGCGGCCGCTGTCGTTGCCTGAGGCCCGGGCCCTGCTCGAGTCCATGGACTCGATCGCCTATGACGTCCAAGGCATGTCGCGTGCCGCGGCCTCGGTCACGGTGGACCTGGTGGAGCAGCAGTTCGACGCCTTGCAGCAGCAGGCCATCCTCATTGGCGGCCTGGCTGCCTTGCAGGTCCTGCTCCTGCTCGTGGTCGGTGTCGCGCTGCGCACCTGGCAGAAGCAGCAGATCGACGCGCGGGTCCGCCTGGAGCAACTCGCCGGGGAGCTGAGCGAGGCCAAGCTGGCGGCGGAGACCGCGGCGCGCACCAAGAGCCAGTTCCTGGCCAACATGAGCCACGAACTTCGCACGCCTTTCCAGGGCGTGCTGGGCATGCTGCAGCTGCTGGAGAAAACGCCGCTCAGTCGCGCGCAGCAGGAGCTGGTGCTCACCGCGCGCGGGTCGGCCACGCACCTGCTGTCCATCCTCAACGAAATCCTGGACCTCTCCGCCATCGAGGCGGGCAAGGCCATCCTGCACCCCGCGCCCCTGGACCTGCATCGCCTGTGCAAGGAGGTCGAGGCCCCCATGCGCGTGCAGGCCGAGGAGCGGGGCCTGTCGCTGGTCGTGCATTTCGAATCCGAGATGCCCACCTGGGTGCTGGGCGATGCCACCCGCATCAAGCAAATCCTGTTCAACCTCCTGAACAACGCCATCAAGTTCACGCCCAAGGGCGAGGTCCGCCTGGACGTGCGCGGCACGCGCCAGGCGGATGGCAGCTTCCACCTGTGCCTGCGCGTCGTCGACACGGGCATCGGCATGGACGCCGAGACACAGGCGCGGCTGTTCCAGCGCTTCGCACCGGGCGACGGCAGCCTCACCCGCCGTTTCGGTGGCGCCGGCCTGGGGCTGGAAATCTCGCGCAACCTGGCGCGCCTCATGGGCGGCGACCTGGAGGCCACGAGCGAACTGGGCAAGGGCTCGCGATTCGTCCTCACCCTGCAGCTGCCGCCGGCCACGCCGCAGGAGGACGAGCCGCTGCCCGCCACGCCGGCCCGCGCCACCCCGCGCAGCCTGCGGGTCCTGGTGGTGGACGACCACCCGATCAACCGCCGCTACATGGGCCTGGTGCTGGAGAGCCTGGGCCACCACGCCATGTTCTGCGGCAATGGCCAGGAGGCACTGGAGGCCGTCCAGTCGCAGGAGCACGATGCCATCCTGATGGACATCCACATGCCCGTCATGGACGGCCTGGAGGCCACGCGCGCCATCCGCGCCCTGGGCGGGCGCTTCGCCGGCGTGCCGATCCTGGCCCTCAGCGCCGATGTCGTCGCCGGCTCGCGTGAGCGCGCCTTCTCGGCGGGCTGCAATGCCTTCCTGAGCAAGCCCATCCAGATCGAGAGCCTGGTGTCGGCGCTCGGCCTGGTCGAAGGGGAGGGGGCGCAGGAGCCGTCGCCCATGGCGGACGAGCCCGCACCGCAGCCGCAGGAGGCACCCAGCTGCCTGTCCCCGCGCTTCGGCGAAATGGCAGCGCGGCTGCCCAAGGCCCGCCTGCGCGAGCTCCTGGCCATGTTCTTCGCGGACGAGTCCCGCGCGCTGGCCGGCCTGCGTGAGGCGCTGCTGCAGGCAGACGGGTCGGTGGTCGGGGCGGCGGCGCACAAGTGCAAGGGCAGCGCGCGCCTGCTGGGCCTGCAGTCCGTCGCCGACGTCGCCGAGGAGGCCGAGGGCTGGGCGCGTGGCGAGGAATCGGCCCGTGAGCCCGAGGCCTTGGTGGAGGCCTTCGACGCGGCCCTCGCAGACAGCCGCCGCGCGCTGTCACGCTGGATGGCGGAGCCCGACGGCCAGCCGGCCTGAGTTCAGCCCCAGACCACCGAGCGCATCGACACCGAAGCGTGCTGGAAGCGGTCGTTGAAGAACCGCACCGGCTCGCCTTCATGGGTGGCGCCGGCGGTGTGCAGCAGTGGCAGGTAGTGCTCGTGGCTGGGGTGCGCGAGCGTCGCGGTGTCCCCCAGCGACTGGAAGTCCGCCAGCGCCTGCGTGTCCCCCTGCTCGATCCATTGCGTGACCTGCCGGTCGAACGCGATCGCCCAGTCGTAGGCAGCCCCGACGGGCGCATCGCGGCGCATCACGCGCAGGTTGTGGACGATGTTCCCGCTGCCCACGACCAGCACGCCGCGCTCGCGCAGCGCGCGCAGGCGGCGACCCATCGCCAGGTGTTGCGCGGGTGGCAGGTCCCAGTTCAGGCTCAGTTGCACCACCGGGATGTCGGCGTGCGGGAACAGCGGCTGCAGCACGCCCCAGGTGCCGTGGTCATAGCCCCATTGGTGGGTGTCGATGCCCACGCCCGCATCGGCCCATTCGGCGCACAGCTGCGCCACGGCCTCGGGTGCGCCAGGCGCCCGATAGTGCTGCGCGAAGAGTTCGTCGGGAAAGCCGCCAAAGTCGTGGATGGTGGGCGGCTGCGCCTGGCCTGTCATCCACCAGCCACGCGTCAGCCAGTGGGCCGACACGCACAGGATCAATTGCGGTCGCGGCAGCGACAGGCGCCATTGCTCGCCCAGCGCGCGCAGTGCGGTGCGGAACGGGTTGTCGGTGATCACGTTCATCGGGCTGCCGTGGCCGAGGAACAACACGGGCATCCGGGCAGAGGGCTGCAGCAGCGGCATGGATCGGACCGTGCGTGGCGGGGAAAGAGGGGTGGCGCGGCTGGCGGGGATCGAACCCACGACCCTTGGCTTCGGAGGCCAATACTCTATCCACTGAGCTACAGCCGCGCATTGAAAGCCTTGGCATTATCACCCATGCGCGAGCCGTCCCGCGAACCGGCGCGATGGAAAAAAGGAGCCTGTCAGGCAGGACCCTATAATGAAAAGTTGATTTCTTCAGAATCATCAGAAGGCCAGAACCTCCCGAGGAGACCATGAGCGACATCAATCAGGAAGAAGCCCACACCGGCCCCATCAAGACGCCCAAGCAACTGCTGCTCGCGGCGTTCTTTGCGTTCGTGGTACCGGTGTTCATCATCATCGGGCTCGTCGCCTACGTCGTGTCCGACAACAAGCCGGCCGGCAGCGTGCAGGCCGAGCGCTACGCGCTGGGCGGCATGACCGCGCAGGACATGGAGCGCGGCGTCGCCGAGCGCCTGCGCAAGGTCGGCAGCGTGGAAATCCGCGATGCCAACCGCGCCCTCAAGTCCGGCGAAGAGGTATTCAAGGCCCAGTGCGCCGCCTGCCACACCTCCGGTGCGGCCGGTGCGCCCAAGGTCGGCGATGCCGGCGCCTGGGGCGCGCGCATCAAGCAGGGCTTCGACACCCTGCTGGCTTCCGCGCTCAAGGGCAAGGGCGCCATGGGCGCCCAGGGCGGCGGCGACTTCGAGGACCTCGAGATCGCCCGTGCCGTGGTCTACATGGCCAATGGCAGTGGCGCCAAGTTCGCCGAGCCTGCAGCGCCCGCCGCTGCTGCGTCGGCAGCCTCCGCCGCCAAGTAAGACAAGACGGCGCCGCTGCCTGCGGCGTGTCGAATGAGCCGGCGCCCGCGCCGGCTTTTTCGCGTCCGGCGTCCGGGCGTCAGCCCGCCGACGTGCGCTGGCTGGCCGGGCTGCGCACGAACCCGAAGCGCGCGGGCAGGTCGGCGGCGCGCACGTCCTGCGGTTGCCAGCGGCCCGACTCCACCGCCTCGGCGGCCAGGGCCATGTCCAGCGTATGCACCAGGCCGAACCCGATGCCGGTGTCCAGGTACAGGCGTCCCGCCTCGTCCAGGTAGCAGCCGGTCACCTGCGCCGGCTGGCCGGTGTGGGCCGTCACCTGGCCGTCCGCGCCAATGCGCAGGACCAGGGGTGCGTCCTCCAGCTCCACGTACACGCGCTGGGGCCCGTTCTGGAAGAACCAGCAGCCCTGGCCATCGCGCTCGTAGTTGCGGTGGATGAACTCGATCAGCTTGTCGTGCCGCAGCAGCGCCCCGCGTGACTGCGGGAACGGCCCCTGCGCCTGCACGCGGTCATCGCGCATGTGCCAGCCGCCGCGCGCGTCCAGCCCCAGCCACCCGTAGCAGTGGGGCACATGGGGCCACTTGGCCATGGCTTGCCGGACGATGTCATCCATGAGGCCAATGATAGGCGGGCCGGGCGGCGGCGGCCTGCCTCAGCGCAGGAAAGCGTCGTAACCGGTCTTCAGGATCAGCGCGGACACGACCACGATGAACATGCCGCGTACGAAGCCCGCGCCGTGGCGCAGCGCCAGCCGGGTGCCCACCAGGCTGCCCGCGACGTTGCACACCGCCAGCACCACGGCGTAGTGCCACCACACATGCCCCTTGATCGCGAACAGCGACAGCGCCGCCAGGTTGGTGGCGATGTTCAGCAGCTTGGCTGCGGCCGAGGCGTGCAGGAAGTCATAGCCCAGCACGCGTACGAACAGGAAGATGAAGAAGCTTCCCGTGCCGGGTCCGAAGAAGCCGTCATAAAAGCCGATGCACAGGCCGATGGCCATGGCCGCCAGGCGCTCGGCGCCGGCGGTCAGGGCCGGGGCATGGTCGCGCCCCAGCTCCTTCTTTGCCAGGGTGTATGCCAGCACCGCCACCAGCACCAGCGGCAGCAGCTTGCGCAGGAAGTCCGGCGCCACCACGGTCACGGTCCAGGCGCCCAGGAAGCCGCCGGCCAGGCCCATCGTGGCCGCAGGCAGCAGGCTGCGCCAGTTCATGGTCACGCGCCGCCCGTATTGCAGCGCCGCGAAGGCCGTGCCCCAGACCGAGGCGCTCTTGTTCAGGCCGAACAGGCTGGCGGGCGGTGCCGAGGGAAAGATGGCGAACAGGGCGGGGGTCAGGATCAGGCCGCCGCCGCCGACGATCGAATCCACGAAACCGGCGCCCAGCGAGGCCAGCGCCATCAAGAACAAGTCCATATCACCGGGATTGTCCCGGAAAAAACAAAGGCGCCTTGGGGGCGCCTTTGCGGGGGTTCACCGGGGTCGCCGGTGAACGCATCTTGTTCTGGGTTCTGGTTGTCTCCGATGTCTCCTCGGACCTCTCGCCTTTGCGCCGTCGTTGCGGCAGCGAGTAACGAGACTGTACCTAGGTTCTACCCGGATGAGCATCAGGACTAACCCGTGGTCGCCTGCCTGGCGTCCGCCAGGATCCATTCGCTGGCCTTCTCGGCCATCATCAGCGTGGGCGAATTGGTGTTGCCGCTGGTGATGGTGGGCATCGCGCCTGCGTCCACCACCCGCAGCCCGGCGACGCCGCGCACGCGCAGCTGGGCGTCGAGCACCGCCATCGGGTCGCCGTCGGCGCCCATCTTCGTCGTGCCCACCGGGTGGAAGATGGTCGTGGCGATGTCGCCGGCCAGGCGTGCCAGTTCCTCGTCGCTCTGGTACTGCGGCCCGGGGCGCCACTCGGTGGGCTGGTACTTCGCCAGCGCGGGCTGCGCCGCGATGCGCCGCGCCACCCGCAGGGAATCGGCGGCCACCTGCCGGTCCTCGGGGGTGCTCAGGTAGTTCGGTGCGATCGCCGGCGCCTCGCGGAAGTCGTTGCTGCGAATGCGCACCGTGCCCCGGCTGGTGGGGTTGAGGTTGCACACGCTGGCCGTGAAGGCGTCGAACCGGTGCAGCGGCTCGCCGAAGGCGTCCAGGCTCAGGGGCTGTACATGGAACTCGAGGTTGGGATGCGGCTGCTCGGGGCTGCTGCGGGTGAAGGCGCCCAGCTGCGACGGCGCCATGCTCATGGGGCCGCTGCGCTTGACGGCGTACTCCAGGCCGATCTTCATGCGGCCCCACCAGCTGGCGGCGAGCGTGTTGAGCGTGGGCACCCCCTGCACCTTGAACACCGAACGGATCTGCAGGTGGTCCTGCAGGTTGGCGCCCACGCCCGGCATGTCGCGCACCACCGGGATGCCGTGGGCCTGCAACAGGTCGGCCGGGCCGATGCCCGAGTGCTGCAGGATCACCGGCGAGCCGATGCTGCCGGCCGACAGCACCACCTCGCGCGCGGCCTGCGCCACCACCATCTCCTTGCCGGTCCACACTTCCACGCCGGTGCAGCGCGGCGTGCCATCCTCGCCGGCCTCCAGCACCAGGCGCTTCACATGCGCGCTGGTCCACATCTCGAAGTTGGGGCGCCCGTAGCAGGTGGGCCGCAGGAAGGCCTTGGCCGTGTTCCAGCGCCAGCCCGCGCGCTGGTTCACCTCGAAGTAGCCCACGCCTTCGTTGTCGC